>Ga0180437_10005154_pt1 | contig 18032 bp, 24 predicted proteins | sample SS_ome_4_FD_132410 | JGI IMG/M metagenome (GOLD analysis project Ga0180437, IMG submission 132410) | Hypersaline lake sediment archaeal communities from the Salton Sea, California, USA - SS_3_D_1 metaG | ecosystem: Environmental > Aquatic > Non-marine Saline and Alkaline > Hypersaline >... | reverse complement strand
TTTTCTGTTCACAAGGGCGCTTTCCACAAGCCGCTTGGCCTCGATACGTCGCTCCGCTCCTACTCGGCCGGCGCTCTCGCCCAACGCCTAACTGGGGAAGGATTTACGCCCACGTGTACTAGGTTTCTCGTTTCAAATTGGCAAACGGACGTTGTGGATACATCATCAATGCTGTCTGGCATTGCAAATAGCTTTAATTTATGGCGACTGTATGGAGTTTGCGGAATGGCCGGAAATGTCAGAGTCAAAAGCATCAAAATTGAATTGAACAACTCTGCTATCAGTCGCATCAAACAGCGTTCAAGGTCAGAATTGCAGACTTGGGCGCGTTCCGTGCTGGTGAATAGGATAACGCCGGTCACGCCAGTGGATACGGGCCGATTGCGAAGGGAGACAGATATTAGCGTCACTGGTGGTGATAGGACAGAAGTTTGGTGGTATTGGCGTGCGCCATACGCGGGCGTTGTCGAGGATGCATGGGGTGGTAGGGGTACACCTCGTACACCTGGTACAATAGCGCCATTTGCTGAACCTACGATACGCCAGAGTGTGCAAGACGAAATTGCCTTGCCGATAGGTCGGGCCTTTGGAGGTTCATAAATGAGAGACGGGGTTGAAATTAGCGAAGAACGGACACAAGAACGTGATTATGAGAGAGAGTGTGAGGGGGAATAATGAGCGATTTGCAAACGGTAGTTAATAGACTTCGATGGAGTGTGCAAGGCAAGCCACAACCGAGGGCCAAACCGTCGGTTGTAAAATGTTCGGTTTGCGCTGCCGAACATACGCCGGGGACCTGTCCAAAATGTGGTTATATTCCATTGACACAAGAGCAAAAGTCGGAATTGCGCAAGGCTGGTAAACCAGAACTAACGGCAATTCAGCGTTTGGTTATGTCAATGCGCGGCAAGTCGGACGTTGAAAAGTCGGGGGCGGTAGACTGGCAGGGTGTTTTGATTGTCTGTCGGTATTGCGGTTCTTCGTTCATGCCAAGCCAGACACATTGCCCTCATTGTGGACTGGAGGTTAGAAAATGAGTTTATCAATACACCATGTTAGACATGCAGAGCTGACACGAACTAGCTATAGTTCTATCGAGAGTGCACGTCTTGACGTTGAAAACAACAGGGCTGGACAGGTAACGGACTTTTGGCAAGAGCAAGGTGGGGTCGGCTTTCTGTTTCAACCTCTGGATCTGGACCATTACAGCGTTTTTCTACAGGACCAATTTGGCGTCATCTTCGAGTGCGCGTTGTATAGCCATTGGCCAATTGACTAGCGATGGACAGCACAAGGCAACGGTTTTTTAATTCTGTCAAACGTCCAAAACCAGCATACCACCAAACGTTGACTAATTTAACTGCCGGTTGCGGTAGACAGCCACAACGATCAGTCCGGGACAGACAGAGGCGGTTGAAAATTGCGTGGTCTGTATTTTGGGACAGTGTGAAAAATGCAAAAAGCAGCAACGAACCATAGTTTTTTTTGTGAAAAATGTCAAAGTTTACAGCCATTCGAGATAATTGAAACCGACTTTTTGCTTTCTTTGCTAGAATGTGGTGTTTGCAAAGAGCTAAAAGTGGTGGAAACTGAACGCTTGGAAGTGGTGGAAAAAGAGAAAAATGTAATTTCTCTGGGCGTTAGAAAGGACACAGAGGCGAAAAGATGAAGAAATTAAAGGCACTGTGGAAAAAATCACGTCTTAGGTGGTGGCTGATTGAGAGGATACCACAGATTTACTACCACGACGGGACGTGGTACATCGTTTGAGCCTAGAAAGTTGGGCTTACGTCAAAGACCTTATGCACCACTTTTTATGTCAACTCTTTTCGGGAATTTCACCTGATGAAAAAGGTTTCGTTTCCCACTTTGGCGCAAAACGTCCAACTTCCGAACTTCCCCATATGTTGTTTATGGTAAACTGTAAGCCTTTCCCACCAAACTAATCTAAACATCGTTAACATCGCAACGCAAACAGCACGAAAAAAAGGTTTCGTTTCCCACTTTGGCACAAAGCGCTTTGAAATGTTAAAACGAATTGTTGAAACTGTAGAGTTTTGTGTGAAAAAGTGCGACGGTAGGATTTGAGTCAATGCCCAAAGCCACCAACAAATTAGAAATCCCCATAGACAAAGAGAGAGAGAACAAAATGTTCTCCCAAGTCTTAGCCGATAACGTTCATTTGTCGAAGACACAACATACATTGGTTCGTGTATGGTGTAGACTGATGATAGCGATAGAGAACATGCCAGCATCCAGAGAGTTAAGAGAGATGTCCAAAGAGGCAAGGTTGCTTGGCAATTCGTTAAAGCTAATGCCAACAGTCAAGCAAGACAAAACGGTTGACTTGGCTACAAGGTTACAGCAAGAGGTAAGGAATGGTTGAACCTGTAGAGTTTTTAGAACGGTATTTCTTGTTAGAGTCAACGGGTAAGCCGATAGTTTTAGAAGACTGGCAAAAGGGGTTTCTTGGGGAGCTATTCAATAAGGACATCTCTCTTGCGGTACTGTCTGCCACAAAGAAGACGGGTAAAAGTACTCTTGCTGCTGGCATTGCTTTGTACGTTCTGTTGTGCTGGCCATCACCTGTAGAGGTTTTGTTTATTGCAAACTCTAAGGAACAAACCAAGACTTTGGCGTTTAGGACTTTGGCGTATGCTTGCAAGCATCAACCAGAACTAGCCAAGTCTTGCACAGTGTACCGTGATAAGGTGGTGGTCAATTCGACGGGGGCCATTGCACGATGTATACCGACTAAAGCCAAGAGTGTAGCGGGCGCTAGTCCATCGCTGGTAGTTTTTGATGAAGCGTGGGGGTTGACTTCTGAGGATGAAAATTTGTTTAGCGAGTTAACCAGCATACCGACTAAAAGAAGTCTGGTTTTGGTGTGTTCCTATGCTGGTTTGGAAAATCAAAGTCCGTTGCTAAAGAGGTTGTACGATCTTGGGACATCGGACAAGAAACCTGATGATATGTTCTTTTTCTGGAACCACAATCCGAAATTGAGTTCCTGGGTATCGGACAGTTATTTAGAGAGTCAACGGGCCAAGCTTCTACCCCATCAGTTTGAAAGGCTGTTTGGCAACGTTTGGACATCGGGGGCGGGGGCGTTCATTCTGTCGGATGATTGGGAGAAATGTCTTGACCTTGACTTGAAACCTCTACCACCTGGGAGTGATGAATTGATGTACTATGGTTTGGACATCGGGGTGAGAAAAGACCATAGCTGTCTTGTTGGTGTGGTGAAAGAGGGGGACGCTTTCAAGCTGGCGCATTTCAAAAGTTGGCAACCTGGGCGGGGTAAGTCGGGGGAGATTGAGTTAGAGGCGATCTATGAATATGTGCTAGAAATGCATCAGGCTTTCAACGTTTCGGGGTTGTGGTACGATCCTCGATATGCAACGTCTCTAGTTCAAAGGTGGAAACAGAGGGGCGTCAACTGTCTTGAAATGCATCCACAGGCAAGCAACATGGCAAGGACTTTTGAGAACCTGGCAGCGACGGTAAAGGCTGGTAGGTTTGTGCATTGGGGCGAAAAGCTACTAAGTCAGCACGTCTTGTCTTCTGTTGCAACGATTTCACCTTATGGGGCGATGATTGAGAAGCCGACCAGGGGCGTTCACATTGACGGTTGCATTGCTCTTTCTCTGAGTCTGTGGGGCGCAAGTCAAGCAGCACCTCCGAGAGAGATAAAAATTCTGCGAGGTATGCCAGAAACTTACCACAACATTCCACAAAGTCCAACTAGTTCGCGGTGGATACGGGACCTGGGGCGTGGTAGTGGTGATACATGGTTACGGGATACGGCAAGGCATTTGAGCAAGCGTTAGCGGCGGGCGTGGTTTCCAATGACTGACCATATCAAGAGGGCCTGTGTCGGCCTGGGTGTGGCTGTCTAAAAAATATCTCATCAAGTTCGACCACGCCCGTCTAGTTTAAAACAGGAGTGAGGATATGAAAACACTTAAGGCTGTTGTAGACAGCAGGATGAGACCGAAACGGGAAAGGATGGAAGGGGATGTTGCTTTTGTCCAAAAACGGCTTGGACCTGGGGCGTCGAATTCTGAGGTTATGGAGCAAGTCTTGCTGATTGAGGCAAGACGGGAAGCGAATGAACTTGATGCGCTTTTGAAAAATTTGACTGTTGCCGCCTCCGTAGCCGGGGAACTGAGGGACCACATTGTAAAGTTTGGCGTTGCGCGTTTCTTGCAAGGTCAAAATGCTACGTGGGAGCAGGTAGAAGCGGCTTGCTATCGTGCTTTTGGTAACAGTTGGATTAAGCACGATCTAGAGGATTTACGTAATGAATTGATGAAAAAATATGAGAGAAAGGGAAATGGACATGGGGAAAGATAAACAAATCAGAATTGAAACAAAGTTTTCAAATGGTTCGGTATCGTTTAGAATGATTGATGATAGGCTGGTGAAATTGTCAAAGTCCACCATTGACGATCTGGTAAGCCTGGTTGCTGGCAGACTCGTCGGGGGCGATAGCGTTTTTATGTTTCAGCAGCTTTATCTGAACTCTAACGAGCTTGTTTGTGGGCCAAACAACGAGCAAAAGCAGGTGTGGTCGGAAACAGCAATGTGGGAACACACGCCATACCTGTATCTGCACGAGGTTATCGCCATAACGGGCCTGCTGACAGAGAGGGATTTTTCAGCACTGTCTAACTTTACAGTTGGTTGCGAATGGCGTCAAGCATCAGCGTACTGGGCCTTTCGGCGTCAATTTCTCTCTGAGCCATCGCCATTGTGGTTTAAGGACAGAAACATGACTTGCACAACCATTGTATCACAAGAAGAGTTTGAGGCTATGAAACGTGGTACAGCGACGGCCTAACGAGTCAATTGACAACCTATTGCGTCGGTTTCGTCGTTCTTCTCAGGATGTGCAAGCAGAACGCAAAAAACGACGCTGGTTTGTGTCCAAGTCCGAAAAAGAGAGGGCGAAGAAAAAAAGGGGGCGTAAGCGTTGGAGATTGAAAAGGCGATGGATACAGAGAAGGATAAGACGAGAGAGTTAGCCGATGAAAATAATTTACATTAAAACGTTTGGCGTGATATTGACTTTTCGGACGAGGTATGGTAAAATATGAGTGTACGTAACCACATAGTTACTAGCACAAGGGGGGAATATGCAAACTTTGACAATGGCGATGGATAGGGTTATAATGCCGGTTATGACTAACTGGTTAACCACCAAAGAGGCAGCGGAAAAAAGCGGCTTTAACCACCAATATGTCAGGCGGCTTTGTCGTCAAGGCAAGCTGGAATGTGTCTTGAAAGGGCGCACCTACCTGATTAGTCCCAAGTCTCTTGACGATTACGTCAAAGCCATGAAGTCTTTAGGTGACCAAAAGTTTAATTGGCGTCGTCCAGAATAAAGTCTTTTTTTCGCTTGTGCTAGTAACCACAAGGTTATTAGGACAGAAAGGGGTTAGTTTATGACACCAAGACAACAATTAGTTAAAGAGGCAACGTCAAGGCTCCTACTTCACAACCTCAAGGCGAAGCTTGGCAGACCTGGTTACACTCGAATCGAGCCAAAAAGCAGAGCCATGACAGAGCTCATTGAGGGCGTGGGGCAAGACCTGGGGGGCGATGCTTGGGAGTACTACTTGCAAGCATCAGACCCAGTTTATTACCGGTTAGAAAATGAAATTTACAAAAACTCATAGGGGGGACAGTTTATGGTTCGTTACATCAAAGTCAAGTTAGACGAGTTAGAAGATTATTTACTCAAACATCCTACGGCTAAAGTCGTGGGACTGACCAAACCAGAAAGAGAGGTTATCAAACATGAAGGCAAGCACGTGGTTAAGTATCCTAACAGCTATCCTGGTTACGTTTCTGAGCATTAGCGCGTTTGTTCTGTCATACGATGCGTTAAGACAACTGTCATCGGACAACGGTTTTTCAAACTGGCGTCAATATCTCTGGCCGTTGTGTTTGGATGCTGTCATGGTGGTTAGCGTCCTGTCGGTTATCAGAGCAAACGTGGTTAGAGACAGGTCATGGTTGCCTTGGCTAATGGTTTGCTTGTTTACCATTGCCAGCATCAGTTATAACGTGATACATGCTCCTGCTAACCTGTTGGCCAGAAGTATTGCCAGTTTGCCGCCTCTGGTGGTGTTCTTGTCGCTAGAGATGTTAAGCGGACAGATACGAGAGAGCGTCAAGAAGGCTGACAGAGAGTTTGTCAAGACTCAGAAAGAGGATATAAAACAGGTTCACACAGAGATAAAAACCTTCCCAATGGCCATTGAACAAGCTAGACAACAGAGACAGTTGGGGAAAGAGCAAGCTATAAACCTGATGCTAAACTTTTTCCAAACCAGTCCTAACGCTTCCCACAGTGAGGCGGCAGAGGCGTGTAACCGTTCGCGGTCATGGGTGACAAACCAACTGAGAGAACTCGAAACCGATGGGGCCGTCAAACGTAACGGTGACGGTATCGAGGTTGTGGTTATTGACCGTTGACTTGTCAGTTGACAGACAGCCTAACATCGTTTGGTGTTAGGTTGTTGTCAGTTGACAAGTCGGAGGTTAGAAACATGACAATCTACTTCGCAAAGTCCGAACTATCGAACGCTATAAAGATAGGCCACACTGACAGAGACGTTGACAAACGAGTCAAAGAGTTTGCGTTACCTGACGTCGAGGTGTTAGCGACTGTCCCAGGTGGAAGGAAAAAGGAAACCGATCTACACGAACGTTTTCAGCATTTGCGGATAGGTGGCAGCGAGTGGTTTGAAAACGGACAGGAGTTAACAGAGTTTGTCGGTAGTTTACAAAGTCCTGGGACTGTTGGGGACTTGTGGAAACGAGCAGAGCAGCTTTACAGTGAGGTATTGAGTTATGAGAAAGAAAGCTAATTTGGTTTTTCCCGTCGCTGGTGCTGACAGCAGACAATATGGCATATTGGTACATCTCGAAGCAGGTAGAGACTTTTGGGGAAGAGAAAAGATAAAACTGGAGTGCACGGGCATTCTGGACTTTGATGCTGGTCGGGCATTTTCTTTGGAAGGTGAGCCAATTGGAGAGGATAGAAATCAGTCGCTTGTTTCTGGTACAACCAGAATTTTACAAGCGGGCGGCTGGCCTAGGGCAAAGAGTGAAGAAGGCGAGCCGGTAGAATTGCCAGAGACTAAAATTGTAGTCCTGGGCGAAAAGGACAAGGAGACCATAGACTTATAAGGAGGTGTTCTATGGACAGAGACGAACGGGTAAAAGCGCAACTGGCAGAATGGACAAATATCATGGTTCAGAATTGCCACAACGGGGCCTTGACGGGCGACCCTCAAAAACCTATTCCCATTTCTCAGGTTTTCACAGTTCCCGGACCGAGAGCGGGGGCACTAGAATTACATGCTGGTATCCGGTCGGGCACTCTAATGAGATTATTGAGTCAAAACGATTGCGCAACGTTGCGTCAATTCGTTCCCTGGCACTTCCGGGGTGATCCTGCCTGTTTTATGTCCGGTCGGTATGTGCGGGTAGAGGCTGGTTGGCCTGATTCTCTCGCAGAAAAGGACATCAAGCTAAGGGACCTTGGAAAAAATCCGAAAGGCGGGGGCAGGTGGATAGCTGGCAAGAATGAGATAGGCCAAACCATTGCTCTGGGCCTAAATGACAACTCGCCCCACTTTCTGATATGTGGAACGACGGGAAGCGGCAAAAGCTACGCTATGCGTTCTGCTGTTGGTCAATTGTGCAAGGACAAAGACAACAGCATCGTCTTGATTGATGGAAAATGGGGCGAAGGTTTGGGGCCGTTGTTCAACGTTCGGGGCCTCGTGGGGCCATTGGCCAAAGACATTGAAACAGCAAAACGGGCCTTGTCGTGGTGTGTTTCTGAAATGCGCCACAGGTATGAAAATCTCAATGGAAAAGGACCTTTGATTGTGGTCATTGACGAATTGCAAGAGTTGACGACGCAAGATGCTGACTTTGCGGAATTTCTGAGACGATTGACGACACAAGGGCGTGGGGCAAAGGTTCATTGTATCCTGGGGACACAGCACCCCGTCAAGGCCATGTTCGGTGATGTTTCCACAACCAAGATGAATATTCCGGGGCGTTTGGCCTTGAAAGTTCTTGACGCTAAAGCTAGTGAGGTTGCCATCGGTAGTAGTCAACCAAGAGCCGACCACCTGTTGGGGACTGGGGATAGTTATTGTGTTGTTCCCGGCGCTGTCCATCGCGCACAATTGGCCTACATTCCCGAAAACGATCTTGCCGACCTTCCACATTCTGAACCTATCCTGGACGAATGGCCGGAATTTGACGGCGAATGTTTGGGGACTTTGCAAGAATCCACTTCCGGTTTTGACGAATTGGAAACCGTTGTATCTCTGATGTGCGCGCACTATGGCAAGGGTAGGCCATTTCTGAAAAATGTACTGGCAGAAACGGGAAGGGACAAACCGGGGAGTAGTAGGGCAAGCCGGTTACTGGCCTGGGGTAAAGACGTAAATACTCTACTGCATCAGTACCACCACAGGTTATCACTGACTGACTGACCGGTATTTTCCACACACTCAAACGCCAAAAAACAGCAGTCAGAGACGTTTTGAGTGTATGGAAGGTGGTCAGTCAGTCAGTCAACAAAATAAAAGGGGGATACGATGAAGCAGAAAGGATTGATAGTTGTGGGAATCGTGGTCTTTGTTGTGGTGCTGTTGCTGTTGGGACCGATGATATACGGGATTTTCCAACTGGACGCTACAGCACTTCGAGTGTGGGCCGTCGTGGTCACTCTTGCCTTGCCTTGTGTGGCCGGAATGGGCTACATGGCCGGAAGGGGAACGGCGAAGACGGCACTTGACGGGTTGAATTTGGGAGTTGAAAAGGTCATGCTGGCAGCAGAGCGGGCGGCAAACATCAAGGACCGATCTTTCAAAAAGACGGTGCAGCACGCAAGACCACAGTTCAATGTGGCAATGCTGCCACAGACTCAGATTCAACATCGTCTCACTGATGGAAGTCAAGAAGTAGAATTGTAGAAAGGGAGGATAATCATGTGTCAATTTTGCCGAAACGACAAGTCGGAAGTTCTGGGGTATACCTGTGGCTGGTGTGGGGAGTCGCATCACTATTTGCTCACTCAAAACGAGAGAGAGGCGGAGGTGCTTTGCTTGTGGCGTGATCTTGCACAAGACCGGAAAAGCCAATTGCTAGCCATTTTGCGGTATGTGGTAGAATGCGACGGGGAAATGAGAGACGGGGGCGATTGAGGGCGCGGTGGTTGTTAGGGAAAATGAATGCAGAAATGGAATCTGGTTATGTTGAGTTCCTGAACAAATTTGTTCAGGAAATAGACATAATATTTTCCCAGCATCCCCGTAACGTGGGGTGCGACTTGAAAATACCATAGCGAATGTGGTATAATATCATCAGAAGGGAGAAGTAGAAAATGAGAGCTATCACCTATGCAAGAGTATCAGGCGATGACTCACACAAAGAGGGCCGAAACCTACAGAGTCAACTCGAAATGTGTCGTCAATTCTGTCAAGAGAAAGAATACACCATTGTCTCAGAATTGGCAGAAGATGATAGGGGCGCATCGGGCGCAAGTTGGGACTTGCCACAATTGAATAGGGCGCTTGATATGGCAAGAAACGGGGAGTTTGATGTGCTGGTGACCAGAGAGCTAGACAGGTTTGCCAGAAGTCTGGCCAAACAGCTTGTTATCGAGGTAGAATTTAAGAGACACGGCGTTGAAATTCAATACGTTCTGGCAGAGTATGAGGATACCCCTGAGGGGCGACTTAACAAGCACATTCGGGCGGTTGTGGCGGAATACGAACGGGAACAAATTAACCGCAGAATGACCAGGGGGCGAATGAACATAGTCCGAAACGGTAAGGTTATGTTGCACGGCAACAAGCCGCCTTATGGCTATCGAGTAGAAGACAGAATGTTGACGGTTTACGAATCCGAGGCAGAAACAGTTAAAAACGTCTTCACTTGGTACGTCTACGGCGATGAAGACGGTAAAAAACTGTCCATTAGGGCCATCGCCAAGAAGTTGACAAAAGCAAGGATACCGACTTATGCCGACTTGCACGTCAACAAGCCGAAAAAACGAGGATATGGGGAGTGGTCTCCCTCTGTGGTGGCACAACTTTTGAGCAATGAAACGTATGCCGGGACGTGGTGTTATGGAAGTGACAAGTTAGCCGTAGACGTTCCCGTTATTGTGGATAGGGAAACGTGGGAGAGAGCACAAAAGCGCAAAGTCCACAATGGGAAAATGTCACGGCGAAACACCAAACACAAATACCTGTTTTCAAAACGTGTTACCTGTCAATGTGAGACTAAAATGACGGGGCGGGCCGTGACCACCAGGGGAAAACTCTACCTGTATTATATCTGTCCGGCAAGTCGGGGGCAATTGGCAAGCGTAGAATGTAGTGCACGATCCTTTAGGGCCGACCAGGTTGACGAAATGGTATGGGATTGGATAACTAACGATCTGTTTAGCGACCCGCAAAGACTGGCAGACAGTGTTAACACCTATCTCGAAAACGAGACAGCAGCAAAGCAAAAAGTCATTGACCGTGTAGAGATAGCAGAGGGCCTTTTAGTCGAAAACCGTCAAAAAATGAGCCGACTACTTGACTTTTACATCGAAAATCCTTCACTGTCTAAAGAATGGCTGATAGACAAGCAGAAAGCATTAGAAACCACTATCTGGTCTTTGGAACAAGAGCTGTCACAACTACACTCTACATTGATACACTGGCAAACTTTACGCGAATACTACGAGGAAGAACTGGGCGGCGATGCTGAACACTGGCAAAGCTTTCTTACTAAAATGGTAGTGGGAGCCAAGAATAAAGAGGAAACGATAGAAAAACTAGACGTGCAAGTCAGGTTGTTCACTGACAACGGACAGCAGAAAGCACACATTAGGTGTACTCTGGGCGAATCGGTTTTGTCTCTAACGTCTTTGTCTTCCAGAAGCCCATGTTGACCAGATAGAACTGATAAGAGCCCCTGAACTCCCCCGGCTGTCCCTGCAAGTCGTGGTCATACAAGCAGGGTGTCACGCGCTGGCCTTCCACCACGCCCCCCAGGATGTGGATCAGGTCGTGGGCCAGCACCCCCGCGTGGGCGTTCTCGCAGTAGACGGCGACCCCGTTGCCGATCACCTCGCCGCTCTCTGAAGCAAAGGGACTGGTGTCCGCCCAACCCAGCATGCCCGGATAGGCGCAATAGCCCATCATGCCGTAGGCGTCCTTGGGCGCTCCCAGGATGATCAAGACGTTGGGATAGTCGGAGAAATCCACATCGCCATCGGCCTTGTTGATGACTTCTTGGACCAATGAGATGACTTTATCGCGGTCCACTTCAAGATTGTGGGCGGAAATGCTGTAGTGGGATACCGGATGGTCGAGGGTGTACCACCCTCTCACCTCTCCCTCCAGCCGCGCTTGATCGTAAGACACCTGGCGGATATAGGTGCCCAGATGGGTAAAGATCCTCTCGCGAGCCTTGTCTGGGGTGATCTGGGGCTCCACATCGGGGAATCGGGCCAGGAGGACCATGGTCTTTTGCTCGCCGAGGGACCTTTCGGAGCGCAGGACTGGGAGTGTGCTGGTTGGCGGTGGGGGAGTCGCCGATACAGGGGTTGGCGTGCTGGTTGGCAGCGGTGTGTCCGTCGGGACAGGGGGTGGCGTGCTGGTTGGCGACGGTGGGTTCGTCGGGACAAGAGCTAGTGTGCTGGTTGGCAGCGGTGTGTCCGTCGGCATAACAGGAGTGGGGGTGGGGCTGGCTGCGCATCCGCTGGCAGCCAGGATGACCAAACCGAGGAGCGCGAGCCGCAAACATGCGTTACCTAGTGTCCTCTGCATCTCGATTTCCTCCCAGCCCGATTTGCCTAGCCTTGCTATCAGACTTGGTCTTTAACTGCTGAGACTTCCAAAGTCTTTTCAGCTAATGACCAGTGAAGGTGGACAGCCCGTTGCCCACGATGAGCCCGATAAAGCCCGCCAGGGCAAAGTCCCACTGGCCGAGGGCCATGAGAATGAGCAGGATGAAAATCACCATCAGGCTCACCCACAGGCGCGGATGGTCACGCGCAGTATCGGGTGGTTTCTCTGTTTGACGGACTTTTTTCACCCTCTCCCTCTCAAGCCGATCAGACTTCCGGAGTCTCTGGAAGACCAAGTCCACACGATTACTGACACACCGATTTCCCTGGACGCCATTTGAGGCCATCCAATTGGCAAGTATTTGTCATTGCGAGGAGCGTAGCGACGAAGCAATCTCATACGCTTGTGAACCAGGGAGATTGCTTCGCTGCGCTCGCAATGACAAGCCGAATACTTGCCAGTCCCGAGTGCCCGCGGGAAATCAGTGTGACACCTACCACTGCCGTTGGAAGACAAGATCATACGAACCATCGCACGCATCTCGTTTCTGCTCACACTCCTCGTCCGTCAGACCTTCGCACTCTCCCGCAGCTTTGAGATCCCAGGCTGGTGGCCGGTGGTCCACGTGCTCTGCGATCTCGCTTCTGTCCTTACCATAGGTTTTCCCTGAAGCATCCCTCTCAACCCAGACCCATTGTTCACCCCACATCAGGTACTCGGTTTTCCCTGGGCCTTTTTCGCCCGTTATGACCTCCACATCGTCCGTATTGGGGTCGGGGTCAGTAACTTTCAGGACAACACCGTCTAAAGGTGCACCGTTTATGTCCACCACGGTGATAAAGATGGCGTGTCCGCCATGGCCACACATTAGTTGCCTCTTGGCAATCTTGAAATCTTTGTCAGGCACGGGGGTTGGAGGGGGTGCCGGTGGGGCCGTTGGTTCCGGCGGAGGGGGTGGGGCTGGTGGTTTGGTCGGCGCGGGGGTGTCGGTGGGTAGCGGCGTATCTGTAGGCACAGGCGTGTCTGTGGCAGCAAGCACAGGCGTATCTGTAGCCACGGGCGCGGGCGTATCCATCGGCAAGGGTGTCGCCGTCGCCATGACCACCGGCGTTGGGGCAAATGTGCTGGTGACCGTAAAGGTCGGTTTGGGCGTTCTGGTCGGCGTCGGAGTGGGCTGGGAACGGGCAATAACCCCGCACCCCATCACGACGAGGGTCAGGAAAAGGTATCCAACGAAAAGCTTTCGCAACATGAAATTCACCTCACTTTGGAATAGACGGGCGTTTTCTAATCATACACCAAAAGGCGTTTCAGCGCAACTGTCCTTACAACCAAAAGCGCGACCCGGCTGACGCCAGATCACACCTCTGCCTCCCGTTTTTGTGACAACTTGGCCAGAAAACCCAAGACGAGCCGGTTGAACTCTTCGGCCCTGGCTTCCTGGACGACGTGGCCGCAGGGGAACATCATCATCTCGGAGCCCTGGACACCCTGGTGGACGACTTGGGCCAACTCTAGGGGGTTCACCCGGTCCCATTGGCCCTGGACGATGAGGGTGGGACAGGCAATCTCACCCAACCGGTGAAGGGTAACCTCTCCCCCTCCGCCCCTCACCCGGGTCACGGCCATCTGGCCATAGTTCTGGAGCAGCCATCGCCAGTCCGGGTCACCGTGCATCTCGATGAGGCTCTTTTTCCAGGCTGCATCAATTTCGTCTGGCCGGGTCAGGCTCTCGAAGAAGGCCAGCAACCCTTGGCCTTTCACGGGTATGTGGGCTGCCGTGCTGACCAGGACCAGGGACCTGACCAGGTCGGGGTAATCCAGGGCCACCAGTTGGGCGACGACGCTGCCCAGGCTGAGGCCAAAGAGGTGCACCTGGCCCAGGCCCAACTGGCCGATGAGCGCCGCGATATCTGAGGCCAGCAATTCCCAGTAGTCAGGGGGCACGATCCGGCATTTGCTCTTGCCGTGCCCCCTCAGGTCGGGGACGACGACTCGGTAGCGTTCGGCAAAGACGGGAATCTGCCGGTGCCAGTGGGCGCGGCCCGTGCCCGAAAAGCCGTGCAGCAGCACCAGCGGCTTTCCCTGGCCGTAAGCCTCATAATATAGGTCCATGTCGTTGACTCTGGCGTAAGGCAATGGGTTTCCCTATGCTAACCGCATTCGCGATTCGTGATCAGTGAAACGTGATGCGTGATGCGGAGTATATCATCAATGTCATTAAGTTAAGGAAGCGGGACCGAGGTGCGACGCACTTGCTGTCATCGGGAAGCACTAAACCAGCGCCAAATCAGGTCAAATCGCAGCCTTTTGGACATTGCTGTAAGTGCGTCGCACCTTAACTTAACGGCATTGAGTATACCATATATCAGCTTGGTTGGCAATACTGAAAACAAGAAGCCGTTCTTGACCAACGCCCCAAAACCTCGTATAATCCAGTTACCTGATTTCGGACACGGACGAACACGGAAAAACACTGTAAATTTTTTGTCCGTGTGAATCTGCGTTAATCCGTGTCCCATTTAAAAGTGAGGGAACATGCGCAAACATCCCATCTTGGGCGACATCCGCCCTTATAACTTCCTATCACCCCAGGGACGCCAGGTGACGGCCTGGATGTCTGTGGAGCGGGACCATCGGCTGGGGGCGCTGCTCATCGAGAGCGTGGACGGCGAAGCGACCGGGCAGTTCGTCTACGGCATCCCCAAGATCCACTATCCCTACCGGCCCGACAAGGAGATTGACCTGGAGGACGTCACCCCGGACGACATCGTCCTGCCCACAGGCTACGACAGGGTGCTCCTGCGCCAGAAGGTGGACGGCACCAACGTGACCTTTTTCCCTCTGCTCGACAGAGAGGGCAACGTCCTGGAAGTGGTCCCCAAGACCCGCCAGGCCGTCCTCAACAAGCCTTCCGAGATGCACTCGGTCTATGACCTCTTGCCCGATATCCACCTTATGTATCCGGGCATCCTGCCAGCGGTGCGCGAGACCAGGCTCAGCCTCTCCTTCGAAGTCTATGGCTATCGGAACCCGCACACCCTGATCTACGATTTCCCTTTGCAGGTCTCCCTCATCGTGGCCGTTGACGCCCAGGGCCGGCTGCTCCCCTGGGACCAGCTTACGGCCATCGCTCAGCGCTACGACCTGCTTATGCCAGAGATCGTCTTCGAGACAGAGGAGCCCGACGTGCGGGCAGAGTGGGTGCGCTTCCGCCTGGAACTGGATGCCCACAACCAGCCCGACCGCCTAGTGGACGAGGGGGTGGTCTTTACCTTCTGTTACCCCGACACCTTGCAGTTGGTCAAGTGCAAAGCCAGGACCCTGGAAGAGGCCCACATGTCGGTCATGGCCGCCGAGCAGGCCGAGATCCCGCGCGACATCCTCTTCAAGGCCATCTGCCGCGTCTACGACGACGGTTTCGCCGAATCGGAATGGGACGAGGTCTGGGCGCAACTGAAGGCCGAACTGATGGAGGATTACGTCGAGGTGGCCGTGGACCGGCACGTCCACAAGGCCGAGAAGCTGTGGCAGTGGAAGCTACGGTTGGAGACGGTGCGCCCCTACATCGAGCGGGCCATGAAGGAGACGGGCAGCCGCGAGCTGGCGGTGGTCATGCCCCGCGTGCGGCAGTGGCTGAACAAAGAGCAGACCAACCTGGCGGCGAAGATTTTGCTTCATAACGTTTAGGCCCAAGCCATCAGGTGGAGAAACTAGTGGGAGAGAAAAACGTATTGTATATTGGTGTCGTTCATTGTTTCATCTCAGGAGAAAGAGCTGGATAGAAAATGGAAGGGAGGCCCTTATGGGACGATTTAAAGAATTGCTCCAGTGGCAAACCATTTCGGGCGACAAGGTAACCATCGGCGACGTCACCGTAACACCTCAGTCGCAAGCGCTCACCATTCGCTGGCCCCAAGGCGGCTTTGTTTGGAACCGTCCTGCTGCCGTCTTGGTCGAGGGAGGTGAGCGAACGGAGCGCATCCCGATTGTGGATGTCACCTTCATAGCCCAGCTAGGACTACTTGGGCTCAGTTTGGTTTTCACCATGATGACCATTCTACTATCAGTTCGACGAAGGAGGGAACAAAATGAGTAAAGAATTCGACAAAATCGTTGCCACGATGGTGAAAAACCAGGAGCAAGCCGCAGAACTGGTGGAAAAGCTATTCGCCGTGGCCCAGCCCGGGGCGGTGTACGGCGAACCGGTCACCATTGGGGAGCACACAATCATTACTGCCTCTGAAGTAAAAGTCGGAATGGGGTTTGGCATTGGGGGCGGGGGTGCGCCCGGCGCCGAGCCGGCCGAAGGCGAAGCGAAGAGCGAAAAAAAGCCTCACGACGAGGGAGAAGGAGTTGGCTTTGGCGTCGGCGGTGGCGGCGTATCTGGCGGCCGGCCAGTCGCTGTGATCAGCATCGGGTCGGAAGGGGTGCAAGTTGAGCCGGTGGTGGACCCCACCAAAATCGCCCTGGCCTTTTTCACCGCACTGGGCAGCATGTTCTTCATGCTGAGCAAAATGCGCAGGGCCAGCGGAGGCAAATGAATAGCAATCGAGGAGGTGTGGATAGGGACATCTATACCAGCAGCATCACCCCGGCCAGGCTCAGCAGTGCCACGGCGTAGCAGGTCTGCGGGATGCCCAGCACAGGGATGAGGAGGGCGCTGGACAGGAAAGCCCCTAGGCAGGCCCCCACCAGGTCTGCTCCGTAGATCAGCCCCGCTACCCGCCCCACGCTGCCCTTCGTCAGCTCGGCCGCCAGGGGAAAGTCCATGCCCCCCAGAAAGCCCGCCAGCAAAGTGAGCAGAGGGAAAGACAGGTTGGGCAGGGGCAAAGCTGCCGCTTTGAGCAAAACAGAAGGAAGAAGCAGGGCGTAGAGTATAGCCACCCCCTGGGCCGCGATCAATACCCTGAGGGGCCTCCTGGCCCACTTTTCGGGAGACCCCTCCCCCGACCCCTCCCCGACGCGGGGAGGGGAGGGCTTTTCCCCCTTCCCTCGTAGGGAAGGGGGCCAGGGGGTTAGGTCTTCCACGGCACTTGGCCCCTCTCCAACGTGGGGAAGGGAGGACTTTTCCCCCCTCCCTGGTAGGGAAGGGGGCCAGAGGGTTAGGTCAGCACCAGGCGTTCGCATGGTGGCGATGAGCCGGTTCATCACCCCTCCGCCCAGCGCCGCGCCGACCATAAAGGCGGCCACGATCAGGCTGACCTCGTGGTAGACGTAGCCGTGGAGAGCCTGGAAAGCCAGCAGCACGACCATTTCCAAGGTCATCTCGGCAAAGCCGGTGAGGGCGATGACCGCCGGCACCGCCCCGCCCCGTTTCCAGCGCAAGACGACCACCGCCAGAGCCAATGGCACCACCGCCCACCACAGATTCAAGAGAGACGCCTGGTGGAAAAAACCGCTCAGGCCGGAGTAGAACTGGGAGAGCCACAAGGCCATGTCGTAGTAGTAACAGATGGGCTCCAGATCGCGGTTCAGCTTGGCCGACTCTTCACCTTCCAGGTCCCGGCGTAGCTTGGGGAAGCGGTCGGTGGTGAAAATGTACTTTAGGTAAGGCGCGCTGACCCAGCGGGTTCCATTATGATCAGTGAGGCCGCGCTCGGCCAGACGCCCGGCCAGGAGAGTGTAGTCGGTGGTGAGGGGCGCATCGGAGGCGGTGAAGCGGTTATAGTCGCCGGGCAGGACGATGATCTGGCTAAAGACAGAACCCAGCGTCTGGTAGACGTTGCCGCCCAGGTGGCGCAACTCCGGGTTCATATAGTTCTCGGCCGAGGGCAGGCCAAAGGAGAAGACACCGCCCTCGTGGAGGATGGTCTTCACTTCGGCAAAGAACTCTTGGGTGTAGAAACGATTCAATTGCCCTGTGGAGGGCTCGGGCAGGTCTACGATGACCACGTCAAAATGGCGGCCCACCTCCTTGACGTAGAGGCGGCCATCGGTGTGGGCCAGGGTCACGCGGGGGTCATCCAGGACAGCCCTGTCCTCGGGCGGCAGGTAGCGTCGGGCGGCCTCGATGACGGCCGGGTCCAGCTCCACATAGTGCACCTCGCTCACAGGATGCTTGAGGATTTCCCGCAGGTCGCCGCCCGCCCCGCCGCCGATGAGCAAGACGCTCTTGGGATTGGGATGCTCCAAAAGTGGGAAATGGGC
>Ga0180437_10005153_pt1 | contig 18033 bp, 20 predicted proteins | sample SS_ome_4_FD_132410 | JGI IMG/M metagenome (GOLD analysis project Ga0180437, IMG submission 132410) | Hypersaline lake sediment archaeal communities from the Salton Sea, California, USA - SS_3_D_1 metaG | ecosystem: Environmental > Aquatic > Non-marine Saline and Alkaline > Hypersaline >... | reverse complement strand
TATTAAACTCAAACAAATAATGCCAATTCAGAAAGAATTATTACAAAAGATTACAGAGCTGGAAAAGAAGGTTGAGCAAAATAAGGAGGATATCTCGATTATATTCGATGCAGGTTAAAGGTTGACTAAGAAACACAGCACTCCCCTCTGCGCCCCACCTAATGTGAAACGCGGTGTCCTCGAGGGGTAGGCTCGCTCTCAGACTCGCTCCTTGAGCAAACTGCTAAAAGGAAAAAAATTAAAAAAATTTGAAAGAATCTTTTTAATTTTTGTGTCTCTAAGTATGTAAGGGGCACGATATGAAACCAAAAAAGGAGGGAAAATGGACAAAAAGAAGAAAACTACGGTAACGGGTTTAATCCCCCAAGAGACTATTGAAAGTAAAATTCTCTTACTTAGAGGACAAAAGGTCATGTTAGACAGAGATCTAGCAAAGCTATATAAAGTACCCACCAAGAGGCTTAATGAACAGGTTAAAAGGAATAAGGGGCGATTCCCGGAGGATTTTATGTTTCAATTGACGAAAAATGAGAAAAATGAACTGGTCGCAAATTGCGACCGGTTTAACCCCCTTAAACACTCTACTGTACTGCCTTATGCTTTTACAGAACATGGGGCATTAATGTTAGCCAACGTAATCAAAAGCTCTACTGCAATAGCGGTTAGTATTCTGATTGTCCGTGCATTTATCAGGCTAAGAGAAGTCATCAGAAACCACAAAGATCTTCGAAGAAAAATTGAAGATATGGAGAGGAAATATGACGGACAATTTAAAATCGTTTTTACAGCCATTAAGAAACTGATGGAAACACCAGAAGTGAAACCAAAAGTGATACAGGATTTCAACCCTCGTAAAGACTAAAGCACACAGCACTGTACTCTGCATTAACCTAATGGCGAAGCCGCGGTCCTGAGGGGTACGTGAGCTACTAGACTCGCCCTCAGCAAACCGCTAATAAAAACGAGGCGAGCTAATACAATCAACCTAAAACAAAAAGAAGCAAAAAAAACACTTAAAGCTGCTTATGTTACTGAATAAACTATCGTTATATGTGATTAAGACCTTTTGCACCTTAATCACTAGTATGGGTATAAAAAAAGAGCTTAAGACGGGGGCTTAAGCTCTATGTGAGGCATATGTTTAAAGTGGGGTTACTCTAAATATAAGTATAGTAGTTTAAGGATGTGGTGTTATTGCCAAAACTGTTATTTGTTTTCTCTGCGGACCATAATACCAAAAAATACGATAAGCTGCTGGGGTATTTTGCTCAGCATATGCCTCAAAAACTTTCTCTCCATTTGGTCCACTAAGGCTATAAAAAGGATGTGTCTGAAGGCTGGGGTGTCGTGGATCTTGCGCTAAGTACTTGAGTGTTTTTTTAGCTGCGTTGTGTCTCTTCTTAAGACTTTTATTCTTCTTTAAGGAATTAAGGTTTTGCTCTGCCTCGATTGTAAGCAGTATTTTGAACAAATTTCTCTCCTATAGTTAATCCAAGGATTTTAAATCTAATTCAGAAACCTTACCCTTACCCGCTTGTTCCAATCCCTTTCTTACCGAAGCTAGAGCTTTCTTGTTTTTATATAACCATGCTTCTGATGCGGGAATCTCTACCATGGGCCGAATTAAAATTTCTCCTTGTAGATTTATATAAACTTTTACTCTTTTGACCTCAGGTAAGTTCTGAAGTGCACCTAAAACAATCCTATTCCTCTGATCAATAGTCTTAGATTCAATTTCTTCAAAATCATCTTCTATATGTATTTTTTTAGTCTTACTCATTTCCTCCTCCTTAACTTCCATTTAAATTATATCATATTCCCCATTTTTTGTCAAATGGGAATTTCCCATTTGTACCATATCCTTTATGTATTATAGCATATATTTATACATTATCAACTTTTTTACTAATTTGCCCATAAACACCTAAAAACACTAAAAACAGCACAAAATTCCCAAGAAACCCCACTCCCCCACCCTAAACACCCCTAAAAAAACACATAATCCCCCCTCTGCATTAACCTAATGTTGAAAACGCGGTCCTGAGGGGTAGGCTTCTCTTAGACTCGCTCCTTGAGCAAACCGCTAATAAAAAATTAGCGAGCTAATACAATCAACCTAAAAACAAAGTAACACTTAAAGCTGCTTATGTTACTGAATAAACTATCGTTATATGTGATTAAGACCTTTTGGGCTTGATCACTATATAGGGGATAAAAAAAGAGCTTAAGACGGGGGCTTCCGCCTTCGCCAATCTATTTCTATATTATCTGGCTTCGGCGGACTGCCGACAAACTTTACCCCAAAAGTCGTAAGCTCTATATATGTGGGGTATATGTTTATTGCGATACAGAACTTATTTATTAGTTAGGATGTCTATAATATCTAACTCATCAATTAGTTTCAGATTATCTAAGACTTTTTTCTGCCATTTTTTATGCATTTTTTTGAAGATTTTGTGTATCTGTAAATGTTGGTTCTCTCTTATCATTTCATGAAATACACGCAAAGCCCCTTCAATATCCCTATCCTTTTTATCTTTTTTTCTTCTCCGTTCGAAAATAATAAATTTATGCAATGCATATGCTGCCGGATGAGGCAATCTTATACGCAAATTATTAACGTTTAAAAATATAGAATTCTGAACAAGAAAATCTAAAAATCTTAAAGGTTGCGCATTAATACTCAACTGTGCTATTGGATACGGCTTATCATGCCCCCTTCCCCGTTCTGGCACCAGAAATTCAACCGTTAAATCAGGATGGAATAATTTAATATAACCTTACGATCCTTTAAATTCTTCAATAAATCCCAAATCTTCTAGGAGTTCAAAAACATTGATTTTCTTATTAAATTTTGGAGGCAGTGGAACTACAAAATCAATATCTCTCGTACGAATAAAAGTAGAATACTCGCGAGATTTGAATAGATATTTATAAAAATAAATGCTCCAGCTACCAACTAGAACAATTTTATTAAGTATTTGAGCCTTTTCGAACCTTCTAAGCACTTTTAAGCATAAATCAAACGTCTTCTTTTCCATGTAGGGATTTTTCCAGAAACTTTATTTGTTTATTCAGTTTAACAATATTATCTTTATACTTTTTCCTTAATCGCTTTTGTTTTTTTAATTCAGCAAGAAAATCCTTTGATAACACCTTCCCCTTATAGATAAACTTTACCTTTTTCCCGTCTCTAATGGCGAGATAATAATACGAATGCCCCTTAATTATCTTCTTAACGATGCAACCACCTGGATTAGCTTTTAAAGCTTTCTCATAGCCCTGTTTGATCTTCTTGGAATTTTCCAATTCCTCTCTAAGCACACCTTTAATCATCCCCATAATCAGCCCCTAAGTTCCTGTTACCAAACATAATTCTAATATAAGTATACTTAGTTTGGTAACAATTGTCAAGAATTTGTTACCAAACTAATTTCTTAAAATTTAAATCTATGTTTGGTAAATGGTGCGGAACACCCGATAAAAACCTAAAACATTTGCAACTTACATAACAATCCCAAATACACAAGAAATCCCACTCCCGTACCAAAACACCCCCTAAAAACACATAATTCCCCTCTGCGTTAATCTAATGGCGAAGCCGCGGTCCTGAGAGAAAGGTAGGCTTCTCTCAGACTTGCTCCTTGAGCAAACCGCTAATTAAAAATTAGCGAGCTATTACAATCAACCTAAAACAAACTCCTGCAAAAAAAAAGACCGTAAGGGCTTAATCTCTAGTATGGGATAAAAAAAGAGCTTAAGACGGGGGCTTAAGCTCTACGGAGGTATATATATTTAAAGTAGGGATTACTTTAAATAAGGCTATATAGTTAAAAGCGTGCCTAAGAAATGTGTAGATTAAACTTCAGCTAACCTATGAAGCATCTCCGAAATAAAAGTTTGATACTTAACGCCTAGTTTCTTGGCTTTACGCTTAATGTTGTGCAAGTCTTTGCTGTTTATGCGGATATTTAACACAGCATCTTTCCTGCGTAAAGCTATTGCATTGGCTATGGAATCAAACTCTTTTTTCGACACATCAACATATTCACCTTGAACTAAGGCATTTTCAACAGCTTTTTCCTGTTTAGTTAATTTAACTCTTCTCATCTGACTTCTCCTCCTTAAAAAGTTTCGTATATTTCCTGCTGGGAAATAAGGTTTTTAAGAAAATGTGTTCATTATCTTCTACAAATGGAACAACCCAAACATATTTCTTATATAGAAAAAGCATTACTTGTTGGTCTTCCCGTTTCGGATTCCTCTTTATCCCGATTAATTTAGCTTGAAGAATTTCTTCAAAAGAAACTCCCCTAGTTCTTTTTAATCGTTCGCTTTTCAATAAATTCCATCTAATCTCTTTCATGCCCCCTCATATTGTATATACATAAGTATATACACTTTCCTGAATAAGTCAAGTAAAAAATATAATCCGAATACATGTTTTTAAAAATTGGATGTTCCGTTTTGGAATATCAAATAAATCTAAAAAGAACGATTTAATAAAACGTACTGCAAATAAAGCAGTTATAAACTTGAAATCACAAATTGTGACTTCAAGTTCTCCTCCCCCATAAACACCTAAAGCACCAATATATGCATATATTATACCAAAAATACCCCAAAAACCCCACTCCCCTACCCTAAACAAGAAAAAACTTAAAAAAATTTGAAAGAATTTTCTTAATTTTATTGTCTCTAGCATATAAGGGGCAAGATATGAAACCAAAAAGGAGGAAAAATGGACAAGAAAAAGAAAACTAGAGTAACGGGTTTAATTCCCCAAAAAACTATTGAGAGAAAAATACTCCTGATAAGGGGCAAAAAAGTGATGTTAGACAAGGATCTGGCGGAGCTTTATGGTGTAGCTACACGTAATCTTAACAAGGCAGTAAATCGAAATATGGAGCGTTTTCCCGATGATTTTATGCTCCAATTAAATAACGATGAGTTTGAAAACTTGATGTTCCATTTTGGAACATCAAGATGGGGAGGTACCCGCAAATTACCCAGGGTTTTTACGGAACACGGAATACTTATGCTTTCAAGTGTATTGAGAAGCAAGCGAGCAACACAGGTTAACATCGCTATAATGCGAGTATTCGTTAAGCTCAAAGAGATGATAATAACACATAAAGATTTAATGTATAAACTTGCAGAATTGGAAAGAAAAATAGAGAAACATGATAAAGAGATCTGCACCATATTTGAGGCAATTCGTCAATTAATGGAAACACCAGAAATAGAGCCAAAAATAATACAGGGTTTTAACCCCCGTAAACCTTAAAGCACACAGCACTATCTCTGCTTTAATCTAATGGCGAAGCCGCGGTCCTGAGGGGTAGGCTTCTCTTAGACTCGCCCTCAGCAAACCGCTAATAAAAATTAGCGAGCTATTACAATCAACCTAAAACAAACTCCAACAGACACCCTACACCCTGCACACCGAGACGTTGTCTCTAAACCTTTTCAGCATAACATATTACGATAGTATTTGTTCCATATCCTGCCACAAGTACAAATACTATCAAAACTTCTTTATTTATATTGCTTTATCGACAGCGTCTCAATAACTCATCGAATCTCTCGTTCATCTAACAACCGAAAGCGCGGATATATACTTTTTTCATATTTTCTTTCATATCAGTGAGTTATGCATTTGGATCTAATTGTCTAAAACTGTACAAGCATACGTAATATAGAACTGGCAATAAAGCTACCCTTCCTTTAAAGCGCTACTCATTATAACGCTCATCAATACACTTGATGTCTCTTTTCTCTTTAACTGAACAGTAAACAGTTTATTTCAAGCCTAAGCATGTTATGAGTCTATTTAATAGGAGCGTACCTTTTCAGGATAAGCGCCGGGAGCAATACCAGCGCGCCCACGATCATGCAATAAGCCAAGTGCAAAGGAGACATCGGATGAGTATGAAAAAGAGCGTTCATCGGCCCCCACTGGGTGAAAACATACTGTATAAAGAACAGGCAAAGAACGCCTATCGCCGAAACATACGCGACCTTAACTTTTCTGTCGAACAGATATTCGAAAAGTGACGGAACGAACCTGCTGATACTGAGAAGATAGAAGGTTTCCGCGGCAACAAGCGTATTGATCGCAACGGTCCGACTTAGCTCGATATTACCTGTCGTATGTAAAACAAATTTAAACATCCCAAAAGTAGCGAAAAGATTATATAACGAGATCGCGATTATCCGGACCGCTAAATTTTTCGTGAGCAATTTCTTTTGCGGGGAGTGCGGCGGCCTCGCCATGACATTTTTCTGCTTCGGCTCAAAAGCCAGAGTAAGCATCAAAGCCACGGAGCTTACCATATTGACCCAGAGTATCTGGACGGGAAGAATAGGAATAACGGCCATAAAGAGAAGCCCTGCCAAAACAGTGAGCGCCTCGCCTCCGTTCACAGGCAAAATGAAACCGATCGTCTTAAGGAGATTGGAATACACGGTACGCCCTTCTTCAATAGCCGCTTCGATCGAGGAAAAATTATCATCGGTCAAGACCATGTCCGCGGCCTCTTTTGCCACCTCCGTCCCCATAATGCCCATTGCTATACCGATATCGGCTTGACGCAGGGCGGGGGCGTCGTTTACTCCGTCTCCGGTGACCGCCACTATCTCGCCCTGGGACTGAAGAGCCTTGACAAGGCGCAATTTGTGCTCGGGAGCTACCCTGGCAAAAACGCCGCTTTCTCCGGAGGCAGAAACAAACTCACTATCCGATAATCCGGACAGGTCCCTGCCGTTGTATACTTTTTCGTCATCCTGGCGGATGATGCCCATTTTTTCAGCTATAGCTTTGGCTGTCTGTTCGTGGTCACCGGTTATCATTTTTATCTTTATTCCGGCTGCCTGAGCCACTTTAACCGCTTCCACCGCTTCCGGTCTGGGGGGATCTATCATACCTACGGATCCTATGAATATCATGCCGGAAACCACATCACTTTCATCGATCTGCTGTTTTTCGCCGCTGACCTCTTTTTTAGCAAAACCCAGGACCCTGAGCCCGTTCCGCGTCATGGAAGAGACCTGTTCTTTCCTTTCCTCAGCCTTGAGGTCCGTCTTATTAGCGTCCCGGTCCATCGCCGCGTCACACCGCTCGAGAACGGCTTCGAGGGAACCTTTTATGTATATGGTATTTCCCGGATCGCCGGAGGACCCCTTATTGAGACTAGCCATGTACTGTTTCTCGGACTCAAAGGGTATAGCCTCTATGCGCGGTCGCGCCTGTTCGATCGAATCCCTGTCAAGCCCGGCTTTCATCAATAGAACCAAAAGAGCCCCTTCGGTGGGATCTCCCACTGTTTCAAGTTCCCCTTCTTTTTCCTGCAAATGAGAATCATTGCATAGCAAGCCGGCCAGTAGACACTCTCGAAGCGCCGGTAATCTATCCGGGTTTGCTTTCTCGCCCCCATGGGTTATTTCCCCGTCTTTTCCGGATTCGCCGCTGACCTCATAAACCTCCGAACCCGCGTTGATGCTCTCCACTCTCATCCTGTTCTGTGTCAGAGTACCGGTCTTGTCGGAACAAATGACCGTGGTGCTGCCCAGCGTTTCCACCGCCGGAAGTTTTCTGATTATCGCATGTCTTTTCGCCATGCGATTTACACCGATGGCCAGAGTAACGGTAATAGCCGCAGGGAGTCCTTCCGGAATAGCGCTTACCGCCAAAGCGACGGAAGCCTTAAACCCTTCGATCCAGGGTATTCCCTTCAAAAAGGCCAAAATAAACATAAGCCCGGCCATGGATAATATAACGTAAATTAGAGTTCTGCTGAATGTGTTTATCTTGCTGGTCAGCGGCGTCTCTAACCCTTCATTTTCTTCCATCATCCGGGAAATTCTTCCTGTTTCGGTGTTGTTCCCCGTTGCCGTGACCACACCTATGCCAACTCCCCGCGTAACTAGAGTCCCGGCGAAGGCCATGCTGGCCCGGTCGCCGACGGCAGCATCCTTCTCCACGGGAACGGTATCTTTTTGGACTGGGACGGATTCTCCGGTCAGCGCTGATTCGTTTACCTGAAGATCCCGGGCTTCGGCTATACGCATGTCAGCGGGCACTTTATCGCCGGAGGACAGCAAAACAATGTCGCCCGGAACGATGCCGCCAGACGCGATCTTTTCCGTATTGCCGTCGCGTACAACCCTGATCTCCGTCACCACGCTTTCCGCCAGCGCCGCTATCGCCCGTTCCGCTTTAAATTCCTGGATAAAACCGATAATGGCGTTCACAAAGGCCACTCCGCATATCACGGCCGCATCCAGTTTCTCTCCTATCAGGAAAGATATGGCAGCCGCTACCAAAAGTATATAGATAAGCGGCTGTTTAAAATTATTCAGCAACACCAGAAAAGCGTTCTTGCCCTTATCCCCGGAGATCTCGTTAGGTCCGTGTTTTTCCAATCTGGAAGCCGCTTCTTCACCGGACAGACCTTCCGCTACATCCACACCAAGGTCTTCTGTGACTTTTTGAGCGCTTATATGATGCCAATCTTTCCTCTCTTGGTCTTTTCCGACTTCACCAGACATTTTGATCCTCCCTGAAAACTCAACTCCTTTAACAATCTCAACAGCATCTCGCGCCACTGTAACCAACGGTCAACCGAAAGCGCGGATATAGATTTTCTTAACTACAATGCTATTTTTAATAACCTTTTTTGCTTTTCAGTTCTTGACACTGTTTTTTGATTATTTCTATTTCTTCCGGGTCGATCAAACTATCGATAGTACCCATAATGCCCGGATACTGTTCTTCCATACCTTTGGCCATACCGTTAAAAATAGGATCATAGCTATAAAGCCCTCTAGAGCCAGCTTTCTTAATGCGCTCATATTCCTTGAATTTTACCTTAACAAAATAAGGAAATGTAAAATTCTTAAAGGGTATCGTTTTTACCCACATTAATTCTTGCGTAGCTATTTCTTTCATTTCCATGATTATCTTGCCCCCGATCTCGGCATTCCCGGTTTGGACCTGGTCCGCAGCGGGCTGCCACATGTTCTCAGCTTTTTCTTTATGATCCTTTAACGCAACCGTAAGTTCTACTGTTGGAAGCAATAATAAGTCAACAGCTTTTTTGTCCTGGAATGGTATTAAATCGTAAGATTCATATGGACCGCGAATACTAAAACCTTTCGCTTTCAGAATCTTGGTCAAATCTTCTTGGATAGCTTTTGAAAAATTAGCAAACTGCGGGGAGCTGAACCAGAATATACTACTATTGGTTTTATAAAAAGTATTTGCTACCGTAAAAGTGACATCAGATGAATCTAGAGATTCCTCAAGAGGCGGTGTATAATCAAAATTCGCTACATATTTATCGTTTTCTTGCGCTACTGCCGATTCCACCCCACACCAAAGTACCCCTAAACACACAAATAAAATTACTGCCTTTTTCATTGTATCTCCTATGTTAAATTTCACTTACGCACGGTTTTCCATAAGCATCTAAAATACCCAAATATGTTCATATTATAACAAAAATCCACAAGAAAACCCATTTCTCTCTCCTAAATAAAAAAACTTAAAAAAATTGAAAGAATTTCAGCAGAAAAGTTGTCTATATATTAAAGGCCGTAACACCAAACAAAAAACAAAGGAGGGCGTCATGAGCAAAAGGAAGAAAACAACGGTAACGGGTTTAATCCCCCAAGAGACGATTGAAAGTAAAATACTCCCTATCAGAGGTAAGAAAGTAATGCTAGATAAGGATCTGGCAGAACTTTATGGGGTTGAAACCCGACAATTGACACGGCAGGTTCGTAGAAACATCGCGCGCTTCCCTGATGACTTTGCGTTTCCCCTTACCAGAAAAGAACTTATGGACTTGAAGTGCCAATTTGGCACTTCAAGTTGGGGTGGAACCCGTAAGCTGCCTTATGCATTTACAGACTATGGGATACTGATGCTTTCCAGTGTACTTAATAGCGAAAGAGCTATACAGGCTAATATTGCCATTATGAGAGTCTTTGTTAAGCTCAAACAAATAATGCCTATTCACAAGGAATTATTGCATAAGATGAAAGACCTGGAAAAGAAGGTTGAGCAGCATGATGAGGATATCTCTACTATATTTGATGCAGATTGAAGGTTGATTAAAAAACCCAGTACTCCCCTCTCGGTCCCACCTAATGGCGAAGCCGCGGTCCTGAGGGGTAGAAAAAACTCAAAAAAATTGAAAGAATTCGAGCAGAAAAGTTGTCTATATACTAAAGGCCGTAACACCAAACAAAAAACGAAGGAGGGCGTCATGAACAAAAAGAAGAAAACAACGGTAACGGGTTTAATCCCCCAAGAGACTATTGAGAGCAAAATACTTCTGATACGGGGCAAAAAAGTGATGCTGGATAAAGATCTGGCAGAGCTTTATGATGTTGAAACCAAACAGCTTAAACGTGCAGTTAACAGGAATATAGGCCGGTTTCCTGAAGATTTTATGTTTAAACTGACAAAAAAGGAATACCATGCTTTAAGGTGCCAAAATGGCACCTTAAAAAGAGGGGCTCATTCAAAATACCTACCCTATGCTTTTATGGAACACGGGGTTGCCATGCTTTCGAGTGTTCTAAACAGTGAACGAGCTATACAAGTTAATATCGCAATTATGAGAGTTTTTATCAGGCTCAAGGCGATAACGCCTGCTCATAAGGATGTATTATCTAAAATTCGAGCATTGGAAAAGAAAATAGAACAACACGAGGAGGATCTTAATACTATATTTGATGCAAACTAAAGATTGATTAAGCACACAGCACTCCCCTCTGCATTAACCTAATGTTGAAAACGCGGTCCTGAGGGGTAGGCTTCTCTTAGACTCGCTCCTTGAGCAAACCGCTACATGTTCCGGCGAGCTACTACAATCAACCTAAAACAAGAAGAATCTAAAAAAGAAGACCTTTTGCACCTTAATCACTAGTATAGGGATAAAAAAAGAGCTTAAGATAAGGGGCTTAAGCTCTTTATGTGTGGGGGATATATGTTAAACTGGCTTTATTCACCGGATCTTATGACCTTTAAGGCCTGGCCAGAGTTATAAATGGGAATACCGTTAAAACTTTTAAGATCTAATAAGTGGGCATCATTTGAAACGATCATATCGGCACTGGCTGCTATAGCGCAGGCTAAAAACTTGTTATCTTCAGGATCATCAGAAACATTTTCCACGTTTGGCACATCTTTTACTTCGTTTTGTTCCTTAAAAACTTTATTTATATCTATCTTCGCGTTTGGAACCGCATTGCTGATCTTACCTGTGATCAATTTTGCTTCATCTCTGATCTTTTGATGCCACATCACATCGACCATACCCTTTTCAGCCAAGTTTATGATCTCGCTTGAAGCGCTGTTCTTGTTAAACATGCAAGCAACTAAAAGATTGGTATCTATTATTATTTTCAATTCCACACCTGTCGCCTTCACCTACCACATAAAACCCTAAAACGCTATAGAACTTACCCTCATTTCTTAAGAATGGTCTTCATCCAGATATCAGTTAATTCCATTTGATAACTATCCTTAAATGCGCTCTGGTCTAATATTCTCCTGATCTTACTCCTGTATTCTTGCCTGGTAAACCCATGGAGTTGTGTAATCTTGATCATAAATCGATGCCCCAAATTTCCGTATTTCTCTCTTGCCTTATCAATATCATCTGTAAGAGCATCAGGACATGGATCGTATATCCATGCTTCTTTGCCATTTTTCAATACGCGAAAACATTCATCAAATATCCGGAGCGGCCTCTTCCAGTGATGCAGGGAACCTGTGCTGATAATAAAATCGACTGAATCATCCTCAAAGAGCAAATCAGCAGCGTTGCCATACACAAATTTGGCATTTTTGACACCTTCCGCGTGCCGCGTTGCAATCTCAACCATCTTCTTGCTCAGATCTATGCCATAAACCTGTAAGTCAGGCATATTCTTCGCAACCTCTATCGTCAGATAGCCTGTTCCAGAACCCAGATCAAGAAAAGTGCCTTTATTTTCTATGGCTTTAACCACATCAATAACTATCCTATTTTCCGGTTTCCGGAGGATTCTTGCCGGAATAGCATCATAAATCAGAGCAGCGGGAGCCGGAATCGCTTCAAATCTACTCTGGATATCTCTGATATATTTTGTTAAAGACATGGCATTAAATCTCTTTATATATTTTCCGCTTACGTACGGCCCCTATAAACACCTAAATCACTATAAAACTTACATTACAAACTAAAGCTATGCAAGAAATCCCACCCCCTACCCTAAACACCCCCTAAAACACATAATTCCACTCTGCGTGCCACCTAATGGCGAAGCCGCGGTCCTGAGGGGTAGGCTCGCTACTAGCTTTGCCCTCAGCAAACCGCAAACAAAAACGAGGCGCGCTACTACAATCAACCTAAAAACAACCCTCCTAAAGACAGAAGTATACCTACCTCTAGTGGCTTGCTTTTATTATGTGATTAAGACCTTTTGCCCCTTAATCACTATATATTTAAAGTGGGGTTTACTTTAAATATATAGTAATGTAAAGATTTTTTAAAAAAAGTTGAAAGAATTTTATTGATTTAGTTGTCTGTATATATGAGAACACTTATTAAGCTGGAGAATATTTACATCATAAATAATGTAAATATTTATTGTAAATACACTAAAAATAATGTATACTAAAAAGGAGGATAGATGTATGAGGTCCTGTTCTATGAAAACGCCAAAGGTAAATGTCCGACAGACGATTTCCTGAATTCATTACAGTCGAATACTAGAGCGAAAATACTAAAATGGATGCAGAAACTCGAAGAAGAAGGTCCAAATTTACCGAGGCCATATGCGGACAAAGTACGTGGCAAGATAAGAGAATTACGGGTTGTTTTTGGATCGAATTGCTATCGTTTTTTGTTTTTCTTTGTTAAGAAAAAGATAATCATTACGCATGGATTCTTAAAAAAGACAAGGAAAATCCCGGTTACTGAGATCATACGAGCTGAAAGGTTTATGTCGGATTTCATAAGAAGACAAAAGAAAGTGGGGTAAAAAAATGAAAGGCGCAAGAAAATTAAAAGATAGGATACAACAGGAATTAAAAGATGCTGAATTTAAAAAGGCGTTTGAAGAAGAAGAGGTCTTTTCTTCTATAGCAATTGCTTTAGCAAAACTTAGAGAAGAAGAAGGTTTAACCCAGAAGGAGCTTGCCAGACGCATGCATACAAGTCAACAAATGGTCGCACGATTAGAAAACCTGGACAACAAAAGTTGTTCTCTAAAAACATTAGTCAGAGCTGCCCGGGTTTTAAATAAACGACTGATGATTAAGTTTGTTTAGATGGTCCCCCCGAAAAAGATAGGCTATATACTCCCCCATAAACACCTAAAACACTGCTAACCTTACATAACAAGTTAATAATATGCAAGAAATCCCACTCCCCTACACTAAACACCCCCTAAAAACACATAATTCCCCTCTGCTTTAACCTAATGGTGTAACCGCGGTCCTGAGGGGTAGGCTTCTCTTAGACTCGCTCCTTGAGCAAACCGCTACATGTCCCGGCAAGCTAATACGATCGACTTTAAACAAAAAACTCCTAACGAAGACATTTTGCACCTTAATCTCTTGTATGGGATAAAAAAAGAGCTTAAGACGTGGGCTTAAGCTCTATATATGGGGGGTAAATATTTAAAATGGGGTTTATTTAATAGGAAGAAACATAAGGTTTATACAGCAAAAAGGAAGGTAGTCTTTATGTGTTACTTATAAATATACGCTTCAGTGAATTGCCGAGTCGTTTTTTTTGAATTTCTCTGGCTATTACACTTTTTAACAAGCGCGGACTCGCTTCTAAGAATGAAATAAGTTCACTAAAACCAAAAAATCTTATTACCAGGATCTTTTTCAATATTTTTAAAAGACCAACCGGCGTATAAAAGGAAAATTTTATCTTTCTGCCTATTTTTTTTAAAGTAGCATGACTATAATTATCCGAATAAAGTTCGCCCCTCTCTGTAACATGGTACCCGGGTGTCTCTTCCGCTATTTTCTTAAGGGGTGAAAACTTTTCTATTCTTAGCTTCTGAAAAGTAATGGAGTCGAGGCTTATCTCCTTCGCAAAATTCGATATATACAGCATTTCTTCCTTGGTCTCCCCTATGTTGCCATAAATAAAATAGCCATGGTAGTAGATGGGGTATTTTTTAAGTACAGTAAAGCATTTTTTTATGGCGCCTGAGTCAAACCCCTTGTTAAGCTCAGCCAATATACGATTGTGCGGAGATTCTATACCCATTAGGAGTATCTTGAATCCCGCCTTAACCATCTTGCTTAAAATCTTAGGATATTTGGCTATTTCGATACGAGTCTGTGCGATGAAACGTTTTTTTATTTTGCGTGCCAGTATTAAATCGCAAATCTCTTCTGCCCTTTTTATGTTTGTGAAAAAGTTGTCATCGCTGAAAAGTATGGTATTGGCGGTTATTTTTCCTATCTCTTCGATGACAGATTCAACGCTGCGTTCCGCATATTGTCTCTTTTGCCCCAGCGGGTTCAAACTGAATGTGCAAAACTTGCAGTTGAAAGGACAACCTCTCGCGCTCAAGACTGTATCAAACGTTAGATTTGTCACGTTGATACCGTTTAATATTAAGCGATGTTTACTCCGTCTTAAATTGCGGTCGGGCGTTGCTATGGCGTTTACTTCCTGTAAAGGTCTATTTTCATTATGAATCACCCTGCTATCCACTCTATAAGAAATACCTAAAATATTTTCGGGTGGTAACCCTTTTAGTACCTCTTTTACCGTCTCTTCTCCCTCGCCTCTTACAATAATGTCTATTTTTGGACAGACCCGAAAGAGCTCCTTAACCTGCTCTGTCGCCTTATATCCGCCTACGACTAAAGGCATATTATCCGGCATTAAGTTTAAGAGGTCACAGACTTCTTTAAATTGGCGATCCCACCCGATGCCAACGAATATAATATCTATTTCCCTGCGTATAAAATCAAGCAGCTTGTCGGGGTCGCAAAAATCTTTTTCATATCTCAGGTCAAGAAGGGTTATTTTATCCACAAGGCCCTTGGCACTTGTGGCGACATACTCAAGACCTGTAGGCGGGAAAAGCCCCATCATGCTTGTTGTGGCGTTTTCGATATACGGATTTAAGAATAATGCGTGTTTATATCTCATTTTTTACACCATTTACAGTTCTGCATTCAAAACTGCTCTATTGCATTTTTAAAAATTGCCATTCGCAAGCTGACTTATCCATGCAATCCGAAGAACACCCATGTAAGGAGAACGGGATTAAACAAGGGTAAGGGGACCCCGGGGGTCCTGCAATGAAAAATTTGACAGAGAGGGAGCGCAAGCATGGCCTCTTTCTATAAACATTTTATTTAGAATTAGTTATAGCTTTTTCTAAATATTCGTACAGTTTCTTGGCACTTTTAGATTAATATCTTTTAAGGGTTTTATTAAAAGCTCTCAATATCTTCTAAAAGTACGTTTTGGTCTTTCTTTTTGAGGCCTGGCTTCATTTACATTGATATTTCGCCCGTTAACAGAAGTAAGGTTCAATGCTTCCCTAGCAGCTTCTGCCTCAGCTGAACTTGACATTTCGACAAAACCAAACCCTTTATTCGGGATTATATTTACAGATTTCACCGTACCATATTCAGCAAATAACCCATGTAGTTCGTTCTCGTCTGTAGAGTAAGTTAGATTCCCGACAAATAGTTTACTCTCCTGCATTTCTCCTCCTTATTTTTTGATCTCTTTCAGTTATGTGCGATGTACGACATGCCACCGTTGTCATTTTATTGCACTTTTCATCCAAAATTCGGATATAATTTTCTTCCAATAGTATTCTCGTACTACTAGATTAGGCTTTTTTGAGTGATGACTAATCAAATAAGAAAGGTGTAATTTAGAAATGTTATCAGAGTGGCCAATGAGGCGTCATCTGCAAGATTCAAAAAAGAAAAGAAATCTCTCGGTTTTCATTAAATGCTATTATACTACAGAACCTTGAGTTTCACAATACAAATAAGGTGCTGATAAATTTTCGCAAATACCTGTTATTACCGACGTTTGCGGTGAAATCTGCGTTTGTGTCTCCTCTTTGCCGACCCCTGGCTCATGCTCGAAAATAATGTACGGGTCACAAACTCTTCCCGCGGTAGATCCGGATGCTCCGAAACGGACAAGGCCGCCTTTATTAACTCCTCGATACTGCGTATGTCTTTTTTCTGCTCCGGAGTAGCGAACGAAATGGCGCGCCCTTCATGTCCGGCCCGAGCCGTTCGACCTATCCGGTGAACGTAATTTTCTGTATCATCCGGAAGATCATAGTTAATAACTGTTTCTATCCCGACAATATCTATTCCCCTAGCCGCTATATCGGTCGCGACAAGTATCCTATACTTTCCATTTTTGAAACCCTCCAGAGCTTCCCTGCGCTGTTTGAGAGTACGATCCGAATGTATCTCTGCCGCGTTATGCCCCATTTCCTTGATCATGCGCCTTATCTTGGCTGCACCCCTTTTTGTCCGGGAAAAAATTAGAATCGAACCGCGATACTGGTCCAGCAGCTTAGACAGAAGTTTCTTCTTGGCTTCTTTTTTTACTATAAAGAGCTCTTGAATAATACGTTCCGCGACAGTTCCAGACGGCGCAACCTCGACATGTACGGGCAGCTTCATATGTGCGGCACCTATTTCAACAACATCCCCGGGTATAGTGGCTGAGAAAAGCATGGTCTGCCTCTTTCTGGGAACAAACTTAAGGATACGTTCTATATCCGGTTTGAATCCCATATCCAGCATCCTGTCAGCTTCATCCAAGACAAGTATTTCCACTTCGTTCAAACACACCGTCTTCTGCTTAAGGTGGTCGACAAGCCGTCCGGGTGTGGCAATAATGACACGCGGTTTCTTTTTTAAAACCTTCAGCTGGGACTGCATAGGAACCCCGCCGATAATAACCACTGAATTTATTCCAAACCCGGGTGCGATCTTCTGGAAAGTCTCATTTACCTGCAGAGCTAATTCCCTTGTAGGGACTAGGACCAGACATTTCCCGGCACCCCGGGAAAGACGCTGGACAATAGGTATAGTAAAAGCCAGTGTTTTTCCCGTGCCAGTCTGGGCCACTCCCACAATATCGGTACCGTTTATCGCTACGGGAATGGCTTTATACTGTATCGGGGTCGGAGTAGTAAACTTCATCCGGTCCAAGACTTCTAATATCTTAGGTGCGATTTCCAGCCCGTCAAAAGAGACATGTGTTTTCTCTTCTTTCCCCATAAAATCTTAACTCCTTATTTTTTTGCCCGCCATAAAAACCTAAAACACTATAAACCTTACCTGACAAACTAAATCTATGCAAGAAATCCCACTTCCCCCGCCCTAAACACACCCCTTAAAAAACCCAGTACTCCCCTCTCGGTCCCACCTAATGGCGAAAACGCGGGTGTTCGAGGGGTAGGCTTCTCTTAGACTTGCTCCTTGAGCAAACCGCTACATGTTCCGGCGAGCTACTACAATCAACCTAAAACAAACAAAGCCAGAAGAAGAAAAACACCTATAACTTCACTGGCATTACTTACTTCTCTTGCGTTACTTACTTTTACCCATGTACCAGAAGGCCACGCCCGTAAGGGCGTGGATGAATGGCCTTCGGTGCAGTCTTTCCGCTTGACGGAAAGACTGAAACTATGGATGCCATGGGCGTTAGCCCATGAAGCTTCACTCCTATTTTCTTTCGTTGTTTACGTTTATTATGAGATTAAGACCTTTTGCCCCTTAATCACTTGTATGGGATAGATTAAGCATTTATGAAGGATTAGGGGTATATGAGCTTAAGACGGGGGCTTAAGCTCTATTTACGGTGTGTTTAGCCATTTTACCATTCTTTTCTTAAGGTTTAAGGTCCGGCCGCTTATGGCAAAGATTACGTCGCTATTAGTATCATGATGGATTACCCTCCGCTCCTTGCGCCTGGGATCATGCCACGCCTTAACTACCTTTAAGATAAAAAG
>Ga0180437_10005152_pt1 | contig 18035 bp, 20 predicted proteins | sample SS_ome_4_FD_132410 | JGI IMG/M metagenome (GOLD analysis project Ga0180437, IMG submission 132410) | Hypersaline lake sediment archaeal communities from the Salton Sea, California, USA - SS_3_D_1 metaG | ecosystem: Environmental > Aquatic > Non-marine Saline and Alkaline > Hypersaline >... | reverse complement strand
GGCCAGCCTCCTGCTGCCAGGAACGCACCCCCCACCGCGGCGAACAACAGCAGCATCACGACCCGGACCTTGAACAGGGCCATCAGTGCCTTTCGAAGAGATTCCCTGGTTGAGGAAGCGCCCGGCCTTTTCAGTTTTTCGCTGACAGTAGGCTCCAGTAGGCTCAATATCCCCCCGATACCTCTACCGCCGTGCCGTCCTGATTGTCATAGCCAGACGTGCGTGACATCTCATCCGTCCCCCAACCGGAGTCAGGCAGTAGCTTCTTCTGCTCCTCGTCGCGGACGAGCTGGGAGATGAGCACCAAAGCCGCGATAATATACATCATGCTGCCTGGAATCCACATGATCACCCCGCCCAGCATCTGATCCTCCAACACTGTGATGTTCCCCAGGCGCGGCACCGTCGTGTAGTAAGTATAGATCGGCTCACTGGCAAAGGCGATAACAATGCCGGTTACCGCAGTGACTGGAACGACCGAGAGCACGTAACCGACACGCACGCCCTGCGAGAGTCGTTTATGGATATGGGGTGCAACGCCGATGACGTGCCACCAGAACAGCATCGCTGTGAAGAAGAAAGTCAGGTGTTCTAGATCGTGGACCAAATCGTACTCCAGGGTAGCGTTATAGGCATTGGGGTCGTGCCAGCCTACCACGGCAGCCACAAAGTACAGCCAGACCAACCCCGGCGTCGTCAGGGCGCGGACTGCCCGCCGGAAGGTTGCTTCCGGCCGGAGCCAGCGCCCCACCTCACGGCGCAGTCCGGAAGGCATTCCCCACATCGCAATAGGCATGGGGTTGGCAATCAACAGCAATGGGGGAGCGATCATAACCAGCAGCAAGTGCTGGATCATGTGCATGAAGAAAAACTGGCCGCTCAGGATGTCGATGGGCGACATGAGGGCGATCCAGAGGACGATCAGACCAAGGAGATAGGAAACCGATCGCCAAGGCCTCACAAGCCGCTCGCTACCGCGCTGTTTCAGACGCCAGCGGCCAACAAGGTGCACCATCGCTGCCAGGCCCAAGCTTAGAATGATCTCGGGTCGCCAGGCCCATGATAGCAGCAGAACGCTCAGCGTGGGATCCATCAGCATACCAGTGAGTTACAGGACACGGATTTCCACAGGGAAACGAGTACATAGAGGAATCTGTGTGTGTCCCCTCTCATTTCCGCCCCTAGACGCCGGTGCCCATGAGGTACAGGGCCGGGTAGAAAAAGACCCAAACCACGTCGACAAAGTGCCAATAGACAGCGGTGGCTTCCACTCCCCAGTGCCGATCGCCGGAAAAGTGACCCTTGCGGCCCAGGTTCCAAATGATCAGGATCAAGACGACACCGCTCAGGACGTGCAAGGCGTGCAGCCCAGTCATGCCAAAAAGCACCGCGCCATAGACACCATCCCAGGGTTTGATGTGCCCTTGCCACTCAAAGCCAACCACGCCAATGAGGAAGACGATGCCCAACCCGGCCGTGATCAGCATACTGTTCGAAAAAGTCTTTCGATCATCGTGGGCAATGGCCGACTCGGCACGGTTCATGAAAAAGCTGCTGATCAGGAGGACCGACGTAACGATCAGACCCAGCGCCTGATCCAGGGCAGGGCGGGTGTTGCCCCACAAGTAAAAGCGCGAGGCCAACAAGCCGCCGAAGAGAAAAGACTCGGAGATAATGAACAACCACAGACCCACGCGATTTGCCCTGGTTTGGGCTTGGTATTCAACCAGGCTTTCGGCGCTCATCAGTGTGCCTCCTCCTCGCTCCACAGAAGGTTCACGTGCATGTAGAATTGCAGGATCAAGCCGGCCTTTGCCAGGATAAGCACGAACAGGAACACCACAGACCCGCCCAGTGCCGTAGCGACGACGAACTCCAAGACTGTCAGCACCGCCAGGCCGATTAGGACGAAAACACCTTGCCGGTAGGCTGCTTTGCGGGCGGCTAGCGCTTTTTCATCCACAGGCTTGGGCGGGACCGCTTCCCTGGCCACGGCGACGCGGGTCGCTCTGCTTTCTGCAGCTTTTGCAGCGTCTGCCGGCAGCAGGGAAAATCTCCTGTCCAACATGATGGCCAGACCGACTCCCAGCACGCTCGCTAGCATCAGCGATCCAGCCACGATCCACAGGATCAAAACCACTTCCTCGGTATTCATGGTTCGATCTCCTCCTCTATTCACCCGCAGCCGTGGTCGCGGTCTGCACCCTCACATAGACCGAGTCGGGAAGGCCATAGTCATAGGGGGCGCCGACCACCTGGAAAGGTTGGGCGTAGGCAACTTCGGGAATCGGCGACGGGATCTGCCACTCCGGGGAGCGCGAATGCCACGGGTTGCGCTCGGCTACCTCACCCCGGCGGGCGCTGCGGATGAGGTTATACAGCGTGAGCAGGACCGCTAACCCAATGACAAAGCCCGCGACGGTGATCGCCAACTGCATGCCCTCAATCCCCAGCGCGGGGTCATAGTCCACAATGCGGCGCCGCATACCCAGCAAGCCAACGCGGATCTGGCCCAGACTCTGCACCCAGAAAGCCCCGGTCATGAGTGCAAAGCTGAGCTTACCCAGCCGCTCGTTGTACATCCGCCCCGTGATCTTGGGGAACCAATAGTATAGGGCGGCAAAGAAGGGAAAGACAAAACCACCGAACATCGTCGCGTGAAAGTGACCCACGATCCAGTAGGTGTCATGCACGAACAGGTCGGTGGTGACCACGCCATTGGGCGGGCCAGTCAGGCCGCCGATCAAGAAAACCGAAAGGGCGCCCAGGACAAAGAGCATGGGCGTGGGGAAGATCAGCTTGCCACGCCACATCGTGGCAATCCAGCTAAAGAACTTGATTCCGGTCGGCACGGCCACCAGTAACGTGGTAAACATGAACGGTACCCGCAAAAAGCTCTCCATGCCGGAAGCGAACATGTGATGGGCCCACACTAGAAACCCGGCCAGGGCGATGGCCATGCTGGACATGGCCACCCATTTGTAGCCGAACAGCGGCTTGCGGCTAAAGACCGGCAACAGCTCACTGATGATGCCCAGGCCTGGCAGCACAAAGATATAGACGGCCGGGTGGGAATAGAACCAAAAGAGGTGCTGGAACAGGATCGGGTTGCCACCCTTGGCCGGGTCAAAGAAGCCCATGCCCAACAGCCGCTGAAACATGACCATGACAAAGGACAGGGAGATAAGCTGGGTGGCCGTCAGGGCGATGATGCTGGTCGCCAGCACCGACCAGGCAAAGATGGGCATGCGGAACATGGTCATCCCTGGAACGCGCTGGGTCAGGATAGTGGCAATGAGATTGACCGCCCCCAGGATTGAGGATAGGCCCATGAAAAAGACGGCAACAAAGTAGAGTTGCATCCCCAGAGGGGCAATGGCGCTTAATGGAGGATAGGCCGTCCAGCCAGTGTTCCAGCCGCCGACGACCATACTGGCCATCAGCACGATGGCCGCCGGCACGTTGATCCAGAAAGCAGCAGAATTCAGCCTGGGGAAGGCCATGTCGGCAGCGCCGATCAGGAGGGGGATCAGGTAGTTGGCAAAACCGGCGATTCCCAACAGGATCGAGGCGATCATGACCCAGCCGTGCATGCCGATCATCGTGTTGTAGACAGCCGGATCAAGCCAGTCCCGACCTGCCTGGGCCAGTTCCACCCGAAAGATCCCGGCAAGCGTTCCGGCGATCAGGAGCAGCAGGATGGCTGTGACGAGATACTGGATGCCTATCACCCTGTGGTTATAGTCCACATTAAAGTAGCGGGTCCAGGCCGGCTTGTCGGGTGGCGGGCCGTGGTGCATGGGAGTCTCCTCACCCCTGGTCCACTTGAACCAGTCGTTAAAGGAGCCAGCGCCAATGAGAAAGGCAATAATGCCCACAATTGCGCCGAGGACCACGGCCGGTTCAGCAGCCCAGGCGTCCAACCCCATCAAAACCCGGCTCAGGACGATCAGGGCCAGGCCGAGCGCCGTCCCCACGATCTGGGCGCCTAGACCCCGGACCAGGCCCAGTGAGAGTACTGTCATTGGTGGCCTCCTCTTTGTTGTGCTAGCAACCTGTGCGTAATGTGCATCCTATTCGCTCAGGGTCTTGATGTACTCGACGATTCCATCCAACTCTTCGTCGGACAGGAACGAATAAGCAGCAGGCATGATGTTAGGATATCCAGCGACGACCTGTGACTGGGGTTCTAGGATGGACGCGCGCAGGTATTGCTCATCCGCCACAAGCGTGGAGCCGTCCTCCATCTGCCGTTCGGCACCGAATATACCCAACCAAGTTGGACCAACCAACTCACTGCCATCCAGGCTGTGGCAAGAGAGACAGCCTTGTTCTTCGACCAATTGCGCGCCCAACTCTGCGGGACTCAGGTCCTCCGACGGTGGCCTTTCCACCGCTTGTCCCGTCAGCCAGGCCTCGAATTCGTCTGGCTCGACGACCACCACCGGAGCATACATCGTTGTGTGGGCATAGCCACACAGCTCGGCGCACCGTATACGATAGTCGCCCACCTCAGTGGGCGTGACCCGTAGTTCTGTCCACCGGCCGGGCACTGCGTCCTGTTTGATGCGAAACTCGGGCACCCAAAAGCTGTGGATCACATCGGTCGAGGTGATCTTGAACAGTATCTGACGGCCACGGGGCAGATACAGCTCGCTGGAACTGACGCCATGCTCGGGGTAGTCGAAGCGCCAGCCGAATTGGAACCCCGTGACCTCGACTACCATCTCGTCAGGTTCGCTGGCCGTGATTTCATAGAGATGCCCAGCACCCCAGATGCCGATGCCAATGACCACAGCTAGGGGAATGAGGGTCCAGGTGATCTCCAGCGATGTATTACCCGTGATGTGCGGTCCATCACTCGTGTCCCCTGGTTTGCGCCGAAAGACAACGACGCTGTAGAGCATAAGCACGACGATGAGGGAAAAGATGAAGGCGATGATATAGATCTGAACATCGAACATCTGGTCAACGAACTCGCCCTCGGCACTGGCAAGCTGGGGTACCAGGTCCAAGGCGCTCAGACCCAGTATGACCAACACTGTGACGATGATGACCAGTACAAACGCTATGGCAAAGTGTTTCACGGTGTCCCTCCTTGGCCCGCCTCTTCCCAGTCAAGGCTCTGGCTGCCTGCGCTTGTCGCTCTCAAACAGGTGTCCATGCGGACAACCTGTACTGCGCCACATAGCCATCCAACGGGGAGAATATCGGCTGCTATTGTACCATACCTTGTTCAGGTAGGCAAAAAGTGGGCGGCAAACTTGACTGGGGCGACCCACTTTCCAGTATCACGCCACTATACTGGTTTCTGGTGCGAAGTTGCTCCCGGCCCGAGGACGGGGGCTCGAGCGCACTTCTCACCGAGTACTACACTTGGAACGCAAGGCCCCATATCCGGCACTTCCGCCTTCCGCAAGGAGATCAGAAGCCGGGGCATAGCGACCAGTCGGGTCTCTCGTGAGCAGAACATGTATCGGACCCTTCCGTGGCGTGATCTGATACCCCACCCACGTATCCAAGCAACAGATTAGACAAAAGCCAGAACTTGAGGTATCATAGGCCGACTTTGCGTAGCCAACGCCCAAGGCAAAAGGAGCGGATCGTGGACCAGACCGAGAAATTGCTCAAAGAGATCACCGAAGCGAGCGGCGTGCCCGGCTTTGAGGGCGACGTGCGAGCGGTTATGCGCAGGTATCTTGAGGACATAGCCAGCATCGAAACAGACAAGATGGGCAGTTTCATCGGGAAGCATGTGGGTGCCAGCGACCATCCCCGGGTAATGCTGGTGGGCCACATGGACGAAATCGGCTTCATGGTCAAACTGATCACAGAGGAAGGGTTTATCAAGTTCGTACCTTTGGGCGGTTGGTGGGACCAGGTCATGCTAGGTCACCGGGTGACGATCAAGACTACAAAGGGAGATGTGATCGGCGTACTGGGAGCCAAACCGCCCCATCTGCTCGACGCCGATGACCGGAAAAAGGTAGTCGAAAAGAAAGACATGTACATCGACATCGGTGCCCGCTCCGAGGAGGAGTGCCACAAGATAGGGGTACGTCCAGGCGATCCGATCATCCCTGTCAGCGAATTCACAGTGATGAGCAACCCGAGTTCCTATCTGTCGAAAGCCTTCGACAACCGGGTGGGCTGTGCCCTGGCTACGCAGGCGCTCCGACAAGTGGCTGAGGATGGACATCCGAACACTGTCTATGCAGTCGGCACAGTACAGGAGGAAGTGGGTCTGCGGGGGGCCAAAACTACAGCCTATGCTATCAACCCCGACGTGGCCATCATCCTCGAGGTGGACATCGCCGGCGATGTGCCCGGGATCAAGCCGGAAGAGTCAGCGATCGAGATGGGGGGTGGACCGACGCTGTTGGTGTACGATGCACGCATGATCCCAAACCTAAAACTGAGGGACCTGGTGATCGCTACGGCGGAGGAGCTGGACATCCCGTTGCAGTTTTCAGCCATGACCGCCGGGGCGACCGATGGTGGCATGATCCACATCCACAACGAAGGAGTGCCAACAGTGGTCATCGGGGTACCAACGAGACACATCCACAGCCATAATGCCATACTGTGCCGCGAAGACTATGACCGGGCTCTGAATCTGGTCGTAGCCCTTGTAAGTAAGCTGGACAGCGATACGGTAGTCGATTTCACGGCCTAATGGCCTGGGACAGAACGCGCCTGAACGGACCCGCGTCTCGGATACAAGAATTCGCGTATTTGCCAAACCAGATCACCTTTGCTATAATCTCGTACACATGCACCGCAAACCAGGGAAACGATCATGGATGAAAACGTGGGGTACATTCAACATGGCAATGCAGCTGAGTTGGACCCTGCTTTTTTCACTGGTGATCCCCTTGCTGGGCGGCATCTGGCTCGATAATCGAGCGGGAACCGCCCCTCTCTTTACCCTGGTGGGCGCAGTGCTGGGCATCCTGGCAGCCACAGTCGGAGTCGCGCGAGTAGCAATCAGGATGTTCTCCCAAGTTAGCAGCGAGCAGCCAGACCAGGAAGAAGGAGAAACCGCCGAGGAGGAACCAGAGTAGTGTCAAAGCTATTATCGCTCAAAGTGCTAGTGCCGACCCTCATCATCATCGCAGTGCTCTTGGTCTTGAACATTCTGCCCATCCCCGGGGTTGTACTCGCCGACATTTCCATTCCAGCCGAAGTGGTGCTGGAGCTCAACCTGCTTGGCTTTCACATCGGCATCCCCAACACATTGCTGTCCGCATGGCTCTCTATGTTGATCCTGATCGTCGGTGCCTGGGCCATTACGCGCAAGCGAAAAACTATCCCCGGCCGGTGGCAGGGCTTCCTGGAAATGATCATCGAAAGCTTCTACGGCCTTGTTGAGGGCGCCGCTGGCCCCAAGTGGGCGCGCCAGTTCTTCCCTATTGTGACTACCATCTTTTTGTTTGTGGTGGTTTCCAACTGGATGGGGCTCACGCCGCTGTTTGGCAGTTGGGGGGCGCTGCACCACGCCGAGCCAGGCGAGGGGGAACCTGTACGGTGGCTTAACGAGTCAAAGTCTATCGGCCTCTGGATGTACCCGGATGATTACGTGCAAGCCCAAGAGGAAGACACCCACAGCGAGGAAGGCTCACACGGAGAGGGGGAGGCGGGTTACAAGCTGGCCCCCATGTTCCGCGCCGCAAGCACCGACCTCAATTTTACGCTGGCCATCGCCGTTGTTTCTGTGCTTATGACACAGTACTTTGGCGTGAAGGCACTCGGCATCCCCTACTTTGGCAAGTTTATCGCCGTAGGAGGCTTTGTCAAGGCCTTCACCAAAAAGGGTGTGGGCTGCGTGGGACGGATTGGCATCTTTGGCATGGCCATCATCGACTTTTTCATCGGCATCGTGGAGCTTATCAGCGAGATTGGCAAGGTGGTTTCTTTCTCCTTCCGTCTCTTTGGCAACATCTTTGCCGGTGAGGTACTGCTCGCCGTGATGGCTTTCTTGATCCCGTACTTGGTCTCACTGCCCTTCTATGGGCTCGAGATCTTTGTTGGCTTTGTCCAGGCCCTGGTGTTCATGATGCTGACGGTGGCATTCTTTGTCGTCGCCATCAGTCACCATGGCGAAGAGGAACACTAAACCACATTAGATTCAAGGAGGAAAGACACAAATGGATCCTGAGACCGCGCGATTTCTAGCTTCGGCCCTTGCTATCGCTGTGGGCAGTATAGGCCCTGGTTTGGGTCTAGGTATGATCGGTTCCAAGGCCATGGAGGCGTTGGGGCGCAACCCAGAAGCCAGTGACCAGATCTTTGTTCCCCTGATCCTGAGCCTGGCCTTCACCGAGGCCATCGGCATCTATGCCCTGGTCGTCGCCTTGATCATCAAGTTCGTCTAGCAGTTGCGGATTTTCGATTGCCGATTGTGGATTGACCCGGGTCGAAGCAAGGACCACGATCCACAATTCAAGATCGAGAATCGCAAGGAGGTACACGTTTGGAAGCACTAGGCATAAATCTGGGCTTTCTTGTCTCCCAGATCGTGAACTTTACGCTGCTGGCCGTGCTCCTCTACATCGTGGCCTACAAGCCGATCCTGCGCATGCTGGACGAACGCTCAGCTCGCATCAAAAAGGGCCTGGACGATGCAGAACTGGCCTCAAAGCGAGCGGCCGAGATGGAGCAAGAGTTCGAGCGGCAGATGGTGGAAGCGCGCAAAGAGGGACAGGAGATCATCGCCCAGGCTACGCAAATGAGCGAAAAGGCCCGCCAGGATATCCTGGACAAGGCCCGTGAAGAATCGACCACAATGATCGAGAAGGCCAAGGAAGAGATCATTCGTGAGCGCGAGTTGGCGATGGCCGAGTTGCGCGAGCAGATCGCAGATCTGTCACTCACGATCTCGGAAAAGGTCATTGGCCAAGCGCTGGACGAGCGAGCGCAGCGGCAGCTGATCGCCGATTTCCTGAAGCAGACCGAGGAGATGTAGTGAGCGTACAAGCCCAACCCAAGGACTATGCCAAGGCAATCTACGACCTGGCTCTCGAGACCTGGGCCCAACAACTGGGCCACGTGCAGCAGGCATTGGAGAGGAACCCAGCCTTGCGTGCCAGCCTGCAAGACGCCAGCGTCGAGGTGCGGGACAGGCTCAGTCAGTTGGAGCAGGCTACGCCGGGCGGGCTGAGCGGAGGGGTTCGCAAGTTCCTGGGCACTCTTCTGGAAGCCGGGCAGCTCGACCAACTGAATGCCATTTTGGTCGAGTTCCAGAAACTAGCACGCCGGCAACCCGAGCGACGACTGGCGCAGGTGAAAAGCGCCGTGCCACTGACGGAGGCCGAGCGGCAGGACCTGCACACCCGGCTCACAGACCGCTTTGGTCCGGACCTGGAGCTCCAGTTCGATGTGGATCCCTCCCTGATCGGAGGGATCTATGTCCGCGTGGGCGATCAGGTGATAGACGGAAGCATCGCGGGGAAGCTATCTGCATTGCGCGAGCAGCTGGCAGCATAAGATCGCGTCGTACGTGATTCGTGATTCGCTGTAGGTGCCCACATGCGCTTTATGTTTCACGTACTACGATTGACCCGTTGATTTTGGAGGCATGAATGGCCTTACAAGCCAAGAACATCACGGCAATACTCAAGCAGCAGATCGAAGCCTTTGAAGCCCCGCTTCAGCCGGTGGACGTAGGCTCAGTGACCGAGGTAGGAGATGGCATCGCCCGCGCCAACGGACTGGCCGGGGTGATGGCTATGGAGCTGGTGGAATTCCCGCCCAAGCCGGGCCGCGATGAGAGCATCATGGGTCTCTCCTTCAACCTGGAAGCCGACAGGGTGGGCATCATCATCATGGGCGAGTACACCGACATTGAAGAGGGCGACACGGTGCGAGGCACTGGGCGCATCGTCTCCGTTCCTGTGGGAGATGGTCTCGTCGGGCGGGTAGTCAATGCCCTGGGAGAGCCGATAGACGGCAAAGGTCCCATCGCTTCTACCAAACATCGCCCGATCGAGCGGATTGCGCCCAACGTCGTGACGCGTAAGAGCGTGGACACGCCGGTGCAAACCGGCATCAAGGCTATCGACTCGATGATCCCCATCGGCCGGGGCCAGCGTGAGTTGATCATCGGCGACCGCCAAACCGGCAAGACCGCCCTGGCCCTTGACACGATGATCAACCAGAAAGGGCAAGACCTGATCTGCATCTATGTCGCGGTCGGGCAAAAGCTGGCGCAGGTCGCACAGGTCGTCGCCACACTCGAAGAGTATGGAGCCATGGACCACACCATTGTGGTGGCCGCCTCGGCCTCGGAGCCGGCCACGTTGCAGTACATTGCACCGTACGCTGGCTGTGCCATGGGCGAGGAGTTCATGGAACAGGGCAAGGAAGCGCTGATCATCTATGACGACCTGTCAAAACATGCCTGGGCCTACCGCCAGGTGTCGCTTCTGCTGCGCCGGCCACCGGGTCGCGAAGCATATCCCGGTGACGTGTTCTACTTGCACTCGCGTCTGTTGGAGCGGGCGGCCAAGCTCCATCCGGACTATGGCGGCGGCTCCCTGACGGCGTTGCCGATCATCGAAACACAGGCCGGCGATGTTTCGGCTTACATCCCCACCAACGTCATCTCGATCACCGATGGCCAGATCTACTTGGAGAGCGACCTGTTTTATGCCGGCATCCGGCCCGCAGTAAACGCTGGCCTGTCGGTATCCCGCGTGGGCGGTGCGGCCCAGTCCAGGGCCATGAGGCAGGTAGCAGGCCGGATGCGATTGGACATGGCGGCCTTTCGCGAGTTGGCCGCTTTTGCCCAATTCGGCTCAGACCTGGACGAGGCCACACGCCGCCAATTGGAGCGGGGATTGCGCGTTCAGGAGGTGCTCAAGCAAGGCCAGTATGCGCCCGTACCCTTGACCGACCAGGTGATCCTATTCTTTGCTGTGACCAACGGCTTCTTCGATGACGTTGAACTCCGCAAGGTGAGTGACATGGAGCAAGCGCTCCTGCGCTACATGAAAGACAGCCATCCCGACCTGGTCCAGACGGTAGAGACGGGCGCCAAGATGAGTGACGAAACCCTGGGGACGCTTGGCCAAGCCATCCGGGATTTCAAGGCTACGGTGGCGTACTAGACCATGAGGAAGTTCCTCGCATTGCCCGCCCTGCTGATCATGATGGCCAGCATGGCAGCCGGGTGTGGAAGCACGCCGGAACCAACCGAGCCACCACCCACCCAGACGCCGTGGATCATCGTCGTAACAGCCACGCCAGGGACGGAAAGTGCTGCAAGAGTGGAGTCCACGCCAGCAGAGGTGACAGTGGTGGTCACCGCCACACCGACGCCGAGGCGGCAAGCAACGCAGGAACCACCACCGACACAGCGGGCTAGCGAGAGCCCGGAAGCAACCGCACAAGCAACAGAAACCTCGGCACCACCGTCGCCAACCGTTTCAAAACCGGCAGCGTCCACGCCCACGCCAGAGCCCGTTGACATCCAGTACCAGGCGCCAGCGCTGTTGGAACCGCCGAACAACTTGCCTGTCTCCTGGAAGAGCACGGTGCTGTTGAAATGGAGTTCAGTGGCCGAGCTGGCCGACGACGAATACTACCACGTCCACCTGGAGCGCCCACCAAAGACAGAGGGAGAACAGTGGTACGGTGATTTTATCTTTACGAAAGGGACCGAGCTCTTGTTAGAGCGGTCTTTTCTGGCTCCCTTCCATCTGGCCCAGGAGCACGGACACGCGGTCGTGTACTGGTGGGTAAGGGTTGTCAGACAGACTGGTGTCGATGAAAACGGGAAGCCGACAGGCATGGATATCGGTGAACACAGCGAGAAGAGGACGCTGATCCTCGAACCCAAGCCCTGATCGCAAGGGCTGGCTTCGCTGATCTGCAGCAGCATTTGACCAGTTGATCGGCGAGAACCAGTCTCGAAGGAGCAAACATTGCCCAGCACGAGGGAGATCCGTCGCCGGATCCGGAGCGTCAAGAACATATCCCAGGTGACCCGGGCCATGCAGATGGTGGCCGCATCCAAGATGCGCCGTGCCCAGGAGCAGGTATTGGCCACGCGGCCATACAGCGAAAAGGCCTGGCAGATCCTGACCCATCTGGCCAGTCAACGTGGGGCAGATGAGATAGCCCATCCGCTGCTTCAGGTCCGGGAGGAGATCAAGTCCATCGGCATGCTCCTCATCACCGCCGACAAAGGGCTGTGTGGCAGCTATAACCATAACATGGTCCAGGCAGCGGCGCGATTCATAAGCGAGTTGCCGTACCCTGTCGAACTTGTCACCGTCGGCAAGCGCGGGCGTGACGCCATGTGGCGCATGGGGCAGACAATTGTCTCCGAGTTCTCGGACCTGCCTCCCCAGCCTGGTCTGCTGGACGTGACCCCCATCGCCCGCACGGTCATGAACAGCTTTGTCTCGGGCCAGGTCGACGTCGTCTATTTGGCTCATACCGACTTTATCAATACGTTGACCCAACGTCCGGCCATCTGGCAGTTGCTGCCCATCCGACCGTTGAGCCTGGGCGTGACGCCAGTCTCGGAACATCGGGAAAGCGGGGAAGAACTCGGGCAGATCGAATACATCTACGAACCCGATCCACACACGATTTTGAGCACTGTGTTGCCTCGCTTCACCGAACTGCAGATCTATCAAGCGCTATTGGAATCGCTGGCAAGCGAGCATAGCGCGCGCATGGTGGCCATGCGCAACGCGACCGAGAACGCCAACGAACTGCTGGCCGACCTGACCCTGACGTACAATCGCGCCCGTCAGGAGGCGATCACCAAGGAGATGCTGGACATCGCCGGCGGCGCTGAGGCGCTGGCCAAAGTGCGAGCAGCATAGAAGGGAAAAGATGATGGCTGCCAAAGCATACGTTCTGTTGAGGACAGCCCCCGGACTGACCAAGGCAATCTATAGCAAACTGAAGTCCAGCCGGGCAGTCCAGTCGGCGGAGATGATTACCGGACCCTACGATCTTATTATCGCCATTGAAGCAGCCAGCACCAACGAGATCCTTACAACAATTATGCACGAAATCCGTCCCGCAGCCGGGGTTCGGGACACGCTGACCTGTCTGGTAGTGCCGGAAGAGGAATAGCACAGGGGCAAGGCGAACCAAGTTCTGACCCAGTTTGTAGCAAACAGAGTGAAAGCAACGAGTTGAGGAGGACTGATGGCAGTAGGGAGCAAGGGCCGAGTCATACAGGTGATGGGCCCAGTCGTGGATGTCGAATTCCCGTCGGGAGACTTGCCAGAGATCTATTACGCCGTCGAGATCCCCAGGGATGGCGGCCGATTGGTCGTCGAAGTTCAACAACACCTGGGGAACGACTGGGTGCGGTGCGTGGCAATGGATGCCACCGATGGCCTTCGGCGGGGTATGGAAGCGATCAACACCGGGAAGCCGATTAGCGTACCGGTCGGGCCGGCAACGTTGGGCCGCATCTTTAACGTCCTGGGTGAGCCGATCGACAATGCTGGGCCTGTGGAAGCCGAGGAATACTATCCCATCCATCGTCCAGCGCCATCCTTCGAAGAGCAGGTGACCAAGCCAGAGTTCCTGGAAACCGGCCTCAAGGTCATCGACCTGATCGCGCCCTTCACGCGGGGAGGAAAGACCGGCGTCTTTGGTGGCGCCGGCGTGGGAAAGACGGTCATTATTCAGGAGTTGATCCGTACCTTTGCCACAGTGCACAAGGGTTATTCGGTTTTTTCTGGCGTGGGGGAGCGCTCCCGCGAGGGCAATGACCTCTGGTACGAAATGCGTGAGTCGGGTGTGATTGACAGCGTGGCCATGGTTTTCGGACAGATGAACGAGCCACCAGGGGTGCGGCTGCGCGTAGGTCTCACTGGATTGACGATGGCCGAGTATTTCCGCGACGAAGGCCTCGACGTGCTGCTCTTCATCGACAATATTTTCCGCTTTGTCATGTCTGGTTCAGAGGTATCGGCCCTGCTGGGCCGGATGCCCAGCGCTGTCGGTTACCAGCCTACCCTTGGCACCGAGATGGGCGAGCTTCAGGAACGGATCGTCAGTACGCGCAAGGGATCGATCACTTCGATGCAGGCGGTGTACGTGCCCGCCGACGATTATACCGATCCGGCACCAGTGGCCACCTTTGCCCACCTCGACGCGACTATCGCCCTGGAACGCTCCATCGCCGAGCAGGCACTCTACCCGGCGGTGGATCCTCTGGGATCCACCTCGCGCATCCTCGACCCGCGCGTCGTTGGGGAGGAGCACTATGGCGTGGCCCGTGAAGTGCAGCGTGTACTGCAGCGATATAAGGACTTGCAGGACATCATCGCCATTCTGGGCATCGACGAGCTTTCCGAAGAGGACAAGCTGGTCGTGGCCCGCGCCCGCAAGATCCAGCGCTTCCTAAGCCAGCCGATGTTCGTGGCCGAACAGTTCACGGGCCGGGAAGGGCGCTATGTGCCGATCCAGGAAACCGTACGCGGCTTCAAAGAGATTCTCGACGGTAAGCACGACGGCCTGCCAGAGCAGGCTTTCTATATGGTTGGCGCCATCGAAGAGGCGGTAGAGTCTGCCGAAAGGCTGAGGAGCTAGATGGCCGAAATGCGCTGCGAGATTGTCACCGCGGAACGTGTCGTCTTTGACGGCAAGGTAGACATGGTCGTAGCCCCTGGCATCGAGGGGCAGTTGGGCATTCTACCCCATCACGCTCCGCTGATGACAGCCTTGACCTACGGAGCGTTGATCCTGCACCGAGAAGGTCAGGAGGACGAGTTCATTGCCATCGGCGGCGGATTCATGGAAGTAGGTCCAAACCACGTGACCATCCTGGCCGACTCGGCAGAGCGAGCTGACGAGATCGACGAAGAAAGGGCTGTAGCCGCCCGCCGCCGCGCCGAGGAGACGATGGCCCAGAAACAGCGGGAGGACGTCGATTTCATCCGCGCCGAGGCTGCCCTGCGCCGCTCTGTGATCCGCCTCAAAGTAGCCAGGCGAAAGCGCAGGCACGGCGGGAGAAGTGCCCCAGGCACGGGCCAATCATCGGGATAGGACCTGATGCGCAGGGGACGGGGGTTGCCCGTCCCTAAATTTGTCGAAGAAAACGGAACTGGGTGACAGTCAAATGCTAGCCAAGCAAATCGGTGTAGACCTGGGCACCGTCAACGTCCTGGTCTGGGTCAAAGGCAGAGGGATCATTCTAAACGAACCCTCCGTCGTGGCTATTGCGCTAAATGACAACAAGATCGTGGCAGTGGGAGCCGATGCCCGGGAAATGCTCGGCCGGACGCCGGAGACCATCGAGGTAGCACGACCACTGCGCGACGGCGTGATCGCTGACTATGTCGTGACCGAGGCCATGTTACGCTACTTCATCGAGAAGGTAGCTGGCCGGCTGCGTCTCGTCAAGCCGCTGATCGCCATCAGCGTGCCCGTCGGAGTCACCAGCGTCGAGAGCCGGGCCGTGCACGACGCAGCCATTCAGGCCGGCGGCCGTGAAGCCTATTTGATCCCCGAGCCCCTGGCCGCCGCTCTGGGCGCTGGAATGCCAGTCAATACGCCAACGGGTAACCTGGTAGTGGACATCGGAGGGGGCACGAGCGAAGCAGCGGTCATTTCCATGAATGGGATCGTCGAATACGCGTCGGTGCGCGTGGGCGGCAACCGTATCGATGAGGCCATCATCAGTTACGTCAAGCGCAAGTACAACCTGATGATTGGCGAACAGACGGCGGAAGAGGTCAAAATCGCGATCGGCAGCGCACAACCGCTGGAAGAGGAGCTGACCAAGGAAGTCAGGGGACGAGACCAGGTCTCGGGCCTACCCAAGACCATCCAGATCACGTCTGGTGAAGTGACTGAGGCCATCTCCGAGCCACTTGCCTCCATCGTCGGCGTCGTCAAGGCGGTATTGGAAAAAACTCCACCCGAGTTGGCATCCGATGTCATCGACCGGGGCATCGTGATGTCCGGTGGCGGCGCGCTGTTGCGGCGCTTCGATCGTCTTTTGACCAAGGAGACGGGGGTACCCTGCTACGTGGCTGAGAATCCAATTGCCTGCGTGGCCCTTGGCGCGGGGAAAGCCCTGGAGAATTATGAGGTGATCAAGCGCAGCCTACCCAGCTACTAAGGCGCCACGCCAGCGAGATCGGAGAAAATCGGGTAGGAGGGGGCCTCGCGGCCCCCGTCCTCCCACACCACCGGACGTACGCTTTAACGTATCCGGCGGTTTCCTCTACGGTTGTAACTCAGCATACCTCTCAGAAAGGCTCACGAGGCCTTGAGCCCTGAACCAGGCAATACTCATCGCTTGTTGGGCCTGAGGTGCTCCCGCCTTGCGCCACCACCCTTTTCCCGACAATGCCAGTATCCAGGCGTTCCATTCCGGAACGCCGAGATTCTGCAAAAAGTCAGCGATAGGCTTGGCTCGCTTCCGTTGTTTGAGCCGTACACAGCGGAGCTTACGTCGGATCCACTCGTCCAACCGTTGCAGGTGACTCCTACACGCCGCATAGCGGAAGTATGTCACCCACCCTGTCAGGTACGAGTTCAGTTCTCCAATCATCTGCTCCAGGCTGATTCCTCTGTTGCGCTGCGTAATCTGTCGTATCCGTTCCCTGGCCCGCTTTAGGCTTCGGGGGGCGATGGTCAGTCGCCCTCCCGGCAGAATCCGATATCCCAAAAACTGCCGCTCTTGGACAGCAGCCACCGCACTCTTTTCCCGGTTTACTCGTAGCCGGAGATTGCCTTCCAGAAACCGCGTCACCGAGCCCATTACCCGTTCCCCCGCCTTCTGCGTCCTAACATAGATATTGCAGTCATCTGCATACCGGCAGAAACGGTGCCCCCGGCGCTCTAGTTCCTTGTCCAAGTCGTCTAACAACAGATTCGCCAGCAACGGCGATAGTGGCCCGCCTTGCGGGGTCCCTTCGTAGCGCTCCACGCATACGCCTTCCCACATCATCCCCGCTTCCAGGAAGCGGCGAACAATGCGCAACAGCCGTTTGTCGCTCACGTATCGCGCCAACCGGGCCATTAGCATATCGTGGTTCACCCTGTCGAAGTACTTCTCCAGGTCGATATCCACTACTACACCCCGCCCCTCGGCCACATACTCCGCCGCTTGCTTCACCGCTTGATGCGCGTTTCGCCCACGTCGAAATCCGTAGCTCGACTCCGAAAAGGTCGGGTCCACTATCCCCTCCAGCACTTGGTGTATCGCCTGTTGTACCAGCCGGTCTACTACTGTCGGTATCCCCAACCGCCGCTTCCCGCCCCCTGGCTTGTCTATCTCCTTGCCAAGCACCGGTCGCGGCCCGTAGCTCCCCTCCAGTAGCGCCCCAACAAGCTCCTCCTTGTGCCCTTTCAGCCATCCGTACAGCTCCCCGACGGTCATCCCGTCGATGCCGGGGGCTCCCTTGTTGGCCTTCACACGCTTGTACGCTCGGTTCAGATTCTCTCGCTCGCACACCCTTTCCATCAGGTCGCCGGTCAAGGCTCGCTCTCGGTTCGACGCCGTGGATGCTTGCCACTCCTCAAACGCAGCAGGTCCGGTTCCGCCTTTACCGCTCGCGCCGGGGCGCACGCTGCCCTCTTCCTCCTCGAAAAGGCTTAGTTGGGTCCACGTGCCTTGCTGTTGCTCCACATCCATCGAGTCTCTCCGTCTGCTCCTTGCCGTAGAAGATTCGGCCCTTCATCAGACTCGCTGACTACTATGGCCTCTGCTGACTTCTCTACACCCTTCCTGCTCCGTTACCGTTGCCGTAGTCTGGCTCGCCCAGACCGGTGTAGAGACCTCCCAGGGTAAGTTGTGTCTCTTTCCCTCGGCCCCCGCCGGATTTACCCGCACCGCGTTCCGGATGACTATTGGGCATCCCCATCCACGGCTGGGTTACCTTGCAGCACGGGCCTTCTATCCGGTTTCTGTTCGTCGAGTCCGAGTTTTGCCTTACGCTTCCTTCAGATTCCGCCTCACGACGGACACCCTTGCTTCGACTAGCGGTTCCGGTCATCACGGCCCGCAGAGGACTTTCTCCTCCTAGATACACAACATGCCTGGCACACCG
>Ga0180437_10005150_pt1 | contig 18039 bp, 21 predicted proteins | sample SS_ome_4_FD_132410 | JGI IMG/M metagenome (GOLD analysis project Ga0180437, IMG submission 132410) | Hypersaline lake sediment archaeal communities from the Salton Sea, California, USA - SS_3_D_1 metaG | ecosystem: Environmental > Aquatic > Non-marine Saline and Alkaline > Hypersaline >... | reverse complement strand
GAAATCGCTTATCAATTACCTGAACCAGGCGACGTTGAAATCATTATTTATAATTTGCAAGGCCAGAAAGTGGCAACATTGGTGCGAAAAAACCAGCCGGCCGGTTATTATAACATTAGCTGGAATGGATTAAATGATCAACATCAGGCAATTGCCTCGGGAATATATTTTTGCCGGATGCGGGCCAGGGAGTTTGTGATGGTGAGGCGGGTGGTTTTGTTGAAATAAGGAATTTCTCAACACAACGATAAAACCCGATTAATGTGAAGCGATAAAAAAACTTGACAAGTTAAACAATTTATGATATAATTTGCAATTGCCTGGTGATAAATTAATTTCTTTAGCACTGCGATAATATAGGATATTACAAAAAATGAGAACATTTAAAGAAATAAAAGAAATCATACAAAAAAACAAAAACGAACTGGAAGAAAAATATGGAATAAGGGAGATAGGGGTATTTGGTTCTTATCTCAAAGGGACTCAGGATGAAAATAGTGATATTGATATTCTTGTCGAGATAGAGAGACCAATGGGATTTGTTAAATTTTTAAAACTTGAAAACCATCTTTCTCAGATATTGGGTATACAGGTAGATTTAGTTACAAAAAAGGCATTAAAACCCTACATCGGTAAACAAATTCTGCAAGAGGTTGAATATGTCTAAGGGAAAAGAAAACAGAGAACTGAGGGATTATTTAAATGACATTATTGAGACGATTGAGGACATTCGAACCTTTACCGATGATATTTCTTATGAGAAGTTAGAAAACGATAAGAAAACGCTATATGCAGTTATAAGGTGTTTAGAAGTTTTAGGAGAGGCAGTAAAAAAAATTCCGAATTCCATAAGAGAAGAATATCCCGAAATTGCTTGGCAAGAAATAGCCGGAATGCGGGATAAGCTGATTCATGAATATTTTGGTGTAGACATAGAAATAGTATGGGATACAATACAAGAGGATTTGTTTCCACTAAAAAAAGCTGTTACAAGGATTATCAGGGATTTGCTTTGATATTGCAGAAAAAAAGCCTAACGACTAACGACAACGAAACGACTAAAACGACTAAGGAATTCGTATTGCGCGGAGCGCAGCGGAGCCGCAATCCGTCAAAAGTCGGACACAGTACAATTCATGGTTGAACTCAGCCGCCGTAACCTTAACATTATATTTGAGGAATTCATCGGAAGGGATTAGTGATAGAAAATCACCAAAATGGTCAAATTTTTTGAAGAAGTGATGGCTCAATCCAGAAATTCGGGGTCGTTGTTACTGATAAATATTAGTGAAACGGAAAATCTCTCTATGAACCTGATTCCATGACGTACTTCTCCTGCTCCCCCATCAGTTTATTTTTGAAAATTGTCAACGCCCTATCACATCCAATTATTCTACGAGAATCCGGCGGCTTGTGCCACCTCTTCGAGCGACGGCCACAGCAGGTTTGGCGGAATTCGCATCAACCAGCGCATTGCACGGCCACATTTAGGGTACAGTGGTCGATAGGGAGTCTTTTCCAATTCGGTGGATGATTCTGTTTCCAGTTCACCAAAAACCAATTTGAGCCGGGCCAGGGTCTGTTTGTGTCTGGAACTCATAAAACCGTAATGGCGCATCTTTTTAAAGCCACGTGGCAAAACGTGTTGCAGGAAGCGCCGCATTCACCCCGTGAGATAAAACCACAAATCTTTAACATGAAAAATGAGTTTCTTTACTATCTCACGGGGTAAATTCGAACACAGTCAGGGTCATGCAGCACCACTTTTTTGATGTTTTTACCCAGGATGAGTTATCTTCGGAAATTCCGAAACGAACATGCACGAGCATGCGGTCGGAATGAATATCGCCGACATGAAGGCGGGTGCCTTCGCCAATGCGAAGTCCACAGGAGTAGATGGTGGTAAGGCAGGCCCGGTGGCGGAAAATACGAATCGGCACCAGTACCCGCCTAACTTCTTCCTGACTGAGGACGACGGGCAATTTTTGTTCGTGAGCTGCCCGAACCAGCGTGAGGGTCGGCCATTCGCGATTGAGAGTATAGGTGTAGAAGAATTTGACGCCGCATCCGTCAGAGTTCGGGCCAGAGTGCTGGCCGAGCGACCGTATTTTTTTACATTTTTGAGATAGAGGAAGTAATCACGGATTTCATTTTACGTGATTTCATCGGGTGATTTGGTGTATATGTTTTATTTACAGAGCCAAAATTATTTAACAATTATATTATCAATAGTCCTGGACTCATGGAAACAAACAAATGGGCATTCAGATTAGAAAAAGAATACTTTGAAAATCACAAAGAATTACCAGTAAAAGTTTATATGAGTATGGGAGAAATAGAATTTTTCTATCCTCCTTTTCCAGAATTTGTTAACACTATTGAAAATAGAAAATATAAAGGATTAAAGTTTAAATGGGAATTATTGAGAGAAGGAAGACATTTTTCAGTAATCTCCGAAGCTCTGTCAAGGGGATTAAAAAATATATATAGCAAGGATTCAATTTATGAATTGATGATTAAATTTATAAACGATAAAGACATTGATTTTGCAATCAAACAATACTATTTATTAAAGCAACAATCATCTAATCAATATAATTTTACTGAATCTGAGTTAAATTCTCTGGGTTACTTTTTATTGGGTATGAATAAAGTAGATGATGCCATTAAAATTTTTAAACTAAATATAGAATCTTATCCTGAATGGAATTGTTATGTTAGTTTAGGAGAAGCATATATGATAAAGGGTAATAAATTGATGGCAATAAAAAATTATGAAATGGCTCTAAAAATGAGCCCGAAAAGTAAACATGAACAGATAAAAGAACATTTAGAAAATTTAAGAAAAAAATAAACAACTTACTTAATAGGTCTTTGGCTAACAAATGGCCCAAGGCGAAAACAGGGCGGTCTTTGAAAATCCACAAATTTTAATTCACATGGGTGGGAATTGGTATAGAACTGTTGGCAAATTAAATGCTGATAGTAGTAATATTATTTTATGGCCAAGCTGGTTTGATGGTACAAGTGAAGATATTGTTAAACCTCATAATCTTCCAAAATGGATTGACAGCACTGGGTTTTATATTATAGTCGTCGATGCATTAACAGATGGAATATCATCATCTCCTTCAAATACAATTGATTTCCCTAAGATAAAAATACGGGATATGGTAAATTGTCAATACCAATTGCTAGTCAATCATTTAAACATTGATCATGTATATGCAGTGCTTGGAATTTCAATGGGTAGAATGCAGGTTTTTGAATGGATAGTCGCATATCCCGAATTTATGGATAAAGCCATTCCAATAATTGGAACACCCCAACAGTCTTCTTATGATATATTTGTCTGGCAAACACAAGCAGACTTGATAAATGAAGCAGAATTAAATGAAAAAAGTATAAATTTGGCAATGAAAAGAGTCTATGATATTTGCTTAATGAATTGTTGTTCACCATCGTATTTTGTTAGAAAGGTTAAACCAGAAAAAATGAATAAATGGCGAAATAATAGTTATTCAAGGATGATGAATTCAAAGGACTATTTAGCTGGTTTAGAGGCAATGATCGCTCACGATATTTATAAGAGTGCTTCGGTAGAACCTGAGAATATTTCAAACGTCGTTAAGTCTGATGTACACATTATAGTCTCTTTGCAAGACCATCCTGTAAATCCTGCTAGTTCAATTGAATTCTCCAAACGATTAGGTTGCGAATTAACTGAACTTACTGGAGATTGTGGCCACTTCGCTGTATGGATTTAGCCTTTCAAAATAGCGATATTAATTTATTATTGAGTTTACACTCTGACGACTGCATTATAAGCTCAATTGGATTAAAGGATGTGATGGGTAAAAATGATATTGAAAAATTTTTTAAAGAAGTACTCAAATATCAAAAAGTAAAATCATATATATTAAATATTGAAGAATTGGAAGTGTTCAATAATTCAGCTTTGGAACGAGGTACATTTTATTGGCATTCAGAATTTAAGAATGGAAAAGTATTTAAAGTCAGTGGCCGCTATTGGACTTGGAGAAAAAATACAGAGAACAACACTTGGAAAATTCATAGATTCATTGAAAATAAATTACCGATTTCTGATAAAAATCAATGATGATACAGATTGCTTCGTTTACTATAATTTAAATGTATAATCGGGTATGGGCAGGTATTTCCCCTGCCCACACCACCCAGCATGCGGGTCCGCACTGGGCGGTTCATCGCGGTTCACTGATTGGGATAGTGAAAAGCAATCCAGAGGTTCACTTACAGGGGACTTGCACCCCATTAGTTCATGCCCATGCCGGGCGTACACATCGGTTTGCAGTTGAGCGAAGGGCTTTGTGCGAAATTGAACGTTCAGCGCCCCGCATCAGGTTCATCGGATTCCGAACGTTCCGACTCCCGCATCCTTCGGCAAGTGAAACCAGCGTTAGCTTTAAGATAAGACTCTGCAAAATGCAATTGATTTTTTTTACTCATCATATCTCTACTTTGTCACAAAGTAGAATTAATAAATTTATTAATCTATTAATCTAAAGGAGGGCTATATGAGCATATTAAACTCAAAAATCGTTGCACCAATGAGTAAACCTAAAAGGGATGTGATGTTATTACATTGCATACTGGTTATCTGCTTTTTATTGGCCATGTGTGTCTTTGCTATTGCCGGTACTTATCCAGGTCAGCTTGGAGTCGGTATCAGCCTGCCGGAACGCTGTGGAACTTTTGTCAACCAGGTCGCCGAAGGGTACCGCTGGCACAATACTGTTGATGGTGCTGAATTAACTTCAGGTGAAGTTGACACAGATGGTTGGCCGACAATTGATTGTAAATACATCAAAGATTGGCGGCCTGTTGCCGAATGGGCAGGTGATATCGATGATCCGGAAGTGTATCGTTGTGATATGAGCGGTACTTATAAATGCTCATTTACCGGACAGGCAACACTAACACGGGAAGAGGGCGATTTTACCATCCTGAATCAGATTTATGATTCAGGCTTCAATACGACTACTTTTGATCTTGTTGTTGATCCGCCAGGACCGCATCATGGTTTGATTGTATTAACGTTCACTGATACCAGACGGACCTCAGGCAGTCCGACAAACACTGGAATTACCAATTTTAAAATGACCCGTCCTGGTTATGCTCATGATACAGCTCAGATCTTTACGGACGCATTTATTAATTGTCTCACCAGTGCAAATTTCAGTACGATTCGGTTTATGGATTTTACTCACACCAACAACCGTGAACCCGACTATCCGGATTTAACAGAATGGTCGGAGCGTAAACTCACTACAGATGCATCACAGGGACCGATTCCTCCCCTGGGAAAGCTTGGCGGGGCAGCCTGGGAATACGTCATTGAACTCGGGAATCTGGCTGATATGGATATTTGGATCAATGTACCTGTTTCAGCATCTACAGACTATGTCACTCAACTGGCAACTCTGATAAAGAATAACCTGAATTCACATTTAAATATTTATGTGGAGAGTAGTAATGAAGTCTGGAATGGCATTTTTAACCAGCAAGCCTGGAATCTAGCCCAAGCGAATGCATTGGGCATTGGTGAACACGAAAACCATGCACGCCGAACTGTTGAACTTGCCCAGATATTTGAGAGCGTCTTTAGTGCCGGATCATTGAATAACAGAGTTCGGGTCATGTTATGCAGCCATGCCCCCATGTTAAAATGGTGGGTTGAACCAATGCTGCAATATATTAATTCTAATTTCGGTGCACCGAGTAACTATATTTACGCAATTGCCCGACAAACCTATTTCGGCGGTGCCGCGGCCCACGGAGGTAGACGGTACAGTCGTTATACTATTCAAGACCTTTTGCAAGCCGCTCACGATGATATTACCAATCAGATTTCGGAAACAGATGGCGATGAAGCCGGCCGCCTGCAGTGGGTTGAAAAAGCTGCGGCCTGGAATCTTGTCGGCGGAGCCTGTTCATACGAAGGTGGACCGGATTATGGCGGGGGTGATACAATAAATATCGCCAACCGGATTTCATGCAATCGGGATCCCGGGATGGCCACCGAATTCAAATATAACCTTGATGAGGCCTTTTTTGCGCTTGGCGGCAATTTAGCCATGCAATTTACCCTGACCAGCTCGTATTGTCGCTATGGCTGTTGGGGATTGACAGATGACGTGACGAATCCTGATCGTAATTATAAATTCCAGGCTGCCCGTGAGTTGATAGGGGATGTCAGTCAACCTCCGGGGCAGGCTACGAATCCTAATCCGGCCGATGCTGCTACCGGAGTAAGTACAACGGCTGATTTAAGCTGGACTGCCGGTAATGGCGCTACTTCTCATGATGTTTATTTCGGAACATCCAGTCCCGGTGATTTTCAGGGGAATCAATCGGGTACGACTTATGATCCGGGTACTATGTTGGAAAATACAACCTATTATTGGCGAATTGATGAGGTTAATGATTATGGTACGACAACGGGCATTGTCTGGAGTTTCACGACCGGAACCAGTGGGGGCCCGACTGATGATTTAGCAAATAGTGATATACCTGTTTCTGGTACGGTGACTGGGAATTACACGGATACACATTCCAGTGACAACGTTTATGAGTCTATTGAAGAAACTGAAACATTGGGCAAACCAAGTAACCGTTATTCATACCTGGAACACAAATGGACAATTGATGTAACTGGTGGAGATCCGGTTACTTTTTATTTAGAAGCCCATCATTCATCCAATACTGAGAATGACGACTTCTTATTTTCTTATTCTTTTGACGATGTAAATTACACCGATATGCTGACGGTAACCAAAACCAGTGACGATGACAGTTATCAGAATTATGAGCTGCCAGTTGGTACAAGCGGAATAGTTTACATCCGGGTAATCGATACTGATCATTCCGCTGGGAATCGAACGAAAGATATTATATTTGTTGATCATATGTATATCCATTCCAGTGGTGGACTCTTCAAACCAACAGTGATCCAAAATAATGAAGTATTGTCCGGTGATTTGCCTGATAAATATTCGTTGGGAATGAATTATCCCAATCCGTTTAATGGGGAGACAATTATCAATTATTCCTTGCCTGAAGAAGTTAAAGTTACTTTTGAGATATTCAGTATCACTGGTAGGAAGGTTGAAATACCTGTAAACACTATTCAACCAGCGGGTTATTATCGTATTTCTTTTAATTCTGTAAATTTGCCCAGTGGTATATACATTTATCGTTTAAAAGCCGGTAATTTTACGGCAAGTGAACGGATGGTTTTGATAAAATAAAGGATAGAATTTTATGATGAAAATATACTTGGGAGGGTAAAACAATAATATGAAAACAACGGAGTATTATTTTTTAGGGATTATTCTTTTAATGTTTTTTTTACCTGCTTTTAGTTAGATCTGCGAGAATTATCATGAAAATCAAAAAAAAGCATTTGCAGCCAGTTCCGATGTGGAATATCAATCTTCTCTCAAATTTTGTAACGATGTGCTGACAGTCAGTCCGAATCATCCTGTGATGAATTATTTGGTTGCCCGTTTGAATGAACAATTGGGGAACAGTGATATCGCATTAAAGTATTTGGCAAAAGCTGCGAAACTTGGATATACATCTTAGAAAGCTGCGAAATTTTTGAGAAGAATACAGATGATTTGCGCGCACCTACTACCGGAGTCATTAATGAGTGATACAAACAAATTCAAATCAGTAGAAGAATATTTTAATGCCCAAACTGATAATACAAGGGTGGCCTTAATTGAACTAAGGAAGTGTATTCTTGATGTTGCTCCCGATGCTATCGAAATGTTTAACTATAACATTCCAGCCTATGCATTAGTAAAAGGTGGAAAAAGAGAGCAGCAGATTATGATTGTTGGATATAAAAAGCATGTTGGTCTTTACCCTCATCCTACAGTGTAAATTTAAAGCTCGGATTGCAGTAAATTAGAAACGGGAGTAAATCGGCCAACGATGAGCTCATACAATGTCATCCACCGGACTTGAAACAGTTGCGGCTTTTTGATCATCGAAGGTTCGTGGAATCAATTGGCTTATTTGAATCTTTCCGTGTTTCGAGCCCTTGATGATTGGCTTATGGCAAAGAATGGGCTAAATTATGTCGGAACAAAAAAAGAACCTATACAAATTACAGAAAAAAGATATTCTGAACGCCAGCATTGTTCTAACAGACGCTTTTCAAGATGATCCATTCTGGGAAAAGCGCCTTGAAGAGGCTAATATCTTTTCTTCAGACAAAAAAAATAAAACCAATAAAAGGAAAATATTATGTTACCAATTAACCGTCGTAACTTTATCAAAATAGGAGCAGGTGCCTTAGCAGCAAACATGGCAGGTTCAATACCATTGTTTGCCGGTTCAGGCAGTAGTACCCGGAAAACAGAAACAGCTAAAATTTACACTATTTTTTTCGGGATAGCTCCTTCAAAAGATGATACACACCTGGTCCCCTTGTCAAATGAAGAACTTATGCGCCAATTAAAAAGAGACTGCTTAGGTGTGGATTTTACGATAAGAGATTTGACGAAATCCGCGAAGTTCGATACGGTTCTAAATGAGATCGGAGATTTGCAAAGATTGAATTATGATGGTGTTATTGTATATGGTTGGCCCAGGGATTATAAAGTATTAAAAAGTGGTTTGCCAACGATAAACATCAGCATTATAAATGATTTTATGAATAATCCAGTTAAAATCTACCACGAGAATAAAGTCGTACCCGCTTTTTTGGATCCCTGGAAATTCAGTGCCTCAGTCAAGAACATCAACCTGATGTATAATGATTTGGTGGAGAAGATAAAATTAATCACAGCGCTTAAAAAATTAAGAGCATCAACCATTTTAACGGTAACGGACAATCCTTTTGTTAATGTAACTTATGGTGATGCCTTGAAACAATCACCTGAAAAATATAATGAATTAATTCTTGATGCAATACTAAGCACATTGGGTACAAAAGTGATAAAAATCGGTAGCGATGAAGTATGTAGTGATAAAGAAATAAAAGAGCTTTGGTTCAACGAAAGTAAGCGGGCAAACGAAATAGCAAAGAGATGGATCAATAATGCAGTAAAAATGATAAACACCATTGAATCGGAGGTGGTACGATCTGCCAAGTGCTATTTGGCTATGAAATTACTTATGAAAAAATATGAAGCAAATTCCATGGCGTTTCACATTAGAGCGTTTGAAAAAAATCCCAAACCAGAGGATTATGTTACGCCGGCCCTGGCGACTTCAGAATTTCAAAAACATAGTATCGTAGCAAAATGTCAATCTCACTTGAATATCATACTTTCGGAAATGGTGCTGCAATTTGCCTTAGGTATTCCGAGTATGTTGGGTGATTTTAGTGTCGATATATACAACAATACGTCAATGGTTCAACATTGTGAAGGACCGTGGAATCCCTGGGGGGGAGAGAAAACTGTTCCCTATATTATAACCGATCATCGGGAGAGGCGTGTGAGGGAACGCAGCAAGCCTGGCGTCAGTGCAGCTTCATGGATATTGTATCCGCCCGATGAGCCGGTAACCATATGGCAACTCGATGTTTTGAAAAAGGAAATACTATTCCACGTTGGCAAAACAACCCCCATTTATACAAAAGACTCAATATATAAGGATCATCTATGGGAAATGATGTGAAGGACTAAAATTGTTGCGTCAGTTGATGCAAGCAAAATTTTGAAAAATATCTATCCCGATGTCTATGGTGTTCACAGAGTCGCGACTTTTGGAAATTTTAGGGAAAGGCTGAATGATTTTGCTGCTTTTATTGGATTTAAAGTAATTGAAGAGGATGTTTAGTCTTTGTTCTGCTCGCAAGGGATTTAGTCCCACCTGCTTTTCTTTCCAAGGAATCCCTTGTGTAACCAATAGACCAGGAATTGAATTCCTTAACTTATTAATTTAAAGAGCGTCATATGGGCCAATATAAAATAATTGATGACAACGGAATTTATTATACGACTCACACCATCGTCGAATGGATGTCTGTTTTTACACAAATAAAATATTTTCAAATCATTATTGAAAGTCTGATATATTATCAAAAAAATAAAGGCGTATATATTTTTGGTTATGTCATCATGTTTAACCACCTCCACTTATTGGTGTAAATAAAATCAATCCTCAAGTATTGCAGAATTTGGCACTGGGATGCAATCCCTCTTTCATTGGTTCCGCAAGCGATTCCTGTAATTTTCAATTCCTTGTAAAAAAATGGCGAGGGGGCTTAAATCCCTTGCGAGCAGAATTTCATTTCCCCCTCGGGCCAATCCGGCAATCGGCAATCGTTACAATCCGCATTCCGCAATCCGAAATCCGAAATCAATCACCTGGCTTAACGAATCCATTTGCCACACTGACCGCAAAACAAAGGCAACCGATAGTCCGGTATCGATATCCGCAATAGTGAGTAAAGAATTGAAGGTAATGGCGATGGGCCGGTGATTCATTTTAGCAAACCCATGCGCCAGGGACGAAATACCAAAGGGGAGGTTTTTATTGACTTTTTGATGTGGATTTGATATAATAGGGAACAACGAGGGGTTTGAAAAAAAAGGGTGGAGGGACTAAATCCTTTGCGAGCAGAGAGTTGTAGTGTCCGCGACCCTGCTTCACCTTATTTGCGGCGTTATCTGCTTTGCATAAGGGAAGTAACATTTTTATATAAGAAGGAGATCACAAAATGGTAAAAAATAATCGTTGTTTTGTCGGGGTCCTGTTCATCCTTCTTTTTTCTTTCCTGTCCATTGAGAAACCACATTGTGGTGAAATAAAAAATCAAGACCGGCTATTCTGGGCGCCGAAAAATCCTCCGACAGCCGCCTATCGATTCGTTTGTGAAATCGATCCGGATACGCGTTCCTTGAAAGGCTCCGGAATGATTCGTTTCAACAACACGACTAAAAGACCAATCTATCGACTAGCGATAGACTGGGCAGTCAATGAGCATCAAACCATTGAGATCAGATCTCAAGGAAAATTAATCCATTTTTTGGACAGCCCGAAAGGACAAGCGCAAAGTCCGTTGGTATTTGAGTTACCTGAACGTCTTAATCCAGAAAACGAACTGATGCTTATGCTGAACTTCAGCATGAATGACAGTCTGCCTATTAACCCCGGTCTTTCCATCGCAACCGACAGTACGGTGGATTATCTCACAATGCGAACATTTTTACCTGGACTATGGTGGGGCTTTTCTACATGCGATGATTATGAAGTCATGATAAAAGTCCCCTCAGATTATATAATTGCAACAAGCGGCCGGTTGAATTCAAAGACTGGCTATTATAGTGGACAATCTATCCGGCACTTTGGCCTGTTTATCGGGAAAAACTATGAAGTGATGGATGCGGAAGTGGGAGAAACACTCATTTCTTGTTATTACAATGAAAAAAGTAAATATCCGGCCCAGATTATTTTGAATACAGCCGTTAGGGCCATTGGCTTCTTTCGCGATTATTTCGGTTTTTATCCCTACAAACAGCTTAATTTTGTTCCTGGCAGTAAAAGATGGTGGGGAGGATGGAATACCGCGACCAGCCTGGCTTCCATGCATTCCATGGAACGGTATTCACCCGATCAGGATAATCACTGGCGGACCATGACCGTCCATGAAATCGCACACATGTACTGGGGCGAGTATGTGATGGAAAAAGACACTCCGGATTGGTTATGGCTGGGGCTAGGTATCTATACACAGCGAGAATATGACAGAATGCTCCATGCTGAGCCCAATAGTCCTCACGGGTATTTATCAAGATATGAGGATGCAATTAAACAATATTTGGACACCACCGTTGAAGTCCCTCCCCATCATTTACATAAAATGGAATATTTTTTTAACAGTGTTGTGAGTCACGGTAAGGGATACAGCATTATAAGCACCCTTTACAGTGTTCTCGGTCATGACACATTTGACAGGATTATTCGCCGATGTCTTGAGGAATTTGGAGGGCATAGACTTGGGGCTTCGGAATTTCAATTGATATGTGAACAGGAAAGTCAGGACGATTTGGGGTGGTTTTTCGAGCCATGGCTCCGTTCCAACCGTTATCCGTCATATCGGATTGGTTCTCGGAAGTGCGTGAAAAAGGGTGATTTTTATGAATCCAGAATCACTGTAGACCGTACAGGAACATTGAATATACCCGTGCCGGTCGCGGTGTTGTTTGAAGACGGCACGAGTCAAATTCAGTTTACAGATCGGACACTGGAAAAAAATACGCTTATTTTCAGGAGCGTGTCGCCACTTGACAGCGCAGTCATCGATCCGGATCATCTTGTGGCTCTTGTTGTTCCACCCCCCAAAGGTGATTTTGATTCTCAGGTGGAGGTGTGTGCAACGATCAATGGATTGCCCTGGACCGGTGTGGCAGAGAAAGGGTTAGTGGTATACAATGACGCCAAGAAAACGGGAATTCACAGCGCCAGAATGTGGTATAAACTGGGTCTGATATTGTATGACGCGAGATATTATTCGCAAGCTATCAATGCATTCAATTATGCGCTGACTAATTCAGATAAAGATTCATATATACCATTTGCTGCCCATACGTGGAAAGGGCATATTTTTGACTTGTCAGATAAAAGGGAATCCGCATTGGCTTCATATCACAAGGCATTAAAGGTGTATCCAGGATATGCAATCACCTTATCGCAATATAACATGGAAATTGATAAGAAATGGGTTGAGCAACGATTGACAATACCATTTCAGCGCTAGAGCATTCACTAAATACTGAGATCGTATCTAGCATTCAAATCATCATAAGGATCATTTGATTTCCGAGATGGCCATGAGACAGATATTTGATAAATTAAGAGCGACAACAAATTAATGTGTCTAACCAATAGCTGCACCGGATTGGAGCAGCCGTTTGTTTTGGGCAGGTTTCATTATGAGGAAGCTTTTTGTACTTTGTGTCAGCTTCACCTGATGTTGTTTCAATTGGTGAGCACATTGTTAGCTGGCTCGTTACGAACTTCAGTGTAATTAATAAACTATATCCTATTTAAATATGAAGAAAAATGAAATTAAGAAGCTAATAGATACAATTAGTCATGATGATGCACTCTCGATACTCTAAACTATTGCTGATGAAAATCCCAATATTGCAACGAGAATTGAACAGCTTGTATTTGAATATTTATCGGATATAGATTTAGAAGAAGTTTCTGATCATGTATATTCAGAATTAGATTTCATTGATGTGGAAGAAGTTTGGGATCGCTCAGGAAGTACAAGACACGGATACGTTGATCCAGTTGAAGCAGCTTGGGAGATATTTGAAGAAACTCTTCAACCATTTTTAGAAGAGCTAAAAAAGTATCAAGAACTCTCAATGACAAATGAAGCAAAATATTATTGCATGGGCATACTAAAAGGAATTTACAAATTTGATAAGGAATCAAAATCACAATATAGGGAATGGTCTGTAGATGCTCCTGGAGAATATTTCGAGATAGTATTAAATAAATGGAAAGATAATTGTAGTATTTCGGATGATCTTAAAGAAATGGAAAATTTTATAAAAGAAAAATTTCCTGGTAGGATGTAGTAAAAATTTCAATTCTCGGCTAAAATTCGGATTTTGCTGGTTCGTAAAACGAACTAGCAGCCATTCTCTTGGATTACTAAAATAATGCAGTAATCCAATTTCCAAAATCGGTTTTATCCGTCAAAATTGGCTTTTGGGCGTCTTATCCAATTTTGGCGCTGACTTTGAGTTACCTTAAATTTATGCATAAACTAATTTATTCCTCTTAACAGGAATAAAGATTAGATAAATTTTAGTAGTCGAATACTATGTTATGTGCAATGCAAATGGTATGCGTAATTCAAATGATATAAAAGGAAAATCTATGAACACCAATAAGACCTATGTGACTTTAATTTTATTTTTACTCATCATTGTTTTCCTATCCTGCTCTGATGATAAAAAAATTTCATTTGAAGATAAATTGCAAAATGTGCTTGATAATGGAATAAAGAAATATGGTGTTAATGGTGTTTCAGCTGCGCTAAATATCTCTGAGGATAAAAAATGGATAGGACTAAACTATGGAAACCAGAAGAGGTATTGACCTACATTGAAAAACCTTATTTTGATCCCGGTGAAGGTTTTCGTTATTCCAACACAAACTATCTGCTACTTGCTATGATCATAACTAAAGCAACTGATTCAACTCTATCATCGCAATTTAAAAAGTAATTTTGGCAACCATTAAGTATCAATAGTGCCCGTCTGTCGATAGAAGAGAAAATTCCTGACAACCAGGCTCATGTATTCGGGGATAATTTCAATGAAGATGGTTCGTATCTAGATTTGACCTTCCTTCCAAGAGAGTCACATGAAAGTATAACCTATGGCTCAGCAGGTATTTTTATGACCGCAGAAGATTTAGCTTTATGGTGCTATACTCTTTTTGAAGGTAAAATCCTGAATCAGCAATCCATGGATGATATGCTGCAATTTGTCACTTTTATGCCAAGTGGCAATATGACTGGGTATGGATTAGGTGTACAATTATTTAGAAAAAATTATTCAAATGGGAAAAAGGCATATGGACATAGTGGCGCTAATATTGGAACTTCAGCTTATATGGTTTATCTGCCGAAACATCATTTGAGCGTTGTAGTTATGATAAACAACATGAATCACCAGTGTAGCGAATATATCCTCAAAAACTTGATAAATATCCCTCTTAAGGAATTGAATGACTATTCGATAATTCCAGTATTTGATTTTGACCTGCGGGGTTATCTTATAATTTTTTGTATAACAATAATTATAATTAATGTCTGGCGAAAAATGAAAAGAAAAATTAGATAGAAAAAAGAATGCTCAATGACAACTGCATAAAGCAAAGCACATAAAAATGGTTTCCAGCAGATTGCGGGGGTTGTGAATGATTTGTAAATTTCGAGTGCCAAAAAAGTTTGTGTTGTTAATAAAATTCTGTGCCTTGAAATCCCTCAACCGCTAAAACAGAACATTAGACCCTAAAATGAAAGGATGATAATTAGTGAAAGCAGTAATAATTAGAATTTGCAAGTATATCGCCCTCCTTACGTTAACAATATTTTGTATCACAGGCTTTATTTACCTCATTCCTTCACACCAAATGGTAAAAGAATCTTTTGCCGATACGAGATCGGATGATCCCAATGACATCCCTAACGAATACCTGGAGACAGACGTTGCGGAGCTTATTTCAATTGAGCATCCTTCAGATATTGCACGATTGAGACATGAGTTGGTACTTTTCCTCTGGGGCACCGCAAACACACCATCATTCATGCCTGCAGACATTATCAATAATCACAACGATCAGCGTTACCATGATATCTCCTCACTGAATAGAATTGATAAAATAACTGTCGAAATGGAATTTGGACTTGAATCTCACGCCTATCATTTTAAACCGAAACATCCGAACAATAACGTCGTTCTCTATCACCAGGGGCATCGCGGTGATTTCTATAATAGCAAAGTCCAGATTGAAGCATTTCTTACCCATGGATATTCTGTTGTTGCCTTTTCTATGCCACTATTGGGATTAAACAATCAGCCGACAATCCATATACCAAGGCTCGGGAAACTCACACTCACGAATCATGATCACATAAAATTCTTATCACCCAAAAACGGGCATCCGGTAAAATACTTTGTTGAACCGGTTATTGTCGTACTAAATTATCTTTCTGAGTTTGAAAGTAATTCAACCGTGTCAATGGTCGGAATTTCTGGTGGTGGATGGACGACGACGCTTGCTGCAGCGATTGACGACAGGATCAAATATAGCTTTCCTGTTGCTGGATCGTATCCGATCTACCTTCGATCAAATTCTCAAAGGGATTGGGGGGATTATGAACAAACGGTGCCGGAATTGTACACAACAGTGAATTATCTTGAACTCTATATCCTTGGTTCCTATGGTGAAAACAGAAAGCAATTGCAGATAATCAACCTTTATGATTCATGTTGTTTCGCCGGGATGAAATGGAAAACCTACAAAGACATTGTAAGAAAACGAGTTCAGCAGCTTGGAGTCGGAGATTTTGATTTATTTTTGGACGATAGCCATAAGGATCATTTGATTTCCGAGATGGCTCTGAGACAGATATTTGATAAATTAAGAGCGATAAATAATCCATAGGTCTAACCAATAGCTGCACCGGATTGGAACAACCGTTTGTTTTGGTCAAGTTTCATTATGATGAAGAGTTTTGTACTTTGTATCAGCTTCACCTGATATTGCTCCAACCGGTGAGCACACTGTTAACCAGCCAATAAGTAAAGAAGCAAATTTTATGTATAAGAAGATCATAACATACCTAGTAGTCGGATCGATAATAAGCTCTCTTATCTCTTGTCAGAAAAAGGGCAATGATACGATTACAAAACAAGAAGCCATTGAGATTATCAATCAATACACTCATGTTTTAGCCAAAGGAGATTCTTCAAGTATCCTTCCGTTCTGGAGTTCACGATCCTCAGCCAAGCCCGGTTTCTGGTACATGCACGCCGATGTCGGTGGCCGTTTACAGTTGTCCCAGTGGCCAGACTTTCTGACTTCCTTCGCTCCCCAGGTGCAGGGTGTACGCACCTCAGGGAAACACTCCATCATAGACTTGATGTGGGTAGAAAGAGATTCGTCAGGTACTCACGAGAGACGCTCCGCAGAGATGCGGTACTACATCACTCAAGAGAAGAAGCGCTGGGTTTTCATCAATCCGATTGATCTGCTCACACAGGATTGGGAATCTTACGAGAGCGGCCATTTTATCTATCATTTTCCGAAAGAGATTCGCATTGCTGATCACATGAACGAAATCAGGGCGAGTGATGAGTCCTTCGAGAGAATGCTCCGCTTCTTCGAAATCGAACTAGCCGAGAGGATACACTTCTACACACCACGCACTGCGCGAGAATGCGGCGAACTGATTCTGCACCCTCCCGCAAACGGATATGCTCCCCTACCACCCAAAAGCTGGTTGAAGCACCCTGTTGCGTCATATAAGATCATTTCACCCTCATTCTATCATCCCCATGAAGTGGCCCACTCGTTGACCGCCCTGGCGGGTATCGTTTGCAGCAACCACATTGTCTCAGAGGGTTTCGCGGTTGCTCTGGGGGGTGTGACAGCGACAACCGAAGACATGACGCTGGTTGAATCCAGAAACCTTCTGGAGGCGTCTATGCTTATACCCCTTGCGGAGCTTTTCTCAATGCCGACCAGCGAGTACTTCCGGAAGAACTACATCACGTATTACGAATCCGGCGCACTAATTAGGTTTCTTCACGAACAATTCGGCATGGAAAGGCTAAGATTATTCTGCTCGAAAACGGAAGATTCTGACAATCTCGGCGAAATCCTGAAGGACGTTTACGATATGTCTCTATGTTCCCTCGAGCATCAGTTTCATGAGTATCTGCTCAGCACCGAGACGCCCGATATCGGCTATGACATCCCTCCGGGAGTGACTCCGATGTTTTCCATGGAAGATCCTGAGAATGACGACAAGGGTGACGGTGACTACGTGTATCCGCAACATCCGAATTTCGAGGATGGTGTGTTCGACCTGAGACATTTTGCTGTGTTCACCCGATATCGTATATGAATCTGTTGATAAGAATGACACATCCATCGACTTCTCCGTCCCGCTGGATGTGATCGGCGAACCAGGAGCGGACTGGAAATACTTCGTCGGGGTTGGCTTGACCACAAACCGCCTCATGAACTACATCCATGGTGGCCCGACATTTGTGCGTCAGGACCATCGAGCATTCATCAGCGGAGGGAACTATCCTCAAGGGAATCCAGATTTCATCGATATTCTATTGGCGTCTTCCATAAATCAAGAAAAAGTACTCAGTAAATATGACGTGCCAAAGAACATTAAGCCAATTGTACCGATGGTTAAAGGCTCGAATTAGTTTTATTCAGACTTTAATAATAGGCTCTTTTCTATGAATGCTGGCTAATAATGGGAGAAGG
>Ga0180437_10005148_pt1 | contig 18047 bp, 24 predicted proteins | sample SS_ome_4_FD_132410 | JGI IMG/M metagenome (GOLD analysis project Ga0180437, IMG submission 132410) | Hypersaline lake sediment archaeal communities from the Salton Sea, California, USA - SS_3_D_1 metaG | ecosystem: Environmental > Aquatic > Non-marine Saline and Alkaline > Hypersaline >... | reverse complement strand
GATGCAGGTATTATTATAATTTCAAGTGCATTGATTGATTATGGTTGGGTTAATATTCAGGGACTGGTGACATTAAATGAGACACTTGCAATCAGTTCTGTTGTTTGGGGTCAGGCATATTCAAATAATTTAACTTGGTCAGATTTAATGAATCAATATATTGGATATATTACCACAAAAGGCAGTAAAAGGCACTCAATAGGTTTATCAAATAGTACAAGTTATGCAGCCAATAGGACACACTTAAATAGGGCTGCACTTGAATATGCAAATAGTGTATATGCTAAAGATGGTACTATAAACAGGTATGTCACAGCAGCATATACTGCAGGAGATATTGCAAATATTAGGCACTCAGGCACTAATTGGCAGCTGTTTATAAATGATACACTTAAATACACTTGGAATAACGGTTCTGCATACACATATATAAGGTTTTTTAATGAGTTGCCTCAAACACTTTATTTTAGCAAAGAATTGATATGAGATTTATAGTACAATATTGGTTAAAGTCAGACCTGTTGGACACACCAACAACAGAGAGAATATTTGACAACACAACAGAGTTAAGGGACTGGATTAAACCTAAACTTGATAATAATAATCTTAAGTTATATCAGTGGACAATCCTATTAGACAAGACTGATGTTGGGGAGGGTTATTATACCATTTTACACAGTGAGGATGATATTAATGACTTGATTGCAAGGGCAGAAGAAACACCAAAATATAGGAACTGGGTGAAACCTTATGCAAAGCAAATAAGACAACTCTTAAACCTGTGAAAATTAATAAGGAAGACATATTGAAACTTCACAGAAAGCACAGGAGGGAGACCACTGTGAGACCTAAACCAACAGTGACAACCGATAAGAAAAAGAAGAAGGATAAAGAAGAGTGCAGAAAATTTAAAGTATTCAAAGACTTATGGCAAACATAAAACTATATTACAGAAACGGATTTTATTGTATTGACAACGGTGATGGTGTCAAGTACATTGATCCTGTCAGGCTTGACTTAAAAGACCTGAATGATGGGAGGGTCAGAATTATATATGATACAATAAGAGGTGCAACAGTCACAGCAGAACACCTTTATTCTGAGGTTCAGGGTGAGGATGGTGTGTCTTATGGTTCAACAATGGAGAAGGTTCTTGAGGGTGTCTCAAGACACAGTGATGTTGTCGTAAATGATCAGACAACTGATGCAATAATTGCCAAAATGTCAAGGATATCTAATCAGACAACCCTGAGTGCTGCTGGTTCAATAGGAGACAGAACAATCACTCTGACTTCTGCAACAGGTGCAGTGGATGCAAAATATATTGTATTATTTCATCCAGCCTCAGAAAGGTTCTCAACATTTTATAAGGTTGGTGCTGCTGTTGGCAATGTGATCACACTTGACACACCCCTTGACTTTGATTACCCTGCTGGAACTTTTGTTGATATTGCTGACACAAATATGAATGTCAATGGTTCTGTGACCCCTCAGATATTTGGATTAAGGAACTCAACAGAGACCCCTGAAGGAGTTGACATTGCAATGGATGTGACAAGGATATTGATTGGTTGTAAGACTGACAGTGCAGTTGACCTTGCAAAATTTGGAGACATTCCAAGACTTGTGAATGGTCTTGTTATGAGAAAGATTGACGGTAAATATAAGAACCTCTGGAATTGTAAGTCCAATGGTGAACTTGCTGGAATTGCATATGACTTTACTGTATATCAAGCCACAAACCCAACACAGGGACAGGATGGATTCATGATGAGGTTGACATTTGCATCCCAAGGAAAGATGGGTGTTGCAATAAGGCTGGAACAGGGTGAAGACCTTCAGGTCATTGTTCAGGATGACCTGACTTTGCTTGACAGACTTACTATTGTTGCAGAGGGTCACATTGTTGATAAGTCTTGATTGTCGTCTATATAATAAAGGAGGAAATATGACAGGAATTATTTTATTGTCGGTTATTATTACAGGTTCAATTCTCAATGCACTTGCTATTGTTGAGATATTAAAATGGTTGAAACCAGTAATAAAAAAGCAACTGAAGAGAGCAAAAAGAAGAGTAATAAACTATTTAAACAAGAAGGTATGAACATAGAAATCAGTGAACAGGAAGCAACCTCAATAATGAGGCAGCTTGAAGAAATGCCTTATAAGATGGTTCACAATTTAATTGGATTCTTTCAGGCAAGGACACAGGAAGCAAGAGAAAAAATGAAGGCTGAAAGAGATGAGTCTCTGAAAGAAAAGAAAGAGAAAGAGGATTAAGTCCTCTTTTTTTTGTCCAAAAAATAAGGGGAGTGTAGCCTGACCACATCTCCCCTAAAAACACAAGGAACATAGAATTATTTTTGTTGTTCTAATTGTTTAGAAGACCCTCCTCCTCCAGACTTCACATCCTTCTTAATAGGGTGCTTTTTAAAGTTCCACATATCCTTAATACTCCAACCATTTTTCTTCAGTTGGACATACCTGTATATGAATAAACCAAACACACACAGAGCAATTACAATTCCTAATATTTCACCAATCATTTTTATATAGTTTTTAAAGGTTAATTAAATACCTGAGTCCTGTAAATCAAATCTATAATCATAAGTCTCAACAACAAGTGAGACAACCCCTGAGGTATATGGATCAAGTGTTTGATATATGCTGAACAATCCACTCCCCTTTGTTCTCCTTGAACATACCAACTTTACTTGGTCAAGTTCTGAGAAACTGCCCTGAGTAGAGTTTTTATATACCCTGATAGTTGCAAGGTCTTGCTTTGGTGCTGTGGCATTCCACCAAGTGACAAATGAACCTGTCAGAGCAAATTGAGAATTGTCACTCCCTCTTATATATGCAGTGCCTGAATAAGAAGAGGTGTCCCTTGCCTCAACAGTTCCATAATCTGACTGTGAGTGTGCATAAAAATCAGTAATTGCAACACTTGGAGAGTTTGCAAGTGATGGTGTTGGGTCTGCATCATTATAGCAGTCTGCCTTTAGTGCCTTGTTTGTCAACAAAGAACCATAAATCTCCCTGACAATGCTCCTGTCATTTCCGATTCCATCAGTCTCATCAGTAAGCATTCCAATTTTACCACTTAAAACAACACTCATTATTCTTCAATATGTATGTTAATACCATCAACCTCAGCCTGAGTACTTATGTCAGTCTGTTCCTTTACAACAATCCTCTTGTACTTTAACATCCTATTGCCTAACACTAAAGGAATGCACTGCTTTGCAAATTGTGCCTTTGTTTTAGGGTTTGGAATTAACATTGGATTGTCCTCACTCTCGTCCTGTGTGTCATCAAACTCAGGATTTGGAATCATGTCTCTGTACATATTCCAGTAACACTCAGAATCAATGAAGTCTTGAATGTACTCGTCTGGTATGTTTAACTTTATTATCATTATATTTTCTCTTTAAGTTTCTTTATATCTTCCCTTAATACTCTGTTTTCTTTTATCAACTGTGAGACTGCTGAATATAACGGTGCAATCATTTTATCATATGAGATTCCGAGGTGACCCCTTCCACCAACAGAGACAACCTCAGGCATAAATCTGAATATGTCTTGTGCAATGAATCCAATCTGATCCCTTGCTGAACCATAACCACCAATCCAATTGAATCGGACTGTCTTCTCACCAACCTTCTCAACCAAGTTTGACCAGTTATTGTCATATTCAATATTTGTCTTTAGTCTCCTGTCAGATGTAGCAATCCAATCTGCTGCATATCCAGAGTCATCGTCATTGTCAATATATGCATTTCCACTTGAACCAAATTGAAGTGTGCTTGTTGGTGAGTCATAAAGTATCTTGCCACCAGTTGCATTCCCAACCTGTAAATATCCTGTAAAATCAACATTTCCAGTGACCTCAAATGAGAACACACTTCCCTTCTCTGTTGAGTGTCCAATCATCAACTTTGTATTATTGGACATATATGAGTCTGAGTCAGGTCTCAGGAATATTCTATTACTCCCTGAGGCATTCCTCATTGTGAATGTTGGTGTGTCTGTTGAATCCTGTTGAACAAAGCACCTTGCACCTCCTGTTGAGTTCTGACAGTTTAATAATGTTTGTGCAACACCTGCTGTCCCTTGTCTTGACAATATTGAACCACCTGCCCTTGTTCTTAGTGTCTTCCCAACAATATCAATAAAACCTGTTGAGGGAGATGAAGTTCCAAAACCAACATCTCCAAGAAAGTATGAACTTGAACCTCCATAAATCCTGTTCTGTACTACTCCACTTGCATTCCTTATATCAATGTAACCCCTGCCTGATGAATCCTGATTCAATCTGATAACGTCAACCCCTGTTGACCTCTGCACAGCAATGACAGTTGTTGAATTCGTTGTGTCTGACTTGACTGTCAACTTATTTGATGGTGTTGTGTTTATACCAATATTTCCAGCAGTATAATATAAATCATTACCTGTTTCAAGCCACTGCTTTGCAGCAGTGATCTCACTGTCAATCTTGCTTGAACTCCAAGTGGAGGCAGTTGACGTGTTCCCGTCATCAAGAATCAACAGAGCAGATGTCAGGTTCTCAGTTCCTGTGTCCTTCCCGTCAACAGTATCAAGGGGAGTCAGTGTTGTTGTGGATGTCACTGCACCTGTCAGGAGTTCCTCAAGTTCTGCACTTATAACCTTATATCCTCCAGAATTAAAAGACACAGAGAACCCAATCATTTTATAATCAATCGAGTCAATTGTTATGCAGTTGTGAGGACTTATGCTGTCATTAATATCTACAATTTTAACCCTGCTTGAGTTCTTATATGATGCATATGACTCAAGGAGGTTCTGTCCACACAGTTGCTGAATTGATATATTTTCAGTCTTTCCATACCTGTTCCAACTTGAAGTTCTTGTTGTTCCAACCTTGAAAGCACCAACATCACTGTCCTGAACAGAGTCACCAAACTTGATCTTCAGTTCCTTGCTGTCAATATTGTTACTGTCAGTGTTCTCAATACCATAATACCTGTCAAATGTTATATCAACACCAGAATAAACAACAACAAGTTCAAAATCGTCAAACTCTGCTGCCATGTCAGTATAATCTGACTCAGAAAGGATGGAGATTGGTTCAAGATCAATTCTTATTCTGTAATTCTCAGTTCCAACAGGGAGTGACCAGCTAACCTCAACACTCATCCAGTCTTCACCCTCAGTCAGTGTTCTTGTGTTGATGTCAAGTGGTGAAAACAGAACACCGTTCTCCTCAATTGGTGTGTCACCGTCATCCTGATATAAGTTCACCCTGATTTGTACTGCCTCCTGATAAGGTACTCCACCAGTATAAGTGATGTCACCTGCCCTTGCTCTAAATTTTATCTTTAACTTATCACCTGACTGAAGTCCTGTGATGGTTTCTGTGTCTGAATAAATCCATTTCTTTGCAGTTGTCGGACTGTTTGCTCTCGTGTCAAGATAGTAATTTCCAGACTCAAGACCCCTTGCAAAGTATGAGAGACCTGTTCCCTGATTCCAATCTGCTGTTCCTGTGTCAAATCCACCGTCATCAAAAAGACTGTCACCAAGGTTTCTGTCCTGAAACTTCACACCAACTGTCTCCAATGGTCTCAACTTCTCTGTTGAACCTCTCCCCTGAAACTTCAGGGATGAACCGTCAATCCTCAAGTCAGATGTTGAGGGAGATGAGGGGAATGTCAGTGTTGTCCAAGGGACAGAATAAACCTTTGAGTTAGGCTCTTGATAATTTACAATCCACCACTTTCCTCCTGACTGCATCAGTGTGCAATTGAAAGGCTTGAGAATCTCTTCAAGTACAGCATAGCAGTTGTCCTGATATTTCCTTCCATCGTCATCCTTCTCAAATCTCCTTGACTCTGCTGTCACCTTATCCAATGCACATTGAGTTGAAGTCATCAGACTTGAGTTTGTTGCATAGGTGTTTAACTGGATCATGAAGTCAAGGTTGTCAACAAAATCCAACTCTGTCAAGATTCTCTTAATGTGTGTAATTAGTGAGACCCTGTCAGTATAGCCCAAACCAGAACTGTCAGCATACTCAATATTTTTCAATCTTGCAAGACCATCTGTTGCAGTTAGTTTTATTACATAGTTTGCACCATTGTCAACATAATCCCTGCTGAAGTTTTCAGGGAGAAGGAAACCCCTGAACTCAAGACTGCTGTTCACATAGAAGTCAACTCTATAATCCTTGAACTCACTTTCAAATATTGCATCATATGTTGCAATGTCACTTGGTGATGATATAAACGAGAATGTCAACTCTGTCCCTACAATGGTGAGGAATCCATCTGTCTTTGATGATCTCCTCCTCATATTTACTGGTGTTCCTTTAAAGTCACTTATTGTTGTTATCCCTCCAGAATAGGAATCTTCCAGAATGTCAATCTGATGGACAGTTCCATGAATGTCAATCCACTTTGCCTGATATTTTGTTCCGTATGCCATTGATTTTATCTTGTGTTTTTTCTCTTCCTTTCAGCCTCTTTAAATGAGATATAAATGTCCTCACCTTCAATCCTTAAATCAGGAATAAAGACCTGTGATGATCCTGCTCCTGCAAGCATATTCATTGTGTCATGTGCAGAGTGAACCCTTGATCCACTTGGAAGGTTTACAAGTTCCTTTCCTCTTTCACCAACCATTGCAAGACCTCCTTGACTCACACCTCCCATTGCAAAGGCTTGAGATGATATTGCTGCAATCTGCATTGCTGTTGCTGCTGCTGTCATTGCTATGAAAGGGACAGCAAAAGGCATTCCCCATTGAGCAATTGACTTTGTGACACCAACAGCACCATTTATCAAAGCATTTCCAATTGCCATTGCTTTCCTTTTCTTTGCATATTTCTTCCTGATTGCCTCCTGCTTTGCCTCATTTCCTTCAGCAGCTTTCAATTCTCTCTGCATTGCAGAGGACTGCATTGCTGCCAAACTTTGCATCATGCTTGATGCTGTCTGGAATGCTGTTTCTCTTATTGCAGTCTTCCTGTTTTCAACTTCCTGAAGTCTTTGAATTTCTTGCTCTGCTGCCTGATCTGCTTGCTCCTGCATTGCTGCAATCCTGTCTTTCTGCTTTGTCAGTGCTTTGCTTGATTCCTCATCAGTTGGAATGAACGGTGACTCAGATGCTTTCTTCCCTCCAAAATATTGCTCCTGCTCTCCCTGTCCTGTCAATAACTCCATCCTCTTTGTCAGAATTGCAAGCCTTTCACGATCTGCAATTAATGCCTTTTCAACTGCTTCCTTTTCTGCATTTGCCTGTTTGACAATTGATACCTTCTTACTGATCAGTGTGGTCTCTCTCTTTTCAGCAGTCTTCAGGGCATCAAGATAAACCTGTTTAAGTTCATTCTCTTTCTCAAGGTCTTCCTTATTGCTGTCAGCCATCTTGTTCCGTCTGACCTGTAAATCATATTCTTGTTTAGCAATCTCAATCCTTTTATCACTTGCTTGTTTCTGGAGTCTTATTGCCTCATTAATAAATCCCTTTCTTTCTTCAGCATTGTAGGCATCCTCATCATAAGCCTTCTTTTTGAGTTCTGCTGCCTCATATTCAAGCTGCTTTGCATCCTCAATATATTTCATTTTTTTATGCCAAAGTTCATTATCCTCCTTCTGGATTTTGACATTCTCTTCAGCATACTCACCAAGTGTCTTGAGTTCTCCCCAAGCTGCACTTGCCTCCTCTTTCATTTCCTTGTTACCAGTGACAAGACCCCAAATGTATTTTCCAACGAGTGAAACCCTGTCCATGATCCCTTCCCAATATCCACCAATCTTTGCAGTGATAAGGCTCCATTGTTCAGTTCCCTCAACAGTTCTATTAATCCAAGTCTTTACAGCCATTGCACCTGCAACAATTGCAGCAAGGGCAATTGTGATCCCTCCAGTTGCAACCCCAAGTGCAACACCCATTGAGGCAATTGATGGAATGACAGTTCCCTTGATTGTTGTTGCAATGGTCTTAAATCCCATGTTTATCATTGCAAGTTGTGGAGATAGTGTTGAGGTGAGTCCTGATGACAGTGAACTCAAGGAAGACTTGATTTGTTTTCCTGCTCCCTTGATATGCCCAGAGAACCTCTTGACTTGTCCCTTTGCCTTATCAAGACCCTTTCTGAGTGATGCAGTGTCTGCACCAATCCTCATTGTTAAATCTGTTAAGTATTGTTGTTTTGGCATCTCTCTTTATTTTTGTTGTTTCTTGTGTGGAATTGGAGTTGGAAACTTATCCTCAAATTCCTGTGCCTCCTTATCAGTGAACTCTGTCACATAATGTTTCTTTTTTTCTATTTCTTTCTTATCCCAATCATAAGACCACAAATCTTCAGGTTTATTAATCTGATCTTTCCTCTGCCTCTGTGAATTAATTATCATAAAGGTCTGAAGTCTTGCAACCTCAAGAATATCATTGTTTCTTATTTGATTGATTTTTCTGTTGAGTTCAAGAGTCTTGTCAAACTCAACGGGAGAGAGGTCAAGGAAATCAGAACGGGACAGACCTAATTGAGCAACGGCAAGACAAAATAAATGATCAAGGTTGCTCCAATCAATAACTATCTCATTCTGATCATCCTCATGAGAGACTATTTCTTCAGACTCTTGTCTTTCTTTCCTTTCTCCATTTGGAGGAAAAAATCTGCAACAGATTCAACAAATGTCTCAAAATTTCCCTCCTCAAGTAAGTCATAGCAATCATCTCTCTTGATGTGAAGTTTTATTTTCTCATCCTTGTGACCCTGTTGTAAGGAATAATATAATAGAGATGTGATGCTGTCAATGTCGTCCAGTTGTGCAAGAGTGTTATTGAGGTCTTTTTTTGTCTCCCTCTGAAGTCCAGCAATTGCACGAAAAGAAACCCTGTAAGGATATTCCTTATCTTTGTACTTTAAAATTTTTACCATGTTTTCTTGTGTTTTCTTGTGTTAAATAAAGAGGGGAATCTCACCCCTCACCTTATATTGTTACATCTGATCCAAATGAATACTCAGTCCAAGCATCTCCAAAACTTGCAGGAGAACCGTCTGAGGTTCTTTCATAATAACCAGTGTTATTTGTTCCAATGTCATTGACAACAAGAATAACATCACCTTCACTGAATGATGCTTCTGCTGCAAATGCTTCTGCTTGACTATCATATTTAGCTGCAACATAAACAAGTTTCCCTGTCCCTTGCAGTGTAAATGAGAAAGTCTGTTTGTCACCAATACTTCCAGAAAGTGGAAGACCTGTGAGATATACAGTCCCAACCTCATGAGAATATTGAGTCCCATCAGAGGAGTCTGTCAGTGCAAGTGGATTGATCATCTGGAGAATAAGTTTCTCATCTGATCCGATTAATGACTGAAGTAATTGCTCATAATTAATCTTTCCACTTTCAGCAGTTCTCAAGACAAGTGCATCACCAGACACACTCCACTCCTTGAGATCAACAAGGAATTCCTTCCAACCATCAGAGTCAAAGGATGTGACATCAATGGTCTCCTTGTTCAACTCAATATTATAAGATGTAGTCCTTGCAACAACCTTCCAACTGTTTGCAGTTGCATCCCAAATCTTGAGGGTTAAATACTTGCTTAAAATTTCATTTGCCATTTTTGCAACTGTTTATATTAAGCAACTGATAATGCACCTGTTCCCTGAAGTGTCCCTGAATGTGTCTGCTTATCACCAACACTTCCAGACAGAGGAATTCCTGTCAGAAATCCACTTCCTGAAATAGTTGTTGATGCATCTGTGTCAACAAGTGTGATTGCAACTGCACTGTCATTTGTTAACAGTTCATTGAGCAATTCCTCATAATCCTTCTCTGAGTCTGCTGCACTTTGTCTCACAACAATTCCATCAAAACTGATTGACCACTCCTTGAGATCAACAAGAAATTCTTTCCAACCATCTGAGTCAAGATTTGTTATGTCAACAGTCTCCTTGTTGACTTCAAGACTCCATCCTGTCAACCTTGCAATTGGTTCTCCTGCATAGGTTATTGTGACTGTTTTACTTAAATGTTCATTTGCCATTGTTTTATTCTTTTATTGTTTATTGTTCATTTCATCCATTGCAAAAGTCAACAGTGAAATCTAAATTTAAAATATAAAGGTCATCCTCTTCATTATATATCGGGATATCCCTTTCAAACCAGATTGCACGTATTGTTGAGGAGGTGAAAGTCTTAAAAAAGTCCTTCACTGCCTGTCCAATTGTGTACCTGTTAATTGGAGTCTTTGAGACAGTCTTAATACTTATTGAATAATAGTCACCAAAGTTCTCCAACTGTGTTGTGTGTTGTGCCTCCTGTACATTCCCAAAATATACAAGGCAGTCATCTGACACCTTAAAATTCATTGGAAGATGTTCAAAGAATATATTTGAACCAACCAAATCAGTGATTGTTGATTCTCCACTCAAAGCACTGTATATCTCCTCAAATATCATAATAACTTTTTATTTACTGCCCTGACTCTCCCCTTTAAATATCTTGAAATCTTCTTTCCATAGTCAGTTGCAAGGTATTTTAATACATCACCAACACTTGCATCAATTGCAGGTCTTACAAATGGTTTCTCTGACATTTTACCTGTACTCCTCACACCCTTTCCAATTCTTTGCCTTGTGGTTCTCTCAGAAGTTCCATATTCATGAAACCTATATATAAAGCCCCTTTTATCACTTCCTGACTTCTTCTTTATTCCAACCACAATTGCTGTTGGGTTCTCAGGATCATTTCCAACCTTGACATATTTGTCTGCACCTTCAGGACTCCTTGCAATAATTTCTTTTTTTACAAGATTTGCTGCTCCTCTGTGAACTGCTTTCAATGCCCCTTGGTGGAACTTCATTGGAAGACCTTTGAGAATCTCATTGAATTCCTTCATTCCCTCAATCTCAATTCCATCAATTTGCTTAGTCATCAGATTCCCTCCTCCTTGTCACAACCCTGAAACCATCTCTCCTGCCTAATTTTTCAATTGAGGTGATGTCATATATATCACCATCATACTTGATCCTGCAATCATAATTGAATTCACTCATATATCTGAATATAAATACAACAGCAGAGACATGAAGTTCCTGTTGTTGATCAGACTCCCAAGACTTTGAACCACCAGTGTAATAAACTCCACTCCTTGTTGATCTAATATCAGACCACACCTCTTGAGGTGTTCCAAGTGTGTCCACTGTCAGTGTTCTTTTCTGGATAGTGATTACCCTGTTTAATGTTGCTGCCAGCATTAGAAATATATTTTCTTGTGATATGCCAATGAGTTCCAGAAATTCTCATCACTCTTTGATGTTCCTATAATGTGAGAACCTCTTTCAATATCATACAGGTCTGCAACTCTTCTTAATACAAACCTGAGTAATGAAGACGGAACTTTGTCCCTGTCTGAATACCCTGATTTATATGTCACTGTCAATGTCTCTGTACTGACAGAACTTGGAAGAATTATAAATATTTTTTGCTCTGACTTTCTGATTGTGCAGTCTGCAACAGTTATGCTCTGACTGTCTCCATTTGAGTCAAGATATGATATTGATGTCAACGAAAGGAAAGGACTTCTCTTGATAGTAATCTCAGAACCATAAAACTCATATATATTAAGCACGTTTGAGGTTTCTGCAATGTCTGACTCAATATAATTTTCAATCTCTTGGGTTGCATCCTCAATCAATTGAGATATAAGAGTATCATCATCATAAAAATCATCATCCAAGTTTAATTGCTTGTGTGCCTCTTCAATGGTTAAATGATATGTAAGTTTACTTACTTCTGTGTGTTCTGTCATGTTCCTTATATTAATGAAAAAAAGGGAGGGAGTTCAGAACCTCCTCCCTTTCTTCAATTTATATTAATTTATATGCAGCCTAATATTAGGATATTGCAACATTAGTCTTTGATGCAAAGGCACCTGAGTTCACAACATAATCAGCTAATTGACTGAATGTTATTTCAACTAAACCTGTTTTGGAATTAGTATAAGGGTTGACAAGTAACTCAATACCAGACCATTTTCCAATATAAGCACGTGAAAAGTCACCATAAGCAATTGCATAATCATCAGTGTTCTGAACAGCAAGGGCAGAGGAACCATAAGCAGGGACACCAAAAATATCACCCTTCTGACTTCCACCTCTTTCCTCTTTAACTATGAATTGAGCAGTTCCAGAGGCTCTTTCAGTTGCAGCAAGGTGATAAAACAGTTCTCTTGACATAACAAATCCCTCTTTTCTGAACGTGTCAGTTGTGAGTGCTGCAATGATATCCAACACACCATTCCAAGTGATGGCAGCAGTTGTGTCAGTTCCAGTGACAAAGCCTGTCAACTCATTTGCATCCCTTACAGCCTGTAACACATGATCAGATATTGCTCTCTCAATTGAATCAACCATGTCACTTATCATGTCACTCATGACAACAGACTCTGCAAGATATTCCCTTGAATAATTCTTCCATCCCTGAACTCTTTCAGCAGAAAGTGTCATTTTGCCAAGTGTTGGACTTGATTCTGATGCACTCGATGTCTCAGATATAAAATCTGCATCATGTCCATCTGATTTTGGAATATCCATCTTGCCTTTAAGACCATTATAGACTGTGCATCCAAGCTGCTGATATAATGGAGTGGTTGTAATGAGGTCAAGACCTCCAACATCTGTCGGGATATGTCCACCAGATGCACCAGTTGTCTTTGTCTCAGTTGCTCTTTTATTCAAGAGCATTGCAGGAAGGATGATTCCGTTTCCATTTCTTGAAGAATTGACACCTGCCTCAGAAAATTCCTTCACTCCCTCTTGGTGCATTTCTGCCTCAACCCCTTCCAGTTGTCGACCTGACATAACAGCACCGAGTGCCTTGCTTAAATCAAATCTCTCTTTAATCTTCTCCTCTTCTTTCTTAGGTGTGTTCTTAACAATACTCTTGTTCAGACTCTCAATTCTTTCTTCTTTCTTGATAAGTGCATCAAGACCAGTGACCTCAGAATCAAGTTCATCAAACCTCTTCTGAGAATCTTCAGGTGATAACTCTTTGTTATCTGATAAGGAGGTCATCTCTTCAATCAATGATGTCCTCTTTTCCTTTAATTCAACTATTTTTTTGTTCATTTTTACTGAATGTTTTGTTTTGTATATTGACTTATTCTGTCATTCACTTATATAGACGACGTTGCACCTTCTTATTTTTTAAGCTGGTGCAATCTTGTCTTGACTTTGTTCTTAAATTGCCTTGCAGACTCATTCCTTTGTGCCTCTGCTGCACGTTCTTTCTCCTCCTGTATAAGTTTATCATCCTTTGGGATCATCTCTGAGAAGTCACCCCTTGCAATCTGAGTGCTTGTTCCATCGTAGGCAGCCCTGACAACTGTGCTTAAATCATAGAGACCTGTGATTGATGTGATGTGCCTCAACAGTCCCTCATCAGTTCTCTCCCATCTCTGACCCTTTTTGTCAACTGTAAATATAAATGATGTCTCATATAATACACCAGACCTCACAAGTTCATATGTGTCATTTCCGAGTGTTGTATTCGGAATTTCAGCCTTGAATCTCAACCCAATATCATCAGGCTCAAATGTGAGTGAATATGCTCCCTTCAGTGGATTATACCTTGCCATTGGTTCTGACATATTATGCTGGAATGTATAAAGGACATCAAGTTCATCTTTCCTTGCAAACAATGCATCCAATGCACCCCTTTCAATAACCTCTGTAAATATTTCACCATCCTCAAAAATCAATTTACTTCTTGTGTTGAACAGGATTGCATATCCCTCAAGATATCTCTTCCCATCCTCAGACTTGGTTGCCCTCATTGAGAGTTCCTTATTATCTGTGTTCTGAAATCTTAATTCTTTATTCATCTTTCTTTGTCTTTTTGGTTGTTCTCCTTCTTTTTATAGTCTTCTTTTCAGTTCCAGATTTTGGAACCTTTGCAGACCTGTGTTGATTTATAATGAGTTTGACCTCATCCCTTGAAAGACACTCACCTATGATCTCAGATTCTGGACTCTTGCCAGCCTCAACCAAATCATTGATCTGATGGTGAAGTTTTGACTTTCTCAAGTATGTTGACTCTGAGATAATTTGCTCAAGCCTGACCTCTGGTGTATATGGTGTGACAGTATATAACAAGGTGCTGTCTCCTGAAAATATCCTTATAACCTTAATTCTCTTTATTGCCATTGTTTTGTTTGTTTGTTTGCTGTTTTGCCTCTGATGCTCCCTTTGTTCTGTACTGTTCAAGTCCCATCATATTGCTCTGTATTAGATGAATGTCCTGAACCTCACTTGCTGGAAGTCCCTCAAGGATTGCAGCCAATTGGGGTGTCATAACACCAGTATAAATCATATTTTTAAAATACTCAGTCTTTGTCTTTGTGTCAGGTTCAACAAGACTATTGAGGTTGAACTCAATCTCCCTTCCAAGTGCCTTGTCTTTGTCTGTCAATAACTTCATTTCAAGTTCAGACTTATACATTCTTGCAATTGGTGCAATGGTGTGAACCTTAAATCCAATTTGCATTGCCTCAATTGAGTTGAATTTGCTCTGTGTGTAGTCTCCAGAAGACATGAAAACAGGTACTCCATAATGAGCAGAGATTTGCTGACTGTTCAACTTCATCCCTTCAATTATTTGAGCAGTCTGAAAGTCAATTGCCAAGTCTTGCAACTCTGTGTTGGGGGGAAGTTTGATGACCTTCCCTGCCTTTGCTGCTCCTGCATAAAGGGTCTCAAAGTCCTTCAGTGCCTCATCTAAGTGTTTAGTGTTTGCACTTGCAACAGTTGACTTGAGTGCCTTGGGAGAGAATGCATTGTTTTCATAAAATGTGTCCATTGTGAGGCTCCCCTTATGAACAAGACTCATGTTTGTTTTCAGTGATGTCATTGGGTGAATTCCCCAAATCCCATCTTCAGTCTGCATTCTAAAGTGCAGCATTTCTGTTGCATTAATTGCATCAAAATCAGATGGGTTGTCAACCTTTGAAACAAGATAATATAATTCACCATCCCTTAACTCATAACCACACACCCTTCTTGAATCAAGAACCTCAAGACTTGTGACCCTCCCTGACCCTTGGTGCCTGTGTATAAATGCATAAGCATTGCCCCTGAAGTTCCTGTGATATTCAAGGGCTTGAAAAAACATATTTGCATTAGTCCAACCATTAGGTTGTGTATGCAATATGTCATATAAATAAAACTTTTTGTCCTTTAGTTTTCCCTCACCCTCAACTGTCTTGTAAACCTCAAGAGGTATTCTTCCCATTGTTTCAGCAAGAATCTTTACACAAGTGTTTGCAACTGCAACAACTTCAGGGTGATTGGGGTCAAACTTGTTTGGAGATATTGCAGCAGAAATTTGAGCAGGTGAATAAACCTTGTCAGTTCTGCCAACAATAATGTTGAATAAACTGTCTGTCAATCCCATTTGTTAAAATTTATGATAAGTTCTTTACTATATAGACGACGTTGAACCTTCTTTATGCTGTGACCTGATATATGATTCCATTGCAACACGTTCAGGATCATAATTAATCTTTAACCACATAGCAACAGCCATTCCCATTGAGACAGGAATATCAACAGAGTCCTTTGATTTGTTCTTCATTATTTTCATGTTCTCATTTCCATCAAAGTACAACACAACATTCCTGAAATTCCACTTTGTCACAGGGTTTGTGAGTTCAATATTATCATCATATATCAACTTTTCAAGAAACTTCAATGGGAAGTTAAATGCAGGTGCTGTCTGAGGCATCTTTGTGCAGTCAACACCAATTGATTCAACCCTTGGGACAAACATGTCTGAATTATAGGGGTCATATCCAACCTGAACAATATTAAACATCTCAGACCATCTCTCGAAGTGCTTAAACATAAGGTCATAGTCAATTGTTTTGGTCTGACATTCATGTATATGTCCTTTCTTGATCCATCTTGACAAATCAATTCCTCCCTTCCTGATCTTCTTTGATGGTTGGTTTGCCATATAGCAGACAGGGAAAGCAAAGAACTTCATGTCCCTTTCAAATAGAAGTGTGAAGGATGTCAGGTCTCTTGTTGAGGACAAGTCAACACCAATGTAACAATCCTCACCAATAAAGTCATCAAGTTTCAAATCAGGATTATAAACCCGTTCAAGGTCTTCCTCCTCAATCCAAGTATTCTCATTACTTATCCATAGATTAAGATTTTTTGTGAGAAAATTGTTCAATAATGATGGTGTGATTTTGGCTTGATTGAACTCAATTATCAAGTCATCAATGTCCTGTATTTGTCCAAGTGCTGGATTTGCTTTCACCCAGCAGGAGGGGTCTGTGTAGTCGTCGTCCTTGTCAAGTGTGAATATTATTCCAAATAATGAGTCATCCTCAACCTCTCCACTGAGCAAGTTGATCACCCCTTCCCTGTAAGAATAACAAGGTTTGTCAAGGTCAAAACCTGCTGTTGTAATTATGTTTATCATTGGGTTTCTCCTTGCACCCATTCCACTTTTCATGACCTTTAGAATTTCATCATTTGGGTGTGCATGATACTCGTCAATCAGGGCATAAGAATTTGAATATCCATCAAGTCTGTCTGCAACACTTGGGAGTGGCTTGAGAAAGGATTCACTCTTTCTCCCTTTTGCAGCAGATTCAAATCTTAACTGATATTGGAGGATGTCAATTCTTTTTTGAAGTGTTGGTGAATTTGATGTGATTGCCTTGACATATCTGAGGGCAATGGATGCTTGTTCTCTTGTTGAGGCTAAGAATAAGACCTGTGCATCAATCTCACCATCTGCAATGAAGTGATATAATGACAGGGCAGCAGAGAAGGTTGTCTTTCCTCCCTTCCTTGCCATTTCTATATAGGAATACCTGAAACGTCTTTTACCTGATTCCTTCCAATAAAAACCATAAATGTTTGCAATAATAAATGCCTGAAAGTGGAGGAGTTCAAATTGCTTATACTCATTCTGAATGTTAATTCTTAACAGTGAAAAGAATCTGTACACTCTTAACACAAGTTCCTTGTCATATATTAGATCATCCCTCTTTAGGTCTTTCTTGTATCTCTTTACAGCTAATTTGACATACTTATTGGAGAGTATATCACCTGATTCAACACCATTGATAAACTCCTCTGCCTTATTCCACTGTTCTTCTGCATATAAATCAGGGGTCATAATCTCTTATTGTGAATATTGTTTCATTCTTCTTTAATGTACTATCATATTTTATTGTGAGTTTTTTGAAGTATGTTGGTGAATCATCAGTGATCTTCTTTGAGTCTTTCATAGCATCAATGAACATTTTGACTGCTGCTGAGACATTGTCAACATCAAGATATCCCTTGTATCTTACATGTATCTCAAATGTGTCATACTTATATCCCTTCATCTCTGCAAGGATGTATGTCAGAAATATCCTGTTCCAGTGCTGTTTAAGTTTGTGCCTCTTTGACCAGTGTCCTCCACCATATAACTGATTAAGACTGAACAGTCTTTGTGTTGTCTTAATACTCTCAACCATGTGTATGTGATTAACTCAGAATTTTGTCAAGTGCATCCTCCTCCTCTTTCTTGTCTTGCAGTCCAAGTTTCTTTCTATCTGCTGGTGTCAATCCAAGTGAGATTGATATTGAACGGATTGTTTTGAGTGCCTCATTATATATCTTTATTGCAGGGTTTGCAACATAGTATGGTTGCTTGTCAATCTCTCTTATGTTCACAGTGATGACAGGCTCCTGTCCATCTGGAAAGACTTCCTTCTTTGCTGTGTCTGATAACCTGAGATTGAACACAAGTTCATCAATCAAGGTTGTATCAACATCCTCAAGCACTCCCTTACTCTTTAGGAAGTCCTTTATTTCTTTCATTTTCTTCTTGTATCTGTCCATATTTTTATCATGTTCCTTATCTATATAGACGACGGTGAACATTGAATGATTGGAAAGGGAGGGGGGATCAAATGATAATGGAGGAGTGCCTACATACCACAGCCCCAGAGGGACTTATACTCCAGACAGTTTTCCATGAGGGGT
>Ga0180437_10005146_pt1 | contig 18057 bp, 17 predicted proteins | sample SS_ome_4_FD_132410 | JGI IMG/M metagenome (GOLD analysis project Ga0180437, IMG submission 132410) | Hypersaline lake sediment archaeal communities from the Salton Sea, California, USA - SS_3_D_1 metaG | ecosystem: Environmental > Aquatic > Non-marine Saline and Alkaline > Hypersaline >... | reverse complement strand
GTATCAGGCATTTATCCGCTGGCAAAAAGAGGGTATGCCTGTAACGGATATGCAAACAAAAAAAGAAATTCTTATGCATCTACTTGGATACGGCCATCAGTATGAGTTTTTAATTCCGAATGCGGCAATAAAAGGAATAGGCCCATTGAATAACCCTCCCTGGGTGCCGCCTTTGGATCCTCCCTATGATGAAGTCATACTCGCAGAAGACGAAAGAACAATTATCAAAATCAGCTATGAAGGTACAAAAATAAAAATACGAAAAGATATTCCTGAGTCAATGCCCCAGTATCTGGAGTATCCGGTAAGGGACAGGAAAACCTGGAATGAGCATATAAAACGACATGATGGAATACCAGATGTATTATTCAATGGAAGTACTGAAGCAAATATTCAATAGGGGATTATATTCGATGTTGCATTCATTTGGGAAGATATGGCATATTATCATGGGTCGCTGATATCCCCAAAAATCGTACGGGAGTGGATGATGCCCCGGTATAAGAAAATAACGGATCTTTTACGAGAAAATGGAGTGCATTTCATACTGCTGGATTGTGACGGGAATGTTGATGAACTATTACCCCTCTGGATAGAAAGTGGAATAAATGGAATCTTCCCTCTTGAAGTTGCGGCCGGTATGGATCCATTAAACTTAGGGAAAAAATATGGAAAAAACCTTTTTTTAACCGAAGGAATAGATAAGCGGGAACTCTCAAAAGGGAGAACTGAAATTGACCGACAGGTTGAAATAGTCAAAGAGCGTATCAAGGATGGTGGATATTTTGTTCAAGGAGACCATCATTTACCGGAAGATATTTCATATGATACTATTGTGTATTTCATGATGAGAATCACCCTGTATTGTGAGTATATCAACCGTTTCCCAAGATTCGTATTTTTCTCGAGGAAGGTGCCATGAATCTAAATTTGAAAAAAAAACAGGTATTCATTACCGGGGGCAGCAGAGGAATCGGTCTTGCTGTTGCCAAAGCGTTCGCAAGAGAAGGCGCAGACATAGCCATTGGTGCCCGTAATCAGGAGCAAGTAGAAGCTGAAGCAGGTAATATACAGAAGGATTATAAAGTCAAAGCTATTGGAATAGCAATGGATGTCACAAACCCCGATGATATTGAAAATGCTCGGAAGATAACAGAAAAAACATTTGGTGGTGTGGACATCCTGATCAACAATGCAGGAACCGGTACAAAAGAAACAATTATGGAAGCTCCAGATAAAAAGTGGTACCAGATATGGGATTTGCACGTAATGGCCGCAGTACGTACTGCAAGAGCATTTATCCCTTACATGCGGAAAAGAGGCGGTGGAGCAATAATAAACACTTCCAGTGTATGTGCAACCCAGCCGCTTTGGTATGAACCGATATACAACACGACAAAAGCAGCCCTTTCTATGATGACGAAATGTCTGGCCAACGAAGTAATAAAGGATAACATTCGGGTCAACATCATAAGTCCCGGACTGATTCTGACACCAGACTGGTGGAAAACTGCAAAATTACTTGCAGAGAAAGAGGGTATTACGCCAAAGGAATATCTGGATCGAATAGCCATGGAGAATGCACCAATCGGGAGATTCGCATCACCCGAGGAACTGGCAGAAACGTATATATTTCTTGCCTCCGAAAAATCAAGCTACAGTGTTGGATCCACGTATTATGTAGATGGTGGCTGGATCACTGTTGTGAAATAGGAGCAGAGTATGATGAAAGTTATGCGACAGGCAGTTATGACCTCTCCGGGGGTCATTGATTTTAGAGAAGTTCCAGTTCCAGAGATCAATACTGATGAAGTACTCGTAAAAGTAATGAACATAGGAATATGCGGGAGTGATATTCATGTATACAAGGGACAACATCCCTATACATCGTATCCGGTCGTTCAGGGGCATGAAGTTTCCTGTATGGTAGAAGAAGTCGGAAAAAATGTAAGGGGATTGGGAAGGGGGGACAGGGTAACCATAGAACCGCAGGTATCATGCGGAGAGTGTTATCCCTGTACTCATGGGATGTATAATATTTGTGACAAGTTAAAAGTAATGGGTTTCCAAACGACCGGGGCTGCCTCAGATTATTTTGCCGTTTCTGCCAATAAATTAGTAAAGCTTCCAGATACGATGGAATTCTCTCATGGGGCCATGATAGAACCATTGGCGGTTGCAGTCCGGGCCGTGAATAAAGCGGGTGAAATGAAGGATAAAAAAGTGGTTGTGCTTGGGGCAGGACCAATAGGAAATCTTGTTGCACAAACTGCCAGGGCAATGGGTGCGGCGCAGGTAATAGCTGTCGATTTGAATGAGTTTCGGCTTAAAAAAGCGAGTGAGTGTGGAATCGATCGTACTGTCAATTCAGGCAATGAAGATCTTAAAAAAGCAATTGAAAAAACATTCGGGAAATATGAAAAGGCTGATGTTTTTTTTGAATGCGCAGGTGCTGCAGCGAGTATGACATCATCATTGACACTCGCCAGAAAAGGGACATCCATTGTTGTTGTCGGTGTGTTTGGCGAAAAAGTTGAAATGGACATGGCTCTTGTGAATGAAAACGAGTTGACACTCATTGGAACAGCACGATATGTAATTGAGGATTTCAAAACTGCAATCCAGCTTGTGAATACCGGAAGAGTGAAGTTATCTCCACTCATTACTGATAACTTTGAGTTCCAGGAATACGGACGCGCATATAAACGGATAGCGGATGAAAAAGAAAAGGTTATGAAAGTGATGATCACAGTAAACAAATAATCATATAACTGCAGAACCTTTCTCGCTACAGATTCAACCTACAAAATAATTTTCATATCCCTCCTATTGGTTGCCATCCCTTGCCAACATCCTGACCGTGGAGGCTAATCATTGGGTTTAATGATCGGGATACTATCAGCAATGAGATGTTTGCTGTTCTGTAAAGATCTCTAAAAAAAGGTTGACAAACTCCTTGATATATGGGATTTTTAACTAAATGGTTATTTAAATGATCCCCGAAAAGGAAAACAACAGAGAGAGAATCCTCAAGGCAGCTGAAAAAATCTTTGCCGAGAAGGGCTACGACGCATCCCGCATCGACGAGATCGCCGCCAACGCAGGGGTGAATAAAGCCCTGATCTACTACTACTTCCAGAGCAAATACTCGCTTCTGGAAGAGCTGTTCAGGCGCTTTTTTCAGGAATCCGCAGCAATGCTTGTCAGCTATGTACAGCACGGAGGCCTGGATTCCACTCCTTCGAAGAAGGCAGACCAGATCTTTGACACCTACTTCTCATACTTTGAAGAAAAACGGGATCTGCTGCGGATTATGCTTGTGGAATCCCTTAAAACTGGCGGGGACGCACCCCCCATATTCAAGCTCGTGGATTTCGAGGATCTGGTGGATGAAGCGACGATCACGAGCATATTCGACTCAGGTCATTATCCTTCCAACAACATGGATCTACGCCTGGTGGCGGAATTTTTCACCGGCGTCATACCGATGCTTTGTTACGTCCTTTTCCAGGATCATTGGTGCCGCTATTTCAATGTGAGCCGAGAGCAGCTGAGGAGCTATTTCAATCAGGCCATGAAACTGACCCATGAAGCGTACCATCGGGCCATGCGTGATCAACTGTCTGGGGAATCGCCCCGTTGATGAATTTTTTTTAAACCAGATATTAACTAACCAGTTAGTTAATACTATAAAGCCACATAGGAGAACAACATGACGATTTCTGGAGTGAACGAAGAACGCTGCATCAGCTGCGGGGCATGTGTGGAAGAATGCTGCGCCAATCTGTTCAGTATGGAAACATATCCATCCGAATCGAGGGCCCGGGTGGTTCATCGTGATCCGCACAGCTGGTGTACTGGATGCGGCCACTGCCTGGCCGTTTGCCCACAAGATGCCATCCTGTGGGATGATGCAGAAACACCGCTCATAGTCACCGGTATCGAACACCCGGAGAATCTGTGCAGCTACGACACGCTTCTTCGGTTTCTGCAGTCAAAGCGCTCAGTGCGCCGTTATCTCCCTCTTGAGTTACGACAGGAGCAGGTTGATGCAGTGCTGGAAGCCATGCGCTGGGCTCCCTCCGGCCACAACCTGCAGGCCTGCCGATATCTTGCAATTACAGAGCGCAGAGCGCTCCGGGCAATCACGGACCACACCATTGAGGATTTCAGAAAATTTCGCCTCATCATTCGTATGCGAAAGCTTTTACGGCCATTTCTCCCGACCAATCTTTACAAGCTCCTCGATTCCCCAGGACTCCTTGAAGGGATCAACGACATGATTCGGCGACGGGAGGAAGGACTTGATCCCATCCTCTTTGATGCGCCCGCAGTGATCGTGGTATACTACCCCAACCTGGGGTCCCTGTCCGTGATTGATCCGACCATCGCATTCACCTACGGGATGCTGGCCGCCCATTCCATGGGTCTGGGCTCCTGCTGGATCGGTTTTGCCATCCAGAGCCTGTACAAGGACCGAGGGATGCGAAAACTTCTCGGAGTTCCCAGGGATATGATTGTCGCCGGTGTTATGACCCTCGGGTATCCGGTACCAGTGTATCGTCGGGTTCCACCGAGAAACCAGATACACGTTCGCTGGCTTGAAGACAGAAATAATGGCATGACTACAGCAGGCAGAAACAGAATTTTGCCGCCCCCGATCGTATAGGAGCGCAGAGCCTGCGAGCGGCTCATCCTCTGGATCGCTCTGGAGATGTCCGAGGCCATGGGTATCCACTGCATGACGGCGATCACCCCCAGCTCGGAAAATCGGCCGGTATCCTGCTCTGTGATGATGGGTATCAGCATAATATGTAGACGGAAATTCAGTATTCCAGCCTCGATAAACATCCCGGAGAGGCTTCAGTTCCCATGCGGATCAATTTAGTGTAGGTACCAGCCCTCGAGATACCTCATCATTGGCAGAAACCCTACCAGTTGAACACACATATTGCCCATAGGGGGTATTCTGTGTATTTTGTAGCGTGAGCTCCCGCAGCTCTGAAAAGCAAAATTCAGGAGATAGATTTATATGGCGGAAGGAAAAATCAAGCAGATCGCAAACCACGCAGCCGAGGCTGCATACAGGTATTCCTACAGGGGAGGACACTGCTCTCAGAGCACCATTCGCGCTCTCATGGAAGCCTACGGTGAGGCTGACAACAGCATATTCCGTGCAATGTGCGCATTCGCCGGAGGATGCGGATGCGAGGGAGATGCCGGATGTGGTGCTTATTCGGCTGGTGCATTTTTCCTGGGCATGCATTTCGGACTGAATCTTGAGGACGTGGATACCGAAAATCCACCGCTTAAAAACCAAGGCGATAACATTCTCGGTATGGTCGGGAAGCTCCATGACCGATTCACCGAACATTACGGAAGCGTCATATGTGAGCGCATCCACCGACGCCTTTTCGGAAGACCTTTTTACCTGGCCGACGATGAAGAACACCTCAGGCTGAAAAGGCTTATAGAAGAGAACAAGGACCGGGATGATTTCACCTGGTGCGCCCATGTGTGCCGGGACGCAGCCCGGTGGGTGGTCGAGATCCTTGAGGATGCGAAATCCATGTACTAACTCAGGAAGCTCGCGAATACCATCCGCACATAAAAAAACAGACAGCAAAGGATCTCTCTACCGCCATCCCTTATCGGACCAGCTTCGAACATATTGCCACACAAACCGGATAGAAATCTTAAATCTTCTGCCCGCTTAGATAATTCGATTGTTCATGATTCCAAGAAATCTTCCACCAAGGTCTGCAACAAACTATACAGAGTCTTTTTACACAGCAACCATCAAACAACAAAGGCAGTTGCAGGGTGAGCGTTGCTTCGTTGGTGAAATCATTTGAAACTCTACCGGATGATTGCCTTCAATTAAGGTGAAGAAGAATGGAAGTAGGAAGGTCAGCAGTACAACTTTATCAATGTTCGCATGAATATGACTGTCGATATAATTGTACACCTCATTCCCCTGATGCTATCTTTTGGGGCCACACTCGGGATTGGCTTGTATTCAGCGAGACGGCGTGACGTTCCAGGGGCCATTTCCTTCACCGTTTTCGTCTTTTCCATGACCAGCTACACAATCGGGTACATTCTCGAACTTCTGAGTCCCGGCTTGAAGGGAAAGATATTCTGGGACAACACCCAGTTTATCGGGATGTTTGTGGCACCTGCAGCGTTCTTGGTGTTCGCAGCCCGATTCACCGGTCTTGGGCTTCTCCGAAGCGCCAGGACTGCGATGTTCCTCACCGTCGTACCGGCCGTGTCCCTTGCCCTCGCGTTCACCGACCAATTCCACGGGCTCGTGCGGTCCGCCGCGTGGATCGTGCTTGGAACCCCCTTTTCGGAGCTGGGGTATACTTTTTCTGTGGCGTTCAAGGGAATGTTCCTGTATGTTGCCGCGGCTTTCACATCAAGCGTGGCCATTCTCCTGAAAAAGCTCATCCGGTTATCCGGTCCATTCAACGCGCGGATCGCGGTTGTCACTGCTGGAATTTTTATCCCCATGATCGGCGGCTCGCTGATCCTTATTGGGTTTCAGTTTACCTTCCATCGCGATATATCACCCTTTTACTGATTTCATACACTCCGAAGACGTGGGAATGGTTGCCGACAATTACAGTCGGAGGATTGCGGGTGCAGAAGTTCCTTCAATGTACACATTCAGGATCATGAACAAGGCTGGTGAGATGCTCTGGGTTGAAATCAATGCGGTGAAGGTCATGTGGGAAGCAAAGCCTTCGGTGCTCTGCTTTATTCGGGACATAACCCCACAGAAACGGCTCGAGAGCCAGCTCCTCCAGGCACAGAAGATGGATGCGATCGGGACCCTGGCGGGTGGGATCGCTCACGATTTCAACAACATCCTTCAGGCGATCCTCGGTTTTACCCAGATGCTGCTCAACGAGCATCAAGAAGACGATCTGGAACGGGAGCGGCTGAAGGAAATAGAAACCGCCGCATCGAAGGCCGAAGGGGTTCTCCGGTTTCAAACCGAGAACATTGTTCTTGACGAGTATTTCGCTCGCGTCTTCCAGTGGGCGAAGCCGGGGAATTACGTTCTCCTGACTGTGTCTGACACAGGACAGGGGATGTCAAAGCACGTCCTCGAGTACATCTTCGAACCATTCTACACGACGAAGGAAAAAGGGAAAGGGACGGGGTTGGGTCTCGCAATGGTCTACGGCATCGTAAAAAACCACGGCGGGCACATCGTCTGCGAGAGTGTCCCCGGAAATGGTACCGTGTTCAGGATCTACCTGCCCGCCCTCATGATCGGAACTGAGGCACGCGAAGAAGCGAGGGACAGAAAGGCTGTCGGCGGCGGGAATGAGACTATCCTCGTCTCGAGCGGTTTCTCACCCAACGGCATTCCGGAGGACATGCTCAAGGCGGGAGCTAAGGGGCTCATCCGTAAGCCTTTTCACATGGAACACATCCTGACTCAGGTGCGGACGCTGCTGGACGGGGAGCGGTGAGACATCGCGCCTGTGAACAGCACAGCCTTCGGCCGATTGACATAAGGCATCTTCCTGTGGCTTTCTATCCTCGTGCCACCTGAATAGCTACACCTTACCAGCCGTGTACCAGATCGCATGCGATGCGCTCTTCATATGTTAGTGTATACTCAATCCTTGACTTTATCATAATAAACTATCATTCTTTTATTACCTAAATCCCGATTTTCTTTCCGAAAAGACGAGAAAATCCTCTTAATCGAGAGTGCGGCTTTGCCGCACCAGGGCATACATCCAGAGGAAGACACCCTTCCTTCGCACAGACTGTCCTTCTGTTTCGGTGGAAGCCCTCGACAGAGTTCAGGAAGCTGGATATCGCGGAAAAAGAGGTGTTTTTAGCGACATGATAGAGTTTAGACGACCCAAAATCCCAAGGAGGATACATGAATCTCAACTTTTCTTACTACATGCCCACGAAAATTCTTTTCGGTTCTGGAAAACTGAAAGAGCTTGAAACCACCAAAGAACTTCCTGGGAAAAAGGCGCTTGTTGTTATCGGTGCAACCGGGGCAATGAAAAAGCATGGCTATCTCGAACGGGTGATTGAATATCTCACCCGCAACCGAGTGAAAACAGCGGTGTTTGACCGCATCCTTCCGAACCCGGTTCTGGAGCATGTTGATGAAGGTGCCGAAGTTGCCCGCAAGGAGGGGTGCGATTTCATTCTTGGTCTCGGCGGTGGAAGTTCAATCGACTCGGCGAAAAGTATCGCACTCGCAGCGGCAAACCCCGATTCTTACTGGAATTATGTAGCGCAGGGGAGCGGGGGGAAAAAAGAGCCCCCATGTGATGCGCTTCCCATCGTCGCAATCACCACCACAGCCGGAACCGGATCAGAGGCAGATCCGTGGTCAGTGATCACGAAAAGCGACTCCAATGAAAAAATAGGATACGGGAATGACTCCACCTTCCCTACCCTCTCTATTGTTGATCCCGAGCTCATGCTGAGTGTGCCCCCGACAACAACGGCACACACGGGTATGGATGCATTTTTCCATTCAGTCGAAGCCTATCTGGCGACGTGTAACCAGCCCATTAGCGATCATCTCGCGCTTGAAGCAATCAGCCTCATCACAAGATATCTTCCCGATTGTGTGCGCGACGGGAGCAACCTCGAAGCCCGCGAGAAGCTCGCGTGGGCAAACACAGAAGCGGGTATCTGTATCACCGTATCGTCGTGCATCTCGCACCATTCCATCGAGCACGCAGTGAGTGCTTACTACCCTGAGGTGCCGCACGGTGCAGGACTCACCATGCTCTCACTCGCATACTTTTCCTTTCTTGCAGAAAGAAACCCTGCTCGATATGCCGATATGGCGGCTGCCATGGGCGAACCAGTCGAAGGGCTGAAAGAAAAGGACCAGGCAGAGGCGTTCATTTCCGCGGTCCAAAAACTCATACATACAGCCGGACTGGAAAGAGAGACGCTTTCAGCCTATGGAGTGAAAAAAGAGGATCTCAGAGCACTCGCGGAAAACTCATTCTACGCAATGGGTGGACTCTACGACGTCACGCCGGTAAAGCTCTCTGTAGAGGACGTAACACAGATATACGAACGTGCGTATTCCTGAGACATGGTGCGGCGGTATTGTGGAGGGTTCATCTACTGGAGCGGTATGACAACGGGATATCCTTTGCAGTACTCAAGCATCACCTTCACGCCGTAGACGGCCTCAATCATAGCGGCTGTAACCTCTTCGATCCTTCCATGCGCGAAGATCTTTCCGGACTTCATAAAAATAAACCTGTCCGAAAAGCGAAGTGCAGTGTTGAGGTCGTGCACGGCCATGAGTCCCGTTATTCCGTGGCCTGACACTACGTGCCTGATGAACCCCAGTATATCGAGCTGATTCTTGAGATCCAGGCTCGCGGTCGGCTCGTCGAGCAGGAGGACTTTTGGCTCCTGTACGATGGCACGTGCGATACATACCTTCTGGAACTCCCCTCCCGACATCTCGTCGATATAGCGAAGCATGAGGTGCTTCAGGCCAAGACGCTGTATTGCCGCCTCAACGATCTCTAGGTCGTGTTTCGAGACCCTCCACTGGATGTGCGGTTTTCTCCCGAGGAGGATAGCATCGAAGGCGGTGAGCCGTGCAGACTCGTTTTTCTGGGCCACGTATCCGATCCGCTTCGCGACCTCCCTCCCGTGCAGGTGCCTGAGATTTTCGCCGTCGATGAGCACGGTCCCGTGCTGCGGTCTCAAAATGGCGTTGATGCAGCGAAGGAGTGTCGTCTTTCCTACTCCGTTCGGTCCGAGGATCGCGACAAGCTCCCCCTCGTGTACCTCGAAGGTTACCTCATCGAGGACCTTTTCGCTTTTGTAGGAAAACGCCACATCCTTGAGCTCAAGGATCATCTTCTATACCCCCTGACAAGGAGATATACGAATACCGGCACGCCAAGTAAGGATGTGAGTATTGCAACCGGCAGCGTGTTCGGTGTGAGCATGATGCGGGCAATCGTGTCGGATGAGAGCAGGAGTATCCCACCCATTACACAGGTCCCGGGTATGAGAAAACGGTGATCGTCTCCTATTATCCGCCGGACTATGTGAGGGCAAACCAGACCGACGAAGCCGATGATGCCGAGAAAGGCTACGATGACCGCGGTGGTAACCGAAGCAACGATCATACCGTATATGCGTACTCGTTTCACCACGACACCCAGTCCGTTCGCTGTCTCGTCCCCTGCGTCGATCGCGTTGAAGTTCCAGCGGTTGAACATGAAATATACCATAGCAAAGAATACGACCGCGGTAATAAAGGCAAGCTCCCTCCAGCTTGCCCGAGCCGTGTCGCCAAAGGTCCAGAACACCATGGCAGCGAGCTGCACGTCGTCTGCGAAGTACTGGAGGAACATCGTGCCTGCGGTAAAGAGAGATCCCATGGCTATTCCCGCGAGGACCATGACCTCAGGCGACGCGCGCCGAATTCGCGTGATGAGGAGTATTACTCCAACCCCTACGAGGCTGAAGAAAAACGCGATCGAGGTGGTGAGGTAGGGATTGGAAACGACGACCGCATCGGCGGCAGTGCTGTGCATGGCACCGGACCCCAGTATCATCACAGAGAATGCTGCGCCGAATGCGGCGGCCTGAGAAACACCAAGCGTGAACGGCGAGCCGAGGGGATTACGGAGTACTGACTGCATTGCCGCTCCCGACACTGCAAGTCCGAACCCCGCCACGATCGCGGTAAGCGCCTGCGGGAGTCGGATGTTCAGAATAATGATATCGAACTGTCCCGTGACGCTATACCCGAGCAGGGTTTTCACCACTGCAAGGGGGGGGACCTTCACCGCACCCACAGAGATAGAGAGTACGAAGATAACAACCAGGATCACAAACCCCCCTACAATAAATGAGATTTTCCTTCCGGTGTACTGCCTGTACTCTTGTGGTACTTTCCCATCTTCCAGATGCATGTGCGGCCTCAATCCTCCAGCGTTATTCTTTTGAACCCGAGGTTTTGAAACAGTGCGTCCATCTCATCGAACACCGGCTTGCCGACGAGAAACTCGTATATGTCATCCGCCTTTTTTTCAGGATCAACGTCTGCAAACCTCTGGGGGTACAGCACCGTACCGATGAAATACGCGTCCGCGAGCGTACTGCCGAAGTTCTGGGTGTACCAGTTGTATGGAAGGACACCAAACAGCTTCCCATGCTTCACAGCAGAAAGTGTTTTGAAGGCAGGGTCGTTTCGGAGCTCATAGAGCGCGCCCGAGGACTTACCGGACTGGATCGTCGCAAGGTCGATAAACAGGTACTCAGGGTCCCATTCAACGAGCTTCTCTTTTGCAACATCGGCATGTGAAAGCTCTCCAAGGGGTCGTGAGGGATCGTAGGCAAGGTTTTTTGCATTGATGAGCAGAAAGGGCGGGTACGCGGGTTCAGTAGACTGGAGGCCGTGTGGGCCCTTGAACGCGATACCTCCGACGTAACAGGATTTCTTGAGCTCATCCGGAACGTCTTGAGTTCTTCTGTCGAGGTCCGCAATAATGCCATCGAAAAACGCAACGACTTCCTCGGCCCTCTCCGTTTTTCCCAGAATACGACCCATAACCCGGAGGGATGAATACAGATCTTCCCTGTAGTCGAGGAGATCGCCGTAGTTCAGGACAACGACCGGAATACCTGTTTTATCCTGGAGCTCGTCCGGATCGTAGCCCATCTGCCCATATGTCTTGAATATTATATCCGGCTGCGGATCCAGCCCGGCGATGAGCTCCGGGTTATCGTGACCGCGAAACTCGCCGAATAGCGGGTATGACTTGAATTGCGGGTTGGCGAGCAGGTAGGGACGCGCCTTGAACATGGGTCTGCTTTTCTCAATGTCATCGACAGCAACGATCCGATCCTGCGCCCGGAGATATACGAGCAACCTGAGGCAGCCGGCACCCGAGCAGATGACATGCTCGGGCGCTTCCGGCACAGCAACCGTACGGCCCATTCCGTCGACAATCACTGTCCCATCGATATCTTCAATTTCCATCTCTTCAGAACCGCCTGCATACAGCATGGCGAATGATGTGAAACACACTGAAAGGAAAAAAACCGTACGGATCAACTTTCTACTCTTCATGAACTTTCTCCTGTTCGTGCTACTTTTATCGCTTTTTGTGTTACAATATTCATTTTTCAGCGAATGTCAAGGGCTTTCTGCGCGGGAGGGAATAAAGACGCCGATTGGAGTGCTCTGATACCACACACCCTAAAAAATCATGTCATCGCATTTAGTGTACATATTTCTATTATTCTATTAAATTCATCAAAAAATGGCTTTTTAAGTACAATAAATTATTACGTTGTCTCTATCTCATTGCGAAAGGTGGTAACCATGATGCAACAACCGAGACTCTTCACAGTGCTGCCAGAATATGTATGCACTCCGGATGGAATGGCCATCGACATCGATGGAAACCTCATACTTGCCTGCCCGAACTTCGCCGATCGCTCCAAACCGGGATGCATTCTGAAGATCGATGAGCGTAAAAACATCAAGAAGTGGGTAGATGTTCCTGTTCTGGAAGAAACGGGTCATGCGTTCCCCATGGGTATCGCATTCGGCCCTGACGGTGATATCTACATCTGTGATAACCAGGGATGGCCTGGAGATCCCGAGCTCGTTTTCAAGGGCCGCATCCTGAGGCTGAGAATTAAAAACGACAAGGTTGTCAAGACAACGGTAGTTGCATACGGCATGGAGCACCCGAACGGCATCCGCATCCACCGGAACCACGCATACGTGACCCACAGCATGCTCTCAAAGGTCAAAGATCCGTCGGGCTTGATGGTGAGCTGCGTCTACCGATTCGGGCTCGATGAGGAGAATATCGAAATCACAAATACTCTGGAAGACAGTCACATCATCACCACCTTTTTGACCCACAACAAGGATATACAGTACGGCGCTGACGGCATAGAGTTCGACAAGGCAGGGAACCTGTACGTCGGCAACTTCGGTGACGGAGCTGTGCATAAAATCACCTTCAACGACGACGGAAGTGTGAGAGAGAACAGGGTCTGGGCACAGGACCCCTCACAGCTCAAATCCACGGACGGCATGATCATTGATGCCGAGGGCAACCTGTACATAGCGGATTTCTGCGCCAATGCAGTCGCCAGGGTCTCCACAGGAGGGAAGGTAACCCGTATCGCCCAGAGCCCTGATACCGACGGCCTGAACGGCGAACTTGACCAGCCAGGCGAACCTATCATCTGGAAGGGAAAGTTGATCCTGACCTGCTTCGATCTGGTCACTGGACCCCAAATGGTAAATACGAAACACGAGATGCCGGCAACTCTCTCGGAGCTCGAACCCCGCTAGCCGGGCTTCTTATGGTTTAAAGCGCTGAGCGCGGATGCGAGAGACACAGATCTACCAGCTCCGCGATCAGCGCGGTTCCGACACACATAACCGTATCCGCCCCTCCCCAATAGATCTTCACCGTTCCATCATCTTCTGGCACTGCGCCGCAGCAGAAAACGACGTTATGCACATACCCGCTGACTTCCCACGGGTCCTCGGGTTGAAGTATCCAATCATCAGCCACTCCGAGTACCCTAGAAGGATCCATCAAATCGTGAAGCGCCGCACCGAGCCTGTAGACAGCACCGTCCATGGTCCTGAAAACACCATGGTAAATGTTTAGCCAGCCCCTGTTCGTCTTGATGGGCGTGGCTCCCGGTCCGACCTTCATTTCATCCCAGTGATAGGCCATAGGCTTGATCACGACTCTTGCATCTCCCCAATGGATCAGATCAGGAGAGTATGAAATCCAGATGGACCAGGGCGATATCTCCGAGTGAGGCCGGTCCAGCCGGGCATACCGGCTGCCCACCCCTTCTGGAAAGATGACCACGTTGCGATAGTCAGCCTGGGTGATCAGAGAAACCCGCTCAAGCCGGATGAAATCCCTGGTTTTGGCCAGCGCCACACGCACCCCATGTCTGGAATACGCGCTGTAGGTGATCAGATACTCGCCGCCCATGGCGCAGATACGCGGGTCTTCCACTCCGTATTCCTCATAGGAAGCGAAGGGCTCTTCTTCTGCGGGGGTGAGAAAGGGCTTGGGCCTAACCCGAAAACGCAACCCGTTCTCGCTTTCTGCAAGACCAATGATCGAACGGCCGTTGCGCCGGTGGGATCTGAACAACATGATATATTTGCCATCGTGCTTGACCACACCGGCATTGTGAACCGTCTCCACCGGGTAGGGCACATCGTGTTTGGTCAGGATTGGATTCTTCTCGTACCGCTTGATGATCGGTTCATTCCGCCCTGTCATGATCTTCCTCCAATGTTTCGACATCATCCTCACCTGTTTGAATATCGATACACATGATTTTTTCCGGTCCCGGATATTACACAAAGTCCCGGGGTCTATTGCCCTCGTGTCTCGAACGCCTGATGATCTGTTCATACACCCTGAGGTAATCTCCTGCCATGCGGTCCACACTGAAACGTTTCTCTACCCATTTACGACACTGCAACCGGTCGAGCTGCTTTACTCTTGCGACCGCCCCGGCCATCTCATCCACATTGCGCACAAGAAAACCGGTGACACCTTCGACGACGATTTCCGGCATGCTGCCCCGGTTGAACGCGATCACAGGCGTTCCGCAGGCCATGGCCTCCACCACGGAAAGCCCAAAAGGCTCGTCAAAACTGATGGGATGAAGAAGGACATATGCACCGCCTAAAAGTTCGTTACGCTTTACCGGTCCCGCGCTTCCCACATAGATCACTCGGTCGTTATCAAGACCGGGCCGCACCTGTGTGTCAAAGTAATCCCGGTCCTGGATGATTCCGGCCAGAATGAGCTTCATCCCGGTTCGCATGGCAATTTCGATGCATTCCCTGGTGCCTTTCTCAGGATGTATGCGGCCGAAAAAAAGCAGGTATGATCCGCGATCCGGTCGAAAACTGAATCGACCCAGGTCGATACCGTGATGGATGGTGGCAATATAGTCGAGTTCAGGGCTTTTGTCCGAATCGCTGATGGCCACGTAATATACCCTGCGGTTGTATTTCCTGTACACCGGTAAGATCCCGGGCGATGAGAACCCGTGAATGGTGGTGAGCACCGGTGTTGTGGTCATTCCCGTGTAGGTCAGGGGCAGGTAATCGAAATGGTTGTGGATGAGATCGAACTGTTCCCCCCGTTCAAACAGCTCGGATATATGGAGACACTCCCATACTTTCGGCAGAATCCCGCGGTCCTCTTCATACCCCCTGGGGCACACACTCACCAGCCGGCCCCTGGTGTGCGAGTCGCCGGTGGCGAACAGGGTCACATCGATGCCGCGGTCTATCAACGCTTCGGTGAGCAGAGAGACGACATATTCCCACGGGCCGTAATGTCTGGGGGGCGTTCGCCAGGCGATGGGTGAAAGCATGGCGATCTTCATGGGAGGAGTCCTATATGCTGCTTTCCTGCTGATTGTGTGTTTCGAGCCAGTGAAGCATTTCTGATACACTTGCCGTTGCCAGGGCGATGCATTTGTCAGCGCCGCCATAGTAGAGCCGGACTTCATTTCCTTCGGCTACCCAGCCGCAGGGGAAAACCACTTTGTTGACATCGCCGGTCATCTCATAGTCTTTCTCCGGCGTAAAAACCCATTCATCGGATCGGGCCAAAAGCTTTAACGGGTCTTCCAGGTCCAGAAGCGCAAGCCCCAACCGGTAAATGCAGCCGCCTGCCGTATTCTTGACCCCGTGATAGAGAATCAACCATCCTTGTTCGGTTTGCAGGGGAGGCGGGGAAAGACCGATCTTGTTGGCATCCCACCATCCGCCTTTGCGGGCCGGGATGAGAATTTGATGATCGCCCCAGTGCTTCATGTCCGGACTGAAGGAGATCCAGATATGAGCGCCTATGCCGACGAATCCTGACACTGGTCGATGGAGCATGGCCCACCGCCCGTTGAATTGGACCGGAAACAGGGCGGCATCCTTGTCTTCCGGCGGCATTACAACCCCCTTGCGCTCAAAGGTCTTAAAATCTCTCGTGGTCGCCAGGGAGACCAGCGGACCGCCTCTCGAATAGGACGTATACACAACTGCCCACAAATCCAGCGCATCGATGCGTGTCACCCTTGGGTCCTCGATGCCCCAGATTTCCTCCGGGTGATTCGTGAAATCTGGTGCAAGCGTTGGGGCAGGATCGATCCGCCATCCTGTGAGGCCGTCTTTGCTACGTGCCACGGTAAGATGTGAAATCCCGCGACGGTCCTCCACGCGCATCAGCAGCAAGGTGTCGTTGCCGAGACGGGTAGCAGCGGCATTGAAGACCGAGTTGGCCTGATATGGGATATCCTTTGTCTGGATGATTGGATTTGCCGTATACCGGGTGAAAATCTCCTTGAATCGGCGGTCGCTCATTTTCCAGCACTCCTTTCCAGATTCTTAGGCTAGAATTCCAGATCCAGCACCACGGGTTGACCTGTCCGGGTAGCCTCGCGCGCCAGCTCGTAGGCATCGTTGTACTGTCCCGCCACCACCTCCCAGCAAACCACCTGATCAAGATAGCGTTTGAGGTTTTCCCCCAATTCCAGGCGCAACCGCTCATCCAGGGCCAGCCTGATGACCTTCTGCCTGAGCATATCCTTGGTGGTGAATAAAAGCCCTCCCTCGCTTTCCAGCGTCTGTGCGGTCAACCCTTCCATGGGCGCAGTGGTAATATAGGGTTTGTTCAGCGCGATAATACGCGCCAATGTTCCGGACTGGGTTTCATCCGTTGAGGGCAGGACAATAAAATCGCAGATCGCCATTATTTTGTAATAGTCGTCGCCCCGCGGGATGAATTCGTGGTAGTGAGCCAGCCCCTTGTCCGCCAGGATCTGGACTTTTGTCTTCCATGCTTCGTAGTAATGCCTGTGGTTGGGGTCGCGCATGGTGCCTGCGGCTAACAGATCCCAATCCTGACCAGTACGCTCCTGTATTTCATCATGAATACTCTCCCACATGGACAGCAGGATGTCCCAGCGCTTGTTGGACTGAATCCACCCGATCATACCCACCAGGTGGTCGACCAGACTGATGTTGTCCAGTCCCAACTGCTTTCGCAACTCCGGTATCTCCTGCACACCCCAGCGCTTGTCCGACCGCGCGCCGTGAGGCACCACCATGATGTTACGGGGCATCGGCCAGCCTCTGCCCTGAAAGGTCCAATCCAGCCGCCATTTCTGATAGTGGCACTTGAACAGGACCACATGGCTTCGCTGGCACAATCTGTAAATGAAATCTGCTTCGAAATCCGTGAGCCTCCCGTGAACGGTATGGGGTTCCACGACAATGGGATACTGTGCAATCGCCTCCAACAGGTCGAGGAATCCGTCATTGCCGTCTCCCACCCCTCTCGGGTCCCGGTATTCATAGAGGCCGTATTCATGCTCGATATGAACAGCGCACGGGTCCAGTTTTTCAATCTTTTTAGCCACCGGCATCCACCAGTCGCGGCGCATCATGTCGATTAAGGGAAACACGCCGTCACCCGCACCGTCGGTATGGCTTATGACCAGTACCTCGCGATCCGGATTGGCTCTTTGAATAAACTCCCGCGCCTCTTCGCAGAAGGTGGCGATGCCGCACAACCGGGGCGGATAGGAACTTACCATGACAATGGGCTTATTGGCCATTAACGATTGCCTCCTCGTGATTCTCTGTTTATATCCCTGCCCCGGCTTCCATTAAAATTTGTCTGCTTCGAAGCAGATCGCTATTGAGCAGCGAAAGCAAACAGACCAGGCTCGATTCCGCCCCCTGGTTCCGGTTGGGTCCATCCGGGCTGAGTCCATCGCTGCACCCACAGGTTTTATAATCATACAGCGGCGCATTGAGGTCATTTCGCCCGAGAAACCACTCACAACAGCGCCGGGCATGGGTAAGCCATTTCGGATCGCCGGTGGTCTCATAAGCTTCCCTGCAGGCATCGATCATGTGCAGCGCCTCGATGGGCTGCTGATCAAACCGTGCCTTTTCACCGCCCCTGGGATACCATCCGTTGTTGCCCACCGGAACGAAAT
>Ga0180437_10005144_pt1 | contig 18070 bp, 22 predicted proteins | sample SS_ome_4_FD_132410 | JGI IMG/M metagenome (GOLD analysis project Ga0180437, IMG submission 132410) | Hypersaline lake sediment archaeal communities from the Salton Sea, California, USA - SS_3_D_1 metaG | ecosystem: Environmental > Aquatic > Non-marine Saline and Alkaline > Hypersaline >... | reverse complement strand
TGGCTCAGTGAGATCGATGGAGCCATTGGCGACGGTGACCACGGCATCAACATGGCGAAAGGGTTTGGGATGGTGCGTGAAAAGCTCGACAGCGTGCCCAGCGAGATAGCAGAAGTCTTCAGATTTATGGGAATGACGCTTCTCTCCAACATCGGTGGGGCCATGGGTCCGATCTACGGGACCTTCTTCATGCGCATGGCAAAGGAGGCAGAGGGAAAGCAAGCTCTCGAAAAGGAGGATCTTGGACGCATGCTGGGGAGCGCCCTCGAGGGGGTGAAAGCAAGGGGCAAGGCAGAACCGGGAGAAAAGACTCTCGTGGATGCCCTCGTTCCTGCGAAGGAGCGCTACGATGAAGCCCTCGAAAAGGGAAAAACCATGAAAGAGGCGATCGATGCCATGATAGAGGGCGCGCGGGAGGGGATGGAGCGAACAAAGGACCTGGTGGCGAAGAAGGGAAGATCGAGCAGACTTGGAGAGCGCTCCAGGGGCACGATCGACGCAGGAGCCGCTTCCTGCTATTTGATACTGAATGCCATTGGAGAATCCTTGAAAAAATACGTTGACTGAAGGGGGGGTGTGTACAGTGAAAAAGTTCATAAATGATCCGACCCGGGTAGTGGAGGAAATGGTCGAGGGGTATGCTGCTGCCCACAGTGCGAAGGTAAGATTGCTCAGTGAGGCACGGGTCATTGCGCGTGCCGATGCACCGGTCAAGGGGAAGGTCGGGGTCGTTACCGGGGGCGGCTCAGGACACAAACCTGCTTTCATCGGATACGTGGGAAAGGGAATGGTGGATGCGGTCGCTGCGGGGGAGATATTCACCTCTCCGCCTGCGCTCGCGTTTTACCATGCCTTCAAGGCTGCTGAGGGAGGGAAGGGTGTTGCCTGCCTGTTCGGGAACTACGCAGGTGATGTGATGAATGTGGACATGGCTGTGGAGATGGCAGAGGCGGAAGGTATCACGGTGAAGCAGGTGATTGCAAACGATGATGTGCCTTCCGCACCCAAAGGAAGCGAAGAGAACCGGAGAGGAGTGGCGGGAGAGATACTCATGTGGAAGATCGGCGGTGCGATGGCTGAAATGGGAGGGAGCCTGGATGAGGTCATCGCTGCTGCACAGAAGGCAATCAACAACACGAGAAGCATAGGAGTCGGCCTGTCCCCCTGCATCATTCCTGCAGTCGGGAAACCCAATTTTTCCCTGGGCGAAAACGAGATGGAGGTAGGAATAGGGCACCATGGCGAGCCTGGAATCAAGAAGATGGAAATCAGGTCTGCTGATGAGGTCGCCAGCATGATGATGGATGTGATCATTCCCGACCTCCCGTTCGCAGGCGGTGATGAGGTGTGTGTTCTCATGTCCGGGCTTGGATCAACACCATTGATGGAGATGTACATCATCTACAGAAGGATAGATCGAATCCTGAAGGATAAAAAAATACGCGCCTACAGGACCTACATCGGCAACTTCTTCACCTCTCTGGAGATGGCCGGAGTGACGCTTACCATCATGAAGCTCGACGATCAGCTGAAAAAATTACTGGACGAACCTGCCGATGCAGTGCATTTCTCGCAGCATTGAGAGGCTTTTATTGTGCTTGACTTTATAGAGAAATGAGCTATTTTCTACCCAGATGGCTCTTTTCCATAGGGGTTACGGTACCGGGAATGCGGATGAGCCGCAGCGGACCCGCCACTGTGACCGGGGATGAACGCAGCGAAGTCCATTGCACTGTCGTCTATGCTACAGAAGCACTGTACGCAGGGTGAGAAGGTGCTGCCAGTAATGTGATCCGGAAGCCAGGATACCGTCCGTAACCGTGGGCATCCCTCGAGGGTAGGGCGCTGCTTGAGAAAACCGTGAAAACCCTTGCCTGATCATCAGGTGAAGGGTTTTTTCGTATACATCTGGCTGGTATGCCGGGGATGAAATCCAGGGACCGAATCTCTTACGCTGAGCCACGGGGACTGAGCCATTGGAAAGGCGTTACCGGGACATTGTCATCGGGAGTATGAGGATGAGTTTGGCTGCTGTGAAACGTTTCTGGACCATACCCATCACATCTCTTCTTGTATTCTTTCCCTTCAGCATTCTCATGGGGGGCACCGCGGTCGATTCCCGGGGAATCACCGTGAGCGTTCCCGACGATGGGGTGAGGGTCGTCTCCCTTTCACCGGGCGCCACGGAAACCCTATACAAACTCGGGATGAGAGATGAGATTGTGGGAGTATCCGATTACTGCAACTATCCGCCGGAGTTTATCGCATCGAAACCAAAAGTCGGAGGATATTCCACACCGAATCTGGAAAAGATACAGTCCCTCGCACCTCATGCGGTGCTTCTGAACACGGTCGTTCCGATACACATCAAGAACCAATTCGAAGTACTCGATATTCCGCTCTTTGTCATGGAACCGAAGAGCTTTTCAGAGCTTCTCTCAATGGTGGAACAGTTTGGAATGCTTTTTCACAGAGAAAATGAGGCGAGGGCTCTTATCACAGAGATGAAAGAGGAGGCGGGGGCGGTTGAGGCAGCGGTTCGCACCAAAAGCATTCAGCCGGTGAAGACCTTTATTGAAATATGGTACAACCCGTTTTATGCCGCGGGGCGGTATACCCTTCCGGGGGATATAGTGAGCATGGCCGGGGGGAGAGTTGTTCCTGATGGACATGATGAATACCCGCGACTGAATGAAGAGATTCTTCTCGAGCTGAACCCTGAGGCGATCGTTCTGGGACACCAGGTAGACAGGGAAAGCTTCATTGAGATTCATGCAAACATCGTTCGTGTATATGCGATACGGAACAACAAAGTATTCATCCCAGATCCTGACGAATTCTTACGCCCAGGTCCGCGTGTGTTGAATGCGCTGGAAGAAATAGCCAGGTTTCTTCATCCGGAAGCTTTTTGAAGACGGGACGATGAGAAAGCAATACACAGTGCTGCTCCTGCTGTTCTTGATTCTCCTCACAAGTTTTCTGGTCAGCGTTTCGCACGGAACTGTGAAGGTTCCCTACAGGGATACCGTGCGGATACTGCTTGGAAGGGTGACCGGTGCTGCAGTTGACGCTGCCGATGGGGTTCAGTCCGATATCATACTCAAGATCCGTGTTCCGCGGGTTTTCCTCGGAATGATCGTGGGGGCATCCCTCTCCATTGCAGGGCTCGTGTTTCAAGCTCTTTTGAGAAACCCCCTGGCTGATCCATACACTCTCGGTATTTCTGCCGGAGCTTCCTTTGGTGCGGCTCTCTCTGTATTTCTGGGATACGTTCTGAATGCCTATTTTCAGACTCTTCTTCCTCTGTTTGCCTTTGCCGGAGCGATTTTCACTGTTTTTTTCGTCTACCTTCTTGCCAGGACGAGGGGACGGGTACAGATATTGACCATCATCCTCTCAGGGGTGATTGTCAGCTACCTTTTTTCGTCCGGACTTGTCCTGATTATGTCTCTTTTGGGAGACCGCGCCCATGAGGTGATATACTGGCTGATGGGGAGCCTCGCCGGATATCACCGATACCTTTTGCCTGCTTCCCTTATTGTGTCTGTTTTCATTCTGTTCACCTTTTTCTTTTTCAGGGATCTTGATCTCATGGCTCTCGGGGACGATCAAGCAAAGAGCCTCGGTGTGAATACCGAGTTTGTGCGCCTTTTGCTCTTTTCGACGACTTCTTTCATTACCGCGATCTCTGTTTCACTGACCGGCACCATCGGTTTTGTGGGATTGATCATCCCGCATTCGATGAGACTTCTCCTGGGTCCGCGACACAAAATCCTTATTCCGGCTTCAGTTATCGCAGGTGCTTCGTTCCTTCCGCTGTCGGACACACTCGCCCGGGTCCTTCCCGGGCTGCTTTTCCAGAGTGGTATGGAGATACCGGTCGGTGTCATTACGTCTGTTTTCGGGTCACCGTTTTTTATATTTCTCTTGATCAGAGGAAAGAAGAGATACTGGTTTTGATATGCGAACGGCAATCTCTGCAGAACAGTTGCGCGTGAGCTACGATGGGAATCAGGTGCTCACGGATGTCTCCCTTACCATTCACGAGGGGGAGTTTCTCTCCGTGCTCGGGCCCAACGGCTCAGGAAAGACGACCCTTATCAAGGCGCTCACCGGTATCATACGCGACACCGGAGGGCAGGTGCTCCTCTTCAACAGGCCCCTGAAATCCTACCGCAGGCGGGAGTTCGCGCGGCATGTATCCTTTTTACCGCAGAACCCCTCCACCACTCTTCCCTTCATGGTGGGAGACATTGTCATGATGGGGCGGTTTCCCTATATCAAGCGTTTTGAGATGGCAAGACCTCACGATACACAGGTAGTCGAATCCGCGATGGAGCTCATGAACATTCGACATCTCTCCAAAAGACATCTCATGGAGCTCTCCGGTGGTGAGGTGAAGCGGGTTTTTATCGCCCAGGCGGTCGCCCAGGAAGCAGAGATTCTCTTTCTCGATGAGCCGACCGCAAATCTGGACATCGCGTACCAGATAGAGATATTCAAGATGCTGAAGAAGTTCAACCAGGAGATGGGAAAGACAATCGTGCTCGTTACCCACGATGTGAACCACGCTGCCCGGTTCGCCGAGAGAGTCATCCTCTTGAAAGACGGCGTCATTTTCGAAGGAGGAAGTCCTGAGGCAGTCATTCGAAGAGCCAGTATCAAGGCGGTGTTCAATACTGACGTGTCCATCCAGTACGATAGTGATAATAAACCATACATACTTATATAGGAGGAAGCGAAGGGGATGAAAAAGATAAAGATAGAGAGATTGTCCGATACAGAGCTCAAAGGGAGAGGCATCGTAAGATGGGATACATGGGAAAAGGAGCCGTCGGAGTTCGATTGGTCCTACGTTGACGAGGAGCACTGTTACATCATCGAGGGACGTGCGAATATAGAAACCGATGACGGATCGGTGGAGATAAAAAAGGGTGATTTTGTGGTGTTTCCGGTGGGGCTTAAGTGCAGGTGGAGCGTAGTGGAGAAGATAAGGAAGTACTACAGCTTCAAATAGGAGCCTCAGTTTCGTGTGATCTTGCCCATATGAAGATGTCAACACGGACGGTGAGGAGATTAGTATGGAATCTGATCTCGCGAAAAAGCTTGCAGCGCTCAGGGCCCTGATCCACAAGGAGCCGGCGGTGTTCATTGCCCTTTCGGGTGGCACGGACAGCACCGTCCTCTGCTTCATCGCCCATTCGATTCTGGATGGGAGGGCCCAAGCGGTCACCGCGCGCTCCGAATTTCTCGACCCAGAAGAGATGGGCTCGATACAGCGGTTTGTTGCTCTTTACGGTATCCGGCATAGTTACCTCTCTCTCTCACTGCTGGAAAACGAGGCAGTGAGAAAAAATCCGCAGGACCGCTGCTTCCACTGCAAATCCGCTATCTTTCAGCAGATGAGAAAATATGCTTCAGAGCACGGATTTCAGGACCTTCCAGACACTGGAAGAGATATGTATCACTGGAAAACCAAAGATGGAGAAGAGAACAGAGACATCCCTATTTTTGACGGGACAAACACCGATGACCTTGCCGAAGTACGGCCCGGGATCAGGGTGTTGCGGGAGCTCGGAATCCGATCGCCCTTTGTGGAGGTCGGGATGGGAAAGGCCGATATCATTCAGTCCGCCAGGGAACTCGGTATCGGAGAATTCATACGACCGTCGAACTCCTGCCTTGCGACCAGGATCGGAGTGAACATTCCCATCACGGAAAAAATACTCTCAATGGTGCAGAAAGCGGAGGAGTATCTCCGGGGTATGGGATTCACTGTGGTAAGGGTCCGCTACCATGATCCCGGTATCGCCCGGATCGAGATACGGAGATCAGAAATCCAGCGTATTCTTGAAGATGAGTGCGCTCGGACAGTCAGCAGGATACTGAAACAGATCGGTTTCAATAGAGTATCTGTGGATATCGACGGATATAATCCTGGCAGCTCTCAGGGATAGCTAGACTGTTTTCTGAGAAATAAAAAAAGGGGATTCGGAAAAAATCCCCTTTTTCAGAATGCAGGATACCGATCAGTAGTTCTCGCAGTACAGCTCGAAAAATGGTTGCGGATGCTGGCAGGTGGGGCACTTCTTGGGAGGCTCAGGTCCCTCGTGCACACGGCCACAATTTCTACATTTCCACAGAACCGGCTTTTCGCGTTTGAAGACCATGCCTTTTGAGACACTCTCGATAAGCTTGTTGTATCTCTTCTCGTGCCACACCTCAACCTCTGCAACTCTTTTGAAAACACCAGCAATTTCTTTGAACCCTTCCTGTTCTGCAACCTCGGCAAATCCGGGGTAGATTGAGGTATGCTCCATGTTTTCCCCTGCAGCTGCATGCTTGAGGTTCTCGAGTGTTGTTCCCACAAGGTCATTGGGAAATCCTGCCGGGTAGCCTGCTGAGATAGTGGCTTCACCGCCTTCCAGATACTGGAAGTATCTCTTTGCATGTGCCAGCTCATTCTCCGCAGTTTCTAAAAAAATAGCCGCGATCTGCTCATACCCTTCTTCTCTGGCTTTCGAGGCTGCGAAGGTGTATCTGTTCCGCGCCTGTGACTCACCTGCAAATGCGGCAAGCAGGTTTTTTTCTGTTTGCGACCCCTTTACGCTCTTCAATGTATGCCTCCTGAATTGGTGAAATATGTAAAAGCTCCAGGTTAAGAGCTTTTCTTAGAAAGAAGATTCCTCTCAGTTCATGGTTTTACGTCTGAAAAACCCACGGTGAACCCTGGAAGAGTGTGCCTGTAATCCTGTCAGGAAGTGTTGCTGCAGTCTTTACAAATACCCCTCATGTAGAAGTGTCTCTCTTTAATTACATGGCCATTAATTCTCTCTTCTTGCAGTTCAGGGTATTCAAAAGGGATGTCATACACCTTCCCGCACGTGGTGCATTTGAAGTGAGCATGGGATTCAATATTCGCATCATATCTCACTTCATTGTCCTCGATCGTGAGACCCATTACTATCCCGCACTGCTGGAAGAGGTTCAGCGTATTGTAGATCGTGGTCTTTGAAAGTGTGGGGATCTCCCTGCAAAGCGCCTGGTACATTATGTCCACTGTAGGATGTTCCTTCGATTGCATCAGGTACTGGAAAATCTTCAACCTCTGAAACGAAGGGTGTATCCCGTTGTCGATCAGGTAGGTTTTTACCTGGTCGATGGAAACCGTATTGTTTTCCATAATACTCCCTTTTGAGTGGTATATGGTTCCCCACAAATACCGGAACCTCAAAAGTTGTGTCTCAAAGGGTTTGGATAGTGTTACCCGGACAGCTGGTGAAATCAGCCTTCCCGCTGCCCCATCTCTCTATCGAGCATGAAAATGCCCTGATTCGAATCCTTTATGAGCCTCAGTCTTTGCACGATGTGGTCTGCTGATGCTTCTTCTTCCACCTGTTCTGCGACAAAGTACATGAGAAAATTTTCTGTGGCAATATCCTTTTCGGAACGGGCGAGCTCAACGAGCGAATTGATCAAACCGCTGACTTTCACCTCGTGTTTGTATGCATTCTCGAATGCGTCAAGAAGGGACTTCCACTCAGTGGGGGGACCGTCGATCCCCTTCAGTGTCACTTTCCCTCCTTTTTCAAAGACATATCCGTAAAACTTCATCGCATGCTTTGTTTCTTCCTGGGCCTGAATGTGCATCCAGTGCGCGAAGCCACCAAGATTTATGCTCTCGAAGTATGCAGCCATGGAGAGATACAGGTAAGACGAATACAACTCTGCGTTGATCTGTTCGTTGATCGCTTTTTCAACTTTACTGTTTATCATTTTGAACTCCCTTCGTAATATTTTTTTGTTCAGTTTGAAAATATTTCTTACATGGCCTTTTTCAAATCCGTAAGTTTGAGAAAATGCTTTCGCTCCTCGGAGATTATGGTGTCTATGTGATCACGCTCTTTCTCAGGAACAAAGGGCTTGATTTCCTGATAGTAGAGTATTGAATCAAGCTCCCGCCGTATTCCAAATTCACAGGCTTGTTTACCGCTTTTTATTTTTTCCACTTCTTTCTCAAGTTTATCCTTGGTGAAAATAAGATTCTCTGAATATGCTTTGAGATAGGCGAAATACTCGTCTGGATAGCTCGTCGGGGGCTCGAAGGACTCCACTTTTTTCAGCATTGTTTCGAAGGTTTTCAGGTGTTTCGCCTCTTCATCTGCAAGAAACTGGAATATCTCCTTTTCTTTCTTCGATGTGAGTTTATCGGTGAACGTCCGGTAAAAATCGAACCCGTTTTCTTCGATTCTCACCGCGAATTGAATAACCTCACTTGCGCTTAAAAGACTCATTTTATTCCTCCAATTATCGCTCTAAACTGGTAGCAAACCGGTCCAAAAGACGCAGTTGATGTTCCGTTATACAGCGACAACTTCCTTTACTTCAGGAACTTCTTCTTTTAAAATTCTCTCGATCCCCATTTTCAGGGTTATCTGACTCATGGGGCAGCTCCCGCAGGCTCCGGTGAGCTTCACCTTGATGATGCCATCCTGGCTGACATCGACGAGTTCCACGTCTCCACCGTCAGCCTGAAGGGATGGTTTTATTTTATTTAAAACATTTTCTACCTGTTCACGCATTTTTTTGCTCCTTTTCACAAAATATTCTGAAGATGCAGTGAAAGATCATATCTTATCACATTTTAAAAAGATATCAATCATAATTAGCATTTTATGTGTCATAGATACAGTATTGTAATCATTACAAATGATACTGGCTCTATTCCATTTTGTCAAGAAAATAATCAATTTTTCTTACACAGATTGCTTACGGATATCTCGCGAAGACGAGGAATTCTTTCCTCTCACGTACTGCTTCTATCAATATTGACGCCGTCAATATTGACGCAGGATCTCCTCGTCGTATATTTCTTCAAAGCTCAGCTTGTGTTTTGCTTCTTCTGAGGCAAGCTTGTTGAAGAGTTTTTTGACTTTCGGCTCTGAACTTTGCGCCGAAAGATCGGAGTAGAGTCTGAACGCCGCCTCCTCTTTTTTCATCGCAAGAATGAGGATATCCTGGTAGCTCATCTCTGCGGAGGGAGAGACCGTGACAGTATACTCACTTATATGAAGGTCCTGCACCTCTTGCACATCCATGCTCTCTATGTCTTCCCTGCGAATCGTTTCCAGGATACCGATATGGCCCCTTTCCATTGCCTCGAATTTCTGAAGGAGCTGTTTTTTTTCCGAGAACCTGACCATTTCCTGCAAATGCTGGTAGAAGAGAACCGCTTCTTTCTCTCTCTCGATTGCAAAATCGAAAATTTCGTTTAATTTATCTGATGGCATCATTTTTTCCTTTTTGAGAACCGCAGGGACTGAAAGAGAGAATTGCGCCTGAAAGTGTTCGCTATGATCGATAGGGAAAAGGATTTACTCTTCAGGCTCAAAGGCGTCTTTGTCTGCCCCACATTCGGGGCACAGCCAGTCATCAGGGAGATCTTCGAATGCCGTTCCCGGTTCGATTCCGCTGTCCGGATCACCTTCTTCTGGGTCATAGACGTATCCGCACACTGTACATACCCATTTCTGCATTGTGGTTATCCCTCTTGCATTAAGTAGTTGAAAATTTAATAAAAACCGTCTGTATCGGCCACTTCATTTTTACTGTCATTCCTGCACCTTTACATCCAGTATTTCAACAAGATCCTGCGGTTCAAGCCTGAATACAGATCCCTTCCCCTCATAGAATCCGTGCGCGTATATGAGGTGGATGTGGAGATCTGTATAGACGATTTCACGGTTTATTTCGGTGTTTCTCACTGTGATGTTCGTTTTCGGGAATATGCCAGGGTCACCGAAGGGGCAGGGAAGTTTCCCCCGAACAGAATCAACCCTTACTTCGTAGTGCGGTTCAACAGTGATGAAATCTCCAAGACCACTCATGCCGGCATCCCGAAGCTCCAGCATGCGGCCCGCGATAACCTGGTGTGTGAGGTTCATCCTCTTTACCGTTTCGTCATCCTCTATCAGTATATCGATGAGATTTCTCCTGTCAGTACCGAGAAACCCATCACGGGTGATCAGGCCCGGTTTCATTTTTTCCTGTATCTGTTTCATCTGGACTGTTTGCTTCATTTCTCAATACCCCTGTTTTATTTTCGCGCTGTTATTTACGCGAACTTATCGTAGAAGATGAGCTCTTCCGGAACATCCTTATTCGAGAGAACTTTGATGGATGCGTCGATCATTCCCGGGCTCCCGCAGAGATAGGCCTCCAGGTTATTACCCTTTTTCACGTGTCTGTCGAGCACTTCAGTTATGAGCCCAGTTTCGCCTTTCCATTTATCCTCAGGAAGCGGATCAGAGAGAGCGGGAAGGAATTTGAAGTTGGGCAGCTTCTTCTCAATCTCACGCATCTCTTCGACGAGAAAGAGGTCCTTCACGGCCCGCGCACCGAAAAAATAGGTGGCCTTTCGGGAGTTCCCGTTTTCAGTCATGGTGTAGAGCATCGATTTGATCGGCGCCATCCCGGAACCGCCGGCAATGAAGACAATGTCACGGTCCGTATCTCTGAGGAAGAACTCCCCGTAGGGCCCGTTGATCCTTACCTTGTCCCCTTCCTTGAGGTACTTGAACACATAGGTGGTGCAGATGCCGTTTGGAACGAGCCGTATCTCGAGCTCTATCTCGTTTTTCCTGCTGGGTTGCGATGACATTGAATAGGCACGGTACACAGGTTCTGCGGTGAGCTCGTACTCGGGCACCTCGAACTGTATGTATTGACCTGCAGTGAATTTTATCTCCTCCGGCTCAACAAGCCTTAGTGTGACCTGTTTGATGTCGTAGGTCAGATCAACAATAGATACCACTTCGGTCATATACTCCTTGACATTGAAAAGCTCTTCTGGAATGCGTATTGCGATATCCTTCTTTATTTTCAGCTGACAGGAAAGGTGGATGTTCTGCTTTTTGTCTTCTTCAGTGATCCAGGAGAGCTCGGTTGGGAGGTAATCTCCCACATCGCTATCGATCTTGACCTTGCACAGACCGCAGGACCCTCGCCCGCCGCACGCGGACGGGATGAATACTTTTTGCTCCATGAGTGTTGACAGAAGCGGTCTTCCTCCCTGCACCTTGAGCTCCTGGTCTTTGTTAATGGTGATTCGCACTTCTCCATAGTTTGCGATCGTCGAATCAGCAATCACCAGGAGAACAGCAAGTAAGGTGGAAACCCCGCATACCGCTGCGATACCGATTAAAAGCTGTGCCATGACAGATACTCCCTCATGTGATATTCAGCATACCTGAGAACCCCATAAAGGCGAGCGCCATGATGCCTGCAATGATGAGCGCCATTCCTGCTCCTGCGAGCCCCTTGGGCACACGTGATTTTTTCATCTTTTCGCGGATACCTGCCATCGCGATGATGGCGAGTGCCCATCCGATACCGCTTCCCAGTCCGTAGAAAAGGGAGGAAACAAATGTGTACTTTCGTATCACCAAAAAGAGGCTTGCGCCCAGTATCGCGCAGTTCACTGTGATCAGAGGGAGGAAAATTCCAAGTGAGGCGTATAAACGCTCGGAAACCCGTTCAATGATCATTTCCAGCAGCTGCACGAACGCCGCAATGATGATGATGAACACGATGAAGCGGAGATAGGTGAGATTGAGGGGGAGAAGTACATAGTAATAGGCAAGCCAGTTCAGCACGCTCGTAATGGTCATCACGAATATCACCGCCATGCCGAGACCCTGCGCGGTCTTTACCTCCTTGGAAACTGCGAGAAACGAGCACATACCCAGGTAGTTGGTGAGAAGTATGTTATTTGTGAAAATGGCGGCGAAAAATACGATATAGAAAGATATTCCGCTCATTTTTTCTCTCCCTTTTCTTCTTCGGTTCTCATCCCTTTCACGACCCATATGAAAATTGCGAGCACAAAAAAGGCGCCCGGCGCCATCACCATGATTGACCAGTTTGTCCACCAGTCACCAAGTACTTTGATACCCCATATGCTCCCTGATCCCATGAGCTCCCGCACGATTGCGATAATGAGGAGCACGTAGGAATACCCGAATCCTGACGCAATTCCATCGAGAAAGGAGAGAAACGGCGGGTTCGAGAGTGCGAAAGCTTCCGCACGTCCCATGATGATGCAGTTTGTAATGATCAGACCCACGTAGGGTCCAAGCTGCCGCGAAATATCGGGAAGATATGCTTTCAGAACTATATCCACAATAATCACGTAGGCCGCAATGATGAGAGTCTCCACCATCATCCTGATGCGTGCCGGTATGTACTCGCGCATCGCGGAAACCGTGAGATTCGAGAGTGCTGTGGTGAATATGAGCCCCACGCACATGACCACCGTGTTCTTCACTACATTCGTTACTGCCAGGGTGGAGCAGATCCCCAGTATCTGTGCAAAAACGGGATTATTTGCTCCGAGATCGTCAGAAAATACCCTCTTTACTTTGAATGCTTCCATTGCTCAATCTCCACTTAGCTCTTTATTATTCTCTGTGCGTCCTGCAGGGTAGAGTTCACGATCGCTTTCATTGCCGCTGATGAGTAGGAGGCTCCGGTAATCGCCTGCACCTCGTTGCTGTTTGCCGTCTCCCCCTCGGGAACCAGGCTCAGCGGCCCTCCCTTCCCCTTGAACTGGTTCGTAAACCAGGGCTCTGTGATCCTCCCGCCGAGACCGGGTGTCTCATTCTGGGCGATGATATCGATTCCGGTGAGCTGATCCTTTGCGCTGTTTATTCCGATTGCAGCGGTAATGTCACCCCAAAGCCCAGAGCCCGTTGAGACGATCACGTACCCCTGCACATCGAGAAGACCGGGTTTTGTGATGATGTAATAGAGCGTCCTGTCGTTTTGATCCTTCACTTCACTGACCGCATCCTTGTAGAGCTTTTCGACATCCGCTGCTGCCTGAAGCACTTCAAAACCTGCTGCCTTCAGAATGGCGCGCTTCAAAACGAGTGATTCGTTGATCTTTATTATGTCCTGGGTGAAGGTATAGATGACGGTTGTCACTGATATGAAAACGAGCGTTATCACCAGCATGAATATGATTGGAAACACCCTCTTTTGAAAAAAGGTTTTTTCACTCATTTTGCAGCTCCCTTCTGCTTCGACTGCTTGATGTAGTGGTCGAGTATTGGTGCGAACATGTTGCCCAGGAGTATCGCGAACATCATCCCTCCAGACCAGATGGAAAATATTCTGATGAGAGCAGTGACCACACCGATGAAACCACCGTAGATCCATCGTCCAGTGTTGGTGCTCGAAGCTGATACCGGATCAGTCGCCATATAAAGCACGCCCATCATCCAGCCCCCACCGATTGTTGCGCTCAGAGGATCGATCGCCCGGGGAACTCCTGCGAGCCAGAGCGCTGTCTGCACGGTGAGCATCCCGATAAACCCCGAGACGACGATCCGGTAGCTCGCGTATTTTTTTATGATGATATAGATGCCTCCCAAAAGCAAAAGAAGCGCACTCGTTTCTCCCAGGCAGCCGGATTCGTTCCCCAGAAGCATGGTGAGCGGTTTAACCACTTCGCCCTGGATGATTTTCATCATCGGGGTCGCCTTGGTGACCGCATCAGAGGCGAAGGCGCCGAAACCGCCTGGAAATCCGGTAAAATTGTTTACCCACGCAGCGGTCATCGGAGCGCCAAAGCTCACATAGATGAAAGCCCTCCCTGTGAGCGCAGGATTGAAGATGTTCCTGCCGAATCCGCCGAATACCATCTTTCCGAAGAGGATGCCGAACACGATACCGACCACTGCGATCCACACAGGGAGTGTCGGGGGAAGGGTGAGTGTGAAAAGAAAACAGCTCACAAATACTGCAGAGGAGACTGGTTCTTTGTAATATGCTTTTAGAAATATGTATTCAGTCAAAAATCCTGCAACCGACACCACGGAAAGAAGGAGCAGGCTCCTCCATCCGAAGTAATAAATTGAAGCGATAATTACTGGAATGAGCGCGATCATGACGCCAACGTTTGGTTTCTGCCACTTGATAATGGGCTTCTTCTTCACCTGCTGATTCATCGTTTCTATCCTGTTTCGTTGAAAGGTATATGTATGATTTCTGCAGCAGAATCTGCTGCGTCCTCGTCATGGGTAAAAACATTATGAGAAATTACATCTTTTTCCTCAAGCAGACAAGAGGAACAAATTATAACACAAGGGAGATCTTATCGCAACCAGTTGTCCTTACTCGAGTTGCTCCTGTTTCGTCCATGTCTGTCACTATTCGTTTTGGTGTATCAATATTCGTCGATGTCTGTCACTACGTCTATATCCGTCATTAGATGAAGACCTTTTTGAGGCTTCACCATGCTTGCGGGGTAAGTTGCATTTTCCTCCTCACTTTCAGTGATAATTTTTTTCAGTATGCGAGCCTTACCGGCTCCGGATACAAGAAACATCACGTTGGATGCATTATTGATCGCAGGGAGGGAGAGGGTAATTCGCTGCTTCACCGGTGCATCCGGAGGGGCTTCTACCGGGATCACGAGCCGCCGTGTTTCTTCCAGCGCCCTGCTTCCCGGATAGAGTGATGCGGTGTGCCCGTCATTTCCGATCCCCAGGAGGATTGCATCGAATGCCGGTATTCCTGCATCTCCGATCGCAGAATGGAAAAATGCCTTGATGTTTTCTTCATATAATATAGCAGAGTGCTCGGGGGAATCCGCCTCGACTCTGCCGGGTATGGGATGGATGTTCTCATGCGGAATCGGGATTTTCGAGATGAGGGAGTCAAAGGCCATCCTGTAGTTGCTCAGAGGTGAGTCCCTGGACACGAATCGTTCGTCTCCCCAGAATAGGTGGACCTTCTTCCAGTCGATCCTGTTTCGATACGAGGTTCCGGAGAGCAGATCGTAGAGCGTACGCGGAGTCTGTCCACCGGAGAGCACCAGTGTGAAGAAACCGCTGAGGCGGATTGTTTGCTCAGACCATAGAGCGATGAGCTCCGCAGCTCTCTGAAACATTCCCTGGCTCTGTGTGAATATGTGTTTTTGGATTTTCATGTGAAAAAGTGATCCATAAATCAAAAAGCAATCGATCGCATCAAAATGGGATCCATTCCTTGCCGTCTCGCTCCAGCAACTCTTCGGATATGGCTGGTCCCCAGGACCCGGCTTCGTAAACGTACAGGGGCCCTGTCCGTTTGAATTCCCTGTCCTCCTCCCATGCATTCAGTACCGGGGTAATGAGCGACCAGGAAACCTGCATGTCGTCGTGCCGGATGAAGAGCGTCTGGTCACCGAGCATGCAGTCGAGGAGGAGCCGCTCGTAGGCATCGGGGAGCTCTTCCTTGATAACTTCCTTGTAATGGAACTTCATCTCGAGGCTGTCCATACAAAGCTTCGGGCCCGGGTGCTTTGCCTGAATCCTGAGAGCAATCCCCTCCTCGGGCTGGACGTGGAAGATGAGCACATTCTGTGTGAGATCTTCGGGCGTGAGTGGTTGAAACATGGAGTGGGGGACACTCTTGAACTTTACCACGATTTTACTCGCCTTTCTCGCAAGGCGCTTACCAGCCCTGAGATAGATCGGCACACCGTGCCAGCGCCAGTTGTCAACATGAAGCTTCACCGCAATGAAGGTCTCCCGGATGGAATCCTCTTCCACCCCATCTTCCTGTGTGTAGCCCGGTACCTTTTCTCCCTGAACGACCCCTGAGCCGTACTGCCCCCTAATGATAGGGTCACTGCTGTCATCAATTGGAAAGGCACGGATGGATCTCAGCAGCTTCACCTTCTCGTCACGAACCCGGTCTGCGTTGAAAGAGCAGGGCGGCTCCATGGTCACCAGCGAGAGCATCTGCAGCATATGATTCTGAAACATGTCTCTCAGGAGCCCTGCCTGCTCGAAGTACCCTGACCTGTGTTCAACACCGAGGGTCTCTGCAACCGTTATCTGAATGTTGTCGATGTATTCCCTGCTCCATATGGGTTCGAATATTGAGTTTGCGAACCGGAAGAGGAGGATATTCTGCACCGTCTCCTTGCCGAGATAGTGGTCGATACGATAGATCTGGTTTTCAGAAAACACCCGATACAGGGCTCTGTCCAGGTCCATTGCACTCTCGAGGTCACGGCCGTAGGGCTTCTCGATGACTACCTCCACATTTCCCGCACTTTCACACTGCTCTTTTGCGAGCCCGGATGATCCCAGGTGCTCGATGATCGGTTTGTACACATTGGGAGGAGTTGCAAGATAGAATACGTGGTTTTTCTCTTTGACAAACTTTTCATCCAGAATTTTCAAACGGGTTCGGAGCGTTGTATACAGGTTCGGGTCTTTATAATCCCCGCTGGTATAGAAAATTCTCTCGAGAAACTCTTTGATGATGTTTGCTGGAATGCTTTTGTCCTTTTTCAACGCACTGCTCATCTTCTCCCGAAACGACTCATCGTCGAAAGAGCTCCTGGCGCACCCGAGCACGTAGAAGCATTGGGGCAAGAGATTTTTTCGAAAAAGATTGAAGAGGGATGGAATGAGCTTTCTTTCTGTGAGATCACCGGAAGCGCCGAATATAACGATACCGTTCGGTTTTGGAACTTCCTGAATGCAGAAGGAACCCCGAATTGTGATGCTGTTTTTTATTTGATCCATGATCTATACCCTCTTTCTCATTTCGCTGGGATCTCATTCGGTGGGTTTTACCGCATGTCCGCCGAACTCATTCCTGAGAGCGGCCAGTATCCTGTTCGCGAAGAGATCGCTCTTTCGTGAATCAAAGCGCTTGAAGAGCGAGTGGGCGATCGCCCCTGCAGATACCCCGGATTCCACCGCCTGCTGAACGGTCCACCTTCCTTCTCCGGAATCCTCGACATAGCCCTTTATGCCTTCGAGACGAGGGTCCTTTCGCAGGGCGGATTCGAGGAGCTCCAGAAGCCAGGATCGTATCACGCTCCCCTGGTTCCAGAGGTGCGCAACCTCTGCGAAGTTCAATTGCTCCCCGTACTGGGATGCCTGGAGTATCTCAAAGCCCTCGCCGTAGGCTTCCATCATCGCGTACTCTATTCCGTTGTGCACCATCTTGACGAAATGACCTGCACCGGTCGGTCCGCAGTAGAGATAGCCATCTTCAGGAGCAAGAGTTTTAAGAAGCGGCTCGATGTGCTGGAAATCGGTTTTCGATCCGCCGATCATTGTGCAGTATCCGACCTCGAGTCCCCAGATGCCTCCTGAGACCCCGGCATCCATGTAGTGAATGCCCCGTGGCTCAAGCTCCTTCGCCCTCCGGATGTCATCCTTGTAGTAGCTGTTCCCTCCATCGACAATGATATCCTCTTTGGTGACGAGGGAAGTGAGCTGGCCGATGTGCTCGTCGACCACGCTGCCCGCAGGGAGCATGATCCAGAGTACCCGCGGCGGTGTGAGCTTCTCCACGAGCTCTGCGATGTATGCGGTACCGATCGCTCCCTCCTTTTGCATGAGCTTCACCTTTTGGTGGGTTCTGTTGTACACCACCACCTCGTGGTTTCCCCTGATGAGGCGGCGGGCCATGTTCATTCCCATCCTTCCGAGGCCGACGATTCCGATTTGCATTGGCTTTTCCTTGAGTGTCTGTTTTATAGTACCTTACTCACTTTGGGTTCCTTTGGCAAATCATTTTCAGCGCGGTCTATTGGTCTTGACATTTCTCTCGATTTTGTTATTATTTGGATGACTTGCGAATATTTGTACGATGCTCCAGTAGCTCAGGCGGATAGAGCAACGGTTTCCTAAACCGTGGGTCGCACGTTCGAGTCGTGTCTGGAGCACCCACCCAAGCCCTTGACTCACAATGAGTTAAGGGCTTTTTTAGTTTTTCAAGCCCCGTAAAGATGTCAAATATAACGGCAATTTGTAACAATATTGTAACAATATAATCGGTAGAAATCCAAAAAAATCTGTCGTATGCTTAGAGGAGGTACGCATCATGGGGAAGCGAAAAACCGGCTCTATTCTGAAGCGGGGGAGCGTGTGGTGGATCTACTATACCGTGGGCGGGAAGCGTCTTGCAAAACCAACCGGTGCGCGCACCAAGACCGAAGCGCAGCGCATCCTGAACAAACATCTCCCCCGAGAGATCGACTTCGACCAGCGGGGGAAGA
>Ga0180437_10005143_pt1 | contig 18070 bp, 26 predicted proteins | sample SS_ome_4_FD_132410 | JGI IMG/M metagenome (GOLD analysis project Ga0180437, IMG submission 132410) | Hypersaline lake sediment archaeal communities from the Salton Sea, California, USA - SS_3_D_1 metaG | ecosystem: Environmental > Aquatic > Non-marine Saline and Alkaline > Hypersaline >... | reverse complement strand
GATAGGAGAATATGGCCTGTCTCACCACGCTGGTCGTGGGTCTAATAGAACGCCTGGGTAGAGTCTTCAGATGAGTGCCTTTGCCTTTGCCACCGGTAATCCGCATTTCCATCGACCTTCAACAATAGTCTTCTTGTGCTGTAGTATATTATCATTCTACTTATCAGTTCAAGTAAGCTAGCTTTGTTGACTGAAACGATGGTATGTTCTATACTTTACAGCAAAATCGCAAGTGGGGCTTAAATGAGCACAGGATTTGAAAGGTTCTCTGAAGGAGCTCGTAGAGTGCTGACTAGGGCTCAGGGAGAGGCGCAACGCTTGGGTCATAGCTATATTGATACTGAGCACATACTATTGGGAATAGCGGGAGAGGAACTTGGGATTGCAGCCAAGGTCCTGAGCAACTTCGGTATTTCTATGAGTAAGATACAGGCAGCCGTAGAATTCGTAATTGGGAAAGGAGAGCGTCGGGCTGCCAAGGGAGAGGTAGACCTTGCTCCTCGAGCAAAACGAGCCATCGAGTTCGCTGTTGACGAGGCACGTCGTCTTAATTCCAGCTATATAGGGGTCGAGCATCTTCTGCTGGGATTGCTGCGTGAAAGCGAAGGCGTGGCTTTTAGTGTCTTGGAGAGCTTTGGGATTACTCTGGAACGAACGCGTGATGAGGTAAATCGAGTCGTCAGGCAAGAAAGTACGCGTGCTCGTACGACAGGTCGGGCTGCCACACGCACACCGACTTTGGACCAGCTTGGGACTGACCTGACTGCTCTAGCTCGGGCAGATAAACTTGACCCTATCATTGGCCGTCACAAGGAGATCGAGCGGATAATTCAAATACTGAGTCGGCGTACTAAGAATAATCCCGCGCTCATAGGTGAGGCAGGTGTTGGAAAGACGGCCATTGTTGAAGGATTGGCACAGCGTATAATAGCCGGGGAAGTTCCCGAGGTATTGCAGGGTAAACGGATAATAGCACTGGACATAGGTGCTCTGGTGGCAGGCACAAAATACCGGGGTGAGTTCGAAGAGAGGCTGAAGAAGGTCATCGAGGAAGAAAAAGCTGCGGGTAACTGCATCTTATTTATCGACGAAATGCAGACTATTGTGGGTGCTGGAGCGGCTGAGGGTGCAGTTGACGCTTCCAACCTCCTTAAGCCTTCGTTGTCGCGTGGCGAGATTCAGTGTATTGGTGCCACCACTCTGGACGACTACCGCAAGTATGTGGAGAAGGATCCGGCTTTGGAGCGCCGGTTTCAACCTATCCTGGTAGCGGAACCTACTATGGAAGAGACTCTGGAAATACTGCGGGGCATTAAACATAGATATGAAGAATTTCACCAGTTGGATATAAGCGACGAAGCCCTGCAGACGGCGGCTACATTAGCTACCAGATACATAGCGGATCGCTTCTTGCCCGATAAGGCGATTGACCTGGTGGATGAAGCTGGTTCCCGAGTACGGATTAAACGGGGTAGTGCTCCTATTGGCTTGTCTGAGGCAAGGCGAGCTTTGGAAAGTGTACGCAAGGAAAAAGACTCAGCGATCTCATCTCAGCAGTACGAGTATTCCGGCGAGCTACGTGCTCGCGAGCTTCAACTGACAGAGAAGATCGAGACCATGGAGAAAGAGTGGCGAATTAAGCGGGAACAAGGTCGCCCTGTAGTAACGTCAGAGGATATTGCTGACGTAGTAAGCATGTGGACAGGCATACCTGTGGTGAAGCTGACTGTTGATGAATCCAGTCGCCTGTTGCAGATGGAGGAGGCTTTGCACCACCGCATCATTGGTCAGGATGAGGCGATAACTACAGTGGCTAAAGCGGTGAGGAGGGCTCGAGCTGGGCTTAAGGACCCTAGACGTCCGATCGGAGTCTTCATGTTTCTGGGCCCGACGGGGGTGGGTAAAACTGAGTTGGTGAGAGCCCTTTCCGAGTTTATGTTTGGCAGTGAAGATGCCTTGGTCAGGCTTGATATGTCCGAGTTCATGGAACCGCACAATGTGGCCCGCCTGGTTGGCGCGCCGCCAGGTTACATTGGCTATGAAGAGGGCGGTCAGTTGACTGAGGCAGTAAGACGGAAGTCCTATTGTGCAATTCTTCTCGATGAAATTGAAAAGGCGCATTATAATGTATTTAACATCCTTCTTCAGATTTTCGATGATGGCCATCTGACCGATGCCAAAGGACGGAGGGTTGATTTTCGTAATAGCATCATAGTAATGACAAGTAATATCGGTAGCGAGGTTATCAAACGTCATATGACCCTTGGTTTCTCTGCTCACATCGGAGGCGAGCGAAAAGAGCAGACAGAGTATGAGAAGATGAAGGAGAATGTGCTCGAGAAGGTGAAGAACGATGGGAGATTCCGCCCTGAGTTTCTCAACCGCATTGATGCCCAGGTCGTGTTCCACGCTTTAAGCGAGGAACATATCCGCCAGATCGTGGATCTGATGCTCAAACAGGTTATCGCTTCCCTGGAGGAGAAGAACATTACTTTGGTAGTAACCGATGCGGCCAAGGATTTCCTTGGTAAGAAGGGCTATGACCCTGACTTCGGAGCACGCCCTCTGCGTCGGACCATCCAGAATCTGATTGAAGATCCGCTCTCGGAGCGTTTGCTGCGCGGTGATTTTCAGCCGGGAGACACAGTATGTGCGGACTGCGTGGACGATAAGATTGTAATGGAATCGCTGGTTAAGGAGACTGTATAGATATGCCGAGGGAAGTAATCGAAGCGCCATTGCCTGGGAAAATAGTGCGGGTTGAGGTCACGCTGGGCAACACAGTTCAGGAGGGCGGTGTAATTTGCACCATCGAAGCTATGAAGATGGAGAATCCTATACTATCTCCGGCAAGAGCTTCAGTTGTAGAGGTGGCAGTTTCACCAGGGCAGATAGTCAAGACCGGGGAAAAGCTAGCCATTATCGAGTATTAGTTATCTTGGCCAGCAAACTTGAAATCTAACAGCCAGGGCAAGTCTAGGTCAAAAACTGTTTTCGTTTGTCAGCAGTGCGGCAAGGAAAGTCCCAAGTGGATAGGCCATTGTCCTGATTGCCAAGCATGGAATAGCTTTGTAGAAACCAAGGTCGGATTCTCCCGCGTCTCCAATCGTTCTCACACTAGCGGGAACAAACCACAGGAACTCTCGCAAGTTGAAAGGGGTGACTTTCCTCGCTTTGGGCTTGGTTTCACTGAGGTGAATCGAGTTCTGGGAGGAGGTCTGGTTCCAGGTTCACTGGTGCTTGTTGGCGGTGAGCCAGGAATAGGCAAATCCACGCTTTTGCTTCAGATTTCGGCCATGATGGCTGAGAACAGTGAAACCGTCGCCTATATCTCTGGTGAGGAATCTGTCAGTCAGGTTAAGCTTAGAAGCGAGAGACTCTGCATAGGGGGCAAAGGCATATATTTTCTTTCAGAGCCGGATTTAGCTGTGGTACTAGAGTGCCTGGAAGGACTCTCTCCTGCACTGGCGATTATCGATTCCATTCAAACTATGTATTTAGACGACGTAGGCGGGATGCCAGGCAGTATCTCTCAGGTACGGGAATGCACCTGGAGGCTCGAGAGGTGGGCGAAACAAAACAATGTGCCCCTGTTAATTACGGGGCATGTGACCAAGGAAGGAGCCATTGCGGGTCCAGGAACACTAGAACATATTGTTGACGTAGTCCTTTACTTCGAGGGAGAACCGTTTAGTAGTTACCGAGTGTTACGTAGCGAGAAGAATCGCTTCGGTTCCACCAACGAGGTGGGAATATTCGAGATGAGCGATAGGGGACTGATAGAAGTAGATAATCCGTCTCAGGTTTTCCTATCCGCATATAAGGATGGGACCATGGGATCAGTGGCGGTGCCCACTCTTGAAGGCAATCGTCCTTTGTTGGTGGAGATTCAGGCTTTAACTACTTCCAATAGTTATTCTCCACCAAGGCGAATCGCCAACGGCGTTGACTTCAACCGGCTATTATTGATAACAGCCGTGCTTATTAAACGTGCCGGATTGAAGCTCTTCAACCAGGACATTATAGTGAACGTTACCGGTGGCCTAAGGGTCAATGAGCCGGCTGTTGATCTAGGGATTGCTTTGGCCATTGCTTCCAGTTTTCGTGACGCCAAGCCAATTTCGGGCTTGGTTGCCTTGGGAGAGGTGGGATTGAATGGAGAACTGAGAGGAGTATCACAGATAGAAAGACGAATCACTGAGGCCATCAGGCTGGGTTTCAAATCCTGTCTAGTGCCGAAACTCAAATCCAAACCATCGTTTGACTCCGCTGGTGTGCAGTTAATCGAAGCTGGCTCGATCGCTGAAGCTTTGAGATTGGGACTTGCAAGGGAAGGTAGAAGAGAAATTGCCAGGGGCGAGAACGCAGAACAAGAATAAAGGTAGTAGGCTAGGCGTGGTTATAGTTGCTGCCGGGGCCAGCCAGCGGATGGTCGGCATAAACAAGCTCTTCGCCTCCCTGAGAGGGAAACCTATATTGGCCTGGTCCGTGGATACCTGTCACCGATGTGACTTGGTTCAGCAGATAGTCCTGGTATTAAATGGCAATGATTTGGGCCGGGGGCGGAAATTGAGAAAACAAAGAGATTGGGTTAAGGTTACTGTATGCCCGGGTGGCGCGCGACGACAGGATTCAGTGAAGGAAGGGCTAGGACAACTTAAGGATTGTGACTGGGTCATGATTCATGACGGAGCTCGTCCCTTCCTGACTCTAGATTTAATTGGGGACGGTCTGAAGATGGTCGGGGAGACTGGGGCTGCTGTAGCAGCGGTGCCGGTCAAAGACACTATCAAGCTCACTGATAGCAGGAATTTGATTAAGGAAACACCTAAACGTGAGCGGCTATGGGCAGCGCAAACCCCGCAGATATTCAGCTTTGATATCATAACCAGGGCTTATGAGAAACTCACGACGGAGGTTACTGATGATTCGACGGCTGTGGAGCGCCTAGGATACAAGGTAATGCTATATATGGGCGATTACGAAAACATAAAGGTAACCACGCCTCAAGATTTGGCGTTGGCACGTATCATCGCAGGAGAATGGAAACAGAGGAATTAAGGGTTGGTACTGGGTGGGATAGCCATCCTTTGGTTTCTGGGCGGAGGTTGGTTTTGGGAGGTGTCGATATCCCGTATGACAAAGGCCTGTCAGGCTGGAGTGACGCCGATGTAGCAATCCATGCCATAATGGATGCCCTATGCGGCGCTGCTGATTTGCGCGATATTGGTACCTTGTTCCCTTCCGGTGAACAGGAGTACAAGGATATTTCAAGCCTGGTTTTGTTGAGCAAGATCAACGAATTGCTTAAGGCCAAAGGATTTGTAGTAGCCAACATTGATGTTACCATCATAGCCCAAAATCCCGAGCTTTCACCCTTCATCCCGGAGATGCGAAAGCACGTCAGCCAGGGTCTAGGGGTAGACTCGACGCAGGTGACGGTCAAAGCTACCTCTACTAATGGATTAGGCTTCATCGGCAGGGGGGAGGGAATAGTAGCTCACTCCGTGGCTTTGATCCGGAAGAAGTGGACCGTCTGAAGATCAGAAGAGGCGTGAAGTAATCTGTTCCTTAACGTAGAAGCTGGGGGGCAGATAGCTGCCTCGGGCTTGGCGATTTCACCCCTCAGTTACCACCATTTGATAGCTTGGTTTGCCTTCTTCCCAGCGAATTACAAATCTAACGCTCTTTCCTTGTACTAGATGTGTCTCACTATCGCTGCGGAGCTTTTTGAAGTCCACTGATTCTAGGAAGGCTCTGAGCAGCTCAATCTTCTCTTCAAGTTTCTTGTCCTCCTGCCCACCTTCCATATATTGATTTGCTGAATTCCAAAATTCGTTCCTGGCTGTGGTCTCTATGCAGTGAGAAAGGCTGGGAAAGAGCTCGATGCCATCCATATGGAGTAATTTGTATCACCAAGTGACAAGGATGGTCAAAATTTGACAAATTTGGCAGAGTTTATTACCATTATTATGGACATATGTTCAAAATTTGTAGGGAAAATATGGTGATTTAGATGAGTAGGCCGGAGAAGTTGAGATGTGTGGCTCAGCTGCCGAATGTAGGCTTTTTTAAGCCGGTGGGGATTCCGGCTAATGCTTTGCAGGGTGTTCGCCTTTCACTTGAGGAACTTGAGTCTATTCGCCTTAAGGACTTGGAGGGGCTGGAACAGGAGGAGTGCGCCCAGCAAATGCGAGTCTCCAGGCCTACTTTCCATCGGATATTGGAATCTGCTCGGACAAAGCTGGCCGATGCTCTGATCAATGGCAAGGCAATTCAAATCGAAGGAGGCAATTTTGAGCTTGCTCAGCGGGTGTTCAGATGCGGCGATGATGGACATGAGTGGAAGGTACCTTTTGAGACAATGGCAGAGAAACTTCCATTGTCGTGCCCAAAATGTTTGAGTGGAAATATCCAGCCGATGCCTTTGCCTTCGTTTGGTCCGGGCAGAGCGTTCGGCAGGAGATTTCGCGGTGGCAGGCGATGGTGACGAAATAAATAGAAAGGAGGTACTAAAGATGCCATTTGGAGATGGAACCGGACCCATGGGACTAGGTCCCATGACAGGAAGGGGAGCTGGCTTCTGTGCTGGTTTTGACAGCGCGGGCTTCGCTAATCGGATGCCGGGTTACCCGCGCCCTTATGGCTACGGTTATTCAACACCGGGATGGCCTAGGTGGGGCTATGGTGTTGGTCGCGGCTTTGGTCGTGGGTTTGGCCGTGGCTTTGGTCGTGGGTGGCGAAGGTGGGGAGCTTATGGGTACCCTTGGTGGTAGGTTCTGAAGTTATGTTAGGACGTGATGAAATGCGGCACTGGTTTGGGTGCTGGCATCCTGCCGCGTGGCATGGATATAGAATACCTTATGGGTATGCCTGTGGAGACTATGGCTGTAGTTAGCCTTGGGGAACTATATCCAGGGAAGAAGACCTAGCTATTCTTGAGGAACAGGAAAGATGCCTGAGTGGTGAGTTGGACGGCGTGAAAAAGAGGATTGAAGAACTTCGGAAATGAAAAGGAGGTGAAAAGTGCCTAATGGATATGGTAGAGGATTTGGAAGAGGAAGAGGAGGGGGTGGGTGGGGATTCGGCTTCAGGGGAAGCTCTCCTCCCTGGCCTTATGTTGGTCTGGGAAGGGGAGGATTGCCAAGATGTGGCTATTTCCTCAGGGATGGAGCCGCAGGAATGCCTGTCCCGCCGGCTTACGCCCCTTATGGTTATGCCGGGACACCTATGGGAGCGGATCCTTATGCTCCGCAGATGACCCGGGAGCAGGAACTGGATTTCCTGAGGAACCAGGCGGAGGCAATAAAAGAAGAGCTGGATCAGATAGATGGTAGAATAAGAGAACTGGAGACAGAGTAAACTAGAAAGGGGTGCATCATGAAAATTGCGGTATCAGCGACAGGTCCCGGGTTGGATGCTGAGGTAGACCCTCGTTTTGGGAGGTGTCAATGCTTCACTATTGTTGATCCTCAGACCATGGAGTCTGAGGCCCTGGATAACTCTAATGCAATGGCTGCTGGTGGGGCGGGGATCAGTACAGCCCAGATGATTGCCGGCAAAGGGGTGGAGGTGGTGCTCACGGGTAATTGTGGGCCCAATGCTTACCAGACCCTTTCGGCAGCGGGTGTTCAAGTAATCACCGGCGTTTCAGGTAAGATAAAGGACGCTATTGAAGCCTACAAGGCGGGTAAGCTGCAACCAAACGCCCAACCCAGTGTAGGTAGCCATTACGGGATGGGAGGTGGGATGGGGGCCGGAATGGGTATGGGTCGTGGTATGGGTAAAGGCAGGGGCAGAGGTAGGGGTAGGGGAACGGGGCTGGGGCCGGGGCCTGGGGCGGGCCCGGGAATAATGCCTCAAGCACTGAGCCCGGACCAAGAGATAGAGATGCTTAAATCTCAAGCTCAGATACTGGGTCAACAGCTGAATGAAATCCAGCGGCGTCTTGAAGCGCTAGAGAAAGGGAGGTGAGCTATGCCCATCTATGAGTATCAGTGCACTCACTGCGGGGAGAAGTTCGAGGTTCGCCAGGGTCTTGGTGAAGATAGTTCTGGTTTGAGTTGTCCCAAATGCCACACTGAGAACCCGAGAAGACTCTTTTCCTCGTTCTTTAGCCCCGGCCCAAATACAAGTGGGCCTTCGGATATCAGTTGTCCCACGTGTAGCTCCGGAGTCTGCGGGCTCCCGCCGATGGGGTAAGACAAAATCTATTGCTAGGAGGTAAATCATGCCTAGAGGAGATGGTACGGGCCCTTATGGGCAGGGTCCGGGCACTGGCAGGGGATTAGGGCGCCGTGGCGGTAGGGGCAGAATGGGTGGGAACCGCCCGGGGGCCGGTCCCAGCGGAGACTGTGTATGTCCCAGTTGTGGAACAAAGGTTCCCCATCAGGCCGGCGTTCCCTGTTATGATGCAAATTGCCCCAAATGCGGCGCCAAAATGATTCGAGAATAGGATGATAATCTCTGTCGCCAGTGGTAAGGGTGGCACAGGGAAGACACTGGTGGCTACCAGCCTAGCTCTGTCCCTTAGCGCCAATGATAAGGTTCAACTGCTGGACTGTGACGTAGAAGAGCCAAACGCTAATATTCTTCTCCGGGTGGCTATGACACACAGCCAACCCGTGTGCATTCCCGTCCCCAGGGTAGATGAAGCCAAATGCAGTTATTGTGGGAAATGCGCTGAAGTCTGTGCCTACAACGCTATTGCGGTCATTAAGAAGAAGGTACTCGTTTTCTCCGAGCTATGTCATGGGTGCGGAGCATGTTCTTATCTATGCCCCGAGAGTGCTATTACTGAAGAGGGAAGAGAGGTGGGGATAGTCGAAAGCGGTGGTTCAGGGAATTTGGAATTGATTCAAGGAAAGCTTAACGTTGGTGAAGCAATGGCTCCACCCGTCATAAGAGAGGCTAAGAAGTATATCGACTCTTCAAATATAGTAATCATCGATGTCCCTCCGGGAACCTCCTGTCCCGTAATAGAGGCGGTAGAAGGTAGCGACTTCTGTGTCCTTGTGACCGAGCCCACTCCTTTTGGCTTGAATGACCTTTCGCTAGCATTCGAAGTGGTGAGAAAGTTGACGATCCCCTGCGGGGTGATAATCAATCGTGTTGGTGTCGGAGACGAGGAAGTTGAGTTATATTGCCATCGGGAAGGGATACCAATTCTACTGAAGATACCTTTGGATAGAAATATCGCCTTACTTTATTCTAAAGGAGTCCCCTTGGCAGAAGGGATGCCTCAGTGGCGTGAGGAGTTTCTAAGAGTTTTCCAGGACATTAAGGATATAGTTGCTGCCAATCGGACGGCAAAATGAGGGACTGGTGAGAGGTCGCTATAGATGCCGAAACGCAATATGTGCCTGGCGCCAGGAAGGTAGCTCAGAAGAATAGATGAAAGAAATCGTGGTACTCAGTGGCAAGGGGGGAACAGGGAAGACGTCTATAGTGGCGTCCTTTGCAGCCATAGCCCAAGGTAAGGTACTAGCTGACTGTGACGTAGATGCTGCTGATTTGCATCTTCTTCTCAAGCCTGCAGTTAGAGAGGAGAAGGAATTCTGGAGCGGGCAAGTCGCCTTCATCGACAGAGACAAGTGCACAGAATGTGGCTTGTGCCAGGAATTATGCCGCTTCGACGCCATTAGGGATTTCCAGGTTGACCCCGTCTCTTGTGAAGGGTGCGGCTTCTGCTACCAGGTCTGTCCTGTTGATGCCATCACTATGAAGGACAGTATGAGTGGGCATTCATTCATCTCCAAAACAAAATACGGCTATTTGTGCCACGCCAGGTTGGGTATTGCCCAGGAAAACTCAGGGAAGTTGGTGGCGCTAGTGCGACAGAACGCCAAGCTGATCGCCGAGAGAGAAAACCTGGACTATGTCATCACCGACGGTCCTCCAGGCATAGGATGCCCGGTTATCTCCTCGTTGTCGGGTGCCAGCCTGGTATTGCTGGTGACCGAGCCTACGCTATCGGGGATTCATGATCTTGAACGTGTCATCGGCGTTTGCCGCCACTTCCGCGTTCCTGTTTTGGTTTGCGTAAATAAATATGACCTCAATGAAGGTAACACCCGTCGGATTGAAAGTTATTGTGGTAAGGCAGGGATAGAGGTAGCGGCCAAGATTTCTTTTGATAATGTAATGACCGAGGCAATTGTTCAGGGTGTGCCAGTAGTAGAATATTCCGACGGCAAGGTAACGCAGCAGATAAAGAAGCTGTGGCAAATTGTTGGAGTCAGACTGGAACAATAGGAGGTAAAGATGCCAATTCTTGAATACAGATGCCTGCAGTGCGGGGAGATTTCAGAGGTTCTTGTCCGCAGTCTTGAAAGCCAAAATGTCCAATGTCCGGCGTGTGGTAGTTACAAGCTGGACAAACTTACCTCCACCTCGTATACTCTGAAGACTGATGTCCCTGCATCTGGCACGACTTGTTGCGGCAGAGCAGAGCGTTGCCAGACGCCTCCTTGCTCTGCGGACAACACTTGTAGGAGGGATAACAAATGAGAATCGCAGTACCTGTCACAGATGGCAAAGTGGCCGCTCACTTTGGCCATTGCAGCCATTTCGCCTTAGTCGATATCGATGAGGTGACGAAGGCAATTGTAAATAGTGAACTCATCCCATCACCTGGACATCAACCTGGATTTCTTCCCGCTTGGCTGGCTGAACAGGGGGTTTCTGTCGTCGTAGCCGGTGGTATGGGTTCCCGAGCCCAGGCTATCTTCAATGAGAATCGTATTGAAGTCGTTGTGGGTGTGCTCGGCGATGATCCTGAGCGGGCCGTTCTCGATTACCTGAAAGGCGAGTTAGCGACAGGTGATAATCTATGTGACCATTAGGTCCGACGGTGAAGGGAGATCAAAACGGAAGGCCTTTCCAGCCGCCATAGTCTGAATTGCGAGCTAGAGTGAAGAGACAAGAGTAGCGACTCAATGATCATTGTTGGTCTGACAGGAAGCGTGGGATCGGGCAAAAGCACCGTAAGCAGTCTTTTCAAAGATTTGGGCGCTTATATAATCGACTGGGATGAGCTGGCTCGAAAGGTGACTCGTCCTCACTCAAAGGGCTGGAAAGAAGTAGTAGATTGTTTCGGCAGAAGTGTTTTGAACGATGACCTGACGATCAATCGACAGAAACTCGCCGACATGGTGTTTTCCAACAAGGAACAGCTGGCAAAGCTGAACCAGATAGTCCATCCCAAGGTTTCTCAGGAAGACGAAGGAATCACGAGTGAGATCGGAAGCCATGACCCCGGGGCTCTGATTATTAAGGACATTCCGCTACTGTTTGAAGTCACTACCCCTATATTTGTGGACAAAGTGATCGTCGTTTGCGCCAGTGAGGAGACTCAGCTAAGACGTCTAGAAAGAAAGGGAATAAATCGAAAGGAAGCGCAAAGAAGGATAGAGTCCCAACTTCCCCTTGAAGAGAAGACTGAATCTGCCGATTTCGTTATCAATAATGATGGCCCGCTTGAAGAGACAAAAAGGCAGGTAGAGGACATATATTCTTTGCTGAGGAAGGAGAAGAAGGGCGGAAAGCAGATGGCTACGGGGAGATATGCTCACGGAAAATAAGCCGCCGTGAATCCAAACAAATTATGATCAGGAGGTGACTTGGTGAGTCAAATCGATGCAAAACTAGCAGAAGCACTGAACAAAGTCTTTGTCCCCGGCATAAAGCGTAGTCTGGTACAAATGGACCTGGTTCGAAGCGCGGAAGTTGACGAGGGCAAGGCGAAGGTAACTCTAGCTTCGACTGCCATCCCTGCCCAGCACCATGAATCACTGAAGGAGCAGGCAGAGGCGGCGGTCAGCGACCTTCCTGGGGTGAAAGAAGCAACTGTTGATCTGGTCGAAGCCAAGCCCAAGGAACTCAATCAAATTGACAAAATAATAGCCGTTATGAGTGGGAAAGGGGGAGTCGGCAAGTCTCTAGTAGCAAGCTTACTAGCTACCTCCTTTGCTCGAGACGGAAACGAAGTGGGAATACTCGACGCTGATATCACTGGCCCCAGTATTCCTAAGATGTTCGGGTTAGACGCTCGCCCCGGTGGTGACGAAACAGGTATTCTACCCGTATTATCGAGAGCTGGAATCGAAATTATGTCCATGAACCTGCTTTTGCCCAGTGAAGATGAAGCGGTTATCTGGAGAGGGCCCCTCATGTCTAAGGCCATCACACAATTCTGGGAGGAAGTCCTGTGGGGCAAACTGGACTGTCTCATAATAGACCTGCCCCCGGGCACCGGAGATGCTCCATTGACGGTGCTCCAGGTAATACCTATCTCAGGCGTAATCGATGTCTTCACCCCCCAGGAATTGACCGAGATGATAGTCAAGAAGGCGGTGCGGATGGCGCAAAAGATGAATGTTAGAGTTCTGGGAGTGGTGGAGAACATGAGCTATCTCATATTGCCCGAGACAGGCAGGAAGCTGGATGTTTTCGGTAAGAGCAAAGGGGAAGAAATGGCTAAGGCTTCTGGAGCTCCTCTTTTAGGGAGGTTGCCCATCGATCCAGAATTAGCCAGATTGTGCGATGAGGGAGAGATTGAAACGTACAGTTCAGACGCTGTGTCTGAACTTTTTGCCAATGTGGTCGCAGTCCTAAACGGAAAGAAACAAGGTAGCTGACGCCAGTCAGACACCCAGCCGCCGCCTGGGCGATATTTGCTAGAGGAGTAGAGAAAATGGGAGAGGAATTCGATGACTCGTTCAAAGAGTTGGAGCAAACAGTTATGGAGGATATGAAGCAAATATACTCGGAAAAGACGATTGACCATTTTCTCAATCCCAGAAATCTCGGGGAAATTCGAAGCCATGATGGATTGGGCAGGCTGACTGGTCCATGTGGGGATACTATGCAAATACATCTCAAGGTGAAAGATGGGAAGGTTACGAATGCTTCTTTCTGGACGGATGGCTGTGGGCCCAGCATTGCGTCAGGCAGTATGATCACCGAACTGGCCAAGGGCAAGAGTGTTCGTGAGGCTCAGAAGATTAGCCAACGAGATGTATTGGATGCCTTGGGAGGACTTCCTGAGGAGAGTCTCCACTGTGCCCTTTTGGCAGCTAATACACTCAAAGAGGCAATCAAGGACTACCTGGCTCTTAAGAAGGAGCCATGGAAAAGAGCTTATAGGAGACAAAAGTAGTTCGCTCTTCAACAAGCCAGCTATGTCAATCATCTATGGCCCGGTCCCATCGTGGCGGCTGGGCAGATCGTTGGGCATAGACCTTCTGAATACACAGAAGAAGGTTTGCTCCTTCAACTGCATCTATTGCCAGTTGGGTGAGACCAACCGGTTCGTTCTTGACCCCGAGGAATTTGTCAGCCTGGAGCAGTTAGCCACAGAAATGCGCTCGGTGAGGGAAATAGAGGCCGACTACGCTACTTTTTCTGGCATGGGTGAGCCTACGCTGGCCAGTAATCTAGGCGAGGCAATTGAACTTGCCCGGTCAATTCTTGATTTGCCAGTAGCTGTGCTCACCAATTCGTCGCTCATGTTTCGAAAAGATCTAAGGCGACAGCTTGCCTATGCTGATACCGTAGTAGCTAAGCTGGATGTGCCCAATGAAGGACTATTCAAGTTAGTCAACAGACCGGCCGCTGGATTGCGCTTCGCCCAGATAGCAGAGGGTGTCAGGCGTTTTAGAGACGAATATAGAGGCAAATTGGCTCTGCAGGTGATGTTCATTGAAGCCAACAAGAATTATGCCTCGGAGATAGCAGCTCTGGCTCGTCAAATTTCGCCCGACGAAGTACAAATCAATACACCCCTTCGTCCGGGCCGTGTGAGACCACTAGCGCCTGAAAGCATAGCTAAGGTGAGGCGGGAATTTGCCAATTTCGAAAATGTTGCGACTGTGTACGAGGCAGAAAAGTGCCAAGTCTCGCCGTTTGATTTGGCGGAGACATTGCGACGTCGTCCCAGACTCTAGCTATGTGGAGACACCTCTGCATCCCCCGATGTGTGAAAGAGAATGGCAAACGGCTGAGGAGTTCGGGGAGGCCTTTTCGCCAACAATGTCGGTGTATGCCCTAAAACAGGCTAGCCAAGTATTTTCACGTTAACTAAGCTCGTCTATCAAGCGTTGTATCGGAACCGCTATCTGGTCTTCCTGAACATAAGGTGAATAACAGCTATCAATCTGAACCAGTTTGACGAGCGGCATTCTATTCGCTATGGCAATTGCGAGCTTATCAATTGTCCCGGACACTGTCTCCTCCGAGATGAGTTGAGCCCCTATTAAGGTCTGGGTTCTGGGATCAGCAATAAGCTTGTACCAGGCCGGCTTTCCTCTCCTTGGCTCTCTCAGATAAGGCGTGTTAACCGTAATTGATATTGTTTCTATCCCTTTCTCTCGAGCCTCCCTTTCAGTAAAACCTACAGCCCCCACCTGGTAACTGAAAATCCTGGTTACGAAAGGCATGACCGTGCCCCCATAAGAGATTCTGTTCTCAAGGATTGCGTTCCTGCCTGCTATGTATCCTGTTCGAATCGCATTCGTAGCCAGTTGATGGCGCCGCTTGGAGCCCGTGATGCTGTCCCAATTCTCCATACAATCGCCAACTGCATAAATATTGGGATCGCTTGTCTGCAGATTCTGGTTTACAGCTATGGCTCCTGTATCTCCTATGTTGAGCCCCGCCTGTCGCGCCAACTTTGCGTTGGGTTCTGCCCCAGTGCCAAAAAAGATGAAGTCTATCTCTAGCTCTCGGTCAGAAAGAATCACACGTTTTTTGCCGTTCCTGCTGCTTATTCCTTCAATCTCGGCAGGCACAATCAACTCTACTCCCCTTTCCACAAGAACCTGCCTTAACCTTTCGGCTATTTCTTTGTCCAGGTAAGCACGCATGATATCTCGTCTGACCAGCAGATAAACCTTGCTATATCCCCTCGCTTTTGGACCATCAGCTATCTCGAGTCCAATAAAGCCTCCGCCGACAATGGCCGCACTGCTATTCTTTGGGATGGCGTCATCGAAAGTCCTGGCATCCGCTATATCTGTGCTCGGGGTAAACTCATTTTTGCCATCCAACCCAGAAAAGGAAGGGGTGACCGGGTTAATGCCCAAGGCTAAGATTGCTTTATCATAGTCATATTTCTTCCCATTAGCGACGATTTCTTTCTTATCCCTCAGGATATCAGTGACTTCCCTGTTTAGGTGGAGTTTTATGTTTCTCTTGTCATAGAACGGCGTAACGCGGTAGCCACGATATAGATCCTGCCATTTGCTAACAGTGCCGGCAAGGACCAAAGGAATTTCACAGGGGTTGCATCCGAGTTCCCCTCTTTTGCTGAAGACATCGATTTGCGCCTCGCGGCTCAGACGCCGAGTTTGTAGCGCTGCTATTGCCCCTGCATCCCCGGCGCCGATAATGCAGACTTTCATACTTCCTCCTTTGTTCCATCTCTTGTGGGCGATCGTCTCACTGCGTCCGTGCAATCTAATTAATACTTGACATAATCGTTTGATAGTCCTTCCGCCTCACGGGCTGCCTGCAGTGGGATGAACCATGGTAAGACATCCTGTCTCGACTAGAGTGCACTCGCTTTCCCTGGACAATCTTCTGAAATGCCTTCTACCAGAAGGATGAGCGATTAGTTCTTTCTAGTCCTTGCTGAGGGTCTCCCCTGGAAATAGACCCAGTCAAGTTCGCTTGTAGCTTCTTACGACAGCAACACCTCCCGGCGTTAGATCAACCCTGTTACCTTCGATATTTATGAAGTATGAATTGCTGAGAAAATTGAGATGATATGTTAGTGTAGAACTCGCAACTCCTAATCTTTCACGAATCTTATCTATTTCCAGAGATCTTTCTTGTAGAACCTTCAGAATATTTCTTCTAGGGGGATTTTTGATAGCTTCGAGAGAGCACGCACCGCCTGTGGAGCTTCCCTCTTCCACTAACTTGTTAACTAATTCCTGCATCCACTTCATTGCTTCCTCGTCAGTCATTTCTCTAGGGTCCCGGCTGATCGAATCCATTTTGACCTCCCGCTATATGGCCATCGTCCAGATACGGTCTTGTATGTCTCGACAGCCCCCTTCTTATTGGATTCCAGCATATCGGCAATTTCCTTGATACCCTCAAAATCCAAGCCAAGTTCGCCACCGGTCAAACCAGACATAAAGATCTCCTTGTTTTCCGGAATAATACCTATTACCTTCTCTCTATCTACTGAATTCAAGAGGAACTCTTTCGTTTCCCGATCAGCAATCCGATTCAGTACATAATAGACAGGCTTGTCAACTTGCTGGCCCAGTTCAGATATCTTCTTTGCCAGAAGAATGGATTCGTGAGAAGGGTCGACAACCACAAGGAGCAGATCCACTCCTGTCTCTGCTCTTCTTCCAAAGTGCTCGATTCCAGCATCGGTGTCCGCAATCAGAAACTCTCGCTCTCTCAAATCGATGACCTCCAGAAACTTCGAAGAAAGGACACTAATTGGACAGGCGCATCCCCCTCCGAACTGATAGATTTTCCCCATCGATAGAAGTTGCATATTGCCCTTCTCAGCCAGATAGTCTCTAGGCAAGTCATCCAATTCCCACTCCTTCTTCATCTCCTTCGTTTGTTCGAATAGAAGTCTCTTACCCCCAAAGTAATTCATGAAATCAGTAGGTTTTTCCACTCCCAGACGGCCATGAAGACCGATATTCGACTCATCGCTGTCAATCACCAATACCTTATTTCCTCTTGCCGCCATCTCTTTCGCTAGAAGGGCCACAACTGTGCTTTTCCCACATCCCCCTTTACCACACACCAAAGTTTTTATTTGCTCTCCTCCGTTCATTACTATTCTTGTTCAAAACCTGCATTAGCAAGGATTCAGCTATTCCCATTCTTTCTTTTATCTTCCACGCCAACCCCGGCTAAAACCTCTTCCCATCCCACCTCCAGGACCCATACCCCAGCCTTGACCCATGCCTCGCCTTCCACCTGGACCTCGGCCACTACCTCTTCTCATACCTCTGCCGCCGCTCAATCCAGGCTGGTAAAGCCCAGGACTGCGGGCAAATTGTGCAATCGTTTCTCGAGGAACCCTTGCTCCCATAATCTCACATACTTTGGCAGCTACCTCTCGTCCACCACTAACACATCCGTAACATGGTGCTTTCCCCTCAGCTACTACCCTGGCGAATTCTGCGCAAGTCCTGTATCCACAGCGTTGATCATCCAACTTAGGCAAAACGTCATAGATTTTCTTTATCTTCACCTTTATGTCGTTTTTGTCTGCCATTGTTACTTCATCTTGGCTACGCTCTATTCAAAGGATATGCAGATGAGCGAGAGCGACAGCTATAAGCATTTCTCTCTACCGTGTTCGCAAAAATGTGTGACTTGCGTCTGTAGATAGGCATTACACCCGGGTTCATCTCTTACAGCGGAGCCACAAAACAGGCCTCAGTACGTGCTGTTCAAGCGTCTATCCCTTAACCCTCCCGGGTCTCATTACCTCCCCAAAATTCCTGGGAGGGCGAATTTCATCTAAGGCGGACAGCCTGCCTAGTTTTTCCAAGCGCTTGATGATTAAATCCCACGCGCAATCCTTTTCAGGGTCAATCTCGCATTTGCCATGTTGCGAACCCCCGCAGGGACCGTTAAGCAAAGATTTGGCACATCTGGCAATAGGGCAAATACCTCCGGTTAAAACTAGCAGACAATCGCCGCAGGCAGCGCATCTTTCCTCAAGGGTCCTGTCTTCCCTGATCTCTGCCCCGATGAACAGAGTGTTCTGAGCGGGGAAAACAGGGAAATCAGGTAGGACTTGAGCTATAGTCTGGACCCCCAAGCCACAGGCTAGCGATAGAACAGCTTCCATATCCTTCATTTGGGACTGCAGCGGAGCGAGCGTAAGGTATGCGTCGCATTGTTTAGGCAGAGTAATTACCCTGAAGTTGAGATCGTTCCCCCTCAACTTACCACCAAGCTCAAGCAGTTGAGCCAGACTTTTGGCTTCCCGCAAGCCTCTTGGTGGTTGGGTACACCCATCACAACCGGCAATCAAGATAGATTTGTAGGGAGATAGAAAATCCAGAATCTCATCCAATGGTTT
>Ga0180437_10005141_pt1 | contig 18075 bp, 9 predicted proteins | sample SS_ome_4_FD_132410 | JGI IMG/M metagenome (GOLD analysis project Ga0180437, IMG submission 132410) | Hypersaline lake sediment archaeal communities from the Salton Sea, California, USA - SS_3_D_1 metaG | ecosystem: Environmental > Aquatic > Non-marine Saline and Alkaline > Hypersaline > Sediment... | reverse complement strand
TTTCTTGCCATCTCATGGTCCAACTCCAAAGACAAAAACACACGCCGGTCTTGGCCATAGAGATATTCAGAGGGCTTGAAGGCCTCTCCTCCTGTGGCCAAAATGGTGGCGCCATGAGCCACCTTCTCCTCCTTCCCATCACCATCGACCAGGGTCGATTTAAAGTTGCCAACAAAGCCTTCCACCCTTTTGACCGAACTGCCCATGTGCACGTGAAGGGACGGGTGATCATGAACCTTCTTGGTCATCTCTTTAAGGTAAAACGGGACATCCTCTCCTGTCCAGGTCTCATGGAGTTTTCGGGCCTGTCCCCCTAAGGACTGCCCCCGCTCTACAAGGTGGGCCTCATATCCCTGTTCCGCCAGATTCAGGGCGCTTGTCATGCCAGCCACCCCACCGCCCACCACCAGCCCCACCTTTGTAACCGGAACGGTTGGCTCCTCCAGGGGCTGGATGACGCTCGCCTTGGCCACGGCCATCCGAACGAGGTCCTTAGCCTTTTCCGTGGCTTTGTCCGGTTCATTCGTATGGACCCATGAACATTGGTCTCTGATGTTAGCCATTTCAAAGAGGTACTGGTTGAGGCCAGTTTCGCGGAGGGTTTCTCTAAAGAGGGGCTCATGGGTCCTAGGCGAACAGGAGGCCACCACCAGGCGGTTCAGATGATGGTCCATGATGACCTGCTTGATGTCACTTTGCGTGTCTTGGGAACAGGAGAACAAGTTCTCGTCCACATAGGCTACGTGAGGAAGGGTCCTGGCGTACTCTTTCACCTCAGGGACATTGACGACCCCTGCGATGTTGATGCCGCAGTGGCAGACGAACACGCCTATGCGGGGCTCTTCCTCCTCCACATCCCTTTCGTCGGGATAGGCATGGGCCTCTGCCAGGGTGTACCGCGCAGGTGCCAGGATGGCAGATGCCGCACCGGCTGCAGCCGTCGCCTCCATGACCGATTCGGGGATATCCTTGGGCCCTTGAAAGGCGCCACACACGTAGATGCCGGGCCTTGAGGTGCTCACCGGTGCAAAGCTGCCCGTTTTGGCAAAACTATAACGATCCAAAGAAACGTCCAATCTCTTTGACAGCTCAACGGCCTGTTGAGATGGTCCCAGACCCACCGACAAGATGACCATGTCAAAGATCTCGTCGACCCGTTGACCTGCGTCATTTGCGTAATGGATAATAAGATTACCCGTCTTTTCTTCCTGTAAAATCGTATCGATCTTCGACTTCACAAAACGGATCCCTGCTTCTTCTCTTGCCCGGTTGTAGAATTTCTCGAACTCCTTGCCGTGGGTTCTGACATCAATGTTGAAGATGGCTGCATCCAGCCCATCAGCGGCATGCTCCTTGGCAAGCATCGCTTCCTTGATGGCATACATACAACAGACCGAGGAGCAGTACCCCCGACCCACAGAGGGATCCCGGGAACCCACACATTGGAGCCATGCGATTTTTCTTGGCTCATTGCCGTCAGAGGGCCTGAGCACGTGGCCTTCAAAGGGACCCGTAGCAGAAAGGATGCGCTCAAACTCCAAGCTGGTCATCACATTGGGGAATCGACCGTACCCATAGGCTGGCTTCATCTGCGGATCAAAGGTTTCGAACCCCGGAGCAAGGACCACCGCCCCCACGTCCAACTGAGACACTTCTTCTTCCTGGTTTAAATCAATGGCTTTTCTCTGGCATGCTCCTGTACAAATCCTGCAAACCCCTTTTGTCTTGAAAAGACACTTGGTGGGATCAATATAGGGAATGGCCGGAATCGCTTGGGCAAAATGGATATGGAGGTTTTTTACCCCTGACATGCCTTCATTATAGGGATCTGGAATCGTCAGCGGGCAGTGCAGGGTACATTGTCCACAGTTGGTGCAGCGATCTTCGTCAATGAAACGCGGTGTCTTGACCAAGGTGACGTTGAAATGGCCCGCTTCACCTTCGATCCCCTGCACCTCTGCAAGCGTTATGATGTCAATGTTCGCATTTCGATCACACTCAATCAACTTGGGCGACAGGATGCACATGGAGCAATCGTTGGTAGGGAAAGTCTTGTCCAACTGGGCCATCTTGCCGCCGATGGCGGCTTCCCGCTCCACCAGATAGACCTTGAAGCCAAGATCTGCCAGGTCAAGGGCAGCCTGCACCCCTGCGATTCCGGCTCCCACCACCATCACCGAGCCGATAGGCGTCGGCGAGGATAGGGGTGTTGCAGCAATGTTTCTATCGTCTTCCATAATCGACCTGCTGAATAAGGATAACCTGTTGGGCCCTATACGTCAACATAGGGCCCGGCCGAGTTCTTCCGTCACCTCTTCCCATGTTGAGCTGACGATGGGAAGGCCTAGAACAGCCCTTTGACCTTTCCGGTCTCCACGTCCACATCAACGCGGCGAAAGGCCGGGTTGGAACAGGTTCCCGGCATCAAGCTAATGGCACCGGCACAGGGACACAAGAACTTGGCGCCAGAATAAATCAGAACGTCACGAATTGGCAGTGTCCACCCCTTGGGGACCCCTTTAAGGACTGGGTCGTGGGTAAGGCTCAGGTGGGTCTTGACCATCATCGTGGCGTAGTCATCATATTTGGAGTCCCCCTCAAGCATTTTGGCCTTGGCCGCTGCAGGGGGGGTCCATGCCACCCCGTCTGCGCCATAGACCTCTCTGGCAATGGTTTCCACTCGTTCGCGAAGTTTCATCTTCAGAGGATAGAGATGCTGAAACTTGCTCTCCTCGTTGCAGGCATCAATGACTGCATCGGCGAATTCCAAGGCACCGTCCCCGCCATGGGCCCAGTGGGTGGACTTGGCGCAGCGCGCCCCTGCTGCCTCGGCCACCTTTCTGACCGCTTCGATCTCATCGTCCGTGTCGGTATGGAAACAGTTGATACAGACCACCGGGTTGATCCCTGCCTTGCGCACCGTGTTGATATGATGAACCATATTCTCACAACCCTTTTCCACCAATGCCACATCCTCCTTGGTATACGCTTCAGGAAGGGCCAGGCCTGCAACCACCTGGGGGCCTCCGCCGTGCATCTTCAAGGCTCGAATCGTGGTCGTAAGTACTGAGACGTGAGGCTTCAGCCCGCTGTAACGACACTTCACGTTCCAGAATTTCTCAAAGCCTATGTCTGCTCCAAAACCGCTTTCCGTGACGTGATAATCAAACATCTTCAGCCCGATCCGGTCTGCAATAATGGAAGACTGGCCCACGGCGATGTTGGCAAAAGGCCCGGCATGTACCATACAGGGCTGGTACTCGGCCGTGCACATGAGCGTGGGGTTGATGGTGTTTCGCATCCATGCGCACATGGCACCACCGACCTCTAAATCGCCCGTGGTAACGGGGTCGCCGCCCTTGTCAAAGGCCACGGTGATGTCGTTTAGACGTTCTCTCAGGTCTGCCAAATCCCGGACAATGGAAAGGATGGCCATACATTCTGAACCCACAGCAATGCCAAATTTCGACTGCATGGTAAATCCGTCAAACCGCCCGCCAATGCCGATAATCATGTTTCTTAAGGCCTGGGCACAGTAGTCAATGATCCAGCCCATTTCAACGCGCGTAGGATCGATGTTGAGACGGCGCATATGGGTGAGCCTTTCCAGTTGCTCGTCGCTGTAGTTGCGCTCGTGCTGCATGCGGGCCGTAAGAGCCACCATGGCCAGATTGTGGGCGTTCATGATGTCATTGATATCGCCCGTTAGGCCCAGGGAGAATTCGGTCATGGGAATAAGGAGGGATATGCCGCCGCCGGCCGCAGTCCCTTTGATATTCATGGTGGGGCCGCCTGACGGCTGCCTGAGGGCACCGCCCACGTTTACGCCGCGCTTGCCCAGGCCCTCCATCAGGCCGCAAGAAGTGGTACTCTTTCCTTCGCCCAGCGGCGTGGGGGTGATGGCGGTCACCTCTATATACTTTCCATCGGGCCTGTCTTTCAGGCGGTCAATGATCTTAAGGAAATCAAGCTTTGCCAGCCTCCCCATGGGAAGGACCTCTTCCTTTTCGAGGCCCAGTTTCTCCCTCCACTCCTCCGGCATGGGCATCTGCTTCTCGGCATCTTCAGAAATCTGCCAGTCCTTGTACTTGGTTGGATCAAGTGCCATCGTCATCCTCCTCGTTTTCTCATATCGTTTCTAGTGTTCAGGGCCTCTCGGACAACGAGCCTCAGCTGCTCCGGGGAGAACGGCTTGGCAAGACAGTTCAGGGCAAGACGCTTGCCGATGATCTCTTTATCCAGATCCATGGAGGTGTTTCCTGTGACCACTATCCTGACAATCGCTGGACTAATTTTGTCCAATCCATCCATGACCTCCAGCCCGGATACGCCGGGCATGTCAAGATCTACGAGAACCACGTCGGGACCTATTTCCCTGGCCTTATCCAGCCCGATGGCTCCATCGCTAGCCTTTTCCACCCGATACCCCGCTTTTGCCAGTACCTGACAACAGGAGTCTCTTATGCACTCTTCGTCATCGATAATCAGTATGACCTCGCCCTTGCCTGGGAAGGGCCTTGCTCGTTTCGCCTGGCACATACCCACAGTCACCTCTTAACGGGCTGTTGCCCAAGCCAAGAGGGATTTCGGCAACAGCCCCTTGAAGACTATGATACGAATTCTGTGCCAAAGGAGCTATGAAAATACACCAAGGGAAACACATTGTAATAGATAGATATCACATGTAAATTTTAATTCCAATATTTAATGCCATTTTTAGGCCTTCGCCCTTTTGGGGCATTTTGCATCGGTAACGATACAAACCACCCCGGCAAAGGTCTTGTATTGCCTCGACAACCCGCCGGTCCGTCATTCTTTATTCCGTCCCTTGACAACCCTTTTGGTTGTGGAGTAGGTTCCTATTCAATCTGTTGTGGAAAGGGATGAAGAAATGTCCAAATTGACCCTCAGCCTGGTAGAGGAAACCTTGCGAAAAGAAGTGCAGAGGCTGGACAAGCGTGTCCAGGTGTTGGGCGTCAACGAGGGCAAGAAAAAGGATTCCTACCGGGTGACCCTGTCAAAAGACGGGAGAACCGGTGCAGCAGATCTGAACAAGGAGATCATAAGGGCGTATGTCTCACAGGAGGGCAAGGGTAGCGGGTTGAGAAAGGCCCTTGGCAAGGCGGTGAGCCGCCTAAGCATTGCCTATGGCAAATAAGATGGTCTCGTAAAAAGTGCTTTTCGATCTCTCCGTGAGCCTTTTGGGCGCACTCGTAGTGTTCGGCTAAAATCCCAAAACGCTGGCTAACACCCTCAAACAGTGAATATTCCTTCACACCGAACACCCCAAGTGCTCTTCTCCCGAAATGTTCCATGTCGTTCGGAAAAGGCTTTTTACGAAACCGTCAAACAGGATTGAAGCTGAAGGCGCAGAGTTCAAAGCAACCACCCCTTTTCCCTGCTTTCAGATGTGTGCTTTCAGCCGAACCGGCGCGTCTCTATGACCTTGTTTTTTGCCATCGTCTTATCCGTCTTCCTTCTCGTTGTCGTCCTCCAATGTGTGCTCATCCGTTTCATCCTTCCTGCGCGCATTTCCGGTCCATGGAAAACCGTGGTCGCAGTCTTTGTGGCCTCTTGCCTAAACACTACCCCCTTCTTGTACATGGCAAAGGTCCCCATCTTGGATCAACTTCCCTGGTGGCATCGAGAGCTTATTGTGTACCCCTACGCCATCGTCCTGGTGGCATCGGCCTTTTCCGGTCTGCTCTTTTGGGCCCTATGGTCTTTCAGGCCCATCCTGCAAAGGCTGTGGCCTCCATTTGAAAAGGGCAAGCGAGATTTTCTGGGAAACGCTGCAAGAACACTGGTGGTGACTTCAATAGGGGCACTGGGCTACGGCGCTTACTGCGAGAACAAAAGCCTTGAAATTTCGAAGGTGACCTTAAAGTACAAAGGGCTTCACCCCGACCTTGGTGGATTAAGAATTGTTCAACTCACGGATTTTCATGCAGGGCCCCTCATATCATTTGAGGCCATTGGTGAGGTCCTGTCTGCGGCCAATGCCCTCAAGCCGGATCTGATGATTCTTACCGGCGATTATGTAAACCACAACCCCGCCTATATCCATGGTTGCGCAAGCCTCCTTGACGATCTTAGGGCCCCCGCAGGGGTCTTTGGAGTCTACGGTAATCACGATCACTATACGGGGATAGCCGCCATGAGGGAGGCCTTTTCAAAGACCCACATATCTGTTCTAAGCGACAGCCGCGGCAGCGCCAAGGGCCTGGAGGGGGTCTTGAATATCATAGGGGCGGAAGATCCGGTCTCAGGCTGGGCTTCGGACGCACAGTTTTCGAATACAACAAGAATCTCCCGGCTTGTTGATCCCCATCAGTTCAATCTTCTCCTGTCTCACAGGCCGGGACTTTTCAGGACATCCAAGGACTGGAAGGTGGGGTTGACCCTGTCCGGTCATACACATGGCGGGCAGGTCATTTTTCCGGGGATAGGGGATAAGGGATTTTCCCTTGCGAGGTTCTTTGTCACGTACACCCACGGTCTATATGAGTCTGAGAAAAGCCCTGAAGTGCGCATGTACGTGAGCAGAGGCATCGGCACGATTGTGGCCCCTGTGAGGCTCTTTTGCCCACCGGAAATCGTAGAGATCACGCTGGCCACGGCCTAACCTCTCATCAGAAGGGGCAAGATTCCCCGTTCTCCTCCCTCTTCCGGCTTGTCGTCACTCCACGGATGTGGCCGTCTCAAATGTCCGACAAGTGCCCGGAATGGCTTGCAGTGTGACGCAGTAGTCTCCGAGATACCTTTCACCCCATATAGTATTGCCGACCCAGTTGACTCGCCGACAACAACACGGTACTCCCCAGAAAGGGGCAGCGTCACCGTAAGCTCAGGGGGTACGGCGGTGTCCTGTCTTCTAAATAGCTGGAGCCCGCCTGTCATGTTCCTGAAAACTAAGGTAGCTCCTTCCCTGAAACCGCCTTCGGGTGGGTTCGCTTCTAGCCGAACGGTCACGGTTTCTCCTTCGGTTCCGTTGAACCTAAAGATATCTTGGTCCTGTGCGTATGGCCTGAGGTCGTTGCCGAGAGTAGAGCAAAGCACAGGATAGTCCCTCCACCACAGGTCATAGGTGTTTCGGGCATTCTCATAGTAGACTTGGTGTAGTACGTGCCGCTGGCAGGCACGACAACATCGATGCTTTCATTATCCCAAATGCCGGTTGAACAAGATAGGATATCCCCCTGAGAATCGACCAGGCAGATATCAATATCACCTTCAGAATGACCAAATGGGCACTCGACTAAGACATGCTCATAACCTGGGCTTACGTATATCTCATACCAGTCCTCATCAGCCTGAATTCCCAAACCGGAGATGCTCGACAGCCACTCATCCTCCCAGTCCCCTCCAGGAGACCACGCTGTTTCAAGGGTGTCGTTTTCCTCATAGGCGTCGTCGGCCGGCCCATAGGATATCCCTCCCGTCACAATAGAAAAGGACACTGCGACAAATATGATCGTAAGAATATACTGTCTTGCCGTCGTCATTTTTTCCTCCTTTTGGTGGTGTAGTCACCGATAAGATAGAAATGAGAAGAACTATGGGCAACTAACAAAAAAATGACCTCAGAATTCTCATCGTAAGGACTCCCAACGAACACCCAACGCCGTCTCAGGAACCGGGTAAGCACATCTTGAGATATTTCCCCTTTGCGCCGCCATTGTCATTTCGGTTAAACGCTCGTGGTAACCCTGATCAGGCCTAAAACTAATATATGATTGACACACATTAATATAGAAAAAATGGTGAAAAGTCAATGCGTTAAAGGGTTATCTCTACATTTTTCGACGGCAACAGGCGTAAGACGAGACAGTGGAATGGAATGAACGGGATGGGAAGAGACCAAAGAAGGACGACGGAGGAGAGAAGATGAGAAGGTTGAAACGGTGAGCCGGAGAAAGGGGGAGGAGACAGTCTCTGCAGAGCACTCGGATGCACCAAGGTTTTGATCTGAACCTATTAAGCGAGCGCTAACCCCATAGGTTCTGCCTGACGGCAGTGGTTCTACCTGTCGGCAGTGCTAACGCGGCGCGGGCTGCGGGGTTCGTGAGCGTATATAAAATGAGACATATTCCTTTCGGTCAAAGATTCCCTGCAGCTTGCTGCAAGGTCTTCAATCGTTGAGGGGAGGGTTACGCCCTGAATCGGCCCCAAAGGGCCGGAGGGAACAGGCCCCAAACTGGAACTGGGACTATCTTCTCTGGCGGTACAACTGCTTATCCACCACGGCTGCCATGTTTTGCCTATTGAGATTCCCCCCAAGGAATCGATTGATGCGCCCGGCCCATTCCATTGGATTTTCAACCACATCCCTGTAAGGCACATAGTTGAGTGAGAGGTTCTGCTGCCTCTTCAGCCATGACGTTGCCCTAGCCATTTCGGTTTCAAAGACCCTTTTCAGATCTTGATTCTTGCGGTCCTTTGCCTTCTTCTCGGACCTGGCCAGCATCATCCTTTGAGAGGCCAGGATTTCATCCATGTAGCGCTCCATGAAGATAACTTGGTATGTCTCATTTGACGGCAAATGGTATAAAAGAGGATAGACAAGTTTAACGGCCTTTCCCTGGGCCTCTTTAAGCCACGAGACGTCTCGCTTTATGGCCTTCGCCTTTTCGAATTCGAAATACCCCCGGGGGTTATCTTCATCGGCCCTGCGAATGCCATCTGTAAGCAACGCCATCCCGCCGGCGGCAAGCATCTGCATTATCATGGAGGTCCCGGAGCGAGGAAGCCCTGTCACAATCGTGATGACCGACGTATCCCGTCCTGTGGCCGGGGGCTTTGCGCGTTTCACCTTTTCCCGGGGCTTTTCTCCCATATCTCTTGCTCCGACCTTCTGGCCAGCAACCGGGGCTTTCTCCCCGTTCATCCGGTATAACCTAGCCAAAAGATCCTGGGCGGGGGCCATGTCTGGCTGAAGCTCTAAGGCCCTTTTCACAGCCTCTATGGCCTCATCGTTGCGGTCCATGGCCGAAAGAGTAAGCCCCAGGTGAAAATGCACCAATGGCTGGTCATAAAGAAGATCAACGGAGCGCGAAAGACTCTCCACGGCCAATGGACACTCGCCTTGATGATACAGGGCCATGCCTAATCCGCCATAGGCCTCGGCATTGTCCTTATCCAAATCCAAGGCCTCCTTAAAGGCCCCTTCGGCAGCCGACCATCGCTTCTGTTTCAAGTACAGGTCTGCCATTTTGTTGAATACTCTTGGAAGATTCGGGCCCTTTTCCTGTGCCTTTTCATAGTGTGTCAAGGCCGATTCAAAGGCCTCTTCTGAAAGCAGTATATCGCCGCAGATGATGCGGGCTTGCGCGCAATGGGCATCTTCAGCCAGGATCTCATCCACCATCTTGCGGCACGTACTTAGCTTGCCCATACGCGAGTAGCATTCGGCCAGGCGCAGCCTTACTTGCTTCTGCTTTCGATTGGCTGAAAGTAATCCCTCCAAGATCACGGCCGATTCCTTTAACCGGCCAGCCTCAAGATGGACTTCAGCCAAGGTCAACTGGTTAGTAAATGCGGCCTTTTCCGCGGCCTCGGCTCCGTCCTCAGGCACGGGCTCGATGTATCCCAACTCCGCCAGCTGCTCCAGGGCTTCATGGACCCCATGGGGATCCCTTGCGCTGCTTTGAGTGGTTTGGAAAAGACGCCTGCATGATGTTTCGTAGGTATCGATGCATTCTGGTTCAAGAGGCTCTTCGTACATGCCGGCGAGCACCCTTCCTTCCATGTCCTTTGCAACGGGGAGGCCCAACAGGTGAAGGACCGTGGGGGCGATATCCAGCAGAGAAGCCCCGGAGACCGATGCATTCGACTTCATGGCGGCTCCCCTGCAAACAAGAATGCCATGGTCTCTGTGCCAATGGACTGGATTCCTGAACCCGGTGTGCTGCGAGCCCAAGGGCCGAAGATGATCGCTGTGGAAGCCATGATCGGAAACGATCACGATGGTGGTCCTTTCGTCAACCAGATCCAGGTACTCGGCTAAGAGCCCGTCAAAAAAGCCATACCAGTGATCCACCACCTCGCCATAGGTCATGCAGTCCTTCTCAGAGACATAGGGCATCCTCGGGGCCCGATAGGGCATGAAATGATGGCAAATGCGGTCCAGGGTGTCGTAGTAGACGGCGAGAAGATTCCAGGTGCCATGCTCGGCCAGATAGGTACCGGCCCCGTGGACAGTGACACATTGGGCAAAGAGCCGCTTCATTTCTGTGAGCTTCTTGTCTTTCTTCCCACGGAGGCTGTATGCCTCGGGAAAAAAGGAAGCGAGCTGGGAGGCCGTGACATCGGCCGGATGGACGATCACATCCTGCATGACCGGGGCCAACCATTCCGGGGAAACCGCCCTGGGGGGCATGGCCCATGTATCGGCAACCCCTGGCCGGCCGTGTCGAAAGAAGTCACTGACCACCGTTGCTTCCATGACGTCGGCAGGATGGGTGGCAAACCAATTCACCACCGCGCTCTTTAGCCCTTGGCGGCTCAGGATGAGCCACAAGGGCAGGCTGCCCCATGAATCACTCGATACCGGCCGCGCACCAGAGCCATCAGGGCTGGGCTCCGTGAAACCCAGGATGTTGTGTTTGTCCGCCGGCTTGCCCGTGGCTACGGTGGACCAAAGCAGCGGTGAAAGGCTGGGCTTAAGGGTAGCAATATTGCCGCTCACACCCTGGCTCATGAGACGCTCCAGGGCCGGCATCTTCCCCTTGTCAAGAAGCTGCCGGATGATCTTCCAGTCTGCACCGTCTAAGCCAAGGAGGAGAACGCGCCTTTCTGATGGTTCGTTCATCACAGGTTCGACCTGGCAAGAGAGTTGGCAATGGGGACCGAAAAAAGTGTCGCCATCCACCGCTGATTCCGGGTATCATGAAACAACCCATTAAGTCCAGGATATTCGTGGCTTATGCTCTCTGCCAACTCCGGCTTAAGCGGTATCCCATGGAACAGATAAAAAGGGCCCCGAGGTCCTGGGAGACCTCAGGGGCCCTATCGATGGGGGCCATGATGGACGTTCGCGCACCCGGTCATGATTAGACTTTCTTTGATGGCAATATCAATGGCCAAGGGGCATGCTGTTCGAGATAGTCTATGAAGAGACGGAGGGGTCCATGAAGCAGTACGGATCGCGCTCTTCAAAGATGTTGCGGCCAAAACTGTGGGCAATGGCAAGGCAGCCGCCGCAAACAGGCCGAATGGGACAGGACTGGCACCCTTTGCAGCCGGAACGATAGCGACAGGCTATCTCGGAGTCATAGATCTCGGCCAGGCTCTGCTTAAAGACATTGCCCAAGAGGGATGGAAACTTACGGCAGGCGTGGACTTCTCCATCTGATAGGAGGGCCATGAAGTTGAATGCAGCGCTGCAGCCGTAGCCGGCGCAGCCCCCAAAGAGGTCCATTCCCCTTTGGTAGCGCAGCAGGTTGAGCAGGTTGTCCTTCAAGCCCATGATGGGATTGTCCTCGGCCGCCTCCATATAGGCCTCCAGAAAGGCCCTGTAGGCGTCCCGTTCGGGAAGATGAAGCATGGCACCCTCGCCCACCATGGAAAGGCGGTTGAAATTGAAGTGATCGGTCCTGCCTCGAAGCGCCTCAGCAAGGGGCAGTACTTGATCCATGTTGTCTCTTGTGAGGGTGAGCATCACCATGGACGTGATGTCTAGCTCTTGAAGCAGCCCGAGAAAGTCCATGACCCGGCGAAAATTTCCCGGGCCCCGGATCGTGTCATTGTGTTCTTCCAGGCCTTCCAGGCTCACCTGGAAAAAGAGCGGCGGGTCTATGGCAAGGAGTTGTTCCATCTTCTCCCGAGGGGAGGGATTGCCCAAGATGGCAATGCCCAGACCGCAACCTGATGCCCCCTGGTATAGTTCCAAAAAATGGGGGTACAGAAGTGGATTGCCGCCGGTGAAAGAGACCTGCCCCCTCACGTGTCTTTCCAGGCAGAAGTCCCGCAGGTCGTCCAGGATTCTCAAGCCGTCCTCCAGCTTCAGAAAGGATCTGTCTGCGCGGTCGTAACAGTGCTTGCAGTGAAGATCGCAGACCTGGGTAATGTGCCACTGGAGCGAAAAGACAGGAGACGACAAAAAGCGCTGGTCTGTGACCTCGCCCAGGGGAAAGGTTTCAGGATCTCGCCGAATCCCCGATGGCGGCGCTTCCAGGAGCCCTCTATGAAGGGCCCGATGAACGGCACCGTCTACGGCCCCCACGGGAAGCCCGCCCATGTCCGCGGCCTCCTTTGGATCGATCTCTTCCACCACCAGTTTTAGCACCAGGAGGTCTTCATCTGAAGCCGGTCGGGTCCGCACATGCCCTGTGTCCGGATCTCGCCACACGACGATGAACTCCTCACCCGGTTCTGCCTTGGCAGGCGGATCCCCATCCCCATGCACCATGGAAGGCAGATGCTTCCAGGAGACCTGGAGCAATTCAAGGGTGGAATTTACACAAAGCTCGTGGACCTCTCCGGCTCTGACCCCTTGGCTGTTTTTCACCCTATGGATTGTGAGTTCCAGAAGGGCAAGTTGGGGCAGAAAGGGAGGCAACGCCAAAGCGTCCTGGTGGCGCTCCAGTATATCGGGGAATGACTCGGGATTTTCCGCACACAAGGCTGCTATCTGTTGCCAGGTGTACGAATCCACGCACTTTCGGCAGCCCTTGAACTGGGCCTCAAGCGGTTCTTTGTCGGGTGGGTGCGCCCGGGAGGCATCACGGCCCTTGTGGGAAGAAAAAGAAGCCATCACTGCTTTGCCACGTCCCCAGAAACCCAAGAAACGGTCCTGGCCCATGCAAGGTTTCGTGGCTCCGGTGAGAAACCGTCTTTCCCCCGGTTAAGTCTTCTTCCGTTCATTGCCAGTGCTCAGCGCACTGCCCCTTGTCTCCACTACTTGCTGCCGGTGCTACCTGCACCGGAACCACCACTTCAAGAAGAGGTTCCCGGTGCCTTATGCATCTCGCTGGTGCCACCTGCACCAGTCTCGCCGCTTCAGCTGGTTTTCCCGCTTCAGCTGGTTTGTTCAGCTGGCGGGTGCTTCGCGCAACCAGGCAGGGCAAGACCGGCGGTGGCTAGCAGGCTGGCGAGACCCAGGCCACCGAGGATTTTTCTAAGCTGTTTTACGTCCATCATCGGCCTCCCTTCCAGTTCATGGTTCGGCTCCACCATACTTCCCAGGCAAGGGAAGGAAGACCCAAGCGCACCCCAGTCGCTCGCACGACAAATTCACTCTGCAACGAAACGGCCAAAAAGTAAATAGGGTATTTGCAGTATTTTTGACCGTGCCTTGATGCTCCTGTGTGGGGCCTTTTAGTACTGAAGCTTTGCTGGCAAAGGGGATATGGAAAACCCGGTCCCACGACTTTTCTTGTCAAGGGCTCTCTGTTTTGGCAAGCCAGACCAGGGGAAGAATTCCGCAACAGTGACGAAGATGCGATCTGTGCCTGAGAAGGGGCCGTGGCGGGTATGCGCATTATGCAGCCAATAGAAGCGTCATCTATCACCTCGTGGGTGCGACGGAAGGCCGACGTCTGCACGAGCTTGAAAACCACAGCCGGCACCTGGAGCGCTGGCTGCCAACGGCGCAAAATCTATCAAAGATGACACCTTGTCTCAGGTATGAATGGAGCTGCAATTATCTACAAACATACCTTCGCCGACCGTGGAGGCTTCGTCCGAAGAGGTTCTTCTGCGCCATGTTTGTCTTCCTCGGCTTCAGGATTCAGGAAGGGGTCTATGGCCTTTTTATGGCCAAGGCCAATCCTCCCTAACCGGTTCCTGCCCAAGCGTTTTTTGAGGATCTTGCGAAACATGGAGCCACAAGAAGAATTGTTTCGAAAACACAGACTCAAAGGGGATTTGCAGGACGACCAGAAAGAACAAAGGGCGTCGGGGATGATGGAAGAGGCAAGAGGAGACAGGTGAAACCGGGAGCCCGAGAAGGGTTACGACGAAGGCAAAACATGGTGTTTCCTACCTTGACGAACCCTATTGATGTGCAATAAGAAGGTATGTCTTGAAGATCGCTAAAGCCCCCAGGGGGTGTCCCTCTGCTGGCGCTGAAACCGGCGGTTAGCGAACATAATACCAAGCCTAAGGAGGCAGATGATGACAGGAAGCACGAGAGAGGAGAAGAGGCAGGCAGTTCTTGACGTACTCAACAAGGCACGGGCTATGGAGTTGCAGGCCATTCATCAGTACATGAACCATCATTACAGTCTGGACGATTCGGACTACGGAGAAATGGCGGCCCAGGTGAAACTGATCGCCATCGACGAGATGCGTCATGCGGAGATGTTTGCCGAGAGGATAAAGGAACTTGGCGGGGAACCGACAACAGAGCTTGCCGGAAAGGTTGAAAAAGGACAAGAAGTCGAGTCGATTTTCGTTTTCGATGCAAAAGAAGAAGACAAGGCCATTGTCGCCTATAGCCAATTCTTGTCGGTGTGCCAGGAAAACGGCGATAGCATAAGCACGAAGCTCCTTGAGGTGGTTATCGACGAAGAGCAGGAGCATTTCAACTACTTTGACAGTATAAAGGGCCATATCGAAAAGCTGGGGCCGGCCTTTCTTGCACGCAAGGCAGGGACACCCTCATCGACAGGTTTGAACACCCAGGGCTTCGTGGCAAGGAAGGCGGGTGCGTAGTCTCCTCTGGGCCTCCACATAGTGATGGACCTATCATAACCCCGTGGAGGCCATGAGCGAGAGAGGCCTTCACAAACCACCGGTTTGCCGATGTGAGTCCACGGTTTCTAAAAACGTGGTGGACAAAAGGGTTTGGTCAACAATCTTGTGTAGGTCTAATGGATGATGGTTTCGTAAAAAGTCAGATTTTCTCACTCCGTGAACATTTGCGCCTGTGGGCTTGAGAAGAGATGGGCGCACTCCCCAGGTTTGGCTAAAATGCTAAGACTCGGGCTAACGCCCTCAAACCGTTAGCATCTCTTGACGCTGAACATGGGGAGTGCTTTTATCCCAGAAAGCTCAATGTCGTTCGCAAAAGGCCTTTTACGAAACTGTCGATGGATGCAGGACAGAAAGAGGTCTGCACGGGAAAGATGTCCGAATGTCCATTGGTAGATTAGTGCGGCCTTTAGGAGCTTGATGTCAGTGTCATTGTGGGGGTGGCATCGCCGTGGGGGGTGTAGGATGTAAGGCCTATGACATGGATTTCCTGAAGGCTCTTGTCGCGCAAAACATTGGCGGCCTGCTCAGGAATCCGGCACTCCAGACGATAGGGTCATCGAACTGGACGGCAACAGCGATCGCATGCGCCTCCGTTCGCCTGGAAATGCATTGCCCCTTTACATGCCTATTGTCTGCCCGGGAAGTACACTGTCATGGCCTACCTATGACATACGGTACAATGGTTGGAGCAACGCTTGCGCGCCTGCTCCTTGAGTGGGCAAAGAGAATAGGCAGGGCAAGGATCTGAGATGGATGCGTGACGACGCGGCAAAAGTCGCAAAACCGCATCATATGCGACTCCGAGTTTTCGCACAACACTAGCATCCCTTCCCCAACAAGCTATTTTTGCTCAGCGGGGGAAAGCGCTCCAGGCCCTAGGGCTCGCTCTCTATTGCTTCCGGTTCTGGATACGGCTAATGACCTGTAAAGCGACAACACCAATAGCCGTAGCCCCACCAGTCACTGCCCATTCCATCCATCCTGCCAATGGAAGTTCCATCTCTTGTCACCTCCCTCCATCAAAAGAAGCCAATGATGCAGGCTGCTAACGCTGGCAAGTCAAGATGATTACATTCAAGGCCTTGAGCGCCGGCTAGAATGCGTCACACCTTGCTCATCCTTTCTGTTCGCAGCCAATCTGTGACACAGTACGGGAAAAAATTTGTTTTATCTATTAGAAAATTATGGCATATTCTTTCGTAAAAATCGAAGCAAGGAGGTCTCTTCATGGAATGGCTCAACTATCATCATCTCCTATACTTCTGGGCAGTCATGCGCGAAGGCAGCGTGACAGCGGCTTGTGAAAAGCTCCGCCTGTCGCCGTCGACCGTCAGTGCCCAGGTCGGCAAGCTGGAGGAGAACCTGGGCGGCAAACTCTTCCGTCGCACTGGACGGCGCCTGGAACCTACCGATTTCGGGCACCTGGTCTTCCGCTATGCCGATGAAATCTTTTCTCTCGGTCGCGAGATGATGGACACCGTCCGGGGCCACCCCATGGTGGGGCCACTGTCATTGAAGGCTGGGGTTGTGGATGCCTTCCCGAAGTTAATTGCTCGTAGAATCCTGGAGCCCGCATTGACTCTTGCCGAGCCTGTGCATCTGGTGTGTTATGAGAACAAGCTGGAAAAATTGCTTGCCGAACTGGCTATGCACAATCTCGACATTGTCTTAAGTGACTCCCCAATACGAAAGGGGTTGAGCATCAAAGTGTACAATCATTTTTTGGGGGAATGCGGGGTGACGTTTTTCGCAGTAAAACGGCTTGCAAAACAGCTTCGGCCCCAGTTCCCCGAATCACTTGACGGAGCACCGATGCTTCTTCCACTGGCCATGACGGCGTTGCGAGAAGAGCTAGAGAGGTGGTTTGCATCTCATAGACTGAAACCGATGATTGTCGGCGAATTCGAAGACAGTGCTCTGCTCAAAGCGTTCGGCCAACATGGTGACGGCGCCTTTCCGGTACCCTCTGTTGTGGAAAAGGAGGTGCAGCGCCAGCATAATGTTGAGGTTGTGGGACGCGCCGATACCGCCCGTGAACGTTTCTATGCCATTACTTTTGAGCGCATTATCAAGCATCCTGCGGTTACAGCAATCTCAAACGGCGCCCGCCAATACCTGGCCGCCGGGAAAGCGTCGTCTGCCCAATAAAAATCAAGCGGTCCTTCATAAAAATGCAGGGCAGGAGGCAAGTGCGTTTTGGCTGGCACCACGCCCCTTTAAATGGAGTCCCCCGTTGACTTGGGGAGAGTTGCGGATTGGATTTGCGGGTGCGTCTATTCGTGCATGAGTGAGGGGTTTAGCGCATTGATTAGACTGCTGTTTTTGAAGAGCATGGATATGGGAGAGTGGGGGGTGTAAAGCGCCAAGTGTAAGGTATCATGCCGCAGAAGTCATTGCCATCCCCTGAGGCCCAACGCTTGTTTTCATCAGGCCCCATGATCTGTTTAATGGTCTGCCGAGATGGCCCCTTACCTTACTAGCCCATGCCGCAGAAAATGATCCACAATCACCAGCCTCACCATGGCCTCACACACCGGTACGATCCTGGGGATGGCGGAAACATCGTGGCGGCCTTTTACAGAGATGGTGGTGGGCCTTGCTTGGATGTCAATGGTCTTTTGTTCAATCTCGATAGAGGATATGGGTTTTACGGCAGCTCTTGCGACAATCTCATCGCCATTTGAGATCCCTGCCAGTATCCCGCCTGAGCGGTTGGTCACGAACCCTTCGGGCGTGATCTCGTCGTTGCATTCAGAACCAAGCAGCCCGGCTGCCTCCAGGCCCACGCCGATTTCAACCGCCTTCACGGCCCCGATACTCATGAGGGCCTTTGCAATCTCTGCGTCCAGCTTGTCAAAGACAGGTTCGCCCAGTCCGGGCGGACACCCCCTGACCCGGATTTCCACGATTCCCCCTGCGGAATTGCCTGCGGCCTTGATTTCTCTTATCTTCTCCCCCATCCGTTCCGCCGCATCCAGATCGGGGGCAAAAAAGGCATTCCTGTTCACAGCCCCCAGGTCCACGTGCTGGGCTCTGATCCCTGCAAGTTCCAGGGTGTAGGCCTGTACCTTAATGTCCTCTCGATCTAGGACCATTCTTGCTACAGCCCCTGCTGCTACCCGGGCCACAGTCTCTCTGCCAGAGGCCCTGCCGCCGCCTCTGTAGTCACGGATCCCGTATTTCTTCTGGTAGGTGATATCTCCGTGGCCGGGCCTGAAGAGGTCCTTGATGGCAGTGTACGACCTGCTGTCTGCATCCTTGTTATAAATGATGAGTTGGATGGGCGTTCCCGTGGTCTTTCCTTCAAAGACACCGGAGAGGATCTCCACCCTGTCCGGCTCCCGCCTCGGCGTACTCGAAGGCGCCCCGCCGGGCCGT
>Ga0180437_10005140_pt1 | contig 18076 bp, 10 predicted proteins | sample SS_ome_4_FD_132410 | JGI IMG/M metagenome (GOLD analysis project Ga0180437, IMG submission 132410) | Hypersaline lake sediment archaeal communities from the Salton Sea, California, USA - SS_3_D_1 metaG | ecosystem: Environmental > Aquatic > Non-marine Saline and Alkaline > Hypersaline >... | reverse complement strand
TCATGATCACACCGCGCTGGGTCAGTTCCCGGACGCAGCCCATCGGCATCGAGGATGTCCTGGATTACCTCGTCCGGTCGTTCTACCTGACGGTAAAGGGGAACCTGACCGTGGATATCGGCGCCGAGTCTATGAGCTTCAAGAACATGTTGATCGAAGCGTCTCGGGTGATGGGATTGAAACGTTATTTGTTCCCGGTTCCTTTTTTCTCTCCCCGCCTCTCCTCCTATTGGCTGATCCTGATGACTCCGGTCGACTTTCGCATCGCCCGGGAATTAGTAGAGGGGCTCCGGACCGAAACCCTGATCCGCAACCAAAACGCCCGCCGATGGTTCCCGGATATCCATCCCAAGCCTTATGCCGAAGCCGTCGGCCAGGCCCTGGCTGAAATCGAACGCAACCAGGTCGTGAGTCGGTGGTGCGACAGCAGCGCGGATATCGAGTGCGACATTCGAGGGCCGGACAAGATCGAAGACGCGGTCCTGCGGGAGGTCTATCATGAAGACATCGGCTCCCTCTCCGAAGATATCGTCTTCGATGCCGTTTCGTCCGTCGGCGGGGACCGAGGTTGGTTCCGACACAATTGGCTGTGGAGCCTGAGGGGCCGGGTGGATAAGCTGCTGCGCGGGCCGGGCCTCAGCCGGGGGCGAAGGGATGCGGAGCGTCTTCGGCCCGGTGACAGCCTGGATTTCTGGAAGGTGGTGGATCTGGAGCCCCCACGGCGCCTGTTGCTTCTGAGTCAAATGAAACTCCCGGGGAAAGTCTGGCTGGATTTCGGCGTGCATGACCGGACCTTGCGCTTGACCGTTCATTTCCTGCCGCGGGGGCTGGCGGGACGTCTCTACTGGACGCTGGCAGGACCGATTCATAGATTCCTTTTTCCCGCGACCCTCAGAGGAATCGTAAAGGCTGCAAGGCTGGGTCCATAAGGGGATCTGTTCACATCAAAAGACCGGGGAGGGTGGAGAGACCGGAGCAGGACATAAGCCGAATTCTGTTCCCGCCGACTTGGGCAGGGGTGGTTATTTATCTGGCCTCTCTAAAGAGAGGTCGAGCGACCTACCCGCCCCGAGACGGGCCGCCTCAAATGGGGCCGATTTGGTCTTGCTCCGGATGGGGTTTACCCTGCCCCTGCCGTCACCGACAGGGCGGTGAGCTCTTACCTCGCCTTTTCACCCTTACTCCGCAGTACGGAGCGGTATGTTTTCTGTGGCACTTTCCTCCGGTCGCCCGGAGTCGCGGTTAGCGACCATCCTGCCCTCAGGAGTTCGGACTTTCCTCCCCTGCCTCTCCTTGCGAAGAGGAAGGAGCAACCACCTCGCCTACTCCGGCCTTTATTTTTATACCATATTGCTCCAATTTTTTATAGAGGTTGCTGCGCGGTGTATCGATCCGACGGGCGGTCTGGGATATATTCCAATCGTTTTCCTCCAGCTTAGCCAGGATGAATTCTTTTTCCGCCAGATCCCGGAAGTCTTTGAGGTTATCGATCTTGGATACTTCCGGTAAATAGATGCTGGTTTCGCCCTTGATCTGTTCCGGCAGATCCCTCAGGTCTATGGCCTCCGATTCCGTCATGATCAGCAGCCTCTCCACCACGTTCTTGAGTTCGCGCACATTCCCTTTCCAATGGTATCTTTTCATGGCTTCGAGTGCGGCCGGAGTGAAGCTCTTGATCTTGAAATTGTTATCCTCCGCAAAGTTCCGGGCGAAATATTCGATCAGCAGGGGGATATCTTCCTTTTTATCCCGGAGCGCAGGAGAGTTCAGAGGTACGACATTCAAGCGGAAAAAAAGATCCTCCCGGAAATTCCCCGTTTCGATCTCATGTTTGAGGTCCTTGTTGGTGGCGGCGATCACCCGCACATCCACCTTCTCAATCTTACTCGAACCGACCTTCTGGACCTCTCCCTCTTCCAGCACACGCAGCACCTTGGCCTGGGTCTTGAGGCTCATATCTCCGATCTCGTCGAGAAAGATGGTGCCGTGGTCGGCAAGCTCGAATTTGCCCGGTTTTTTCTCGGTCGCTCCGGTAAAGGCTCCCTTGACATGACCGAAAAGCTCGCTCTCGATCAATTCCTCAGGAATGGCCGCACAGTTGACCTGGATGAAGGGCTCCTTGCTGCGCAGGCTGTGGTTGTGCACCGCGCGGGCGAGGAGCTCCTTGCCCGTGCCGCTTTCCCCATAGATCATAATCGTGGCGTTGGTGGGAGCGATCTTCTGGATCTGGTCCCAAAGCCTTTTCATGGATGGATGGCTGCCGATCAGCCGATACTTTTTTTCGGTTTTCTGCTTCAAATCCTTGAATTCACGGGCCAATCGGTTCTGGCTGAGGGCGTTGCGCACGCTGAGCAGGACACGTTCGCGGTGGAGCGGTTTTTCGAAGAAGTCGAAAGCCCCCAGCTTGGTGGCCTCAACCGCGGTCTGCACGGTGCCGTGTCCGGAGATCATGATTACCTCGGGAGAATGAGGGCGCTTCTTCAATTCCGTCAGTATATCCATCCCGTCCCGTCCCGGAAGTTTAATATCCAGCAGCACCAAGTCCAGCCCCACCGTCTCATCGACGATCCGCAGGGCATCATCACCGTCGGCGGCTTCCAGGATGTTGTAGCCGTCATACTCGAAGATCATCCGCAGCGATTTCCGGATGTTCTCCTCGTCATCCACGATCAAGATTTTTTCTTTTCTCTGTTTGGCCATCGATGAAATGATATTACACGCGGGAAAAAACTTCAATCCGGAGAAACTTGAGGCATGCCGACGCCGAAAGGGCGGTGGCCGGCGGCAGATTGCGTTTGGTTGGATGGTAGGGCGGGAAGTGAGGGGGCGGGTCGGCCTGCAGCTCGTCGCGTTCAGACGGTTGGTAGGGTGGGAAAGAGGGGGCGGGTCGGCCGGGTACGTGTATCAGGAGAGCACCTGGTGGGGTGGGAAAGAGGGGGCGGGTCGGCCGGCTTGTGTCGGAGTGGAGGTTCGTGTAAACTGGAAACGGTTTAACATGCGCAAACCCCTTGTGCTCATCCTCCTTGTGATGCTGGCCGGAACCATCGGCTATTCTTTGCTGGAAGGCTATCCTCCTCTGGATGCCTTGTATATGACGATCATCACCATATTCACCGTGGGCTTCCATGAGGTTCAGCCTCTGAGCGTAAAGGGCCAGATCTTCACCATCCTGCTCATCCTGGGGGGAGTCGGTGCCCTGACGTACGGATTCACAAAGCTGGGAGATATGGTTTTCGGCGGGGGGATGAGCAATCTGCTGTGGAGAAAGAAAATGCAGCGCCAAATCCGAAATCTCAAGAACCATTACATCGTCTGCGGTCACGGCCGCATGGGACAAACGGTAGCCGACCGCTTGGCCGAAGAGGATGTTCCCTTCGTCGTCATCGACAACCAAGAGAGCCAGCTGGATGCCCTGGCAAAAGGCCGCCAAATCCCCTTCATCCTGGGAGACGCCACTCAGGAGGACATCCTGATGGAGGCCGGTGTCAAACGCGCTAAAGGCCTGGCTGCCTTGCTGCCCACGGATGCCGATAATCTTTATTTAACTCTGACCGCCAAGGGGATAAATCCCTCCATTTTCGTTCTGTCCAAAGTCCTGGATGAGGAAGCCGCGAAGAAGATCCTCCAGATCGGAGCCAACAAGGTCGTCAGTCCCTACCAAATGGGAGCGCTCAAGATCGCTCAAAGCCTGCTGCGGCCGACGTTGGTGGAATTTATGGACCTCATCATCCGGAGAAAGGAACTCTCACTGCTGGTGGAGGAGATGGTGGTACCCAAGCTCGCTCCCATCGTCGGGTACAGCTTTGCCCAGAGTCAGATCCGGCAGAGAGCCAATGTCATCGTAGTCGCGATCAAAAAACCGGGTGAGGATATCCATTTCAATCCTTCCCCGGATATCGAGATCCAATCCGGGGATACCCTGCTGGTCCTGGGAGCCGACACAGCCATTAAGAAGTTCGAAGACAGCTTTATCAAGGAGTCGCGACCATGAAATCGATGCCGATCAAGCGGAATCCGATTTGGGCGGCTGCTTTGGCGATAGGCCTGCTGTGGGCCACCGCGTCCCCCCTTTCCTCCCAGGACGAAGACCGCCAAAGCCTCTCCTTTATCATGGACAACGGGCTGAAGGTTTTCCTGGTCCGTAAGCCGACCCTCCCCCTTATCAACTGTGTTTTCGCCGTCAATCTGGGGTCTAAGGACGAAACCGAAGAGACCAGCGGTCTGGTCCATATCCTGGAGCATTACATCCTCTTTCGAGGCACCAAACAGCGGAGCGGTGAGGAGATCGCCCTGGATATGCGCCGTCATGGAGCCTATTTTAATGCTCATACCGGGCGCGACCTTTCCCTGTTCGAGATCAGCATTCCCGCTTCTCATGCCGATTTTGCGCTCAGTAGCCTCAAAGAGATCCTGTTCGATCTCAAGCTCGACCCGACTGCACTGGAAGAAGAGAAACAGATCATCCTGGAAGAACTTAGCCAACTGCAGGACGATCCGTTTAGGCTGTCGCTGTCCTTGGTATACCAGAACCTTTTCACCGGGCATCCCTATCAGAGGCCCATCTTCGGCAACGCTGAGATCATCCGCCAAGCCACCGTCGAGGAGTTGGAGAAATTCTACCGGAGGTTTCTCGTCCCGGCCAACTGCTCCCTGGCGATTGTAGGTGATTTCCCGCTCGAAGCCATGCAGGAAAAGGTGGAGGCTGTATTCGGATCTCTCGCCAGCGACGGATTCAAGCCTGCGGCGTATGCCAAGACCGCGGAACTTTCCGAAACCGTGGAAATTGAACATGAGATGGACGTTCAAATGGCTTATTTATCCATCGGTCTTATAGGCCCGGATTACAACCACCAGGATCAATACGCCATGGATGTGTTGACGGAAATTTTCGGGCGTGGGATCAATCCCATGATCTACCATCCCCTGACCCGCAGGCGCATCGCCGCCAATTCCCTGCGCATGGGCTTCAGCGCCCAGAAATACGGCGGGGCGGTCACGATCACCATGGCATTGGAGCCCAAAAACTGGAAGCGGGCCAAGCGGGAAATCACGCGCTATCTCAAGGAGTCCCGCCGCCTGAACTACTCCAGCGATGACCTACTCGGAGAGGCGCAAATATATGCCATGGATTTTATGCAAAGTGCGAAAAATCGCATCCGCCTGGAGGGCGAGCGGGCCCGAGAACGGGGCCTTGCCATCGCCACGTCGTTGGCCCGATACATGGTCATGAATGAGATTCCCGACCGCGGAGAATATCTGGAGCATATCGCAGAGATCGATTCCACGGATCTGCGTCGCGCCGCCGGAGAATATTTCGGGAGGAAAAACATGGTATTCGTGGCCATCCTGCCCAAAAGCGAAAAATGACCGGGAGCCGAACACATGATGAATAGAACCTGTCGAATGATTGTTTTGGGGCTGTGGCTCATGTCGGTTCCGCTGCTATCGACCGCACAGGAAAAACAGTGGGGCACCCAAATCCAGACTTTCCGCCTGGAAAACGGGATGAGCTTGATCCATGAACTCGATCCCTCATCCAAAGTGACGGTCGTGCAGATATTTCTAAAGGGCGGCACTCGGGCGGAGCCGGCGGGAAAGGCGGGGCTGGCCTATTTGACCACGCGCCTGGTTTTGGAGATCCCGGATCAATCTAAAATTCAGCAACTGATGGATCAAGCCACCCGACTCTATACCGGCTGCCGGCAGGATTTTACTTACATCACCTTATCCTGCCTGTCCGAACACTTCGAAGATTCTCTCAAGCTGGTGGCGCAGATCATGCGGAAGCCGCTCTTCTCCGGGATCCGCATCAGCCGCCTGAAAGAGCAGATGGAACGCCAGGGAAAAACCGCAGAGGATGACGCACCCAACCTGGGGCACGATACATTCTTGGCCGCATTCTTCAAGGACGCGCCCTATGCCCATCCCGTCTTCGGTGATGAAGAGTCGCTTAAGGACATAAAAAAAGATGATATCGAAGCCTTTTACGACACGCATTTCATCGCATCCAACATGACCGTCGTCGTTTCTTCCGATCTAGGGGCGGAAATGATCAAAGGCCTATTCGAGGAACATTACGGTCCTTTTCCGGAAGGCTCACTGCCGGACCTTCCCTCCTTCGCCTCGGTGGAGGCACCGGAAGGGCCATTGACCAAGGCTAAGGATACCGAACAGTCGTTGGTCGCGACCGGTTTCGTCCTCGGCCTCCAATCCCCCCGGGAATATGCCATAGGAAGCCTGGTGGATTGTCTTTTGGGGAAAGGCATCCAATCCCGTATGTGGGATCTCCGTATGGGACAGAGGTTGGCGTATTCCGTGCAGTCACGTTTGACGCCTGCCGAGCTCGGGAGCCTATTGGAGGCCTTTCTGGAGACGGATGAGTCCAAGACCGAACAGGCCCGCGAGGCCCTGCGCGCCGTGATAACCGATCTTCACGCGAAGGGTATAGATGCCCGGGAGTTGGAGATGACCAAGATCTACGCCCAAGCAGAGATCCTGCGCGACAATGAAACTAAAGAGAGCCGCAGCTTCTCACTCGGTCATTACCAAACGATGGGTTTGGGATATGCTTTTTTAGATAAGATCTTCGCCCAAATCGATGCGGTCGGCCTGGAGGAGATCAATGCTTTTATTCAGGCTAATCTGGATCCAGCTAAAAGCCTCGAGGTGATTATAGGCCCCGAGAAATGGATCGAGTAGGAGACCCTTATCCACTCCCCACGATCTCTTTGAGCTCCTCGATGGATTTGGGTATGGGCTTTCCCAGGACGCGGCAACCGTCTTCCATCACCAGGACATCGTCCTCGATCCGGATACCGCCGAAATCCCGGAATCGGTTCACCCGCCCGTAGTCGATGAAATCCGGGAATTTATCCTCTTTCCTCCACTTATCGATCAACGCGGGGATAAAATATATTCCCGGCTCAACCGTCAGGACATAGCCGGCTTTCAGCTTCTTGGCCAACCTAAGGAACGCCAGGCCGAATTGATCGCTGCGCCGGACGGTCCTATCGTACCCCACGTATTTCTCCCCCAGATCCTCCATGTCATGGACGTCAAGGCCCAGCATGTGCCCCAATCCGTGAGGCATGAACAGGGCATGCGCGCCGGAATTGACCGCCTCATCCACATCCCCCTGCATCACACCAAGGTCCTTCAATCCCTTTGCGATGATCCGTGCGGACCGAAGATGAACCTCCTTGTTCATCACTCCCGGCCGGATGCTTTCGATGGCGGTCTTCTGGGCCTCGAGCACTATGGAATAGACCTCCTTCTGCCGGCCGGTGAACCGCCCTCCCTCCGGAAAGGTCCGGGTGATGTCCGAGGCATAATGCATGGGCGATTCCGCCCCACTGTCGTTGACCACCAACCGTCCCGGCTCCAGGGTATGGCTATGATCATGGTTATGGAGAATCTGCCCGTTGATGGTCAAGATGATGGGAAATGCGATATTCCCGCCGAAAGAAAGTGCGATGCCCTCGATGACACCGGCGATCTCACTCTCCCTGATACCGGCTTTCGCCATTCTCATGGCGGTGGTGTGCATGGCATGGCTCGCATCCAGCGCCAACTCGATCTGCTCGATCTCCTGCGCGGATTTAATGGAGCGCTGAGCCACCACCGCCCTCACCAAGGCTTCTGAGACGTAGTCCTTTATTTGTTCGGCCTGGATACCCAACAGGTCTTGAAGGCGGAGCACCGTTTCGGGACGGTAAGGAGGCTGAAAATGAATCTTTCGACCTTTACGCACCGCGTCCTTGAGCGTCTCTTTCAGCTTTTCCCGGGGGAAGGTGGTTTTTATCCCGACCTGCGCGGCCCGATCCGGCACGCCCGCCTGATCCCCCATCCAGATGATGTCATCCACACTCACATCGTCTCCGAAAAGAATGTCGCGTCCATCATCAACATCGATCAAGCCGGCCAGGTCCGGCGAATCCAAACCAAAAAAGTAGAGGAAGGAACTGTCCTGGCGAAAATGGTAAGGATTGGCCGGATAATTCATGGGACTTTCCTGATTTCCCATAAAGAGCAAAACACCCGCTCCGATCTTGGCTTTGAGTCGGTCACGTCTCCGGGCGTAGATCTTGGCATCAAACATATCGTATCTCCTTAGAGAAGAAATGGGGACGGAAATGGGGACTGTCCCCAAAAATGGGGACAGTCCCCATTTCTTTTCTTTTTTCTATTTCCACTTCCGTCGCGGCAGCGATCGCGCCGAGGGGGCCAGGGCCAAGCCGCCCTTGGCTGTGACCCGCAGTTCCGACGGCAGCATTCGCCCGCTCGACAGCACGGCATCGACGGTCTCATCCAGAGGAACAGGGTTGGCATAGCCGCCTAGGATCAGGTCGGCGCACACAAAAGCGCTGGAGGCCGCCACGGCATTCCGAGTATGACAGGGGATTTCGCACATACCTTGGACCAGATCGCATACCGATCCCATGCTGTTCTGGAAAGAAATAGCGGCGGCATCGGCCGCCTGGCGTGCCGTCCCGCCGGCCCATTCCACCACCGCAGCGGCGGCCATGGCACCCGCCGCCCCGATCTCCACCTGGCACCCGGCTGTCTCCGCGGCAAAGGTGGCTCGGGCGGCAACGATAATCCCCACCGCTCCGGCCGCAAGCAGGGCCCGGGCCGCCCCTTCGGGCGGCAGATGTTTTTCCTGAACCAAGGTGGCTATGACTCCGGGAATGACACCGGCTGCGCCTCCGGTCGGCGCGGCCACCACCACTCCCTGGCTGTTGCTGGTGTGCATGGCCGCCATCGCGCGAACCGCAGCACGCGTGTGGAGGCCTCCGATGGCCACCTTCTCGCGCTGCTCAGCCTCCCATATCGACCGAGCGCTGGGCGGAAGCAGTTGCATCCTGACCTGACTGTCCTGCAGGCCGCGGTCAATCGATTGATGCATGATGTCCAAGCGGCTCATCATCTCCTGCAAGACTTGCTCCTCGGAAAGGGCCAACAATGCGGCCTCATATTTCAACGCCATCTCACCAAGGGACACGCCGGTCTCTTCGGACAGGGCGATCATCTCTTCCCCGCTCCGGAACATGGCTTCGCCCGGAGTCACCAGGAAGACCGGCTCGCAGCGCCGGCATTTCCCTGCCCCGACAAGTCGGCAGGCCGAATCCCAAAGCGAGTCCTTCCATGCCTGTTCCGATTCAAAGACCAACAGTTGAAAATCATCATCTCCTGGGCTTTGGGGGCTGGGACCGGCTATTCCCGCCCCTTGAATCAAACCTAAAAGATCCGCGGCAGCCTCCCTATCGCATTCCGCGAGATAGATAAACCGTTTCCCGTCCAGCCGCACCGGCCAATCCTGGAACCTCGTGACAAGGATCCCTCCGCCTCCCGTAGACTTGGCCTCCAAGCTGATCGTCTCCCCGTCCATCGACGTCAAGGATAGGTGGACCGAGTTGGGATGATCGGCCCGCTCCAGCGGATTCACCGCGAAGGAGATGCGTATTCCTTGTTGGGCTGCCAGTTCCAGGGCGGACGCAAAGCGGTCATCCGTGATCGACCAGCCCAGGAATCCGGCTGCAAATGCCAAGTCCACTCCCTGCTCTCGATAGACCTGTGCATAAGATCCATCCGGATCGAAGGTCAGTCGGGCCGCCTCGAGACCACCCGGGACGAGCGAGCGGGCCATCCGGCCGATACGGTATGAGCCGGCGGTGTGCGAACTGCTGGGACCGCGCATGACCGGCCCCAGAACGTCGTTGAAGATGCTGATTTTCTCCATTGTCTTCTATGCTGCCTGTTAATACGATTTTAAATCCCTGTTATCCTACCTGTTTCCGGCCGATAATAAAAGCGAATCCTTGAAGCATAGAGCATGCAACACTTCAAAAGAAGTGACGTGTGCCGAGCCGGAACATCCGACCCGGACTTCAGTCGGCCCCTATAACTCTGAGCCCCAAGGAAGAGATAAGGAGGGTCTTGGCTTCAGCCTTTGGGATCGACGGTTTTGATCCAAAGATTACGAAATTCCACCCGAGAGCCGTGACCGAGGAAACCGATGTGTCCCCTATCCCGTTGAAGCCCGGGATGTTCCCTGCCGTCCATGGTTCCGGAAGCGCTGGCCTCTCGGATGTCCGCATCCACGATCACCTCTCCGTTGAGGATCACGGTGACGCGAGGCCCGATGGCTCTGACCTCCTGATGATTCCACTCTCCGACCGGCTTCTGATATCCTCTTTTGGCAGCGACAACGCCATAGATCGATCCGTGATATTGGTAAGGCTTTAGATCACGATACTTGGGAGAGTCGTTATCGAGAATCTGAAGCTCCATACCCACGTATGCGGCGTCTCCTTCGGGTGGGGTTCGGATGCCCAGGCCGTTATTGGCTCCCGGTGTGAGCCGGAACTCGAAACGGAGGATAAAATCCGCGTACTGCTCTTCGGTATAGAGATTTCCGCTCCCGCGATCGGGATGGACTACGATGACGCCGTCCTCAGCCGCATAGCCTTGGGTATCCCCCATCCATCCATCCAGATTCTTTCCGTTGAAAAGGGGCACAAATCCTTCCCGGCGCATGAGCTGGTCGATGCGACTGTCGATCTGTTTTTGCTCTTGTTCATCTGCGATGAAAGGCCGGGCCCGTATTAGAATCGGAACAATCTCACCCTCCGCCGGTCCATCTACGCCTGCCTCCGGAAGGGCGATCCTTAGGACAATTCGGGCGGCGCGGTCACGGACTTCCGGCTCATCCAAAAATCGTGCGGCAAGCTCCAGGGCGGCCGAGGATTTGATCCGGGCGAGTCCGCCGAGGATCAGGTTCTTTTCCTGTGTTCCGAGTTCCATTTCCATGGCTTCCTCCAACAAGGCGGTTTTTTGCGCCGCCGGCAGATTCGCCTCCCCCACCAGGCGCACATATCCCTGAAGCGCCGTATAAAGAACCTTCCGATCCGGCGCATCCCGGCAGATCCGAATGAGCTCCCCGGCGGCTTCCAGCTCGGGCCATTGCGACAATGCATAAACGGCCGCCGCCCGGATCCGGGAATTCGAATTCCGCGTCTCCCGGATGACCAGGTTCAGCGCTGCCTCGCCTCCGATGCGGGCCAAAGGACGCAATAGATCCGGCCGCCGCTCCTCGGGGATCTCTCCGTAAGCCGTCAAGATAGAGGCCGCCCTCTCCTCTTCTGCGGAGATCTGCAGGGCGCCGGCCACCAGGGCATCCTGGATCACAGGGATTTCGCTCCGGGTCTCGGTTTTCAGCAGCAGCTCGATCACCCGTCCTATATCCTCACTCTTCACCAGATCTTTCAGTGCCGTCAAAGCCGCCTTACGTACGGCCGCTTCTCCATTCGAAAGGAGGTCAAAGGCCTGGCCCGCCGCATCTTGGGCCCGCCTCTCGGCCAACAATTCGAGCAGGGCGGCTTGGGCCAAGGGGCCTGAGTGCCCCAGCCGCGCAATTGCCTCCGGCACCACCCGCTCCGACGGAAACCGCAGAAAAGCCTGCTGGACCGCCGCTATCTCCTCCGGCTCCCGCGATTCCATCAGGGGCCAGAGATCCTCAAGCACCGCAACCCCCCCAATACGGGATGCGGCCTTGACCGCGGCGACGCGCACCAGCGGGGAAGGACTTCGAAGCGCGTCGCGAAGCGCCGGCAGGGCGGTTTCATCCCCCCGTCTCCCCAACATGGCGATAATCTCGGCTTGGACTTTCTCCGGTCGCTCCGGCAGCTCATGCAGCCACATCGACGTGACCTCTTTCCCCGGAATGCCCTCGGCCAGCGCTAGGGCCCGAACTCGAACATCGCGGAGCGGGCTGTCCATAGCCCGCAGCATGTCACCCAAGGCCGTCTCTCCCAGCGTTTCCTTCAGAATGGCCAGCGCCGCACAGGAGATCTGACTCTCCCGGGGAGATGTGTAATGTTCGATCATCCCCTGGCAGATGCGGGCGGCATGTTTGCGGTATCCGGCCTCCCCCAGGCGCCGGGCGAACAGCAGCAGCCGTGACGAGGCGCGATTGCGTTCATAGGCCGACGCCAAAATCGAAAAGCGGCTGAGGGCCGCCTCGGAGGACGGATCGCCGATATTGGCTAAGGCGAATAACGACACCTCCCGTAGTTCAGGATCGGAGGCCTGGGTGAAGGGGTGAATATACCCGAGCGACTTGTGGCTGCGCATCTCGCCCAAGGCCCGGATGATGATGACCTTCCGATCTCCGGACACCTCAGGGAGAGCCTTGAGCAACGCCTCTTCTGCACGTGCCGTGTGGATGGCCAGCAGCGCCTGCGCCGCCGGATCGCTCAAACGAGGATGCTCGAGATAGCCGGCCAGCGCTTTGACCGCGTCGTCTTTCCCCACCAGCTGGACTTGGCTGATCAGGAACGCCATGATTTCCGGATTATCCTCCTCCCTCAAGGCCTTCAGCAACGCCTGGGTATAGAGGGCTCGATATTTTTCACTGCCCGGCCGGTTCACACTCATGGTGATGCCGTGCAGCGCGAAGCGGACGGCAGAATCATCCCGCTCACCGGGAGCGGACAGCATCCGGCATGCTGCCAGAACCCCTCGTTGTCCCAAGCGGAGGAATTCCTCGGCGGCCTCATCGCGTTCCGTGACGCTCGGAGCGGGGAAACGGGCAACGACCTCTTCCAGCTGCTTTTGGAGGGAGAGATCCTGTGGCGGCTCCGCGCGTGTCAACGCAGGAAAAAAGATCAACCATACGCCGATGATCAACATCTTGTAGGGGGAGGGGACAAAACTGTGAATTATGCCTTTCATTCCTTAGACTCCTAAATGCCAGGGGGCGCGCATGGGTTGATGGATCAGGCGGTTGGCTTCCGGATCGCCGATAAATATCTGTCGATCCGGATCGAACCGCAGCGGCCGGCCCAGTCGAACCGCGATCTTGGCCAGATTTACCAGCGTGCAGGAGCGATGCGCGTTTTCCTCGTGCAAAACAAACTTGGTTCGGGTCCGGACCGCCTGGTGGAAATCGGTCATCTGCGGCTCTGGATCGGGAAGGGACGCCAGCCTTTTCTCCAGATCCGGGATATTTGACTCCATCCCTCTCGACACGTATCCCTGCGGACCCTTGAGGAAAGGCGCCTGGGTGTCCCGGTTTTCGCCGTCCAGGATGATCTTACAGCCGTCGGCGTAGGTCATTTCGATCCGGCGCCAACTCCCGCACGCGTCGGGATGTTGTTGAGGACATTCGGCTTCGATCCGGACCGGGCTGGTGCGGTCTTTCTCCAGCAAATACTGAACCGGATCGAGGTAATGCATGCCCATGTCGCCCAGCCCGCCGCCGTCATAATCCCAATAACCCCGGAAGGTGTTGTGGACCCGGTGGGGATGATAGGGTTTGTAGGGCGCCGGCCCCAGCCACATCTCATAGTCCAGCTCCTCGGGAACCGGTTGAGGCCTGAGGAAGGTCCGGCCGCTCCAATAGAATTTCCAGTCGAATCCGGTGATCCCGCTTACGGTTGCTGTGAGCGGCCATCCCAGCCAACCGCTCTCCACCAATTTTTTGATGGGTTTGACCGGAGTGCCGAATCCATAGAAGACGCTTCGAAAGCGGAACCAGGTGTTGATGCGGAAGATACGTCCGTTGCGCCGAACGGCCTCGACCACCTTCTGCCCCTCCCCAATGGTCCGGGTCATGGGCTTTTCGCACCAGATGTCCTTACCGGCGTTGGCGGCGGCGATGGATATGAGCGCATGCCAATGGGGAGGAGTCGGAATGTGGACAATATCTATGTCGGGGCGCTCCAGGACCTCCCGGAAATCTCGATACCCTTCAACCCCCGGGCCGGCTATGTCCAGGGCAATTTTAAGATGTTTATCATCCACATCGCACACCGCCAGGAGGTGCGCCCCCTCGTATCGCAGATGAGCCTTTCCCATCCCCCCCACCCCGATGACCGCACTGGTCAGCTGATCGCTGGGTGCCAAGTAGCCCCGCCCCCCCAGTACGGCGCGGGGCACGACGCTGACGGCGGCCGCGGCCGTGACCGCACACTTCATGAATTCTCTTCGGCTGATCCGCTCTCTAATCATCATTGGACGGCTCCCCTATCGGGATTTCCCGTACATCCTCAGTGTAGGACAATCGGGGATATATTTCCACCCGCCTGACTTATATTTCCGACCTCGGCCCAATCACCAGCGGTCCGTCCGGAAAGGCGATGCCGGCAGACCCTCGCGGTTTCCCAGATTGGGAACCGCCAGCTGGTGCCAACCCATGCGTACCGCTTCGGGTTCCAAAACCCTCGGGCTCCAAACCACCACCGTATCGCCTTCGATCCGCGCCTCGGCCTTATAGAAGATGTGGTCGGGGCCGGCGATTTCGAACCAGCTGAGCGGCCTTCCGTCCAGAGAGATCAAACCGCCGCACGCATGGTCGAAAAAGATACGGATCCTATCCGCGGATTTCACCATGGATTTGTAGAGGGGGCCGGAATACACCACATCCGTCCGACCATAGGTTCGAGCCAGCGCCCATAGAGATAAGCGGCGCCCCACTTCCTTCTTGTTGCGGGGATGGATGTCGCTGAGATTGGTGATATCCGTGACCACCGCCATCCCGGTATGGGGCAGCGTCAAGACCTCTGCCTGGGCTTCCCATATGAGCGGCAGGCGCTGAAAATCCAAAACCTCGCTCCCGCCCTCCTCCGGACTGTAGGCATAATTGAAGGGCGCCAGCTGGACATAATAAAACGCCAGATCCTCTTTACCCCAAACCTCCCTCCACCCTCGGATCAAGGCTTCCATCTTCGGTCGGTAGGCAAGGCCGTCATTGCGGTTGGCCTCTCCCTGATACCAGATGGCTCCGCGAATGGCATAGGGTACCAAGGGATGGATCATCCCGTTATACAGGGCGGTGGGCTGTTGAGGATGGGCCAGCGGATGCCTCGGCGGCTCGGGGACCGAGGCCGGGGGTTGGCCACTCCGGTCCAGGCTCTCCTGCGCGGCCTTGATCCAGTTCTCCCACTGCGGAAGGGCTTCTTGGACGATGTGCTTATACTCCTGGTGGGCGGCCTTGATATCCTCCAAGATCGAAGCCATTTCCTCCTCGGTACGGAAGCCTGCGACCGGGGTCCAGGGTTCGATCCGGGTGCCGCCCCAAGCGGATTGGATCAGCCCCACGGGTACCTCTAGTTTCTGGTGCAGCTCAAGGCCGAAGTAATAGGCCACGGCCGAGAATTCGCGGACCGTGTCTGGAGAGCAGGCCGCCCAGCCGGCATCCACATCCGATTCGGGCTCGGCGGAGGCTCTGCGGGGAACTTGAAACAGCCGGATGCGGGGATAGTGGGCGCGTTGGATTTCCGGCATGGGAGTGTGGGTGCGGCTCAGGGTCCACTCCATATTGGACTGCCCGGAGGCCAACCAGACCTCACCGACCAGGACATCCTCCAGCCTAATCGCCGGACTGCGGCTGCCGCTTATGGTCATGGAAGCGGGAGTGGCATCCGCTCTTTCGGGCTCCAGCGTGATCCGCCATTGCCCCGTATCATCGGCCCGAGCGGTGACCTCTTGACCGTGGAACTTGACGGTCACGCTCTCGCCGGGTTCCGACCACCCCCACAGCAAAATCGGTTGGTCCTGCTGTAGGACCATGTGGAAGCCAAAAACCGACGGCATGCGGATTTCTCCCCGGCTTGTCCCACAGAGTACGGCCCCCAGTACCGTGACCATCATCCAGAGTACAACTCGTCTTTTCATCTTTAAAACCATGCTCCTCCTCCTTTCCCGCTCATCCCGGTGTCTTTATCGCCGCGTCACCTGATAGAGGGCATTTTCTTCGGTCTCGAAAACGCTCACTCCGCCTGCGGTGGTGTCATCGCGACCGGATGGGTGTAACACATCAGGGTGGTGGGATTTATGCCGGCGGGAGAGCCTTCCTCTCTCCCCGATCGGCAGGATACCAGAACCCCCGGCGCGATAATCAGCCAGCAAAGACCACGTTTCATGCTCGATTCCTTATCAGAATCCAATGTCTTGAATTGGCAAACCACCCGTCTGCGCATCATATGCAAACCGGATTTCCGGGAGGGGATGGCGTCCGCCGTCCGGGATTCGATCACCGCCGGTCGCGGCGCTCTTGATCCTGCCTCAGAAACTCGCGGTCCAGCTCCCCCGAATCTCCATATCGCCGGCGGAGGCGGTCCAGCTCCTGAGTCAGCTCCGTTGCCACAGTGGAGTAAGCCGGGTCTCCATAGACATTATTAAGCTCCATGGGATCCTGATCGAGATCGTAGAGCTCCCAGGCGTCGATATCGTGGTAGAAACGGATGAGTTTGTAGCGCCCGGTCCGGACACCGAAGTGGCGCTTGACCATATGCGCGCCGGGGTATTCGTAATAATGGTAGTAAAAGGACTGCCGCCAATCGGAGGTGTGCCCGGCCGGCAACAGCGCTCGCAGCGAACGCCCCTGCATATCCGAAGGTGTCTCGACTCCGGCCAGCTCCAGAAAAGTCGGCCCGAAATCCAGGTTTAGAACCAGGTCTTCATTGACCGATCCCGGCGGGACGGCACCCGGAAGGCGCACCAGCAGCGGCATGCGCAGCGACTCCTCGTACATGAAGCGTTTATCGAACCAGCCGTGTTCTCCCAGATAGAATCCCTGGTCCGAGGTGTACACGACCAATGTGGACTCGGCCAGGCCGGAGCGGTCCAGGTAGTCCAAAACCCGGCCCACACTCTCGTCGACCGATGCGATACAGCCCAGGTAATCCTCCATGTAGCGCTTGTATTTCCAGCGTACCAGATTTTCGCCTTGTGGTGAGTCCCGCTCAAACGCTTCTCTTTTCGGTCCGTAGGCCGCTTCCCACGCCACTCGTTGCTGTTCATTGAGCCGCGCAGGAGGCTCCCCCATCTTGAGGTCATAGTCCAACCGCATGTGTTCTCGGATCGTCATCTCCTGCTCTATGGCGGCTGCCGAACGTGTGGCATAGTCATCGAACAGGGTTTCAGGTTCCGGGAATATCGTATCATCGTATAGGGTCAAATGCCGCTCCGCCGGCTGCCAGTTGCGATGGGGGGCCTTGTGATGGAGCATGAGCAGAAATGGCCGCTCGGGATCCCGCCGGTTCTGCATAAACTCCAAGGCGATATCCGTAACGATGTCGGTGACGTAGCCCTGATGTGGCTTCTCCTCGCCCATTTCGATCATGTCCGGATTATAATAATGACCCTGCCCGGGAAGCACGTGCCAGTAGTCGAATCCCGTCGGAGGGCTCTTGAGGTGCCACTTACCGACCATGGCGGTCTGGTATCCTGCGGCTTGGAGCAGTTTGGGAAATGTCATCTGGGTACCGTCGAAACTCTGGATGTTATCGCGCACCCCGTTGAGATGGCTGTATTTGCCGGTCAGGATCACGGCGCGGCTGGGCGCGCAGATGCTGTTGGTGCAGAAACAGTTGGTGAAGCGCATGCCTTCGGCGGCGAGGCGGTCGATATGGGGTGTCGTGTTTATGCGGCTGCCGTACGCGCCTATGGCCTGCGCGGCGTGGTCATCGGTCATGATGAACAGGATGTTGGGATGCTCCGGGAAGGCGCGCCGTTCCCCCCGGCAGCCGGGAAAGGCCAATACCAGGATAAGCACGCCCCATCCCCCTAAGCGTCTCCATAGTGTCGGCTTCAAGACTCCCTCCTTACAGAGTTTTTCCGTCCCTCGAAAACCCGTCTTCGCTATTTGGCAGGCCCTGCCGGCATATTTTCCATGAGGTACCGGCTCAGGAGCGTAAACAGATGCCGGGACGTGTTTTCCCCTTCACTTATCCCATGACTTCGGTTGGGATAAGACATCATGGTGAAGGATTTATTGTGCTTGATCAGCTCGTTGACCAAGGCCTCAAAGCTCTGATAATGCACGTTGTCGTCCGCCGTGCCGTGCACGACCAGCAGATTGCCCTCCAGCTTATGGGCAAAGGTGATGGGAGAGCCGTCCTGGAAGCCGGCTTCGTTGTCTTCCGGCAGCCCCATATATCTTTCCTGATAGATGGTGTCATAGAAGCGCTGGTTGCTGACAAAGGCGATGGCCAGGGCCGTGTGATAGAGTTCCGGGTAGCGGAAGATGGCATTCAGGCTCATGGACCCCCCCCCGCTCCATCCCCAGATAGCG
>Ga0180437_10005138_pt1 | contig 18081 bp, 16 predicted proteins | sample SS_ome_4_FD_132410 | JGI IMG/M metagenome (GOLD analysis project Ga0180437, IMG submission 132410) | Hypersaline lake sediment archaeal communities from the Salton Sea, California, USA - SS_3_D_1 metaG | ecosystem: Environmental > Aquatic > Non-marine Saline and Alkaline > Hypersaline >... | reverse complement strand
TAGCAGGTCACGCTTTGTGACCGAGGTCGCCCCCGCCCGCATTCGTGCATCGTCCTCAGCGCGTGGCAGGGGCATCGCCTAGTGCTCCACGGTCTGATCCCAGCAAACGTATGGCAGAGGCGAGATTGCTGGAGATCGACCCTCATGACACACCCCTCCGCAGAGTGAGACGTGGGGCCTCCGTGGCCATCCGGGGAAGAGCCCGCCACCCGGTTCTCGGCTCGCGCCGGAGCGCCTCAAGAAGCCGTCGGACGAGACGGCCGGGTTGCTTCCGCCGATTCTGGGCTGAAACTGCTTTGAGAACGCAAGGTCTGTTCGGACGAGCCGACTCGTGATGGGCGCCGTGATCCGCGCCGATTCCCACGACTTCGTGGTGACCGCGGTCGCCAACGAGCCGCTGGTGCCATCTGACAGGAGCGAATTGCCGGCTTCGGGCAAGGCGATCTCGTCACTGCGCCACCGTTCGGTCGAACAGTGCGACCTGCGCGCGACCGTCGAGCCGGGCAGCAACCGAATCAACCTGCCGCGACGAGTAGAGTGACTGGATCATCGTGCGGAGGTAGGTTATGCTTCAACGTGTCACCGCCCGGCTAACTTGCGGAGGACACGGCATTGCAGACTTCTTCGCGCTACCATGACCATAGCCTCGCCACTGAGAAGACGATCCGCTCGGCGTTTCTCTTCGAGAACGAAACGGCTCCCTACCTGATCTACGATGCTAACTACTGGCTGTTCGGCGATGTGCCGGAGCACATCCCGATCGACTATTGCGACGTCGACCCTACGAGCATGATCCGCTATCAGCAGGAGGGGATCGAGCGGCACATGGCGAACTACGACGACGCCTACATCCCCTTCCTGATGCCCTGGTACGGCACGGGGGTGCTGGCCTCGGGGTTCGGGGTGAACATCAAGTTTCAGCCCTGCATGGACCCAGCCGTCGACCTGCCGCCGATCTCCGACGTGAGGCAACTCGACGACCTCCGGCCGCCCAACCCGGAAAAGGACGGCTTGATGCCGCGCGTGCTTAATACGATTCGCGTGATGCGCCAACGGAGCGACCTGCCCGTCGGCGTGACCGATTGCCAGGGGCCGTTGACCACGGCGCTGCAGATCATCGGCTACGACAAGATGATCTACTGGATGCACGACTATCCCGAGAAGATCCACGAGCTGATGCAAACGATGACCGACGCGTTGATCAACTGGGTCAAGGTTCAGAAAGAGGTGGCCGGCCAGCGCATGGAAGACGCTGCCTACGTGCTGGGGATCAAGATTCCCGAAGGCTACGGCGGCGTTTGGATGTCGGACGACGACTGCGTGATCTTCGGCCCGGAGCTGTACCGTGAGTTCGTCGTGCCGTACAACAGCCAGGTACTGAAGGCCTTCGGCGGCGGCTCGATTCACTATTGCGGCACGGCGACGCAGCACATCGAGAACTACCTGGCCACCGAGGGGCTCACGTGCATTCAGAATCTCAACCTCGACAACCTCGACGCCGCCGCCAAGATGCGACACGCGCTGGCCGAGAAAGGAATCGTCTACATGACGGCCGACTTCAACGTCGAGGACGATTACATCGACGAGTATTACCGCAACGTGTTCGCGAAGATGGGCACCCGAGGGCTGATCGTCGCGGCGTACATCGCCCCGGCAATCACCCTTTCCCGCGGACAATACGGCTCTGGGAACCGCGACCCGTTGGAAACCGGCAAGGCGATCGAACGGGCGATCCACAAGTACAACCGGGCAGGATAGGCCATGGCGGATCACACCGTCGCTTCCCTGTTCACGCAATCGATCCCGCGCGAGTCGATCTTCATCGGCGATCGTGACCGCGAGGTACTGCGGCGTCTCGCGGGAAGGTTGGCCGAACTGGCTACGCGGCCCGTCGAAGCCGAGCGGCTCTGAGCCTGGATCGCCCTGCAATACAACGGTTGCCCACCCAATTTGCCCCCGAGGAAGGATCGTCCAATGTCTCGATCGTTGGCGACGCTGCCTGTTCTTGCGATGCTGTGCCTCCTGGCGATGACTACGTTGCCGTGCGTTGCCGCGACGAACACGCTCGTGGTGCAACCGGTCAGCGCTTCGCTGCAGGAGAAGCTGGCTGCGCGGGAGATCCAGCGCTACGTCTATCTTCGAACGGGCAAACTGCTGACCATCCTGCAAAGTGACTCGCTGCCGGCTGGAAGCGACGCGATCGTGGTCGCGCGCAAGGATCGCCCGATCGTCGGCAATCTGCCGGCCGCGAACGCACCCGGCCCGCAGGGCTACCTGCTGAAGACCACTTCCCCTCAGGGGCACCGCCACCTCATGGTCATCGGCGGCGACGACGTCGGCGCGCTCTACGGAGCATATCGCTTTGCCGAGAATCTGGGCGTGCGTTTCTATCTGCACGGCGATGTCGTTCCCGACCGTCGGCTTGCCAGAATCCCCGACGTAGACGAAGCCGGTAAGCCGCTGTTCGAACTGCGCGGCGTCAACCCATGGGGTTCGCATCCGTTCGGCTTCGACGCCTGGGGCGCCGACGACTACAAGGCCGTGTTCACGCAACTCGCTAAGCTGCGGATGAACTTCCTCGGCGTCCACTGCTATCCCGAAGTCCACCCTTACGCCGAGCCGACCGTCTGGCACGGTTTACCGGGCGATTTCGACGCCCAGGGGGCGGTGCGGTCGAGCTACGTGTCGCGTTACTGCAACACCCTCATGGGGAACGCTTGGTGCATGCGTCCCAAGCGGACCGTCGACTTCAGTCTCGGCGGATCGCTGCTGTTTGAGGACGATGCGTGGGCGCCGGACGTGATGCGCGGACATTGTCCTTTGCCGCAGACGCCCGAAGCGTGCAACGACGTGTTCAATCGCACGGGCGCGCAGTTTCGCGACGCATTCGGCTTCGCTCGCGAACTGGGCGTCAAGACCTGCATCGGTACGGAGGCACCGTTGACGTTCCCGAAGGTATTGCAGGAACGACTGAAGGCCGCGGGAAAGGATCCGGCCGACCCGGCCACGGTGCGCGAGGTCTACGAAGGCACGTTCAAGCGCATCATGGCCGCTCACCCGCTGGACTACTACTGGATCTGGACGCCGGAGGGTTGGACCTGGAGGGGCAATAAGCCCGAGCAGTACGCGGCTACGGTGCGCGACGTGAAGTTAGCCTACGAAGCGAAGAATCGAGTGGATGCACCGTTCCAACTGGCCACCGCGGGCTGGGTGCTCGGTCCCGGACACGATCGCGCGGCGTTTGACAACGACCTGCCAAAGGTCATTCCGATGAGCGCCATCAGCCGCAACACCGGCGCGGCCAAAGTCGACCCGGCATTTGGACGAGTTGCCGGCCGCGAGAAATGGGCGATTCCTTGGTTGGAAAGCGACAATCGCGAGGGGCTTGCCGCTGTTCAACTCTTCGTCGGCCGGATGCGCCGTGATGCGGCCGATGCTTTGTCCTATCGTTGCACCGGATTGATGGGCTTGCACTGGCGCACCAAAATCCTCGGACCCAATGTCAGCGCGCTGGCCGACGCGGCCTGGGACCAGACCGGCTGGAATCCGTCGTTCGGCAGACTCTCGGCCGAGGGCGTGGCACCAACCGACGGACCACTCGGCGGCGCAGTGGCCGCCTATCCTGGCCGGAAGGTCAGCGGCACCGCGGATGCACTGCTCTACCAAACCTGTCGCTACAACTTCGAGGGCTACGACCTGAAGGTGCCCAACGGTCGGTATCGTGTGACGCTCGGCTTCTGTGAACCGCACTTCGACAAATCCGCGGAACGGATCGGAGACTTCGAACTGCAGGGCAAAAAGGCGGTCGAGGCGCTGGACATCTTCGCCCGCGTGGGCAAGTTCGCCGCGCTCGACTTGGTGTCGGAAGAGGTCGTCGTCACTGACGGCTGGCTGCGACTGCGCATCAAGGCCCGCCAATCGTGGCCCTGCATCTCGACCATTGTGATGGAGGGCGACGGTTTTTCCCGCAAGATCAACTGCGGCGGGCCGGCCTACAAAGACTACGAAGCCGACCTTGAAGTGACCGCAAACAACAGCTTCCTGCCCTGCGACGACTTCTATGCCGATTGGGCCACGGCCAACTTCGGTCTTGCCGAGATTGGTGACGTGTTCGCGGCGATTGACGGCAGAGTGCCGCAAGTCACCGACGGCGGCTGTCCCTCCGGCAGACTGACGCCCATTGGGCAGCCGTGGGACGCTGTCGCGCCGCAGTTCGCGTTCGTGGACGAACTCGAATCATACCGTCCGCGCGTTCAGGGCGCCGGCAACCTGCACCGGTTCGACTACTGGCTGAATACATTCAAGTACTGTCGGTCGCTTGCCCAACTGCGATGCGCCCTCGCCAATCCGGACACTGACGAGATCAAGCGTCTCTACGCCGACGCTTACCGCTACCTGCTTGCGACCGTGAACACGCCCGGCGGATTGGCCATGGTGGTCAACATGGAATCCCATCCGGGCTGGGAAGCGTCTGTGGCCAAGCACACCGGTCAACCTTGGCCCACGGAGTACCAAGGCGAACCGCGCCTCATCGTCCCCACCGTGCGCACGATGGTGTCGGAAGGCGAAGCGCTGACGGTGAAGGTCATCGTGTTGGACAACGAGCGCCCCAAGGCGGCCGCACTGCATTGGCGGCAGATGGGCGAGGGAGACTATCAAGAAATGCCGTTGGAACACGTGGCGCGCGGCGTCTACACGGTGCCCATGCCGCCGGCAAGCACCGGCGCCGTCGAATACTACATCCAGGCGACCACGGCCAAGGGCCAAACACTGACATGGCCCCCCACCGCACCCTGTATTGCGCAGACGGTGATTTGCATGCCTGACGAAGACCGTTGATGTGCACATGCGCAAGGCGCGGTACTATTCGATTGGCGTCAGACGACGAAGCAGCAAAGGGTACCGGCTTCCTTGTGCTGAGTTCATCTGGCATGGTGTATTCAGATCGACTGGCCGGCTCCGCCACTGACCGTGCTGCCCACGGCAAACACGGGGCTGGCCACGTTCGACGTGTTCTACTTCGGCAACGCCATGGGCGACTCGGGCTTGGGCAACTTCGGTGGCACGGCCCTGGTCAACGCGGTCGATTCCGGCGCGGTGCGGGACAACCCGCACAATCCGTATGTGACGCCGGCACCGCTGGACGATTTCGCGGACTACAACCGGGACCAGTGGGTCAACGCGGTCGATTTCGGGTTTGTGCGTGACAACGCAACAAACCCAGTGACGGCGCTGAAGCTGATCACCGCGCCTACGGCTGGACTATTGCCAGAGCTGGAAGAGACCCCGCCGGCCGACTGGATCGAGCTTGGAATGCTTCACGACGCGGCCATCGGCGAACTGGACTCCGAGCCGGAAGGGCTTGCCGATTCAGAGCTGTACCTACCGGAGCTGCACTGGCTCGATGCCTTTGACCTCCCGGCCAACCAGGGGCGGGCCTCGAAGATCGCAGACGCAGCACGGGCCGCCGTGGAGGAACTGCTGGCGACGGTGTAGGGCAGAAAGGATTCGACAAGACTTGACTGCTAAAGAAAGGGGCCGCAGGTGCCGGAGCCCCCGGCTCCGGCGCGGCCCCTCTTCCGTTGGTGTTACTGGGAGCCTGGGGTTGCGGGGTGTTTCGCAACGATCCGGCCGATGTGGCTCAGGTCTTCGGCGATCTGCTGCTTGAGGCGGGTGAGTACCGCGACAGGTTCCGAACCGTTGTCTTCGCAGTGCTGGATCGGGCCGACGACAATAGGATCATCGGGCCGTTTCGCGAGATCTTCGATGTCGGCGGTAGTTGACGGAGAGGATGCGATCCCAGGAATCGCTCGAACGCCAGGCTGCCCGCACCGACCGCGCCCAACCGTGGACCGCGCATTTCCGGAACGGTATGCTGGCGGTGCCATTTCGGGCTTCCCCCATCTTTAGCCTGGTCTATCAGGAGATCCCTGATGCAATCCCGCCTCAGCCGACGTACCTACCTCAAGACCGCGGCAGCCACGGTCGGCTCTGCGATGATCCTGCCGGCCGGCCTTGCCAGGGGCTATGCCGCAAACGAGAAGATCCACATCGGCATCATCGGCGCCGGGGGCCGGGGCGGGGCTAACATGATGGCCTGCGCCGGGGAGAACATCGTGGCTCTGTGCGACGTCGATGAGAACCGACTCGGCCGGGCCGCAGCGCGCTTCCCCCAGGCCCGGAAGTACTTCGACTTCCGCAAGCTCCTGGAGACCGAGAAAGACCTGGACGCAGTCGTGGTGAGCACGCCCGACAACTGTCACGCCCCGGCCAGCGTCATGGCCATGAAGCTGGGCCTGCACGTCTATTGCGAGAAGCCGCTTACCCATTCGGTTCACGAAGCCCGGGTGATGACCACCGTGGCGGCCGAACAGAAGGTGGTCACGCAAATGGGCACTCAGTTCAGTTGTTTCGAGCACAATTTCCGCACCGTGGAGCTGCTTCAGGCCGGCGTAATCGGCCCGGTCCGAGAGGTTCACGTTTGGGTGGGCAATCCGCTCTGGCCGCAGGGACAAGACCGGCCCAAAGGCGAAGACCCGATCCCGCCACACCTACATTGGAGCGAGTGGATCGGCCCCGCGCCGATGCGCCCGTTTAAGGACAAGTACACCAGCGGTCCGCTGCAGGGCAAGCCCGTGTATCATCCCTTCGTGTGGCGGGGCTGGTGGGACTTTGGCACCGGGTTGCTCGGCGACGGGTGCTGTCACCAATGCAACGTGATCTTCTGGGCGCTTAAGCTCGGATCCCCGACGAGCGTGGAGGCGGAGTCGTCGGGCATGCCCTCCGAATCGTTCCCCGAGTGGTCCATTATTCGTTACCAGTTCCCCGGCGAGGGCGATCAGCCGCCAGTGAAGCTGGTCTGGTACGAGGGGGGCAAGATGCCGCCGGCCGAGGTCCTGCCGGAGGGGAAGGTGTCTTCCGGCAGCCCGTTGTTCATCGGCGAGAAGGGCCAGTTGTACTGCAATCCTCCGATGCTGTTTCCTCGGAAGGATTATGCCGACTACGAACCGCCCGAGCCGACGATACCTCGACGTACGGAGGTCCACGAAGACTGGCTGAATGCCATCAAGAACGGCACGCAGCCCGGCTGCCATTTCGGCCATGCCGGCCCCATGGCCGAGTCGCTTCTGTTGGGCAACGTCGCACTGAAGGTCGGGCAGAAGATCGAGTGGGACTCGAAGGCATTCCGGGTGACCAACTGCCCCGAGGCCAACCAGTATCTCAAGCGGGACTACCGCGCGGGCTGGGGCTTGTAGCTTCTGCCAATGCTTTCCTATGCAGCCCTACGGAAGGTGTCTCGGATATCACGACTCAAATGACGAGGAGATTACCCCATGTTCCAAGCTCCCATCCTCGCTCTGAGCGTTCTCGTTGTCGCGGCGTCATCAGACGACCTCCAGCTGGAGGAGGGTTTTGTTCGTTGGGACAACGGCCAGGACCTTACCGGCTGGTACGCTTCGCATTGGAACGGACAGCCGACGAACAACCCGGCTGGGTGGAGCGTGATTGACGGCGCAATCCATCTCAACTGCGATCAAGCTGGCAGCCATCTGTTCTCCAAGCAGACCTTCAGTCGCAATGCGGTCATTCGGCTGCAGTTCCGTGCGACGAAGGCAGCCGATTCCGGCCTGAACGTCCACGGCAAGCAGTTCCAGGTCCGCGACTACCCGAACTCACTGCCCGATACCCAAGCGTTCGCTCCTCACTGCCGCCCGCCGGGCGAGTGGAACGACCTGGAACTGGATATCATCGACGGTGCAGCCCGGATTTCACTCAATGGGCAAGTGATCGTCCCCGCCTGGCCGATCGGGGAGAAGAGGGATCTGGGCTTGGGACTGCAGCGGGAGAAGGGCGACTTCGACTTCCGGTACATCCGAGTCAAGGAGAGGAGGTGAGGCCCACGACCGACGCCCCGCCCGTCCCCGTCACCCGGTGCCCCGGCCACCACGTCGCTCTGGATAGCAGGAGCAGGTCGTGCCCGCCTTGTGCCGTCCGCCGCCGATCCTGAGCTGTGCGGGACGCGTGCCAGTCCTGGTCGCCACAGCAATCCAGGCCCAAAACCACAAAGGACCACGGGCGGAACCACGGGACCTTCAGACTCGTCTAACCACGGGTCGCGACGCGCCCCCGGCGAGTTTCCCCGCTCGAGAGGCCAACTGATGACAAGATGCAGCACGTGGCTGGCCCTGATCCTCCTTGCCGTTCTCACCGGCCACGCCCTGGCCGACGTCGACCTGGTGACCATCCCCCGCCGGGAGGGGACGCAGCTTACCATCTACAACTCCGAAGACATCACCATGGTCCGGGAGCACCGGCTGCTGACCGTGAAGCCGGGCATCAACCGCATCCAGTTCACCTGGGCCAACACGCTGATCGACCCGACGAGCATCGACTTCCGCATCCTCGACCACCAGGACCAGGTCGACCTGATCGACACCACGTTCCCGGCCGGGCGCAACGATGCCCTGCAATGGAACATCACCAGCCGCATGGCCGGGAAAATCGCCGTCGAGATCCGTTACTTCACCAGCGGGATCACCTGGACGGCCGACTACGTGGGCATCGCCAACGAGGACGAGACCGAGCTGCGGCTGACCGGCTACGTCCGCGTGGCGAACAACTCGGGCGAGCTGTACGACAACGCCCAGGTCCGGCTGGTGGTCGGCACGATCAACCTGGTCGAGAAGATCGCTGATTTGGCGACGCGGCCTGCGCCTAAGGGAGACTATGATGATTGGAGTGAGGACGAACGTGAACACGGACGGCAAGTGTTTAGGGACGCTATCAAGAAAGCAGATAACGGCGACGACCTGTTTGCCCCTGCGACTCCTCCGGCAGCTCGCCCCACAAAACCCAAAGAGGTTATCAAAGAAGGCCTGTCCGAGTACTTCCTCTTCACCATCGAGGGCCGCGAGGACATCGAGGATAAGCAGCCCAAGCGGCTAGTGTCGATGAAGGTGGCCGACGTGCCGTTGGAGTGCATCTACAAGCTCACCGACCGCGACGGCGGCGGGCATTTCACCAAGTACTACCGCTTCAAGAACGTCAAGCTGCTGGAAGACGACGGCACCGAGAAGGACCTGCCGGGGATGGAGAACCTCGGCGTCTCGCCGCTTCCCGACGGCAGCGTGCGGCTTTTCTCCGAATACCGCAACAAGGACCTGGCCTACGTGGGCGGCACGCAGACGAAGTACGTGCCCATCGGCGACCGGGTCGAGGTGAACGTCGGGGCCGACCCAGACATCACCATCGCCCGGCGGCTCAAGGACCAGCGGATCACCAACGTCGTGGCCCGGCAGTACAAACGGCGGCTGGACAACACGTTCGTGCTGTACTACGACTTGATCGACTACGACGAGACGCTCTACTACGAGGAGGAGATCGTCTCGGGCAAGCCCGTGGTGGCCAAGGCCGAGCTGGAGCGTCAGTTCGACGCCGATGTCGTTCTCTGGGGCAGCGAAGGCAAGCCCAAGGACTGGGACAGCAACGAGCCGGGGGCCTACGTCGACCTGCACGAGGTCGGCGGCCGTGTCGAGCGCGTGGACCAGAACCACGTGAAGTACTTCCTCGACCTGAACCCCGGCGAGAAGCGGTTCGTCCGCTACTCGGTCACCTACAAGCGCCGCAAGGTGGGACCGGAACTGAACACAGAGAAGAGGCGGGAGCCGCTGTAGAGATCGGCCGGCTCCGGCGAGGCTCCATGGCACGTCTCTGGGCTTCGCCCCGGCACCGAGAGTTGCAGGCGATGTTTAGGTGGCTTCGCACGGGGATGGAACCGGTATCCAGCGAGAGTGGTGCACCGACGAAAGGTAAGAGGATCGGAAGCGTTCCTGCCGGACAGGCATCAGGGATCCCCATTGGTTTCGGCACGGAGACCGTAACTTCGGATCGCCGTCACAAGATTGTGGATGGCGAACAGATCGCCGCAGAAGCGTGTAGCGTCGACGTATCGACGAAACTCTTCACCCCGTTTGCCCAAAATCCAGGCTTGGGCCGGTACGTTGCCACTCTGGTGCCAAAGCGGGCACAGGTGATGCTCCGTGGCCGACTGCTTGGGGGCTTCGCTCAGGTACCAGTAGGGCATCGCGTCGTCGAGGTATTCCAGGTACGTTGCACATTCGGGCCGGGCGTACTCGGCCAGCAACCGTCCCACCTCGGGGACCAGGTCGATGAACGGCGGTAGCTCCTGGTCCTGCCCGGAGATCGTTGTGACCGGGCCGCAACGAATGATTGTGCAGAGCTGGTCGATGTGAACGACCGAGCGGTGGTCGTCCTCGGCCTCGCCGCGCACGAGGCCCATCCGGTGCATTTGATCGACGTAGTGTGCCTGGGCGACCCGTGCCAAAGCGAACTTGCCGGCCAGGTGGCGCGCCGTGGTCTCCACGTCGTGCCAGCCGTTGCGGCCCGCGAGACGGGCGAGTCCAATCGCACCGGCCAACCAGGCGTTGTAGGCTGCGGAGCCTTGCAGGGTCGTGAAACGGGCGTCGGCGGCATTGCGCAATTGGCGCAACCGTCGGGGCCCGAGAATGGCCCAGTCCTGCTGCGCCGCGAGTTCCGACGCCAGCCGGGCGGCCTCCTCACGAAGCAACGCCCCGTCGGGCAAGCCCGGGATGACCGCCGCTGCTCGCTCGATCCGGTAGAGATCTAGGAAGAAGTTACGCTGCCGATAAGCCTGGTCTCGCGTCAGCGCGCCAAGCGACCCGTCGCGAATCCCGTCAACCTGGTAGGGCTCACGGGGTGCCCCGTCGGTGTAATAGCGCCGGTCGAGTTCCAGCGGTGGATACCGTTCCCACTCGTTGACCACGTACCGGCTCACGCGCTCTTGAAGTGTTGGAGACAAGTAAGGATAGGCGCGGGCCAGCGCGTAGGCCGTTTCCGGCGTGCCGACCCAGTACCAGCTCGAATCCCGCGTGCCCAGCCCGCCGTGGACAAGATACAGCGGACGGAGATGACCCGCCGCGACCATCGCGTCAACCTGCCTCTCGAGTTCGTCCCGCAGGGATTGCGCTTCAGGAACGGTGTCAACTCGTTCCGTATCGACGTCGAGGATCCGTCTCAGGCCCGAGAGGCGGTACTCGTAGCAGTCGGTTTCCTCGATCACTGCCATCTTGCCCGCGAAGTCCATTAGATTCCCATCGACGGGGCGCACGTTGCGGTCTTCCGCGTGAAACGTCACGGCCATCCCGCTCTCGACCGCCAACGTGAGCGTCGGCGGGATCGGAGCTGCCTTGATTGCCGGTGTCTGCCAATCGTCATGAAAAGAGATCTGCTGGAACTGGTTACGTACGACGATCGTGTCGCCCGAATCGGCCAACGCGACCATCTCCTCCACTGTCAGCGGGAAATCCCGTAGCCAGCGCGACCAGCGACGGCACTGCCGGACCACTTCCTCTGGCAAACCGGTTCCCCATGCTTCGGTCTCTTCCGGCAGCCACACCCGACGGCCGAAGGCCGGCATGATCGCTACCTTGCCGACACGCTCGGCGAACCGGATCAGGATTTCGCCGTCGGATAGGCTAAGAGACGAGGGGCGGTGCTCCAGCCGCAGCAGAAGTGGCACGTCGAGGGCCTCTGGCACATTCTGCTCAAAAGCCGACTTGCTCGAGCCGGACCGCGTTTCCACGTCAAAGGCACCGGCATGGCCCCGCGCGGCCGAATCGGTGCCGAACCACATGAGCATCCACGGCTCGTCCAAATCGATAGCGGTGGATTGCTTTAGGTCGGCGACGCGTCGAACGAGAACCTCACCGGCAGTCGACCAGGCGACGTAGCGGGGCAACGTGCCAGGCGCCGTTTGCCCAGTGTCAGTCCGAGCCGGGCCCGATGGCGCCGGTGCTACCGGAGCTGCCGCCAGGTGAATCGTTGCGTCGGGAATCTCCAGCAAGACTGCCGGGGAGAGTCGGCTGGCAATGGTGGTCGCCTGGCCCTCCGCGGTCTCGCACTCGAACTGATGATGCACCCAAGACCCTTTGCCCTGGCGCCATCTCTTCGCATCGAACTGGATGGCAAGGATCGGATCGGTTGCACCCGCGTAAATGCCCGGCAGACCGCGGACGTGGGCGATCACATCTCGGGGCCGGCGCAGCACGACACCGTCGGGAACGACCTCTAAGCACAGCGACAGACCCGCCGCGGTGCCAGGATCCCGATCGGTCTGTTGGCGGTCTTCCGCCCGGGCAAGAACAGCGGCCATGAGCGACATGGCAAGTGCCAGGATTGCCCACATGGCTTTCTGGAAGCGGACTTTGTCTGTCATCAAATGGGCCTCGCAAGATGGATTCGTCGGACTACTCGCCGGAAAATGCGTAGAGGACGCTTCGGGGCGACTTATGGAAGAGCTGCTTCCCGGCGATCACAACCGGCGAGCACGTGCTGTGCATCCCACCACCGTAGATTCCCTTGCCGCCAAGGCGCCGCTGGCCTCCCAGGTCGCCGGCAACGTAGCCTCCCTCGCCAGTCTCGATATGGTGCCAATTGTGGAATGGGGCCTCGAACGGCCAGGACGGATCGCGTACCGGAAAGGCGATCCGCCCGCCAACGCTGACACCCCAAGCCTGATCCATCACGCAAAAACCGCCGTAGAAATCGCCCTGCCCGTGCGACCACTGTACGCCGGGCTTAGGCTTGTGGCCCGGGAACCCGATCAATTGCGAAGGCCCCGCGAACCGGTCCTTCAACAGGGGCTCCATGCGCCCGCTGTCGAGGTGCAGGCGGCCGAAGAACGCGTTGCCCGAGGCACTCAAGTGGATATTGCCGTACATGAAGTGGGCCCGGCCTTCCGGGTCGACTGCCGGCGGGATCGGCGTACTGCCGCCCCCCTCGACCGGGACCAGCGGCACGATGAACTTCTGCCGGCCGTCCCTCGCGTCGAGGACGAAAACCGATTGTTGTTCGGGACGTTCGCGGAACCACTTCTCAAGAAGCGGGAAGACGCCGTCCTCCACAAGGACCTCGTCGGCCTTGTGCGCTTCGATGAAGGGAACCATTACCTCCCTTTGAATATCACGCCAATGGGTCCGCAGGGGGATGGCGTGTTCCACCGTCACGATCAGGTTGCCTCCCGATGCAACGACCCAGTACTCGCGGATCGCCGAGCCGGGGAGCTTCTCTGACCGCCAGATCCGCCGACCCATCGCACTCTGGAAGGCATAGACGCGCATATCGCCGACCCCGACGTAGAGGACGCCTCGCTCCCAGGCAGGCGTCGCCATCACAAGGCTCGGCACGGGGCTTCGCCACAACTCTTCTCCCGTGCCTGCGCCGAGGGCTCGGACGTAGCCGTCGCGGCCGCCCACGAACACGCGGCCCTCGGCCACCACGGGTGACGCCCAGATCGGCGCGCCGGTCTCGAACTTCCACAACCGTGAGCCGTCGGACTCGCGAACGGCATGGCAGCAACGATCTGCCGAATTGACATAGACGAGCCCGTCGGCCCAGGCCGCCGACCCGAAGATCGGCGCCCCGGTCCGGTAGGTCCACAGGGTCTTGCCGGAACTCCTCGCCAAGGCGTACAAGTTGCCGTGGCCGGTGCCGATAAACAGCCTGTCGCCGGCGACCACGGGCTGCGCGGCCGACTGCGTCGGCTCTTCCATGTCGCGATGCCACAGCAGGCGATAAGGCGGTCTTGGCTCATCGGATGTGTAACCACTGTGTCCAGGACCACCCTGCAGTTGTGGCCAGTCGGCTGCCGCCAGTGCCCCGGACATGAAGTTCGAGATCATTACGCCACCGATCGATAGAACCAGTTGTCGCCACATAGAGATACCCCTGCGATTGAAACGACAGCCGCGGCGACCGAAGGAAACGTCGTTGGGTACGGCCTCGCGTATTCCTGGTGTAGCTGTAATCGAGCTCGTAGTCAACGGTGAGACGGGGCTCTGCGCTGACCTGAACCCCGGCGAGAAGCGGTTCGTCCGCTATTCGGTCACCTACAAGCGCCGCAAGGTGGGGCCGGAACTGAACACCGAGAAGAAGCGGGAGCCGCTGTAGAGATGGGCCGGCTCTGTTGGACGAGCATGGCCCGGTGCTTGCATTGCGGTACCTCTGGACCTATAACGATCGCGTCCGGAGAGGTGACGTCGGAATCCTTTGCCACTTGCGGTCTGTCATGTCTCATTCGCCAGGTTGCGTTGCCCGACTACGCGTTCTCGTCCTGCTGACCGCCATGGCCGCCGTCCTAACCGCGGTCCCGGGTACATCTGCCGAAGAGACTCGCCACGTTTGGCAGAAGGTCGAGATCGTCCTGAATGCGGAGAGGGATTACGCCGACCCGTACCGAGACGTCGATGTTTGGCTTGATCTCGAAGGACCGGGCTTCCGGCGCCGCTGCTACGGGTTCTGGGACGGGGGCAACCTCTTTCGTGTGCGGATCACCGCCACCGCCCCCGGCAAGTGGCGGTGGCGAAGCGGCTCGAGCCAGAACGATTCCGGACTCCGAGGTCGTTCCGGTTCGTTCACGGCCGTCGCGTGGACGGACGTCGAACTGGATGAGAACCCCACGCGCCGCGGGATGATCCGCCCGAGTGCCAACGGGCACGCCTTCGAGTATGCCGACGGCACGCCCTACTTCCTTCTCGGCGACACCTGGTGGGCAACGCCCACGTTTCGCTTCCCGTGGTTCAACGACGATCGGCCGCGGCCTATAGGACCCAGGGCGGGTTTCAAGGATCTTGTGCAGTTTCGACGGCGGCAGGGATACAACTGCATCGCCATGATCGCGGCGTTCCCTTTCTGGGCCAATGACGGGCTGCCCAACGCAGTCCAAATGGAAGACGGTAGCGTTCTACGCGCGGCGTGGCGCCAGGCCGGCACCCGAAGCGCAAAAGACATGCACAACGAAGACGGCGATCGCCCCTTCCTGATGCCGGGCAAGATCCCTGGCTACGAAGACGTGTTTCCGAACTTGGAACGGGTCAATCCCAAGTACTTCCAGAGCATGGACCGCAAGATCGACTATCTCAACACCCAGGGCATGGTCCCCTTCATTGAGGTGACGCGTCGCGACGTGGGCCAGGCATGGAAGAAGTTTTACGACTGGCCGGAGTCCTACTCGCGCTACATCCAGTACGTGTGGAGCCGGTACCAGGCCAACGTCTGCCTTTTCAGCCCGATCCACTTCGACACGCCGGCCAGGAGCATCCCGGCCTCAGAGTGGAGCGACGCGGCCAATCGTGTGATCGACCGTTACGGTCCCCCGCCGTTCGGAACCATGTGTGGGACGAACGCGAACCCGTCGTCGCTGGAAAACTACGGCCACGTGGACGAGGCCCGATGGCTCACTTTCCACCAGATCGGCAACCGGCGAACGCACGACGTGTACGCGCATCTCACCAAGATCTATCACACCTCGCCGCCGGTGCCGGCCATCAACGGTGAGCCGTACTACGACGGCATGCTCGATGCAGAACCGGGTTCTGAGCTGGCCGCGCTCTATTGCCGGTCGGCGATGTACGGCAGCGTGCTCTCCGGTGGGCTGGGGGGCCACATCTACGGCGCCGGCGGCTGGAAGGGCGGCATGTGGAGCGGCGAGGTCGAGAAGGAGTCCCCGTATCCGATCTGGGAGGTCGTGCGCTGGCCGTCGGCCGATCAGTTGAGGCATCTTGCCACCTTCGTCCTCAGCGAGGGCCGACGTTATCAGAGCCTGATCCCAAGCGATGACTCGATCCAACTGAATCGGACCGGCAAGCCCGACGGCTGTGTGGGCTGGGCCTACTGCGCTCGAGCCGCAGACAGAAGCCTCTTTCTCGCCTACTTCGAGCGAGACTGTCCCCGGGCTGAACTCTCGGGAGCCACGCCGGGACGGCGCTACCAAGTTCAATGGTTCGACCCGCGCAGCGGGCGATGGGTTGCCGCGGGAGTCCTCGCGGCCGACAACCAGGGCAAGCTCCGCGTGCCCGAGTTCCCCGGCAAAGCATCGCGTGCCGCAGACGACTGGGCCTTGAAGTTGCAGCTAAGCAAACCGTAGCGTCGAGTGAGTGCTGCGGTCGCTGGGAGGTCCTCCGCCATAATGGTTCAATGGCTGGTCGCCGCTGACATCCCGACCGATGCCCGCCGCCCGTCCCCGCCACCCCGTGCCCCGGCCCGCCCTGTCGCCCCGGTGAGCCGAACCCGGCTGGGCCGGCGGGTGCCGTCCGCCACCGTGCATCCCGATCACGACCCGGAAGCGGCGCCACGCCCGGTCCCCGCGGCAACCGGCCTTACAGCGGCCACATGGCGACGCGCGAGGAGGACCCGGTCTCACCCTCGGTCCGGTCGCAGTCAGACCCACCTGCAGGGGTATGTTTCCGGGCCCGAAACCGGCCTTGGGCGTCCCGGCTAAGGCGCGGAGGTCGTGAACACCGCCGCGCGCCAGGAAAACGGGATTGTGCGGTCGGAGGGGGCGACTTTTGCGCATTCGGAATCTACATTTCGAGGCGTCAGAGGGGCGTATTGCTGCGCATGGCGGACGCTGCGGGTTCAGCCGAGCCCAGGAGAAGATGGTACTCGGGGACGACACGGGCTGGCCCAATCAATCCGAAGACATCGTTAAACTCCTCAAGGTACCAGTCGTCTCCCAGATCATCGAGGCGGTTCTGGATGCCCAAGAGTCGTGCAACGGCCTCCGCGGCCCTCAGTTGTGGCCGACCTTCGAATGCAGACTCTGGGGGGGACTCAGCGCGCAAGAGGTCGTTCCACGCGAGCTGCTGGAGGTATGGCAGACAATCTTATTGTGGGCTATCATCGAGTCCGTACGAGCATTCCAGGCTTTGGGGCTGCCGATGAGCTTTCCACAGACACGCCTGACGCTCATCCAGCGGTTGGCGTCGGGTACGCGTCGGATAGGACGAGCCGGACGGAATGGTCAGATGCGGACAGGATAGGCCCTGAATTCCAACCTGTTGCGAGGCGCGATCGCGCGGCGGTTCGATCTGGCTTCGACCTCGCCCTTCGGCTGGGTGTGTTCAAGTACATTGAAACCTTCTACAATCCAGTAAGAATTTACCAAGCCCTCGGTTACCTTTTACCCAACCAATACGAAGCCGAACACGCCCCCGAGCAAGCGGCGCAAAGTTACCCTCGCCCGGATTCCGCCTGTCCTGGACCATCGCAGGATATTCTGAACCATGCTTGTCCTGTGCAAATGTGGTTATGAGTTTGAATCGTCAGGCCGGCGGTCGGTTCGTTGTCATGTTTGCCGTCCCGTGATGGATCTGACGCCGCTTTACGAAGAAGAGGCCGCCGAGACTCAATCGCGGGCAGAACATAATGCTCGCAGAACTCGCGAATGGGCAGAGCAGCAAAGACCTGGAAGGATCGCACGCGCCGAGGAAATGAACTACGCGGGGCTGCGATTTGACGGGGTCTATCGGACATCCTCTCCGATCATCTTGGACTCCGAGTGTGGTGAGACCTTATCTCTCTCCCTCCATTTCAGACGAGACCTGACCGTCGCTTATGAATGTCACTTGGTGTATGAGGGTACTTCAGAGTCTGACGTTGAAGAAGAACCCGGCACAACCGACTACAAATTGCTTGGGGAATCGAAGATTCGGTTCTCGTTCGACGAAGGATGGTGGGAGACTGAATGGGAAGGTGCTGTCTGCGCTGAACAACTGCGATTGACTCTTCGCATGGAAATGTATGTCGGCCTCAGTCAAGGGCCTAAGTGTGTTGTCGAGGACGAGGTAACGCTGTTGTTTGTCCCGTCAGCCAGTATCGGGTGGTCCCAACGATGATGAAGTAATCGAACGTGGTTGGCTACGTCCTCTGAAACTACGCAAAGCTGCCAGCAGCGGCATCGCTCTCATCCGAGAGGGTTGAGTCGTTCGGGCCTGAAAAGAGTTATACAGCCAACTAGCCGAGGGAGCAGGATATGGGACTGTTGAGCAGACTGTTCGGTTTGGAAAAGAGGGCCCACACCGACGACAATGATCAGGATGCAACCGGGTTCGAAACGGGTGAGTACGATCAGGCCATCACTAGCTAGTGTCCGTCGGGAAAAGGCTGATTTCGCGTTGCCGTAGGGGCGGGAGAGGGGTGCGGAGGGGCTGAAGATGGGGGCAGAGGCAGTGGCCGAGGGCTAAGGGAGCGTCGGCCGCGCGC
>Ga0180437_10005136_pt1 | contig 18087 bp, 8 predicted proteins | sample SS_ome_4_FD_132410 | JGI IMG/M metagenome (GOLD analysis project Ga0180437, IMG submission 132410) | Hypersaline lake sediment archaeal communities from the Salton Sea, California, USA - SS_3_D_1 metaG | ecosystem: Environmental > Aquatic > Non-marine Saline and Alkaline > Hypersaline > Sediment... | reverse complement strand
CGGCACAGACGATTGGCAGCTGAAGTACGACGCGGTTGGCGATGCGGACAAGGTGGCGGTGCCCTATGGTGGCGGCGGGCCGTCGGTGGTCAAGGACGGCTCGCAGTTGTGGCAGCAGGCGGTGTTCCTGCTCACTGACGCGCGCTTTGCCAACGGGCAACCCGGCGGGACGGACTTTTCGATCGACTGTCTGGGCGATGGCGATGAGTACATCAGCTTTGTCGAGATCAGCAAGGACGTTGGGGTTGGCCCCAGCACAGCCACGATCGAGGGCAGCGTAACCCTGCAGCGCTCGGGCACACCAGCGCCGCATCCCAGTTGGTCCGTGCCGCTGACGGTGACAGTGGGCGGCACGCCCCACGGCGTGACCACGGACCAGAGCGGTGCATTCACGCTCGCCGGCCTCACGCCAGGCGCGCACGACATTCAAGTGAAGAACGCGCATACCATCAGCAATCTCAAAACCGGGGTCGTGCTCAACGCGGGCAGCAACACGGTGGATCTCGGCGAGCTGAAGGAGGGCGACGTCAACAACGACGATACGGTCAATTCCAGCGACTTTTTGCTGCTCCGCAGCTCGTACTTCATGAGCGAAGGGGAGCCTGGATTTGTCGGTGGTGCAGACTTGAACGAGGATAGCATCGTAAATTCCTCTGACTTTTTGCTGCTGCGTGGTAACTACTTCCTCAGCGGGCCCATTGTGGTGAATGGGGGATAGCCAGGGCGATCGATGTGGCTTCGATATCCACGGCATCAAGCTATCAGTGACGATCGGAACAGCAGTAGCTGTCGCTTTGTCCCTCCCGTGCATCGAGGCATCGGCCTGCTACTTCTAGGCCTGCTCATGCTGACGCTCTTGCCGACAGTGGTGCATGCCGACGGCCCGCTTTACACCAATCCTGGCGACCGCTTCGGCGTCGATGTGCGCCGCAAGTTTGGCACCATCGCGGACTTTGATGTGGCAGCGCTGCACATTGCCTGGTACTCAGATTGGGGTGCGAGGCTCCACCCGCTGCGACCCGGGGGCATCGAATACGCGCAGTTGATCTGGACCGCAGAGGGAGACATCTGCCATCCGGAGACCTTGGAAGCACTGCAGGAACTGGATCCGCTAGGACCCTTTGTGGACGCCAATCCCGGTTCGCTGTGGATGATCGGCAATGAACCCGAGTGCATTCACCAGGGCAACAGCACACCGGAGCAGTATGCCGAGCTCTACCACCGCCTGTACACCTACATCAAGGGACGAGATCCCACGGCGCAAATCGCCATTGGAGGAGTTGTCCAACCTACGCCACTGCGTCTGGAGTGGCTGGATCGCGTGCTCGGCCACTACCAGAGCACCTATGGCCAACGGATGCCGGTCGATGTGTGGAACATCCACAACATGATCCTGCCCGAAGTGCGGGGCGGCTGGGGCTGTGAGATCCCCCGCGGCTTGAGCGCCGACAGCGGCCGGTTGTACACCGTGAACGACAACGACAACATGGACTATTTCGCGCAGCAGATCGTCGACTTTCGGACCTGGATGCGCGATCGGGGGCAGCGGGACAAGCCATTGATTATCAGCGAGTATGGCGTGCTCATGCCCGTGGAGTACAGCTTCCCCGCAGAACGGGTCAATGCCTTCATGAATGCGACATTCGACTACCTGCTCACGGCTACGGACGAGCAGATCGGCTATCCGCTAGATGAAAACCGCCTGGTACAACGCTGGCTGTGGTACAGTCTGAACGACCAGCCCTGGAATCCCAAGACCGGCGCAGGGTTCAACGGGGCGCTGTTTGACCATCGCTACCCGACCTACCCAGGGGTGCTGACCGTGTTCGGGCACAATTTCAAGCAATATACCAACGCATTGCAGGGTTGCAGCATCCGCGGTCACGTCACGCTGCAGCGGCCCAATCGGCCAGCGCCGGATTCGAGCTGGTCTGTGCGGCTCAGCATTACCATTGGTGATACCACATACCAGGTCACCAGCGATGGCCTGGGCTCTTTCACACTGGGCAACCTCACACCAGGCAGCCACGACATCGTGATCAAGGGCCAGCACACATTGAGCAACGTGTGGACGGCCTACACACTGGCTGATGGTGCGAATACGGTCGACTTTGGCGAGCTCAAAGAGGGCGATGCCAACAACGATGACATGGTCAATTCGAGTGACTTTTTGCTGCTGCGCGCGTCCTACTTTAAGAGAGAAGGTGATGCGGGCTTTGTCGACGGCGCAGACTTTAACGAGGACGGCATCGTGAACTCGTCGGACTTTATCCTGCTGCGCAACAGCTACTTCCAGCGCGGTCCCATCGAGATCAGCGGCCTGGAACCCTGAGCGGCCGGGTGCGTATGGGGGTGTGCCCCATGACGTCATTATAGTGATTCTTGCCACTCTTCTCGGTGCACACCCAACCTCGCAGCAGAGCCTCCAATGCTGAGGTATACAAAACACACATCCGGAAAGGTGATGAATAACGACATGAAGAGATATGCTTGGATCGCCCTGGGACTGGTCGCCAGTCTAATTTGGGCCTGGACCGCTGTGGCGAGACTGCCATCCAATCAAACAGCCTCGCGCGGCATCTACATCCAGTTCGACAACATCTTTAACAACATCGATGTGGCGCATGGCTTCCCGGTCACCGGCGGTCACCAACGATGGCAATGGAAGACCCTTGAGCCAGACTACGACAATGACTATCGGTTCGATGAGATCCGCTCTTTCGTCACCCAGCAGGCCTCAGTCGGTAAGAAGGCTGCACTGGGAATCGAGACCTTTGTGGGGCGCATCAACCAGAGCGCGCCCTATGGATCGCTGGGTGTTCCACAGTGGCTGTGGCAAACGTACCCCAATGTGGCGCCGTGGAATCCGCGTGGTAATCCACCCTACTGGTATACTCTGAACTACCTGGACGCCAACTACAAAGCCAAGTATCAGGAGTTCGTGTACGCCTTTGCCGACTGGTTGGCGTCGAACCCTGACGTCGCAGCTGACGTGGGCTGGGTCGAGATGGGCGTCGGGATGTACAGTGAGACACAGCCCAGCGATCAATGGGTGACGCAGAACTGGCCCGACTATGCTTTCTACGCCGATGACCCGCCCGCCGGTCTGGGCTGGAGCGGTGCGGACTGGCAAGGCTACGTCAACTGGTGTACCGACACCTACTATCACGCCTTCCGCGTGCGCAATCCCAGCCTATCCTTCATCCCCCTGTTCTTAAACTGCGCACCCGACTTTAAGGGGACGCGCGATGCCTTTTCGGACTATGCGGCGCAGAAGGGCATCGGGCTCAAGAACAATGGGCTGCAAGTGGACCGACGCCCGTATTACCTCTATGGGCCGCTGGAAAAATGGGGTGCGGTCACGGCTCCTGGCGTTGCACCCATCGCCTGGGAGACCTACGAGCAGTGGTTGACCAATGAGACAGAACTGTATTGGGGCCTGCTGTGCGCCCTGGACAAGCTGCCTGACGTCCTGGAGCCCGACCGCTGGTTGATGGTCGACGATAGCTACAACAAGCGCGTGAACTACGTGAACATCTGGAACTGGGTGGCACCCTACGTCGGTGTGACACCTGACACGACACCCGGTCTTTGGTGCGCGCTGCGCGAGACAGAGTTCCCAGCCAACGGCGAACCCGGCAACTTTGACTTCTGGCTGTTCGAGAGGACGAATCTGGCTGGCGGAGCGAGCGTGGCGGCGTGGAACGTCACCGGCTACAAGGAAGGACGCTACACACGCCGTACCGATCAGAGCAGCGGCAATCCCTACATGCATTTCCAGGTACTGAACCCCTCGACCTTCTTCAACGGCCCGGGACAGGTGACGGTCTACGTCACCTACCTCGACCAGGGAACCGACTCCTGGAGGCTGACCTACGACTCCTACACGGGAGAAAAGACCGCTGGCACGGTGACCAAGACCAACACCAACACCTGGAAGAAGCAGTCGTTCGTGTTGAGCGATGCCCGTTTTGGCAACGGCTACGGACCGGGCGGTGTTGGCACGGCGCCGGACCTCAAAATCGACTGCATGAACAATGGCGATGAATACATCCACCTGATCGAGGTGGTGAAAAGCGGGGGTCCTACGCCCACGCCTGTGACGCCTACAGCCTGCAGCATCCAGGGCAGCGTCTCTCTGCAGGGGCGTCCCACGCCACCCCACGCCCGCTGGTCCGTACCTTTGACCGTAACTGTGTGCGGTACGCCGCGCTCGGCCACGACCGATCAGATGGGCAACTTTACGGTAACGGGCCTGACGCCTGGCACATGCGATATCCAGGTCAAGAACGGCCACACGCTCAGCAACAAGCGGACAGGCTACACCCTGGTCAACGGTGTGAACACAATCAACATGGGTGAGCTGAAGGAAGGGGATGCGAACAACGACAACACGGTCAACTCCAGCGACTTTTTGCTGTTGCGCGGATCCTACTTCAAGAGCGAGGGCCAGCCAGGCTTTGTCGATGGCGCAGACTTTAACGAGGATGGTGTCGTGAACTCGTCCGACTTTTTGCTGCTGCGCAGCAACTACTTCCTAAGCGGGCCAATCGAAGTAGGCGGTGGGGGCGGACAGGGTGAGGCGCAGTCACTCTCACTCACGGTCATGGCCGTAGACACAGCCAGTATCGCTATCGAGCCAGCGTCAACCACGGTGCAGGAAGGCAACGTGTTCGAGCTTGACGTTCGCATCGACGCTGGGGAGGCTGGGGTCGCGGTGGCAGACGTCTATCTCGACCTGGACCCGGATGACCTGGAGATCCTGGAGATCATAGACGGTGAGAGCCTGGAGATGATCGCCAAGCGCTTTGACAATGGCGAAGGCACGGTCGACATCGGCGCCGGCACGCTTGGCACACCGGTGACGGGCAGCTTCGTGCTGGCCACGGTGCGGCTCCATGCCAAGGCCGACACCCAAGGAGCTACCACAGCCATCGCCTTCTCGCTCACAGCGCCTCGCGAGACGGTGGTCAAGGATGATCAGGATCACAACCTGCTACAGACAGCCATTGATGGGTCCGTGAGGATCGACGAGGCGGCCAGCTACAGCCTCTATCTGCCAGCAGTATTGCGCTAGGCAGGGCTGCCAGATGACGCTGTCTCCTGTCTAAGGAGTTGGGCATGAAGCGAGCAACCCGAGACCGCATAGGAGCCCGCCCTGGAATCATCATGGCAGGGCTAGTGGTGATGGCCCTGGTGTGCACACTATGGCTATCGCCACTCCCGGCCCCATCAAGCGCCACGACACTGGCCGGGACAGCGAGCATCGCCTTGAGTCCTGCATCGCAGACCGTTGCCCCTGGGGCATCCTTCGACGTCAATGTGCGCATTGATCCCAGCGGCGAGGCAATCGCGGCGGCCGACGTGTACATCAACTTTGACCCAGAGTACCTGTCGGTGGTCGAGATTCTGGATGGCTCCGGGCTGAGCATCTTCGTGAAGCCGTACAATAACACCGCGGGAACCATCGACATCGGCGCAGGTACGCTGGGCAGCCCACTGACGACGCAGTTCACGCTGGTCACCGTGCGCCTGCAGGCCAAGACTGGCACGGGCGGTACGCCGACGCAGATATCGTTCTCATTCGCTGGCGGCAGAACCACCGTATTGAAGAACGAGCTCGACCAGAACGTTCTCGGCACGCACACGAACGCGCAGGTTCAGATCAGCGGGGCCACGAGCACGCCTGTGACGCCTACGGCCACCGCGACGCGCACAGCTACTGCGACGCGTGTCACCAGTGGAAATGTGACTATCCAGATGCAGCCCACGTCGCAGACCGTCGGTCCGGGCAGTCTCCTCGACGTCGATGTGGTGATTAACCCCCAGGGGATGGGCATCGCGGCGGCCGACGTATATATCAACTTTGATCCGCTGTACCTGGCGGTGAACCAGATCATAGACGGCACAGGTCTAGACATCTTCGCCAAGCTGTTTGATAACGGCGCTGGAACCATCGATATCGGTGCCGGGACGCTTGGTAGCCCAGTGACCGCGCAGTTCACCCTGGTTACCCTGCGCTTGCAGGCCAAGGCTGGGACGGGCGGTACACCGACGGAGCTGCTGTTCTCCTTCGCGCCGGGCCGCAAGACCGTGGTCAAGGATGAGAGTGACCAGGATCAGCTAGGGCCAGCCACCAACGCCTCGGTCTCTATCACAGGCCCCACACCCACCAGCCCACCAGCGACAGCAACGCGCACGCCGACGCTGACCCGTACAGCTACCTCCACGCCCACCCAGACGCCAACGCGAACGGCAACGCCAACCATCACGCAGACACCTGTCGGGCCACCGCAGGAAATCGAGTTTCAGAACGAGGTGTCGCCCAATCCTTCGTACGACGATGTACAGGACACCTTTGTCGACAACTGGGAGCCCGCCAGGAACTATGGCGACATTGGCGAATTGCGACTGCGCCACGATGGGCTAAAACGCGCGTTCATTCAGTTCGACGTTTCAGACTACATCCCCTATGGCTCGACCATTGTGGAGGCCAAACTGGATCTGTGGTTCGACTGGGCAAGCACCAGCAACTTCATCGACGCTGACTTGTACCGTGTGAACCGCCAGTGGGATGAGATGACCGCCACCTGGAATGTCCCGTGGCAAGGTCCCGGCTGCAACGCAGTTCCGGGCGACAGGGAGGCAACGCCGGCAGCAACGCAGCGCTTGCGCTTTACCAAGCAGTGGATGACGTGGGATGTCACCGATCTGCTGCGCGAGTGGGTGTCGGGAGCAGTGCCGAACAACGGTATGCTGCTGCTGGGCCGAGGGGACTTGATGCGCGAGGCGCTGTTCCGCTCCTCTGAATTTACCGATCCAACACAGCGTCCCAAGCTCCGTGTCAAGTTCTATCCTGCACCGCCCACACCCACGCCCACGCGCACGACCACACCAACCTTGACGGCAACCGCCACGTCTGTGCCGGGCAGAATCGAGGGTCTGGTATGGAACGACCTAAACGGCAACAGCGTGCTGGACTCTGGCGAGCCTGGGCTTGGTGGGGCGACCCTGCGGCTCTACGACATGGATCATCCTGCGCCAGAGCCGCCGGTGCGCCCTGCTTTCATAACCGGCGGCGATGGGTCGTTCGCCTTTGCAGATCTGGCGACAGGATGGTACATTCTGGTCGCCAACCATCCTGCCGGATACTCGCCAACGACCCTTGAAACGTTGACCGTTATGGTTTCGCCTGGGGGTACCACCCAGGTCAACTTCGGAGCGTGGACCTCTTCGTTCACGCCCACGCCTACGTCAACACTGCCCTACAAGATCTTCCTTCCCGTCATACGGCGGCGGTCATGAGACGGACAGCGCACGGACTGCGGGTCCTGGCCAAATGCGGCCGGAGCGCGAGGCTCCAACATTCACAGAAGCAAAACGGCCTGGAGTGAGTCGAGTATGAGAAAGGCTGGTCTCTTCTTCGGGCTGCTGGCGTTGTTCGCGGTGGGCCTGTTCATCCATCTGGCAGCGCCCGGCGCGGCGCAGAACCAGGCCGCCATCTCGCAGCCTGACGCGGGCGTGTTGATGTCGGCCGTCACCACCACGGTGACGTTCCAGCAAGAGGTCCTGCCTGACCCTTCCTACGGCGGTGTAACCGACACCTACATCGATAACGACCATCACATCGAGAGCTACGGCGACCGGCCGGAGATGCGTGTCAACTATGACGGCCGCCAGAAGATGCTGCTGCGTTTTGAACTCAGCGAGCACATCCCTACGAATGCTGCTGTCACCTCAGTCAAGCTCGAGCTGTTTGGCTACTACAGGCGGTTTGACAGGACGCTTGACGTGGCGCTCTATCCACTGCTGCGGGCCTGGTCCGAGGAGGCGACAACCTGGGACGAACCGTGGCAGGTGGCCGGCTGCGATGGTGCCACGGATCGCGAGTCCGAGTATATCGACATCGCCACCTTTCGCTACATCAACACCTGGCAGGTGTGGGAGGGCGACGGCCTGCGAGCTCTGATCCAGCAATGGGTCGAGGACCCGTCAACGAACCATGGCGTCGTACTGATCGGGCTTCCAACCGGCGACCTGGACTGGTGGGATGTGCGGTCGTCTGAGTACGGGACCACTGTGCCGCAGCACACGCAGCGGCCAAAGCTGACCGTTTCCTACATCCTGCTGGTGCCGACGCCGACGCCAACCGTGACCCGCACGCCCACACTGGTGTCTACTTCGGGCTCCGTTGCGGGTGTCGCCTGGCGAGACGATAACAGAAACCGGCAACGCGATGCCGGTGAACCGTTCCTATCGAATGTCACCATCACCCTAAAGGACGCTGTTGGAGGAACGGTTGGCCAGCGTGCGACACAGTCCAATGGCAGCTACCAGTTCAGCGACCTGGAGGCAGGCAACTACGTGCTGACCAAGGTCGACCCAGCCGGCCACAGCTCCACCCACCCGCCCGGCGGGGCATACGGGTTCTCCTTGGTCACCGGTGAACAGCTTACCGGTTTCGACTTTGGCTTCGCGCTGCCAGCCAGTCCAACGCCGACGTCTACAACTAGCCCCACCCCCACGCCCACGGCGACCGTTACCGCCACGCCAACACGCACCGCCACGCCAACGCGCACTGCGACGCCCACCAACACGCCACTCGGCATGCCCACTTGGACGCCAACAGCCACGTCTACGGCAAGTCCCACCCCGACCCAGACTGCAACGGCGACGGCCACTGCGACGTCGGGACCCTCGCCCACACCGACGTCTACGCCTGTGGGCTCGCTTGTGGATCCAATTGCAGTGGTCTGCGGGGGCAGCTACTCGGGCAACACAACGGGGGCCCCCAACAACATAGTGGATTATGGGACGTGTGGCAGTGGGCTGTCCGGCCCTGAGGCCGTGTACGGGCTGCAGGTTACCTACCCGCTGGACTTTGTCAGCATCACGCTCGATCCGCAGGCCGTGCCAGCGTTGTTCGTCCTGGCCAGCGCCGATCCCAGCGACTGCTTGGGGATGGGCGGCGCTGTGACCCTGCCGAACGTGCAGCCAGGAACCTATTACATCGTGGTGGATGGATTCCAAGCTGGCCCGTACCAGATGGAGATTCAGTGCTATCCCGTATCACCATCGACAGCCACGCCCACAGCGACACGCACTGCAACGCCGATTCATTCGCCGACACCCACTACTACCGGTACGGTACAACCTTCGCCGACACCTACGGCCACCACCACCGGCACGGTAGAACCTTCGCCGACAATCACACCCACTACCACCGGCACGCTGGAGCCTTCGCCGACACCGACCGCAACTCGCACGCCAGGAGGAGTAAGCAAGCTGTACTTCCCTATAGTGCACAGACCACCGATAGAGTACTTTGTCAGTTGCGGGTCAGATGTCGACTATGTCGACTTGTTTGGGAGACGCTGGATGGCCGACAGAGCGTACAGCGCGGACAACTGGGGCCATGTCGGAAACACGGGAGCATGGTCCAGCGCACGGGCCATCGAAGGGACTGAAGAGGATGGTTTGTACCAGACGCAACGCTTTGGTGACTATGGGTCTTTCGGCTACCGCTTTGACGTCCCGAACGGCACCTATCGCGTGCAGCTCTACTTTGCCGAGATCTACTCGCAGATCGATCAGCCGGGCAAGCGCATCTTCGATGTACTGATCGAAATGCACACGGTGCTGGACGACTTTGACGTAGTGCAAGCCGCTGCCGGACAGTACACTGCGCTTGTCAGGACATTCCCCTTGGAGCAGGTGGACGACGGCCAGCTGAATATCACGTTCGTCCGCGATTGGGACAACGGTAGAGAGAACCCCACCGTCAACGCTATTGGCGTGGTTAAGCTTTACTAGGGCAGCTCAGCGGGCCTGCGCGCTGCGCTTGATGCCAACCAGCGTATAGTCGTCGAACGGGTCCTGGTCGCCGACAAACTCGGATACGGCCGCGCCGATGGCTTGCACGATCTCACTGCACGTGCGATCGCAGTTGCTGGCAATGGCGTCAACCAGCCGCTCCTGGCCAAACTCCTCTTGCTGTGCATTGATGGGCTCGGTCACCCCATCAGTGTAGAGGATCAGGATATCCCCGGGCCTGACAAACACCCGTCCCTCGCCGAGCGTCACGTCCTCGAGAATGCCTAGCACGATACCCTCTGCCGTTAGCGGCGTAACCTCTGCCTCCAGCCAGCCTTGATCGGTCGAGGGGCAGCGCCAGAGCACGGGCGGATTGTGGCCCGCACAGGCAAAAGCCAGTTCACCGGAGCGCCAGTTGAGCACACCGTAAAAGATGGTGAGGAACATCTCGCTGCGGTTCTCTGCCATCAGCCAATCGTTGACCCGCTGCAGCACCTCAACAGGAGAGCGCGCCTCGCTCGCGCTGACGCGCACCAAAGTACGGCTCAGGCTCATGAACAACGCTGCTGGCATGCCCTTGTCCGAGACGTCGGCAATCACCAAACCCATGTGATCCGCGTCCAGCGGAATAAAGTCGTAGAAATCCCCTCCGACCTCCCGCGCCGCACGCCAGTCGGCTGAGATCTCCCAGCCCGGCAATGACGGACACGCCTCGGGCAGAAAACTGACCTGTATCTGCCGCGCCATGCGCAGCTCCTGCGCCGTGCGCTCCTGCTCCAGCCGGGCGATTCGCAGCAACTGGTCACGGCGGGTATGCACCTCGTCAAGAGCTCGCGCCGCCTGGTTCAAGTAGCCGACGAGCTGGAGATCACGCTCCCGCTGGGTCGCCGACTCTGATCCTTGACCCTGATCCACGAGGGTCACCACCCCGACGGCCTCCGACTTGGAAATCAGAAGAGGCACAGCGCGCTCGATGGAGCCGTGGAGCTCCCTTCCGCGCAGGGAACGGGCAGCCCGGTAGGCCCGTGCCTCCAGGCTGTCCTCGCTGATGCGAATCTCGTCAGGCAGCGTGACGTCTGCACGCGAATTTGGAGCCAGCCTCCCGATGAGCCTCAGGCAGCCCTCGTCCGGCGCGGCGTGCCATATGCTCGCCTCCTCAGGCTCAAACACAGCGAACAACCCCCGCACCAGATAGCGGGCAGCTTGCCTGACATCCTGGGCGGCATACATCGCGCTGACAGTCGCGTCCAGCAGGTCTGCCTCCGCATCGGCCGTTCTTTGTGCCAGTCCGGCCTCCAGGTACTCGATGGCCAGATCCCAACGTCCAGTCAGAGTCATCAAGTAACCTACGCGACTGGGAGAGAAATGGTCGGCCAGGAACTGGCGGCAGATACCATTGCGCACCTGATAGGAGTGGCCGCCGACGTCCCTGACCATGCCAGTCAATGCCAGCGCATCCAAATCTGGCGCAAGCGGCAGCGGCAGGTCGCGCCGCAGAGCCACATCCTGCTGCAGCAGCATCAGAATGGAGCGTAGCAGGTTTGGGTCCTCTTCAATCAGCGACACCGCTTCTACAAAAGGCTCGTAGAACGGAGCCTGTTCCTCAATGAACTCCCTCAGGGCTCGGCGCACTGTGCTGGCAGTGATCTGCTGTGAGCGCGTCGCCATCCCCATGCGCACGCAGGCTCGGCACACGCGCTCGATCAGGCGCGGGTCGCCCCGCGTAGCGCGCAGGAGTTCGCCTCGTGCGCCTAACGAAGCGCGCAGCGGAACCGCAGCAATGCAATCTTCAATCAGGGCCTCACTCTCACTGTCTGACAGGCCACTGATGTACACCGTGCGGGCCACATTGGCGAAAGGCGACGACTGTCCAACAGTCAGAGCAGCCAGGCTAAAAGCGCCGCACACAATGGGCACCACAAGCGGGCCGTCAAACTCCTGATCCATATAGGCGGCGCGGAGCGAAGTCAGCAGGGCTTGAATCAGATCGTTCGGTACACTGTGGAGATTGTCGGCGATGATGACCAGGTTTCGTCCCGACTGCCGGGCGCAGTGCTTGGTCAGCAGGCGGAACTGAGCACCGGACTCGACCGCTGCGATCGGATCGGAGAGCGCATGGCCCAGCCTATCCGCAACCTGAGTGATCGTCATCCGCGCTAGGCTGGCTAAAAAGGCTTTGAGCGTAGATGAATCGCTGGCCTTCAGATCGATGTACACACACGCGCAGGTGGGGTCATCCGCAAGCTCGGTCTGCACAAACTGCAGCAGGTCCGTTGTGCCGCTCAGCCGGGGTCCCAGCAACGCGCAACACTGACCCCGCCGCACACAGTCGACAAGCTCGCGCACGGCCCGCCGGTGCTCGGAGGAGATGTCAAGCAGCTGCGGGACCGGTACTGCGCCACTCATATGCCCTCTTCCTTGATCCTGTCGAGCAGATAACCGAGGTTATAAGTCTGCTGCAGGACCTTGACAAACACCGGCGATGTATAAGTGTAGAGCCGGCCCTGTTGGCGCAAAATCCCGGCAAGCATGAGTACGTCGACCGCATCATTGAGCTCTTGATGGGTCATTGTTAGGCCGTGACCACGCAAGGTCGCGTCCATCTCCTCCTGCGAAAAGCCACACTGCGGCTGTAGACTCTCGGCCTGTAGTACGCCATACACCACTGCTTTCTCTCGATTCTCGGTATTGTCGATGAATGAGCGCAGCAGGTGATTCCTGAACACATCATCACCATACACACTGATCAGGCTGTCCGGACTCAATTCGCGCTGCCCGGTGATTTCCAATTGCCGCACTAGGATGGTGCAGTAGAACTGGATCAGGTTAGGATGACCGGCCGTTTCCTCGTAGATGCGTGACACTATCTCGCCCTCGTCCTTAAAGTGCACCCCGAGATTCTGCAGTGGCGTGACGATCAGTTCGCGCGCGTGCTGCTTGGTGAACTCACTCAGCCGGATCTCATCGGCAAAGTTGTAAAAGGGCGAGCCCAAATTGTGCAACTGACGCTGCGCCTCCCTGAACCCGGCAACCACGTACTGGCAGATGCCCTTGTTCGCCGCAGCACGAAGCGTGCGGAACAGATCCCAATCGCCGCCGTGCAGGACAATGAGATCATCAATCTCGTCCAGGAGCAGGATGAGCTTGGTCCGGTACCGGCGCTTCATGCGTTCCAGAAAGTCTGGGAAGTAAAACGCATAGTTCTGCATCTGCAGGCGGCGCAGCTCACGGGGATTGAGCTTACGGACTACTTGCTCCACAAGGGCATCGCGCTCGAGCAGGTCGCTGCAGTCCAGAAACAGGATTTGGGGCGTCTCCAACTCCTTGATGGAGCCGCTCTTTTCCCTCAGCAGTCGCTCAACCTCGCGCAGCAATGAGGTTTTGCCAATACGGCGGATGCCCAGCACCGCGTAGCTCACGTCGGGGTTGCCCAGGATTCTGGCGACTTCATACTCGCGGTCGAAGAAGCAGCTCCCCGTCACGGGCGAACTCGTGTTGTAGGGCGCTAGGATGGAAATGGGAACCTGTGCAGAAATGAGATCCACCAGTTCACCGGTGGGGCGCCGGGACTGCAGGATGCGCCCTTGATCGTCCGCATCGATGATCGCCAGCGTCTGGAGCGGGCTGCGGGCATACTGTTTCAAGGGCTTGCCCTCTGCATCAAGCAATACCAGTACAATCCGCCTCTGCCAACCGCGCTCGCGGATCACATCCTGCAAGCTCTGCAGTACCTGGCGTGGTGAGCTGTCCGCCAGATCGGAACTCTTGACGTGGATGACAGGTGTCAGCTCAGAGAGCCGCAATCTCAGCGAAGAGAGATCGAGGTAGAACAGCTCATATCCCAACGCCGATTGAGCCGAGAGAACACAATAGTCCAGCTTCTCAGCAAGAAACTCCAAGAGTGGCGGATACGCTTTTCCCATCAATCCCTACCCTAACACATTATGCATCCAGAAACGGAACTAACCGAGTGTAGAACACTGGCGCAGCCACCGCAGTTCACAACACTCTCTTGAGCGCTACAAGCGTATAGTCATCGAACTGCGGTTGCGCGCCAACAAACTCTGAAACGGTCGCTTGGATGGCCTCCACAATCTCCGCGCACGGCTGGTCAAAGTTGTCCGTCATCACCTCGATCAAACGGCGCTCACCAAACTCTTCCTCTTCTGCATTGATGGGCTCGGTGACGCCGTCCGTGTACAAGATCAGCAGGTCCCCCGGCTCAATCAAAACTTGGCTCTCTTCCAGAGCCACGTCGTCCAATACGCCAAGCACCACGCCCTTGCTTGTCAGGGACTGAACGCCGAGCTTGAGTTTGCGTCGTAGAAGCGGCCGGTTGTGGCCGGCATTGGCAAAGGTGAGTTGACCCGTCTGCCAGTTGAGCACTCCGTAAAAGGCGGTTAAGAACATTCCACTACGACTCTCCGCCATCAACAACTCGTTGACCCGCTGTAGTGCCTGGGCTGGCGAGGGCATATCAGTTGCGCTCACCCGCACCAGCGTGCGACAAAGGCTCATGAACAGCGCAGCTGGCATGCCCTTGTCCGAGACGTCGGCAATCACCAACCCAATCCGATTCACGTCCAGAGGAATAAAGTCGTAGAAATCGCCTCCCACGCCCCGTGCCGCGCGCCAGTCAGCCGAGATCTCCCAGCCGGGCAGCGATGGACACCTGGCCGGCAGGAAGCTGACCTGGATCTCTTTAGCCATGCGCAACTCCTGGGCCGTGCGCTCCTGCTCCAAGGTTGCTTCATACAGCCGGGCATTCTCTATGGCAACCGCTGTCTGATGGCCAATGCCCTCTACAATGCTGACATTGCGCTCGGAAATGTGCCGCTCTCCCTCCGCATAGCCAGCGAGGAGCACGCCCACCATCTCACTCTTGCCCACCAGCGGCATGATCAACCCGCATCGGCAGTCGAGCGCCGCAGAGAGACAGGCGAATCCTGGACTATCCCGCTCCACATCGCCCAGCATCACAGCTCGACGCTGCTGGATAGCCTCGTGCAAGGCCAGCATCTCATCGCAGTCCAGGTGCAGGCTCCGGAAGGCCTCCTCTCCCTTCGTCGTCAGACCCTGCGCTGCTCCAGGGATAAACCGGGCTCCCGACTCATCCGACAGCAGAACTACGCAGTGGTCGACGCCGACCAGGACAGGGATGAGGCGTGTAATCCTGGACAGGCTGTCGCCAAGATCAGTCGACGCGGCCAGCGCCTGGGCCACTTGCAGGAGTGCGGTGGAGACCCACGCCTCCTCGCGCTGCGCAACGTTGAGTCTGGCATTGGCGATGGCCATCGCCACCTGGTCTGCGATGCCCGTCAGGATGGTCCACTTGCGGTCGGAGAAGATTACCTGCGGATCGGCATAGTCGGCCAGCAGAGCGCCTTCAAACTGTCCTTGAGCCCACAGTGGCAACGCCAGCATGGTGCCAAACGCTCGAACCAGGGTTTCAGGAGTCGAGCCGTTCCTCTTCTCCAGCAAGATGGGCATTCTGTCAGCACGCAGCCGATCCAGAAGCGGCACCTCCCCTAGCTGCAACCGGTCCGCCGCCAATAGAGGTCCCAACTCCTCACGGATAGTGTATCCCGCGGCCGCAACGAACTCCTGTACGTCCTCTTGCCAAAGCACCACGCTGCAGCGATCCACGCCAACCAGCGTGGGCGTGAGCCGCACAGTAGTCTTTAGTATCTCATCCAGGCTATCCAAACGGCTCACTGCCTGAGCGACCTGCAACAGCGCCGTAGAGGACCACGCTTCTTCCTGCCGATCGGTGTAAAGCCGGGCGTCCTCGATCGCGATGGCGACCTGATCGGCCAAAGTCTGCAAGACAAACAGGTCATCGCGGCCGAACGCGTCTACCTCGTTGCTCTGCACATCGAGCACGCCAACGATGCGCTGCTCGACTTTGAGGGGCACTGCCAGTTCGGCCTTTGTCTCGGGCAGGATATCCGCCCGACGGTAACGTGGTTCCGCAGACACATCGTTGGTCAGAAGCGGTTCGCCCGACTCTGCCACCCAGGCAATGATGCCCTCTTGCTGCGACACCTCCACACCCAGCTCTTGGATGAGCGGGTCGGTGCTGGCCTGGAACACCACGTCGCCAGTGTCGGCATCGACGGTGAACAGCCCAACGTGGTCGTAGCTGAATATCTCTCGGATGAGCTGTACGACGTAGGCAAACAGCGCGTTGAGCTCAAGAACGGCCGCGACCTGTTTCCCAACCTGGCTGATAGCAGCGAGTTGTCTGGCGCGACGCTGCGCGGCTTCAAAGGCGCGCGCGTTGCCAATGGCCATCGCGGCCTGATTGCCCATCGCCGAAAGCACACTCACATCGTCCTGGTCAAAGGCCTGCGTCTCATGGCTCTGCACAGAGAGTGCGCCCATCAGGTCTGGGCCAGCCAGCAGCGGGACAAGGACTATGGACCGCGGCAGTTGGCCGACGACGTGCGGTTCGAAGGGCAGGCCGTCTTTGTGCACATTGCCACTGAGGAAAGGCTCTCGGTTCTTGGCCATCCATTTCATGGTCTCCGTGAGCGGCAGGGTGTGAGGGGGTCTCCTCTTTCCATCCTCCACATGCACTGCAACTTCGACTCGGGCCTGGTCCCCCTGTACCAACTCCAGGACAAAGACCGGTGCGTCAACCACTCTCTTACAGTGTTCGTAGAGCAGCTGGCACAGCTCATCCACATCCGATTGCGCCTCCACTAAGGAACGGCCGAACTCGTTCAAGACACCCAGTTCCGTCACACGCGCCTGCAGATGATTCCACTCCCGCTCCAATCGTTGCACTACCGCACCGGCGCCAACCAGAGCAAGGGCCGACAGGGCAAGAGCCGGCACGCCCATGCCAACATAAGCCAAAGCCACAGGATACGACAGCGGCAAGGGAAGGAGCCCGATCAAGAGCGCCCAAGGCGGCGTTCCCTGCACGACTCGCAGCGTCGCATCGGGACCGTCACGCAGGAAGATGCGCCCCGCCCGCAGCGCAAAACCCAGGGCAAACCAAACGAGGATCGCGACGAACAGGGGCAGCAGCATGCTCCACGTCGCAACTGCGGGAGCGATCGTTCCTCCAAGGCGCGTGTAGAGTTCCCCACAGATCATGGCCAAGACGGCCGCGAGGCCGCTGCTGAAGATGGCTTCTGGCCGGACAGAGGGACCGGACAAACGACGGTCACGCAGAGTGGGGTGCAAACTGTAGGCAAGGCTGCTCAGGGCTGCCACCCAGGCACTCGGATGCGGGCCAAACACCCACATTGCCGCCAGATCCACGACATCAAACGGCCGGTGATCCACATTCTCACTGAGCGGCAGGCTAAAGCCCTTGACCATCCAGGACAGCGCTGCAAAAAGGAGGACGGGCCAGAAGTCGGCACGCAAGGCACCCCAATCAGGGCCTAACAAGAGCCAAAGCCAGCCGATCAGTCCGACACCTAGGGTGTAAAGGCTCGCCGTGCGGTTGCTAGCGCTCGTCTGCGGTGCGGTCGGTTGCTCCATCAGGTCCATGTTACACATGTCGCAGCCCCAACCGTCTGGAGACTACGCGCTTCTGCTAATGACATCCGGGCGCCGACGAAGGTCCGGCATCGTTTTGGGGCATCCCGAAGGCTTGTGCTGCGCCTTCCTCCGTGGCCATAATGTCAAAGAAAGCACCCAGGCCAGCAATCTCGAAAACCTTGGCCACCGCATCGGGCATACAGCATAGTTTGACGTCCCCGCCTCGTTCCCGCAGGCGGCGCGCACTGACGATCAGAACACGCAGACAGCTGCTGCTAATGTACTTGCTCTGGCTCAAGTCCACCACAACGCGTTTGACATCATGGGCCTCTAGCGCGTTGAAGGCATCCTCAAGCTCCGGCGCGGCACTTGCATCCAGTCGCCCCTTTGGAACCAGGACCATAACATCTGCATAGTGTTCAGACGGTCGACTTTCCACGACGCTTTCTCATGGTGAGCGTGTTGCCCTGTTCGGGATCGAATTCCCATTCGACCGAATCCATCAGCTTCTCCATCAGGTAAAGCCCCAGCCCACCATTATGGCGCTCTTGAAGGGGAGCGGATATGTCAGGTCGGGGCACCGAGTGTGGATCAAAGGGCTCACCCTGATCATGGAGGGTGATCACCACTTCGTCGTCCACGGCCTCGACTCGGAGGGAGAGCTTTCCATCAGTGCGCCCACGATAGGCGTGTTCCATCACATTCGAACAGGCCTCGTCGACAGCCATTTGCAGGGCAAAGGTCTCGTCTTCGTCGAGGCCCAGCTTCTCCGCCACT
>Ga0180437_10005135_pt1 | contig 18090 bp, 17 predicted proteins | sample SS_ome_4_FD_132410 | JGI IMG/M metagenome (GOLD analysis project Ga0180437, IMG submission 132410) | Hypersaline lake sediment archaeal communities from the Salton Sea, California, USA - SS_3_D_1 metaG | ecosystem: Environmental > Aquatic > Non-marine Saline and Alkaline > Hypersaline >... | reverse complement strand
GGTCTTTTTGATCTTATTGTAGGCGTGCCTTATAGATCGATGAGCGCTGCTGGCACAAAAGTTCAAGATGGAGGATTAGCTCTTTATAATAGATTGCCCAATTGTCCTTTCAAAAGGAAAACAGATTAATCTATTCGTATGTTCATTAAAAAATAGCCGCAAGAAGTTTTTCTTTTTGCGGTTTTTTATGTGGAGATTTCTTTTATTTTTTCTCTTTCGTTATCCAAAGAGAGTATCGATCTTCCCCAGCCAAGCACTGCTACAATTACAAGGGGTATAAGAAGATGAGTAACAGATAAAATAGAACCTGTTCCTAGAACATCGATTAAAAAGATCTGTAACCAAGCAGCTCCGGATTTGCCCAGACGCGATCCTACCACGTCGATGGCTGCTTTACCTTTAACTTTCGCTTCTTGATCAAGAGGAATAAAAGCCATTTCTTTGGAGGTATCGAAAAAGCAGTATTTCACAGCTTTGCTAAGGATATTTTGAAAGGCTCCAAAAAATGCAATAAATGCAAGAGGGGATATACCAATAAAAGCCGTCATAGCGGTGAGTTTGGTTTTATTCATGACAAAAAGAAGGAAAAATAAACCGCTTATGCCCACAGCAATAGGGGGGATCATAGCGGATACTTTCCAGCCAAATTTTCTAAAGACATTACTCCCTATAAATAAAGCTAGAAAAGTAGCTGTAAGTCCAACGCAAGTAGAGAGAGTTCCCATAAAAGACTGAAACTCTGCTGCTGTGGGAAGATATAGTTTTAGATGAGCTTTCCAAGTGACCTCGATCAGGTTAATAGTGAGTCCATATCCTATCACCATAATCGCTAAGTAGCGCAGATATTTTGATTTGCCGAGGTATTTCACGCCCTGCCAAAGAGAAAGCTTTGTTTTAACTTTGTGTTTTTTAGCCGACAAAGAAGGATCGAAATACCTTACATCTTTTAAAACATATCGGCAGATCCAAAAATGTAGTCCCATAATGATAAGACCAAATAGCAATACAAAAAGCAGTAGGATTTGTTGGGTAAAGATAATATTTATATGAGCATATTTTTTTGTGAAATAACAGACGATAGGACCTGTTGCTATAGCTGCTAAATTACCACCCGCACTGAAAAGAGTATAAAATCTTTTCGCTTCATTAATATGCGTGATTTCATTGGAAAAGCCCCAAAATAGCATAAAGATAACTAAACTTCCCCAAAGCTCGGCAGAAACGAAAAATAGAGCATGCATCCAATGGCGGATGATGGCTACCCAATGTTGGAATTTTGGACCTATCATGGTAACTAATCGATCTGAAAATTGATGAGGAGAAAGACTCTCAGAGTTGGGAAAAAGAACAAAAGCATAGATCATAAAGAAGACCATAAAGACAACAATAATGCCATAAAATAGATGCGATCGACGAAAGAGATTACTTAGCTTGGAGTAGAACATAGCACAGAAAAGAGCAATAGGAAGAACTATCCATCCCTTGAGTATGGGGATAACCTCTGCTCCTGAGTGCTTGGAGGTTACCACAACCGTATCTTTGAGAGCTGTTAGGATGCCGTAATTAAGTGAGATGAAGAATTTCATGAAGAAAAGAGGCAGTAGCTTTTTTAGCTCGAACGAGTAGATCGGCCAAAGCCTTTGTCGCCATTTACTAAATGGTACCCTCTTTTCCATATTTTTTTCGGTTTTTCTTTATTTTACAAAAATTAGAAACATTTGGAAACAGAAAAAAGGGATTAAATAAATTTTATATATTTTTTTGTAAAAAAATAATTATTTAAGAATGTTTTTTTCACCTTCTAATTTACCCACAATAACAGTGGAAGAAGAGCCGCATAAAATATTTGTTGCTGTTCTAAACATATCGACGATTCTATCTAAAACAAATAAAAAGCCCATGGCTTCTAAAGAAAGATTCATAGCTTTTAAAATAATAATGATAGCGAATAGTCCACCGGAAGGAACAGATGGCATGCCAAAAGTAGCGATAAAGGTGATGAGAAATAATATCACTTGATTTGCAGTAGTCAGATCAATCCCATAAACATGAGTTAAAAAGAAAACAGCTAAAAAAGCGTACATACCAGATGCGGCCATATTGAGGGATGTGCTAAGTGGTATGATGAAAGAGGTGATTTCATTAGAGACGCCTGCTTTTTTTTCTAAACAATCAATCGTTACAGGCAAAGTAGCAGAAGAGGAAGAAGTAGAAAAACCGGTGATAAGGGCTGGAAATATAGCTTTTAAAAAGCGGGAAATAGGCACTTTTGCTACCCATTTCAAAAGGATGAGCACGAAAATAGCAAGCACGAAAAAGGCTATAACTGCAGAAGATAACAGACCTAAAGAGGGTTTAATAGAAGCCCAGCCAGAGCTTGCAAATTGTTTAGCGATAAGACAGAAAATACCTAGAGGTAAAAATTTCATAATAAAGTGCGTCATCTGTATCATCGTTTGGAAAATACCAGAGAAAAATTGTTTTAAAGTTGTCGATGCAAGCATAGGGATTTTTGAGATGGAAAAACCAAAAAGAAGTGAGAAAAAGATCAGTCCGATAATTTGATTTTTAGCCAAAGCTTCAAAAATATTTGTAGGGATGAATTGTAGAAGAAGTTGGTCTACTTGGGTTGCGGAAGAGGTAAAGGCTTGTTTAGCTCCTTCAAAGCCAACTTGACTTAAAGAGGCGACTTGAGTTTTCCAAAAAGGTGAAAAGATGTGAGCGATGACGATGGCTATAACAATACCAATAAAATTTATCGTAAGAAATGTCAGTATTGTTTTAGATCCCACCCTTTTAAATGAATGTTCTTTACCCAGCCTTGAAATACCATCGATAATTGCTGACATCACAAGAGGAGCGACAATGAGGCTTAAAGCATTCAAAAAAAGCTTTCCAATAAGATCAAAAATCGCAAAAGGGCGTATATAAAAAAATGTTTTTTCTTCTCCTACGAGTGGACCAATGACGATACCTAAAACAATGGCTATGAGCACCCACCAAAGGGTATTATTCTTACTTTTCATGACATCTCAGTATTTGTGTTTTTGAATAGATTGTAATAGAAGGAGTTTTTTCTCACACTCAGAAAAATAATTCTTTAAAAGGTAAGTCCTATCTCTACACGGATACCTTTATCGTAGGTCTTATTTTCAGGATTCAAAATTTCATTATTAAAGATGCGGCTTTTGCTTTTATCATCGAGTTTGTACTGGGAAATAAAAGGAACAAATGAAAGATCGAAGGGGCGCAAAGTAGGTATGAAAAAACGAAGAGGAAACTCAAAGAGGTACTGAAATTTCTTTTTCAGATTAAAGTGGTAATCTTTGCTTCCTTTATAAAGTTCTGCTTCCAATGGCATACCATCTAGATAGAGTGTAGCTTTTCCTTTGACCATCTGCATAACTTTTAAATAAGCTGAAAGAGAAACGCCATTACCTAAAAAGAGATTTAGTCTCATCCCATAAGCAAAATATTGCCAGTCATATTTTATTTTATCGAACTGCAGTGGTATCTTTTTTCTTGTCCAAGTATGAGAACCTCCTCCTATAAAAGGAGTGATATTGGCGTAACGTGCGAGGGGAACAGTATAACCTATTCTTCCTTCATAGTTTTTAAAAGTGCTATCGGAAAAATATTTTTCGTTTTGTGTTTTTTCTTTTGGTTTTTGTTTGTTTTGCCTTATATCTCCTCCGAGATAAAAAGCATTATTTTGTTCATAGTCATAGCCGAACTCGTAGCTTTTGAAAAACGTTCCTCTTTTACCTTTGATAGTTTCGAAAAAATTCTCATGGAAATCTTGGTAGGTATAATCTGTTCCAATGTACAAACGGTTCCTTGCAAAAAGCAAAGAGAAAAAACATAAAAAGCAAATAATCAAAAAGTGCAATTTCATAACGGCAAGTATAAAGATTTAGAGAGTTTTTTCGAAGAAGATAAACTAAGCTAGGAAAAGAATCTTCTTGCGTGAACTGCAATTATAAAAAGCTGCAGCATTTGAAGAGCTATATTTATTTTCATTTTAAGTAGAAGCATAGTTATCGAGAAATACATTACCAAAATAAAAGCAGGTTTAACAGCTCTTGATATGGATCTTGCTTGTCTTCTGATAGCAGATGTATAAGTTGTAGGCGCAGCTTTAAGGTCTTCTGGGATTTGACTCTCTTCTAAAAGATCTTCTGCTGTTATTGGTTCGTAGCGGCAGATAGGACATGTTCTGTTTTTTAATTCAGTTGGCTTATTAACGCTGTCAAAGATCCAGCTTCTAATACATGTAGAGCAAAAAATATGATGGGCGTTTCCAGTGTTTTTTACAGTAATATTTCTTCTATAAAAGAAACTTGTAAAACGTTCCCATAGGGTAGGAGTAGAAGGGGTTTCTTTCGAACAAGGAAGCAAAATAAGCTGAATATTCATGCTTTCTTTGAGCATTTTTTCATTTTCTTCAGCTTTTGCTAGATTACGTTCTGCTTGTTGAAGATCTTTTTGAATGCTTTCTCTTTCACTTTCAGAAAGTGTTTTCTTTGAATTTTTTAATTTGCGACGAAGAACTTCTATTTCATTAAAAAGATTGCTTTTGAAAGCTTCTAATTGATCCAGAGTCATGGGAGCAAAAATGATATTATAAGATTGCATGCAGATACTGCACTGAGGAAATTCTCTGGTAGCATCTTCTATTGCCTTTTGAACGATAGCGTTGATCACTTTGTAGCAAGGAGCGGAGATTTTATCACCATTATAAAACAGTGATATCCTTTGGGAAAGTGAAGGATTAGAATGAACTAATTCTAAAGGCATGTTTTAAATATTTTGTTTTTTTAGAAATATGGATTATACCGCTGTAGAAGTGTTTTGTAAAAGAAAAACAAAGAATAAAAAAAATCATTATTATTTTAAAATAAACATTCTAAAAATTAGTTTGCATTTTTATTCAAATATTTATTTGCAAGAAACCCAGCGCCTGTTCCCAGAGCCATTGACATGGATAGAATAATAGGAATGGCTACGATAGTGCCTACTAAAAGTGGCCAAAGAGGAGGAAGGGCTATTTCAGCTGCTAAAGAGACCATCATTGCAGCATATAGACAAAGACCCAAAGCAGCAGTAAAGGCAGAGACCATAGCTGCGATTTTTTCTTGTGTAGAAGTATTTTTAATTTTTCCAATATTACTGGTAATATAGCCTATTATGCTTCCGGAAAGGATCGATGAGAAAATCCCGGAAAAAACAAAGATTTTTTGAGCGGCAAGAAGAGATACAATACTAGTTCCAAAAACATAACCTAAAAGACCTCCTGTAAAAGTAAAAAAAGCAGCTCTTTTAGCTGCCTGAAATATATTATGTGTGGGTACATCAACGCTATAACGAGAAACCCTTCCTGTTAGATCTGGGGATACTGTAACAGGTGGTGGTGTAGGTAAGGGTGCTTCTTTGTATATAATTGAAGGAGTTTCTTCACCTACAACGTGCGTAGCACCTACAGTATTGTGTCTTTGTAAATGACTTAATTCAAGTCCAGCTGAGGCATCCATAGAAATTATTTAGTTTTTGTTAACTTGCCTTGCATTATAAATTAAGTCAATATAAACGGTCAAATGTTAAATAAAGTTAATTACAGTTCTATAAGTAATAAAATTATAGATAGCATGAATTCGTTATAATAAATAATTGTCTTAGAATGAATAAAATCTTTGGTAGATAAGATTAATATTTTTATTTTTCAATTTTTGACAAATATTTAATTGTCTCAATGACGCTATCTGGATTGAGAGAGATACTATCAATTTTCAGATCTACTAAAAATTGAGCAAAATCGGGATAGTCACTAGGAGCTTGTCCACATATTCCAATCTTTACTTTTTTCTCATGAGCTACTGTAATCACTTGTTTGATCATCTCTTTTACAGCTTCATCTCTAGCATCAAAAAGAGGAGCAAGCTCAGAAGAGTCTCTATCCACTCCCAGAACTAATTGTGTAAGATCATTCGATCCAATAGAAAAACCATCGAATCTGTCAGCAAACTTATCAGCTAAGATGACATTAGAGGGGATTTCACACATAACATATACTTCTAAATCATCTTTGTGCCTTTCTAGTTTGTTTTGCTTCAAAACAGCTAAAACTTTATCTGCTTCTTCCACAGTTCGGCAAAAAGGAATCATAATGATGATATTTTTCATACCAATCACATTTCGAGCTCTTTTAATAGCTTGACACTCTAAAGAAAAACCTTCTCTGTAATGAGGGCTATAATAACGAGAAGCACCACGAAAACCGAGCATGGGATTATCTTCTTTTGGCTCAAAAAATGTTCCCCCTATTAGATCAGCGTACTCGTTAGTTTTGAAATCACTCATACGAACGATAACAGGATTTGGATATTGTGCTGCTGCGATTTTAGCTATACTTTGTGATAAGATATCGATGAAATAATCTTTTTTGGTGGGATAGTTTTCAGTAAGTGTTTCGATTATTTTTATCTCTTTTCTACATTTTACTTTGTCAGGATGAACTAAGGCCATAGGATGGATTTTTATCATGTTGTTGATAATAAATTCCATTCTCGCAAGACCAATTCCTTTTACTGGAAGTTGCCACCAATGAAAAGCAGATGATGGAGAAGCAATATTTATAAAAATAGGCGTTTTAATTTGTGGTAGCTGATCTAAATTGATTTCTGTTTGTTTGAACTCTAAAAGACCACTGTAAACATGACCTTCTTCTCCTTCTGCACAAGAAAGAGTAATTTTTTGGTTATCTTTTAAAACAGAAGTTCCATTGTTTGTTCCAACAATAGCCGGAACAGCTAGCTCTCTTGATACTATTGCAGCATGAGATGTTCTTCCCCCGTGATCAGTAATAATACCTGCTGCTTTTTTCATAATAGGTACCCAATCAGGAGCTGTCATGGTTGTGACTAAAATAGATCCTGGCTTGAATCTTTTTATCTCTTTTACGCTTTTGATTACTTGCACTGTTCCCGAAGCGACAGCCTCACCAATAGCTATACCTGAAAGAATCTTTTTGCCTTTTTCTTGAAGCGTATAACTAACGAAAGCACCTTTTTTCTTTTTAGACTCTACAGTTTCTGGCCTTGCTTGTACGATAAAAAGATCTTTTGTTCTTCCATCTTTTGCCCATTCAATATCCATAGGTTTTTGATAATGCTCTTCAATAAGCTTTGCCCATTTGGCAAGCTTTAAAATTTCCGCATCGCTGAGGACAAAAGATTTTTTTTCTTTAAGAGTCGTTTTTATATTTTTAGTAGGATTTTTTTTATCGTTGTAAACCATCTTTAAAGATTTAGAGCCTAAGCTTTTTTCAATGATGGGACTGACATTTTCTTTGTCGAGAAGAGTTTTAAATACTTGGTATTCATCAGGAACAACGTTACCTTGAACAACATTTTCTCCAAGCCCCCATGAAGCTGTAATTGTGATCACATGAGGGAAACCACTTTCTGTATCTATGGTAAAAATTACGCCAGCGCCAGCTTTATCTGAGCGCACCATTTTTTGAACACCGATACAAAGAGCCACCTTCATATGATCGAAACCTTTTTCTTCTCTATAAGTAATCGCTCTATCAGTAAAAAGAGAAGCAAAACACATTATGCAGGCTTCAATAAGATTCTTATCTCCTTTAATATTAAGGTATGTATCTTGCTGTCCTGCAAAACTAGCACCTGGAAGATCTTCAGCTGTAGCGCTACTTCTGACAGCTACATCAACATTTGGAAGTTTATATTTTTCTGTAAGTTTTTTATATCCTGCTAAAATATCTTCTTTTAGCTCATCCGGCATGGTAGCTGTCATAATCATATGACGAATAGAAAGGCCGGCATTTTGAAGAGATACCTTTTTTTCTTTTAGTTTAGTAAGCATATCTAAAATAGGCTCTTTTAGATTGTTATGTTCTAAAAAAGCATAATAAGCATCAGCTGTCGTTGCAAAACCATCGGGTACATTAATTTTATCTTTTTTCAGAGATTGTATCATTTCTCCAAGAGAGGCGTTCTTACCTCCAACTATAGATACATCTTCGTTCGAAAGAGTGTCAAAAAAACGGATATATTGGCTTCCCATAAAATTGCTCCAAGTAAAAACACCTATTAAAATAGATGGTTCCTCTATATATTCTTGTATCTTTTGTCTATGTAGATGTAAAGGAGAAAAGATGTCGCTAGATTTAAATACTATTGGATATAAACCACCCGAAGGACCTTATGCAGTGGAACCAGAAGAGGAGAATGATGAAGTAGAAGAAAAAAAAGAATCAATAATAACGATAGGTGGTTGTTTTGTTTTTCCAGAAGATGCATTGCAAAAAGCAAAACAGATTTTTGATCGGCTTTTTTTTAATCAGGAAAAACCAAAAGAAAAGTTAGATTAGTCAATAAGATTAATTTCTTTTGCTTCTAACCCTTTTTTACCTTGACCTTCGCGGTATTCTACAGCTTTTCCTTCTTCGATAACCGGATGCTCAGTTATGATATCAGATCTATGAAAGAAAATATCACCAGCATTGGGATCTTCGGGAATAATAAATCCGTATCCTTTTGTAGGATCGTACCATTTAATTGTTCCTTTCATGTTCACGACTTACCTCTTGTGTGGACCTTTCATTTAGATCCTAACAAATAAAAAAACACTCGGTCAAGTTAGAATTTTATTTTTCTTATAATTGTATGCTAAATCTTATAAAGTAGGATTGAAGATTAATTTTTTATTATGTAACGTGTGAAAAAGAAGGATAACTTCTAAGTATCGGAGCATCTATGGTTTTAGAAAGTTACGAAAATTTAAAGAAAAGAGCGGAAAAAGAACTCGAAAAAATTAACAGATCGAAAATGATTCAGATACAGGTAGGATCAGCAACATGTGAAAATGCTGCCGGTTCAGAAATGGTAGCTGCTGAATTTTTGAAGCACATCAAAGCTTCTGGTAGATCAGATGTGATTATTCGAAGAGTAGGCTGCACAGGAAGGTGCAGTTTAGAGCCTATAGTTAGTATTTCTGTTCCAGGAAAAAAACTTGTTACTTACAAACAAGTAGACAGAGATGGAGTTCATGATATTTTTATCACTCACATTACTGGAGGCAAAATAGTAGATAAATATCTGCTTCCTCCTTGTGAAGTAGTGATGAAAGAAAAGAAAACAGAGGCTCAAAGGCAGCTGATTTCTCAGCCTATAACACATGAATTTTTCGAAGTTTTTGGGGACGTTCCCTTTTATTGCCAACAATCCAGGATTGCTCTTAGAAACTCTGGCCTTGTCGATCCAGAAAATATTTATGAGTATATTCATTTTCAAGGCTTTTCTTCTTTAAGTAAAGTTTTAGAAAAAAATGATTCTAAAGCTGTAATAGAAGAAGTCTTAACATCAAAATTACGAGGCCGCGGCGGTGCAGGTTTCCCAACTGGTGTTAAATGGGGATTCGCTGTCAAAAATCCAGAAAAAGAAAAATATATGATCTGCAACGCTGATGAAGGAGATCCTGGCGCTTTTATGGACCGTTCGATGTTAGAGTCAGATCCTTTTTCTATTGTTGAAGGCATGATCATAGCAGGTTTTGCCATAGGTGCTAAAAGAGGATTTTTCTATATTAGAGCAGAGTATCCACTTGCTGTGCAACGCATCGAAGATGCTATTACGATTTGTAGAGAGCATAATCTTTTAGGCAAAAATATTTTAGGAACTGATTTTAGTTATGATTTGGAAGTGCGACTTGGAGCTGGAGCTTTTGTATGTGGTGAAGAGACAGCACTTATTCATTCCATTGAAGGAGAAAGAGGCCAGCCAAGAATACGTCCTCCTTTTCCTGCCAATCATGGCCTTTGGGGAAAACCGACTATTATTAATAATGTTGAAACGCTAGCTAATCTTCCTGCATTAATTGCAATTGGAGGAGCGGAGTTTTCAAAAATTGGAACGGAAAAAAGTGGGGGAACAAAGGTCTTTGCTGTATCTGGAAAAGTTGTTCATACAGGACTTGTAGAAGTGCCTATGGGAACAACGCTTCGTCAAATCGTTTATGATATTTGCGGAGGCGTTCCTAACGGTAAAAAATTAAAAGCTGTGCAAACAGGAGGTCCCGCTGGTGGTTGTATACCTGAAAATCTTATGGATACACCTGTCGATTATGAATCTCTTGGCGAAGTGGGATCGATCATGGGAAGCGGTGGTCTTATAGTTTTAGATGAAGATGATTGTATGGTTAATGTGGCTCATTTTTTCATCTCTTTTACTCAAAGTGAATCTTGTGGTAAGTGCACGCCTTGTAGAGAAGGGACAACAAGGATGAAAGAGATTTTAGAAAAAATCACAACAGGTCAAGCGGAGCTTAAAGATTTAGATCATTTAGAAAGGCTTTCTCATTTAGTGCAGAAAGCATCGCTTTGTGGTCTGGGAAGATCTGCTCCGAATCCTATTCTTTCCACGCTTCATTATTTTAGAGAAGAATTTTTATCTCATGTTGTAGATAAGAGATGTCCTTCTAAAAAATGTACTAATTTAGTGCGCTATGAAATCGATCCTGAAAAATGCGTGGGATGTACTATGTGTGCTAGAAATTGTCCTGTTCAGTGTATTTCTGGAGAGAGACAAAAAGTACATAGAATTGATCAATCTAAATGTATCAAATGCGGCAAGTGCTTAGAGGTTTGCCGATTCGGCGCGGTAAATAAAGGTTAAAAAGGGAAAAATATTATGGCTGAAAAAAAACAGGTCACTATTACGATCGATGGAAAAGATATTAAAGTTTCAGATGATCTGACTATCATGCAAGCAGCAGAATCGATTGGTATACGCATTCCTCGTCTTTGTTATCATCCTGATCTTAGTATCGAAGGATCATGTCGCGTTTGTATCGTAGCAGTAGAAGGATCAAAGTTTTTTATTAGTTCTTGTTCTACGAAAGTTACAGAAGGAATGAAAATACAAACGAACTCTCCAGAAATTAGACAAGCCAGAAGAGATATTGTGGAGCTTATTTTGGATAATCACCCAAAAGAGTGTCAAACTTGTGAAAGAGATGGCCGCTGTGAGCTGCAAAACCTAGCTTATGATTTAGGAGTAAGAGAAAGAATCTATGAAGGTTGTAGAAAAGAATTCCCATTAGAAGACTCTTCAGTATCAGTTGTTAGAGATGCTGAAAAGTGTATTTTATGTGGTAGATGTATCCGTGTTTGCAAGGAAGTACAAGGTATTTTTAATCTCAATCAGCACCACAGAGGATTTCATACTGAAGTAACGCCTGCTTATGGCGCTAAGATGGATGACTCTGTTTGTATTCAGTGTGGTCAGTGTATCAATGCTTGTCCTACAGCTGCTTTGCAAGAAAAAAGACACACAGATATCGTCTGGGCAGCTCTAAATGATCCTAAAAAACATGTTATTGTACAAACAGCTCCATCTATTAGAGCTGCTATAGGTGAAGATTTTGGATTTCCTCCAGGGACTCCTTGTACAGGGAAAATGGTGACAGCTCTTCGTAAGCTCGGCTTTGATGCTATTTTTGATACGGACTTTGCTGCTGATTTAACGATTATAGAAGAAGCACATGAGTTGAAGCTTCGACTGCAGAAAAAAGAAAGACTTCCTCTTATTACTTCTTGTTCTCCTGGATGGGTCAATTTTATGGAGAGATTCTACCCTGAGCTTATTCCTAATGCTTCTTCTTGTCGTTCTCCCATGCAGATGATGTCGGCGATGATTAAAACTTACTATGCAAAACAAATAAACAAAGATCCCAAAGATATCTTTGTTGTGGCTGTGATGCCTTGCGTTGCGAAAAAATTTGAGATGGAAAGACCTGAACATTACCTTGATGGAGTAAAACTTACCGATGCTGTTCTGACAACGAGAGAAGTGGATTGGATGATCAAAAGTTACGGCATAGATTTTGTTAACTTAGAAGATTCAGAGTTTGATAATCCCCTAGGTGAATCCACAGGAGCAGGGGTTATTTTTGGAACAACAGGTGGTGTGTTAGAGGCGGCTCTTCGAACAGCTATTGTAGAGCTTACTGGCAAGAAACCTGAAGATATAGAAATTAAAGATGTAAGAGCTGTTGAAGGTTTAAGAGAAAGAGAGCTTACAGTAGGTGACATTAAGCTCAATGTTGCCGTATCGAATGGTCTTGTGAATGCAAAAACCATATTAGATAAAGTGATAAACAAAGAAAAAGAGTTTCATGTAATAGAGGTTATGGCGTGTCCGGGTGGTTGTATTGGAGGAGGAGGTCAACCTTATCCTCCTAAAGGATATAAAATACTCGATCCAAAGCTTTTTGCTAAAAGAGCAGAAGCTTTATATAGCATAGATAAGGGTAAAAAACTGCGTATGTCGCATGAAAATCCATCTATTATTAAATTGTATAAGGAGTTTTTAAAAGAGCCAGGCAGTGATATAGCTCATAAACTTCTTCATACACATTATCAGCAACGTTTTCCCAAGGGTATACGATGAATAAAGAGCAAAAAACAGATGAATACATAGAAAAATGTAAAAAAGAACTTCCGGAGCATATCTTGAAGTTCATTGAAGAGTGCAACCAAAAGGAGCATCCTGATAGTCATCTTATTTCTGTCCTTCATAAGGTGCAGGATGAATATAATTATTTATCTAAAGAGAAAATGGAAGCGGTAGCTCAGCTGATGCAGATACCAGCAGCGAGGGTATCTGGTGTAGCTACGTTTTATCATTATTTCCGTACAAAACCTGTTGGGAAACTCATTATATCTGTTTGTCTTGGCACAGCTTGTCATGTAAAAGGAGCAGACCTTGTAGCGAAAAAGCTAGAAGAAGAGTTAGGAATTGGATTTGGTGAAACAACAACGGATGGTCTTTTTACTCTAGAGCCTGCACGGTGTTTAGGGATGTGTGCTATGGCGCCTATTATAAAGATAGGTGAGGACATACATTCTCATGTAACGCCTGATCAGATACCAGCTATTTTAGAGACGTATTTCGAAAAGTATAATCATCATGAAAAAAAGAAATGAGCCCAAAAGGCTCATTTCAATAGATTAAGGTCTTCTTGAGGGATCTGTTGTTGATGAACGAGCAGAGCTTGCTACATCAGAAAGACCTGAGGTGACTGAACTTCTAAATCTTTCAAGTGTCGTATAAACTAATAAAGATGGATTGATTTGTCTAGCTTCAGCAGATTCATTCGTATCGAGATTTACCATAAGATATGGATATTTGTGATTGGAGCTATATCTCACTTCGATTCTTTGAGGAGCGAGCCATTGTGATTGGACGTCTTTTCCGCTGAAACGATCCCAAAAAGATTCATAGGTGTAGTTCAAAAGCCAGAAAGAGCCATCATTGAGTTTTAGATATCTGTTGTCATGATCATAGACGTTTTCTTCTATATATAGACCTTGTCCCCATATTTTCACGTTATTTGTAGCGTAGGAAAATCCTACAAAAGCAAGCAGTGTTAAAATAGTTAAATAAAATGTTTTTTTCATAATTTCTCCTAGTTTGGAAAATACAAGCCAAAGAATATCGTTCAATATATTGAAAAAGTCAAGGTGGATAGATCTTTTCTCAAAATGTATAAGTTTCTATTATAAGTAAAAAAGGTGGGTATATGTCTTCGTTTTATGAGTGGCAAATGCGATTCATTTATTTTCTGCAAAGCTTTTCTAACCCCTTTCTGGACGGGTTTTTTAACTTTTTAAACTACTTTGATACTTTGGTTTTTTACTTTCTTATGCTTCCCATTGTGTGGGTAGGATATAAAAGAAAATGGGGGATAAGGCTTTATTTTTTGATTATTATTTCCACTCTTGTAGGCCAATATCTGAAAAACATCTTCTCTCAACCGCGCCCTTTTTTCCTAGATCCCAATGTTTGTAAGATTATCGTCAAAGGATACGGTTTTCCCTCAGGGGCAGCTATAGCATCCGTTATGCTGGGCACCATCTTAATCTATACCTGGAGAAATAGGCTTTCTTGGATTATAGGTCTGAACTATATCTTTTGGGTATCATTAGCTCGTATATATCTAGGAGTGCATTTTCTAACAGACGTACTAGGAGGCTGGGTGATAGGGCTTGCTTGGGCGTATATTTTCTTCAAGTCCTACCCTCCTATAGAGAGATTTATTAAATCTCTCCCTCTCAATGCCGCTTATTTGCTTTCACAGCTACTCGGAGTGATTTTGTTTTTTGTATCAGGGGATAGATATGATATCTATTTAAGCTCAACCACTATGGGTATAGGAGCAGGTTTATATCTACAGGCAAGGTATAACAATTTTCTTGAAGATGGTAAGAAATTTTTTGAAATAGCCCTCAGATCCTCACTAGCCGTTTTAGGGGCTATAGGGCTATATTTTCTCATCAACTACATCTTTAGCCTTTTCACGTTCTCTTATCACATCCCTATTAAGCTTTTTGTGCAGTTTTACGTGATCGGTTTCTGGATTAGTTTCTTAGTTAACTATATATGTAAACCTTTTTTGAAAAATGAGCCTATTTCAAAGTAGAAAAACATAGATAAAATTTTAATTTTCCTATTTAAAAGAATTTTTCGTAAGCTCTTAATAATCATTACTTTGATAATAAAATTATCTTGAAATTATTATAATTTTTTGTTATCATGTTTTGCAGCTAAGCAAGCAAATTATTACTAATTTAATAGAGGAACAAAACGATGGCAACACAAGTTAGTTTATCACAGAGGGTAGGTCAGTCCTGGGTAGGTACGTATTTTAATACTATTTATGATACTATGAAAAAACTAACTTACACAGGTCTTCCTTTGAAATCCATGGGAGCCTGCGCTTGGGCGATCAAAGTTATTGCTGTAGGAACTGAGGGTGATAGTGGTGTAATTGGACTGATTAAAGACTTGTATAATGATCCTCGAGAAAAAACACCTATTTGGAAAAAATGTTTGTATATTCCTTTAGCGGTGGTGGTAGGTATTATTCTTGAAGCTATAGCAGCTTCATTTACAACGTTATTTGCGTTAATTACTCTTGCTGAGCTAATAGTTCCAATACCTTTAATTGAAAGAGGAATCAAATATTATTCAAAAGACCTGAAAGTGAATAAGCAACTTGATGCGCTTGAATCAGGCACTCCACATGTGGACACTGGTGATTTAATAGAGGAACCACAACCGCTTAGTTTTTGGCAGCCCATAAATTATAAAAAAGAACATTTAGATTAATCCAAATTTTAACGTACTTGGATAAGCGCTTTGATTTAAAAAGATTTGTATATAGGTTAATTCAAAAAAGATTTTACAAAAGAGCTCAGAAAAAATGAGCTCTTTTTTTTATTATAAATTAAAATTTTATTTTTATTATATTCATTATAACAATTAATTTAATAGTTCAAATAACTTGAAAAGATTATTGCTGTTTTGTTATAATATTCTTCAGTTAAAGCAAACAAAGTTATAATTAACTTAATTACTTAAAAGGAGAAAAACAATGTCTTTAAATGCAGCAAGAACAGCTATAACAAATTATAGCAGACATCTTGAAGAAAATACTTTTGTAGGTAGAGGTTTAATATATTATCCTTCTGAAGTTGATCAGGCTTGTCAACAAGTTATGCGTGGCTTAATTAGGAATGCAAGAAATTTTTGGTGTTCTGCCAAACAAGATGATTCTAAATTACAAAAACTTTGGAAATATCCAGTTGCCGTTTTATCAGGAATTGGATCTATAGTTATGGGACTAATAGATATTTTCATAGTTAAGATTGCGAAAAATATAATTTGGGCTATAGCGATGCTATTTGCATCTGTTGAGCATGGAATACGCTATGCAGCAAATTCTAAAAAAGGAATCGGTGATTATTCGGACTATGTCGGATATTCAGAATCTGAACCTACTTATAGACAAGCAACAACAGGGAATTTACATCAGGGAATAGATCCTCGTGAATCTAATTGGGGGCCGAAAGTAAGAGATGCTTTCCCTGTATATCAACAGCAATTACTTTCTCAATCAGCAGATCTAGATGGCGAGACACCACAATAAGATAGATTTTAATTATCTATTGATAATCTAAAAAAGATTTCTCATAAAAGAGCTCAAGAAAATTGAGCTCTTTTTTTTAATTCGTATTTTGTAAATTAAAATTTTAATTAATCTAAATTAAACATATTAAAATTATCTTTAAGATTGATTTATTTAAAAATTTATGTTATAATCTTTTTGTAGTTAATAAAAAAAGCGAGGAGAAAACAATGAGTTCAGAACTATTGAATCGAGTAGAAAGTTTTGAAAGAAGACAATTCGTAGAATTAACAGACGAAAACGAACATACAAAACCAGGTACATTTGACCTAGTGGGCCAGGAAGAAGAACAAGAAGAGGCATCATGTGATCACAAACCAGGTATATGGACCAGAATGCATAATTTCATTGGTCATATTTGGGAAGGAATAAGAGAAGGTCAAATACAGTTAGTTCAATTAACTACTCCTAGAGGAGAGGGTATTAGTGAAAAAACTGGAATAGGAGCATTGACCGCTACTAATATGCTTGATGCTATTCTCAAGGATAATTGGAATGAAAAACTTAACGCAAAAGGTAGGCATTGGAGACATTTAGCTAGAGATGAAAAACAAGCTGGCATAATTAAAAGGATTGGTTATGCTGCTGCAGCAACCTTTTTCTATGCCGCAAGTGCTTTAGCATATATTGCAAGAGCTGTCTTAGTCACTATAGTGGGCATTGTAACTTTAGCATTTCACTTATTAGTTTATATTTTAAATGGGGTATTCCATAGACTTCCAAAATGGGCATGGAACAAGATAACTAAGCCTCAGGGTTACGAAAAAGTAGACACAGAACACGTAGAATAATCCTAAAGATGCTTCTTTCGCATGAAATTAAATGTTTTAAAAACTAGATGAAATTAAAATTTTAATTTTTATGTGATCTAATGTGATGTCTCTAAAAACAATCGTTTTTTTATTTGGTTTTTGTTAAAATCTATATGATTTTAAACAAAACATAAGATGATTTATGCATTCTATAAAACCATTAGCTTATAAGCATCATGATATAGCCTATAATCTAACTTCAAGACAATTAACAGATCTTGCAAAAGAAGGACACCCTGTTCATTTGAGATTTCCAGAGCGCCGACTTAATCACGATTGTTGTTATCCTTCAACTTCTCTTCGTGGACGCGCAATTAAGCACTTATTTTTGGATACAGTTTATTTTGCAGGTAGAGAAGTATGTAGGATCGTTCTTTTAGCAGCTCGCATATTATATACTCTTGCAGTATCTCTTGGAGCGATTTTCTCTAAAGAATGTAGAGCACGTTTTATAAAAGCATGGGCTACTTTATTTACTTCTATTTTTAGAGCTGTAGTTGTTTTCCCAATACAGCTGCTTTTAAATATTATCGGATCTATTGTTCAGATAATTCATCCTCGCACAGGTATTAAGATTAGAGCAAAGGCGCATGTATGGGATTGGAATTTAGATTTCTTTGAAGCTAGGAATGATCCTGATTTGAATGTTCATTCCAAAATCCCAAGACGACCTTCTACTCCATCTGGTTCTGAATCTGAAGAAGCACATCAAGTAGCAGAAGATGCAGATCTAGATACAGGTTCACCACATGAAAGTAATGGGGCTCCTAATCTTTTATGGCGTTTTATTGAAGATAATAAGGTATTTATGTATGGGCTGCAAGATATGATGGGAGCGCGAAGACGTACTGTGCAGGAATCAATGCAACAAACTCCATTTACTTCTATAGATTGTGACGCATTATAAATTACGTGAAATAAGCTTGTCTGTTTTTTATCAAATCTTAATATAATAAAAAATCTTTATAATTTATTATTTAATTGGCCTTTTCTAGCTGTTTTTCTATAATTTATTCTCAATATTAAACTTTATGTTTTTGGGAGAGATAAAAATGGCTACTTTAGTTTTTGCTGCCCGAGATAATTGGAGACATTTTAGTGATTGTGTTGGTTTTTGCTATTCTGTGCAACAAATGGCACATTTCGACAGGAAAATTGAAGATCTAACAAGGGCAGTTAACACTTGGCAAATGAAAGAAAGAGCAGAAGGGGTTTTAAATTTAGTTGT
>Ga0180437_10005134_pt1 | contig 18098 bp, 15 predicted proteins | sample SS_ome_4_FD_132410 | JGI IMG/M metagenome (GOLD analysis project Ga0180437, IMG submission 132410) | Hypersaline lake sediment archaeal communities from the Salton Sea, California, USA - SS_3_D_1 metaG | ecosystem: Environmental > Aquatic > Non-marine Saline and Alkaline > Hypersaline >... | reverse complement strand
GTAAGGCCCGTGGAATATCCAGCTTCGATTTGCCCCTTGCTTACCGACTGGTAGCCCGCACGAATGATCTCACCGAAGTATGTCGCCTCGAAGATGATAAAAGAAATGACCGCTGATGGAAAGGGGTCCAAGGGGCTTCCGATAATAATAGGCATGACGAAATAAAACCAGAAAATCACCAGGATGAGAGGGATGTTCCGAATCACATTGACATAGAAAGTAACCGGGTAATAGATCCACTTCTTCCGGGAAATTCGCCCCAGCCCCACTAGTATGCCCAAGGGAATTCCGCCGGCCAGGGCAAAGAACATCAATTTAACCGTAACCCAAAATCCACCCATGAGAAAGGGGAGGTTTCTCCCTACCGCATCGAACATCTTACCTCCCGATCATACCGGGTATTTTCAGCCTCGACTCCAAAATGCCCATCAGCTTGATAACCGCTAAACCCAATGCCAGGTAGATAAGACAGGCGCCGGTGGTCGACTCCAGCCCGTGGAAGGTCTCGGAATCGATCTTGTAGCTCATAAAGGTCGTCTCCAACACACCGATGGTCATTGCAATGGATGAGTTCTTAAAAATGGTCAAGAACTCCGTCGTTAATGGAGGAATTATAATCCGCAAGGCATATGGAATGATCACATAGCGGTACATCTGGAGATGGGTTAAACCCGTTGAGAGAGCCGCATGATGGTGATCCCGAGAGATGGAAGCAAAGCCAGCACGGGTATGCTCGGCCACCCGGGAGGCAGTGTACATCCCGAGGGCTATGATCGCGACATAGTAGTTGAGGCCTATGATGGCATTAATACGGTACTGAAGGGATTCCCCAAAGATCATGGGCCCCGCATAGTACCAGAAGAAGAGTTGGACCATGAAGGGGATATTTCGGAATATTTCGACGTATGCGGTCCCAATAAACCTCAACCATCGCCAAGGGGAGATCCGTATCGTGCCGATGAGAACCCCTAAGGAGAAGGCGATGGCCCAACCGATGAGCCCGAGTTTAATGGTGACCCATATCCCCTGGAGCAAATACATCCCGTATGGGTCTCTCCACAGGACGCCCCAGTCGAATTCATAGGCTAAACCCAGCATTATCCACCAAAGGGAGAGGAGGGGGGATTACCCCCCCCTCTAACTACTTCTTCTTCCACCAATCCTCTGCCTGCGGATAGCAGATCAATGTGAGATAATCCCTATAGGCCTTGGACATGGGAATTGGGACAACACCCTTCGGGCCCATCCACTTCTCATATAGCTCGAAGAACTTGTCCGTTTTGATCGACCATACAATGGTGTTGTTGACAAAGTCCCTAATATCGGAATTGCCCTCCCTCATCATGTAGCCGTAGGGTTCATAGGCGATGGCGAAGTCCACGGTTTTCCAGTTCTCAGGATCTGGGGCCTTCATCCTCAGGCCTTCCAGCAGGCTCCGATCCGTTGAGTAGGCATTGACCTTCTTGCCCTTTAAGGCGAGGAACCCTTCAGGATGGGTTTCCACGACGACGATATCCTTCGGCTTGTATTTTCCCGCGGCAACCTGGTCCTCGATAGCCTTTAAGTTGGTCGTCCCCCTGGCAGCCCCGAGCCTTTTTCCGCTGAGGTCGTCAATCGTCTTAATAGGGCTATCCTTGGGAACGAGAAAGGTCGTCTCCGAGAAAAAGAAGATGTAGCTGAAATCAACCACTTCTTCCCGCTGTTGCGTATAGGTCGTGGAACCCATCTCCACATCTACAGTCGCATTGGCCACCATGGGGATACGGGTTTTCGGGGTAACGGTAAACGGCTGGATTTCTATTTTCTTGCCGAAGTGTTCGGAGAGCCTTTCCACGAGGAGGTACGTCATATCGACGGAGAACCCAACATGTTTGCCCACCTTGGGATCGACGAATGCGAAGGGTATTGAGCCCTCCCTCCATCCCACGCGAATTTTACCCGTTTTGTTTATGCGGTCCATGGTCTCATCGGCCAACACCGCGCCGCAAAGGAGCGTCATGCCGATGATGACGCAAAAAACGACGGCAAACAACTTCTTCATAAGATCACCCCCTTAGCTTGTAGGATCGTGACGGCTGGTTTCATTCCCCTTGAATTTATCACCTCCTTTCTGCGGATTCGGGGCTACTATAGGACAGGAAAAGGGATTTGTCAACTCAATTTTGCTGAGGATACGTCGTGTTAACGATATGAAAATGCATGAGAAATTCCGTTCTTAGAACCCAGGGTCAGGCTCGAAACATACCGGATGAAATAGTTGCAATAAACCGCGATTTCATATATTTTCGAGGGGAAATCCCAGGCCAACGATTCCATGTTTCCTCGAGTAATTCCCAGGGAGAAGAGGAGCAGGGTCCTCAAGCCCGGCACCTTCGGCTGCCTGAGGGGCGCATATGCGATAAACGTCACCCAGGGTTGCGGGTTACTTTGTGCTTATTGTTATGCCCGCGGGTATGCCACGGCCCCGTCGAAGGGGGATGTCTACCTTTTCATCAACCTCCCCGAGTTACTCCGGAGGGAACTGGATAGCGTCAGGCGTCGCTGGCTTCCGGGCGTATCCATCTTCAATACAGCCACCGACTGTTTCCAACCGCATCCTGATATCCTCGGGGTCACTTACCGCGCCATGGTCATCCTATTGGAGAGGGGAATCGATATCTCCTTTCTCACCAAGGGGTTTATCCCTCAGCGTTTTATGGAGCTCTTCAGGGTATATCGAGAAAAGGTCCACGCTCAAGTCGGAATCGTATCCCTTGGGGAGGGCTATTGGAGGACGTACGAGCCCGGCGCTGCATCGCCTGCGGAGAAGCTTAAGAATATCGAGAGGCTCCTGGAGGCCGGAGTGGATACCGAAGCGCGTATCGACCCCGTCATCCCCTTCGTTACCGATACCCCTGAGGGGCTGGAAGACCTGTTTCGGTCTTTGAGTCAGAGGGGGATTCGGAGGGCTTCACTCAGCTACCTCCATCTTCGTCCGGCCATCCAAAAACAGCTTAGCTCAGAGCTTCCGCCCCTCCACCGGAAGCTGCTGGATAGCTGTTTCGAAAGTCAGGATTGGGCCGAGGTTGGTATGTCCACGAGGACAAAGCTCCTCCCCCAGAGATTGAGGGAGAATGGATATGGGAGGATGAAGGCCATTGCCGAGGCCTACGGTATTTCAACGGCCATCTGCAGGTGCAAGAACCCGGATATGAATGGGGAACTTTGCCCATCTTCAAACGTCCGAAGGGCCATCTCGATAGTTCGGATTTCCCGGGACAAACAGCTTACCCTCTTTTCCTGCTAATGATCATACCCGTTCCCGCGATATCCCCTCTCATTGCTGCATAGATCCCGGCCAGAATGCAGATACCTCCCGCAGCTTTTAACGGGCTCAGCGTCTCGCCCAAGACCCAATAAGCGAGGAGGGTCGAACCGATGGGCTCCCCGAGGATGAGAATGGCAACGGTAGAAGCTGAAAAGAACTTGAGGGCCCAGTTGAAGGTGGAGTGGCCGATCAATTGGGGGACAATGGCCAGCATGAGAAAGAGGACATACGTTCTGGAGGAGTATCCGAAGAAGGAGACCCCCGCGATTATTCCAATGAGGAGGACCACGAGCCCCCCCGCCGAGTAGACGGGAAAGATGTACGATATGAGGTCCATTTGCTGCCTGAGCTTGCGGCCCACGATGAGATACGCGGAGGCCATTATCGCCCCGGCCAGGGCGAGGAGATCTCCCATTGCAGCATGGGTAGAAAGGGTGAAGTCGGATAGCCCGATGATTACCGCTCCCGCGGTGGACAGGAGGATGCCTGCGATCGTCAAAATACCAGCCCTCTCCTTCAGAAGGAGAGAGGATCCCAATGCGACGAAAATCGGGTGGGTGCTCACGATTACGACGGAACTAGCCACGGAGGTGTATTTGAGGGAGGTGATCCAAAAAATGAAGTGAAAACCGAGAAAGAGGCCCGTAAGGAAGAGCAGCTTCCATCGCCCCCGAAGGATTTTCCCGTACCCTTTTCGGCTCAGGGCAACTGGTGAGAGAAGTAAAGATGCCAAACCGAGCCGATAGGCCGCTATGGCCAAGGGAGCCGCGTCGCAGAGCTTGATGAAGATAGATGCGGTGGAAATGGCAACGATGCCAATTACCACGGCTATGACCATTTTCATTGAATGTGCCCTCGTACCGACGTGAGCAGTGCTGCCCTGGCCGCGCTGGGGAACTCTATCGTCCTGCCACAGCGGTCCCGAAGCCTAGAGCCCCGACGAATCCCGCAATTCCCCCGAGATAGAATATGGGAGCCAGACCACCCAGGTCGGCGATTATCCCTCCGAGGATAGGCCCCGTCGCTAAACCGAGGCTCATGGACAAGTTGAAGATCGCCATCATTGCCCCCATACCATGTCTCCTTCCCTCTTCGACGACCAAGGCATTGGCCGCGGGGAGGGCGAGGGCACCCATGGAGCCCAGGAAGATGTTAAGGGCAAAAATTTGACCGAAGCTCCTCACATGGGGGATTAGCACGACGCCAAGGCCGAACCAAAAGCTCCCCCAGAATACGAGGCCCTTTCTCGAAAAACGATCCGACACATAACCAAGGGGAGCCTGAAGTACCGAAGTCAATAGGATGTTGGAGGATAGAATGATCCCGATCTGGGAAGAAGAGAGGTCAAGCGCCCCGTGGGCAAAGAGGGGGACAAAGGTGAGGAGGAGGCCCCTTGCAAGGGCATTGGTGAACCGAAAGATGACGAGCCCCTTGGTCACAGGGCTTCGAAGGATCTGGATGAAAGGGCGTGGTTGCTCAATCTTCCTGTGAAGATGGAGTTCCGGAAGGAGGGCCAGCACCAGGAAGAAGGCGAGGAAACAGAGGCAGCCCATGGCATAGAAATCGGCATTGAAGCCGAACTGATCCTTCAAAAGGCCTCCCAGCATAGGTCCCAGGCCCAACCCCGCAAAGAGGGATACCGAGAAGGTACCCATATATTCGCCCTCTGCGTCCTTCGGGGAGATCTCCCCGATATACGCGAAGGCGATTGGAATGATCATGGCGGCGGAGAACCCATGGACGAGGCGCACCACCATGAGCTTGGCCACGCTATCGGAGAGGATATAGCCGAGGGAACTGATGCCGTAAATGAATAGGCCAATGGCGATGAAGATTTTTCTTCCGCTCTTGTCCGACCATCGGCCCACAATGGGCATGAAGATGGAGCGGGATATGGAAAATCCCGAAAAGATGACGCCGATCCAAAGCCCCGATGCCCCCAGGCTTTCGGCATAGATGGGAAGCAAGGGAACGATGATTCCAACCCCCAACATTGATGAAAAAATGGAGAAGAAGAGGACGATGAAGACCCTTCTTTTCAAGGAGTACCCCCCTTCCATCCACCGAATCGTGAGGAACGGTATGGGTACCAAGGCGGTTCTTAAAAATACCTTTCCTCCTGAACTGGGGAGAGGCGATCCTCCCGGGAGCCCCCGTTAACGTATTACAAACGCATAGAGACATCAAGGGGGAAATGCCAGGGGGCGCGATTTCGTGGTATAATTACGAAATGAAAAGCTCGCTCTTCGCTGCTCAGAGCTCCTTTTCCCCTTTTTTGGGGGATCTCATTCTCAACGTTTGACGACAGGCCTTCCATATGGCTTGTTGAGAGATCGTTAGCATTCGAACGAGATGTCGGACAGATTCATTCGGATTATCGGGGCCCGATCCCACAATTTGAGGAATATCCACTGCGACATCCCTCGGGGCAAGATCACGGTGATAACGGGGGTTTCGGGGTCGGGGAAGTCTACCCTGGCCTTCGATACCCTCTTTGCCGAGGGTCAGAGGAGATACGTCGAATCCCTCTCTACCTACGCCAGGCAGTTTCTGGAGAGAATGGATCGTCCTGATGTCGATGCAATAGTGGGCATCCCTCCAGCAATCGCCATTGAGCAGCGGAATACGGTCAAGAATGCGCGGTCGACGGTGGGCACGGCTTCGGAGCTGTACGACTACCTTAGACTCCTCTTTGCCAAGGTCGGCGATACCACCTGCCCTGGCTGCGGGGAAATCGTATCTTCAGACACCGTTCACACATCCGTTGAGCGGATTATGGACGGATGTGCTGGGCAACGAGTCAACATCATCTCCCCTCGGGAAATCCGAAAACCCCTGGACGCCGCGCCTGAAGTGAGGCAATTGGTCAGGGCGGGCTTTTTCAGGGTTTTGGACGATGACGGGGTAAAGGATATTACCTCCCTCTCCCCCGATGAGTTGGCGGCCAAGGGATCCCTGTGTCTTTTGATCGATCGTATTGTGGTTAAGGAGGGGGATGAGGGAAGATTGGCCGAGGCGCTGCAGTCCGCGTTTGTCCAGGGAGGTGGAGTAGCCGAGGTAATTGGAGAAAATGACTTACAGCTCAGATTCAACCAGGCGTTCATCTGCAACCGATGTAACAGGAAGTTTCCTGAGCCAGAGCCTCTCCTCTTTTCCTTTAACAACCCCTTAGGGGCATGCCCCGCCTGTCAGGGGTTTGGCAGGGTCATTGGTGTCGATTTGGATAAGGTCATCCCCGATAAGGGCAAGCCCCTCAAGGAGAAGCCCATTGTCCCGTGGAATTCACCGGCCTATTACGAAATGTATGACTACCTATGGGGGGTTTGCCGGGACAATCGCGTTCCAATGGGGAAGCCCTTCAACGAGTTATCCCCCGAACAACAGGATGTAATCATTGCTGAAATCGAGGACTTCTTTCAGTGGCTGGAAACGAAACGATACAAGGTCCATGTGAGGGTTTTTCTCAGCAAGTACCGGGCCTACACGACTTGTGAGCGATGCGGCGGAACCCGGCTCAAGGAGGAGGCTTTAAATATTCGAATTGCCGGGAGGAACATAGCGGAGCTCTGTGAAATGGACATCGAGGACCTTAGAAGCCTCTTCGATGCATTGGAGTTGGACCCGTTAAAGGAGGAGGTTGCTGGGAGGATCCTCGAGGAAATTCGGAATCGGATCCAGTACCTCTGTCACGTGGGATTGGGCTATATCACCCTCCATCGCCAGACACGGACCCTCAGCAACGGGGAGTTCCAGAGGATCACCCTCGCCAGGGCCCTCGGCAGCGCCCTCACGGATACCTTATACGTCCTTGATGAGCCGAGCATCGGGCTCCACGCTCGGGACAACTGGAGGTTGCTCGAAGTCCTCAAGAGGCTGAGGGACGGGGGGAATACCATCGTCGTCGTTGAACACGATCCGGATATTATCCATGAAGCCGATGAGATCATCGATCTCGGTCCTGGAGCGGGAAGGCAGGGTGGAAACCTGGTCTTTCAAGGAAGTTTTTCGAAACTACTAAGGAAGAAGGGCTCGATGACGGCCCGCTATCTGGGCCAGAGCAAGAACCTTGCACACAAGCCCGTGGTGCGAGAGCCAACTGGGTTCATCTATATCCGGAACGCCCGGGAGAACAATTTAAAGGGCATAGATGTCGCGGTTCCCCTGGGAGTGATGGTCTGTGTGACGGGGGTCTCAGGGGCGGGGAAGACGACCTTGGTCAATAACGTCCTTTATGCTGGAGGCAAGGGCTTCTATGATGGCAGGTACGGAAGAGGGGCCTTTGGGGCCATAGACGGGCTGGATCAAGTCAAGGATATCGTTATGGTCGACCAATCCCCCATTGGTAAGAGCCTCAGATCCAACCCGGCAACCTATATCGGGGTGTTCGGGGAGGTCCGGAACCTTTTCGCCAACACTAGGGAGGCAAGGAGGGCCGGATTGAAAGCGGGACATTTTTCCTTTAACGTCCCCGGGGGCAGGTGTGAAAGCTGCCAGGGCGCGGGAGTGGTGGTTTTGGATATGCAATTCCTGGAAGATGTGGCCGTAGCCTGCGAACAGTGCAACGGCAAGCGTTTTCGCCCCGAAATCCTCGCCGTTCGCTATAAGGGCAAGAACATTCACGACGTCCTCGATATGACCGTTACCGAAGCCCTCGACTTCTTCCGGGAGCATGAGAAGATCGCTTCGAAGCTTCGGGTCTTTTATGATGTCGGATTGGGATACCTGACGCTGGGACAGCCCACCAGTACCCTCAGTGGGGGAGAGGCCCAGAGGTTGAAGCTTGCCCATTATATCGCCGGTGCCGATGGGTCGCGGAACTTATTCATCTTCGACGAACCCACCACAGGGCTCCATTTGGCCGATATCGAGTCGTTGCTCAAGACCTTCAATCAGATGCTGGATCAAGGCCAATCCCTGGTTGTAATCGAACATAACCTCGACTTGATCTTCCACGCGGATTATATCATCGATCTCGGGCCGGAAGGGGGAGATGACGGGGGACGTGTTGTGGTCGCGGGGCGGATGGAGGAGGTAATGGACTGCGAACAGTCCCATACGGGTGAATTCCTCAGACGGAAATTCTCGCACTAGGAAAGATCGGCCCGTCTACCCCTCGTAGTCGTACCATCCACCACCTGCTTTCCTCCCCAAACGCCCGCCCCTGATGAGGGTCTTGAGCAAGTTCGGCGGGGACCATTTCAATTCCCTGCTCAGCTCATTATGGAGGTACTCCATAACGTGGTATCCGATATCGTTGCCAGTTAAGTCCATCAGCTCAAAGGGACCCATGGGATAGTTCAATCCTAATTTAACAGCCTTATCCACGTCCTCGACGGTGGCAATGCCCTCTTCCACAATCTTGATGGCCTCAATGAAGTGGGGCATCAAGATGCGATTGACTACGAAACCCGGGGAGTCCTTTTTTACCTCGACGGGCTCTTTTCCCATCTTTTTTGCCAAATCGATCACCGTCTCAATGGTTTCATCGGAGCTATAGTATCCTCGAATAACCTCGACGAGCCTCATGATCTGAGCCGGATTGAAGAAATGCATTCCGGCGACCTTATCCGGGCGCTTGGTAGCCGAAGCTATTTCGGTGATGGAGATAGAGGAAGTATTTGTACAGAGGATGACATCAGGGCCAACGAGGCCGTCAAGTTTCTTGAAGGTGTCTTGTTTAGCCTTCAAATCCTCAAATATCGCCTCAATGATGAAGTCGGCATCCGCCATGTCCTCGATTCTGGTTGTTCCCTTGACCTTGCTCAAAACCTCTTTCTTCTGTTCCTGGGTGACCTTTCCCCTCTCGATCCCCTTTGTCAGGAACCTCTCAATGGAGTTCATCCCCTTTTTCACAAACTCATCGGCTACATCCTGCATCACCACAGTACATCCACTTTGAGCTGCAACTTGGGAAATGCCGCTGCCCATAGCACCTGCCCCTACTACACCGATTTTCTTAATACCCATCTCCATACCCTCCACTAAGACGTATTTATTCTTCCCCGTGCTCTCTATCATAAATGATGCCGCCCTGTCAACATCGGGAGGAAGCCCTGATCCACCATCAAGGCATCATCTGCGGCGTTGCCTTCGATCGCTCCTCCTTGCGGCGTATTGCTCCATACGCCTCAGCCGTCGCTCCTCGGCGCCTTGCATCTAATACCTTGCTGGTGATCAGGAATACTTCCTAACCTTCTGATTTCAGTTGCGATACCTAAATTAGACGGTGGATTTTGGGAGGGAGGCTCTCGAGTTGGTCGTGAAGACCCTATTCCATGGGAGTAATCGATTAAGTCGCTCTTGGCTTCTCACCCTCGAAGGGGGCCTCCTGCTCCCACGGGTCTCTCATGAACAACGGTGTTCTCGGCAAAATTGAGGAAACTCCGGCCAAAATTCCCTTGACACGCATTAAGGCTGTCCCGTATAGTGGAAGCACATTTTTTGGATACTGTATCCAAAACTGGGATTGGGATGGAAAGACTGCTTTCGGGAATACGGGTAACGAGGAGAAGGGCCCTCCGTGAGGAAACATACGAGGCTCTGCGAAAGGCCATTCTCAGGGGGAGGGTGAAGCCAGGTCAGCGCCTGAAAGAGGAACGATTGGCCTCCGAGATAGGGACGAGCAGGACTCCGGTAAGGGAGGCTTTTCATAAATTGGAGCAGGAGGAGCTGGTGATTCGCCTTCCCCGCGGTGGATTTGTGGTAAGGGAATGGAGCCGATCCGATGTGGAGGAGATTTTCGGAATTCGGAGCGTCTTGGAGAGTTACGCGGCCTGCGTGGCAACGGAGAAGATCGACGACGTCAAGCTGACACTGTTGGAGGATAAGCTGCGGGAATCGGAGGAGTGTTTGAAGAAGGGCGACACGGAGAAGCTCATCCAGCTCAACACGGAATTCCATGATATCCTCTATAAGTCGAGCAATAGTCGCAAGCTTTACCATATGATCAATAACCTGAGGGATTACTTCTATCGGTACCGAGTTGCCATTTTGGGCTTAAACGGCATCCCCCAGGTCTCCCTGAGGGACCACAGAAAAATGGTTGCGGCCATGAGGAAGAAGGACTCGGCCATGGTGGAGAAACTGGTAAGGGAACACATCATGAGGGGGAAGGAGATTGTCCTGAGGGAGTTCGAGGAGGGAAACGTCTAATTGGCAAGGATGTGAGGAGGAAGGCCTCATGAAGGACAGAAGGATAAGGGTATTGGTGGCCAAACCTGGGCTCGATGGGCACGACAGGGGGGCTAAGGTGGTTGCTCAGGCGCTGAGGGATGCCGGAATGGAGGTCATCTATACGGGCTTACACCAAACCATAGATCAAATTATCAGTGCTGCCATTCAGGAGAACGTGGATGTGATTGGCCTGTCCATTCTCTCCGGGGCCCACATACCCCTCTGTGAGAAACTGATGAGTAGATTGAAGGATGAGAACCTCTCCGATATCCTCGTCGTAGTCGGGGGGGTCATCCCCAAGAAGGATGTGAGGAAATTGAAGGATATGGGGATAAAGGGGATATTTCCCGGGGGTACTCCCTTTGCCGAATCCATCCGATTTATGCGGGAGAAGGTTCATTAGAGTTGCCTCGTTCAAGAGAGGCAATTGAAGGAGGGGCGTTATCATGGGCGTTGCTACCTATATCAAGAATGAGAAGGGAGAGATCGAGGAGGTCACCCTCCAGTCGGGAATAGAGGTGAAGGCGATCTACGGGCCCGAGGACCTTGCGGACTTTGACTATCAGAGGGACCTTGGCGACCCAGGGGAGTATCCATTCACCAGGGGTATTCACCCCGGGATGTACCGGGCACGGCCATGGACCATGCGCCAGTATTCGGGTTTCGGCACCCCCCTTGAGACCAACGAGCGGTTCAAATTCCTCATCGCCCACGGGCAGACGGGGTTAAACGTGGCCTTCGATCTTCCCACTCAATTGGGGCTGGATTCTGATGATTCCCTGGCCGAGGGAGAGGTGGGGCGAGTCGGCATGGCTGTGGATACGCTGAGGGATTTCGAGATCGCCTTTGCCGATATACCCCTTGAGCGCATCGGCTCCGGTCTGACCATTAACGCCGTTGCCAGCATTATGCTCGCCATGTATCAGGCTACGGCGGAAGGATACGGCTTTTCCCTGGAGAGAATCAGCGCGACCCCGCAGAACGACATATTGAAGGAAATGGTTGGCAGGGGGAACTGGATCTTTCCCGTGGAGCCGTCCATTCGCCTTATCGGCGATACTATCGAATACTCGGCAAAGGTTATGCCCAGGACGAACCCGGTGAGCGTCTGCGGATATCACATCCGGGAATCCGGATGCACCCCGGCCCAGGAGATTGCCTATGCGTTTGAGATCGCGATGACCTATATCGACCACGTTCTCCAGAGGGGATTGCATATCGACGAGTTTGCCTCGAGGATCTCCTTCAACCTCGATATCTTCGGAAATATCTTCGAGCAGGTGGCGAAGTTCAGGGCCGCTAGGAGGCTCTGGGCAAGACTGCTCAAGGAGAAGTACGAGGCCAAAAACCCACGGTCCATGTGGCTCCGCGGGCTTTTCGGCGGGGGAGGCGGAGGACTGACCAAGCAACAGCCACTCAACAACATCGTGAGGAGCGCTTATTACGCCCTCATCTCGGCGCTCAGCGGCACGCAGACCATGGCCCTCTGTTCCTATGATGAGGCCTACACTATTCCAACGCCTCAGGCTGCCGTCATATCGCTGAGAACCATGGAGATCCTTTTGGAGGAGATGGGCCTCAGGGATACGGTCGATCCCCTGGGAGGATCTTACTATGTTGAGGCCCTGACGAACCAGATGGAGGAGAAGATAACCGAGGAGATGAGAAGGGTTGAGGAGATAGGCGGAATGGCCCATGCCGTGGAAACGGGCTACATACAGAGGGAGGTTGCCAGACAGGCCTACCTCTATGAGAAGGCCCTTCAAGAGGAGAAGGTGCACAAGGTAGGGGTGAACATATACAGAGAGGAAGAAGAGGAGGAGGAAGAGGTTACGCTCCACGAATATAACCCCACCGCAGCTGAGGCCCAGATAGAATCCCTCAAGGAGGTCCGGAGAACACGCGATAACAGGAAGGTTGTCCAGACCCTAAAGGATCTGGAGGGTACGGCCAGGAGAAAGGAGAACGTCATGCCCTTTCTCCTTGAGTCCGTCAAGGCTTATGCCACCGTGGGGGAAATGACCCGGGTATTCAAGGAGGTTTACGGGGAGTTCAAGGAGCCGAGCATTTTCTAATTCACGTCCCCCATGATAGGGGTTTCGACAAAGATGGCGAAGGGGAGGAGAGAGATGACGGGAATAACGGCTTATGGGGCATATCTCCCCCGGTATCGATTGACGGCAAAGATGATCAATGAGGCCTGGGGAAGGCCGGGAGGTCGAGGCGAGAAGGCGGTCGGCTATTTCGATGAGGATAGCCTCACCATGGGACTCTCCGCGGTGTATCATTGCCTTTCGGGAGATGATATCGAAAAGCTGGATGGCCTGTACTTCGCCTCCACCACGTCTCCCTTTAAGGAGAAATTGGCCTCCACGGAGATGGCCATGATCCTCAACCTCTCGCCGGAGGCCCGCACCCTCGATATCGGTCACTCCCTGAGATCGGGAACCAGTGCCCTCCTGACTGCCATAGAGGCCGTGAGGGCTGGTTCCCTCAGGAGCGCTGTTGTTGTGGCATCGGATTGCGGCCGCCTCGAAGTTCCGGGCGGCTTCAACGAAGCAGCGTGGGGAGATGGTGCGGCAGCGCTGGCGGTTGGGAGGGAGAACGTCCTCTTGAACCTTCTCCATCACTACTGCTACTCCGACGAGCTCACCCACTTCTGGCGTCGATCCGATGACCGGTACGTGAAGTCCGAGGATGTCAGGTTTCCCCAGGTGATGGGCTACGCCCGCATTATGGAGTCGGCCATAGGGGATACCCTGAGGAAAACTCAATACAAATTGGCCGATTTTGCCAAGGTGGTAGTGGATGCGCCAGACCTCCGAAGCCATCAGGCCCTGATGAGGAAGTTTGGATTCGATCCTAAGGGCCAGATCCAGGATCCCCTCATAGGCGTTATCGGCTCCCTCGGGACTGCCCACCCCTTCGCGATGCTCGTCACAGCGTTGCAGGGGGTCAAGCCCGGGGATAAAATCCTCCTGGCAAGCTATGGGGACGGGAGCGATGTGCTCATCTTCGAGGCCACGGATGCCTTACGGGAATTCCAGCAAGGGGCCGATTTTAACGCCCTGTTGGACCGAAAGGAACTGATATCGAGCTATACTATGTATCTCGCCTTTAAGAGGACCTTTGAGGTAGAATTCCAGGATTACTATTCCTCCATATCAGCCCTCTTTCGGGAAAGGGATCGGTTCTCGAGGCTTTTGGGGGGGAAATGTAAGAATTGCGGCTATATCACAACCCTGGCCTTACGGGTTTGTCCCAACTGCCGAAAGAAGGATCAGTTTGAGAATGTGAGGCTTACGCGAAGGGGAATTGTGTTCACCTTTACCCAGGAATGGTACTATCCGTCTCCAGAACCTCCAACAACCCTTGCCGTCGTCGACCTGGAGGGCGGAGGAAGAATCTATTGCCAGATGACGGATTGTTCGGACCCGAGTATCGTCAAGATCGGGATGCCAGTGGAGATGACCGTCAGGAAATATCACGAAGCCCTTGATCTGCCGCACTACTACTGGAAATGTAAGCCGGTTTATTCGTGAGACGTGTCCGTTTGGGGGATTTTTCTCCAATGTAAGGACACAATTTGGAGATCTCTGAAAGACTCGAAAAAAAAGGAGCTCTGAGCGAAATTCAGATGCCTGGGAATTCGGAAAAGGAGCTTTGAGCGCGAATTTAAATTTTTTCGACAACCACTCCGGGGCAACCGGAGCGGGTGCAAACCCAGTTCTGGGTTGAAGGTGGCGTGAAGGCTGGAATCGTCGAAAAAATATGTTTGAGCAGCGATGAGCGACTTTTCCGAAGGTCTTGGGTCATTTCGTGAGCGAAGGGGAATTCGGCCAACAGACCAGAAAGCAATGAAGCGAAGGGACAACGGGTTTCCTCTCATAAGAACATTTTCTGAGCGACGAAGAGCGAGTTTTTCAGAGACCTCATTTGAGGAAACGGGGAACGTCATTGGGGGGAATCATGAGCGTTAACTTCAAGGACAAAATAGCCATTGTGGGCGCGGGGTGCACCCGGTTTGCCGAGAATTTCGATATGAGCTATGCGGATATGCTTGCCGAGGCCTGTTTCCAGGCCTTCGAGGAGGCGGGGGTCGGCCCCGAGGATATCGATGGGGCATGGCTGTCCACGGCCTTCGTTGATGGAAGCGCCATGAAGGGGAGATCGGGCATGGATCTCGCCGAGCCGGTGGGGCTCTTCGATATCCCCATTACCCGGGTTTCGAACTTCTGCGCTTCAGGGGGCAATGCCTTCAGGGAGGCTTGTTTAGGGCTCCTTTCCGGGGTAAATGACGTCGTTTTGGCTGCAGGGGTTGAGAAACAGAGGGATCGTCCCCCTCAGAAGAGCCTCGTTAAGATGATGGTGGTCGCGCAACACCAGTTCCTTCAAAAGGGGGAAACGGCGGCGGGCCAATTTGCCGTCTACGCCACCCGTCACATGGAAAAATACGGGACAAAGCTGGAACACTTCTGTATGGTCTCCCACAAGAACCACAAGCATGGGGTGAAAAACCCCATCGCCCAGTATCGACAGGAAATCCCCATGGAGACTATATTGAACTCACCCATGGTCGCCTATCCCATTAATCTGCTGTGCTCTTGCCCCACCACCGATGGGGCGGCAGCTGCCGTGCTTGTCAGGGCCGAGGACGCCAAGAAGTTCAACAAGGATTATGTCTTGATCAAGGCCCAGGAGCTCATCGTCAACTCCGGATGGGATCTCCCCTTTTTCGATCCACGTTATGACTTCTCTTACTTTCCCTCCACACGGCTCGCTGCGCAGAGGGCTTATAAAATGGCCGGGATCAAGGACCCGGTCAACGAGATCGACCTGGCGGAGGTCCATGACTGCTTTGCCCCCGTTGAGTTGATCGTTTACGAGGATTTGGGGTTCTGCGAGGAGGGGGAGGGAAGGCATTTCATCGAGGAGGGTAGATCGACGGCCGAAGGGGATCTTCCCGTAAACGTCAGCGGAGGCCTTGAAAGCTGTGGTCATCCCGTTGGAGCATCAGGCGTCAGGATGATCTACGAGATTACAAGACATCTCCAGGGCAAGGCGGGGGAAAGACAGATCAAGAACGCCAAATTAGGCCTTGCCCATAATATCGGGGGTCCTTGTGCTATCACATCCCTTACCATCCTGGGCGCCCCATAAAACCCATAAAGACCCGAGCGATGAAGGGGAAGTCATCGGCTTCTGCAGGGAAAAGATCGCGAAGTACAAGATCCCCAAATCCATCCAGTTTGTCGAGAAACTCCCCAAAACGGCGGGCGGGAAGATTCGGAAATACCTCCTGAAATGATTATTAAGGATGTAAGCCCTATAATGATTTACATACATGTTCTGAATCAAGGTAGGATGATAAGATGGCCGAGGTAACCGAAGAACTCATCGTTCAACTCAAAAAACTGATCATCGAACGGCTCAAGCTGGAGGATGTTTCGCCAGAAGATATCGGAACCGACGATCCCCTTTTCGGCGAGGGGTTGGGGCTGGATTCCATCGATGCTTTGGAGCTGGTTTTGGGGCTGGAAAAAAACTATGGTGTAATCATCCCCGATGCGCAAGTTGGGCAGAGGGTCTTTCAATCGGTGAGGACCATTGCCCAATACATCGTCGACAACCCCATTTAATTATGATGAACTCGTAAACAGTCAATAATGGGACGGCAAAGTAAAAAGCTTCAAATGCAAGGCTTGCGAATCTTGAGGAGTGAGGCGTACTTACCAGTACGCAGCAATGACGAAAGATGAGGCGTAACGCAGCCCTTCGGTTTTTCTCAGGGCCGTGAGCCTGTCGAATGGCAGGTGGACTTTTTACGAAGCCGTCAATTATTTCTTTACACGTATGAATCTACTCCCCTTTAATTTAATAATTCTTGAAATATTCTTTGAATTATTCAGGCTACTATAGTACTATTGGGACCGTGGATATGGGAACTGGCTACGATGCGGTAATCATCGGCGCAGGGCTGGGGGGACTTAGCTGTGGTACCCTTTTGGCTAAGGAGGGGCTAAAGGTACTGATCTGTGAGCAATCCTCAAAACCCGGCGGCTACTGTCAGAATTTTAAACTCAATGATTTTACCTTCACGCCTGCCATCCATTTCCTCAACGAATTTGGTCCTCATGGTCAGATGAAAGATGCGTTCCAGATCTTGGGGCTCTCTCCTGAGATCGAATTTTGCTCCCAGGATCCCCAGCGCCGTATGATTACCTCCCATTTCGATCTCACCCTCTCCACCGACATTGATCGATTCGAGAGGGATTTAACCCGCCTCTTTCCCGGGGAGGGACAACCTATCCATGCATATATAAGGGAATGGAAGAGGCTGGTTAAAAGCATCGAGGACCTTCCCCTCAAATCCCTTGACATCATCAGTCTCAAAGAGAAGTTTCAGCTCTTATGTAAGGGTATACTCAAGGGGCCACAAATAATGCGGTATCGCGGCAAAACGGCCCAGGGAGTCTTGGACTCTTTCTTCAAAGACCCCCTCTTGAAATACCTCCTCAGCTTTGGCGCTCGCAAGGATTCCCCTATCTTTGCCTGTGCAAGCCCCATCATGTGGGCAATAAAGGGAAACTGTTATTACATCAAGGACAAAGGGGTAGAGGCCTTGCCTCAGCTTTTCCTTAGGCATTATGAGGCTTACGGTGGGGAAATCTCCTTTAATACCCTTGTAAAGAAGATCGTGATTGAAGAAGGACTGGTCCGGGGAGTCCTGATTGAGGGGGGGGGCGAGATCCAATCCAGATATGTCGTCTCCAATGGGGATGGTTATTCAACGTTCCACTATCTGATAGGTAAGCATCTATTACCTAATCGGTTCGTAAGGACGCTACAGGAAAGGGAGCTATCAAAACCAACCTTCACCGTCTATTTAGGGGTGGATCTTGACCTGACGGAGATGGGCTTTGATGGGGCCCTCATCCACTACTACCCCACAATTGGTAGAAATCCATGGGGAGAAAAGGAGACAGAGGGATTTGACATAGAAAGGCAGAGGGCGACGATCTGTATGGATAGCATAAATAATCCTATGCTTGCCCCACTAGGCAAACATACCGTGGCTATCTCTGCATTTGTCCCTTATGAATTGTTTAGGGATGGGGACAACATCAATCCCCATTATAGGGAAATAAAGGAAGAGATAGTCCAGAAGATCATTGGCATTGCGGAACAGGTGATTCCCGGCCTGTCGAGTCATATTATGGTCCAGGATGCCTCAACACCCCTTACATACGAGAGAATGACATTAAACAGACGCGGTGCTGCCATGGGTTGGTATCTTTCGGCAAAAGAATTCTCAAGGATTCGTACCCAGAAGACACCCATCGCCAATCTCTATCAGGCAGGCCACTGGACTTTTCCTGGTGGAGGCGTACCAATGGTGATCATCTCTGGGGTCAATGCAGCTATGCTTGTGTTGAAGAGCATGAAGAAATTCACGCCCAAATCCCGCAAGGGGGATATGTCTTAACAGGCTGTACCACGAGCTATTTCAGGCCGGTCATCGATACCTTTAAGATTTGCATGCTTTATCTGCGCAGTTTTTTGTGGAGATAGAATTTCAGTGGAAAAGGGGAAGTGAATGTCTAAGGTCAGCGTTTAC
>Ga0180437_10005133_pt1 | contig 18098 bp, 16 predicted proteins | sample SS_ome_4_FD_132410 | JGI IMG/M metagenome (GOLD analysis project Ga0180437, IMG submission 132410) | Hypersaline lake sediment archaeal communities from the Salton Sea, California, USA - SS_3_D_1 metaG | ecosystem: Environmental > Aquatic > Non-marine Saline and Alkaline > Hypersaline >... | reverse complement strand
TGTTGAAATTGAAAGAACATTTTTTCTTGGAGAGATACCTGATAAAACAAGAAGACCATTTGAGATTATGTTGAAAGCAAGAGACCTAGCTTATAATATGTTAAAACCAGGGGTAATTATGAGTGAAGTGGATAAATCAGTTAGAAAGTTTCTTATCAACGAAGGTTATGAGAACTATATCATCCATAGGACAGGTCATGGATTGGGAATAACAGGACACGAGGCTCCATTTCTAGCAGAAGGGTATGATCGCCCTCTTGAAACGAATATGCTAATTAGCGTTGAACCAGGCATTTATATCCCAGGATTAGGTGGCTTTAGACATTCAGATACAGTTTTAATAACAGAAGAGGGGTATATAAAACTTTCCCAGGCTCCAGAAAAGTTAGATGAATTAGTTATAGAAATCTGAATAAAATTTAATTAGACAATTACTTTTCTTTTACGATTTCCCTTAATGGCTTTCGATCTCGAGTAGGAATTTCTCCTTTAATATATCCAAAAGGTAATATTGTTAATACATAATCATCTCTTTTTAGTTCAAGTACTTCCTTTGCTTTATCGCGATCTAAAGCACCAATCCAACAAGTTCCGATACCTAAAGACCAGGCCATCAACATCATATTCATGGAGACTAAAGAAGTATCTATTATATACCATTTTGGACTAACTTTAGTTTTTCCGACTAATACAATTAAACATGGAGCTTGTTTGATGAATCTACCATAGAATGCGATTTTTGCTACTTTTTCAATTATTTCTCGATTTTTTATTACTAAAAACTCCCAGGGCTGACGGTTCGAAGCACTAGGCGCCCATTGTCCAGCTTCTAATATCATTTTAATTTGGTCATCAGGAATTATCCGATTTTCAAATGATCTAATACTTCTTCTACTTTTTATGAAGCTTAAAAATTCTTTAGGATCAATCATATATAATTATTTTAATTATCTTTAAGATGATTATGTGTATAATTGCTTTAAAATAATTTCTATATGATTTAAAAAAAACATCTTAATATAATATCTAAAAATCTACTTTGAATTCTTAAAATATTCGGAATCTAAATTCGGATAGATTTTTTTCTTTCGTCCATCTTTTTTAATATTAATAAGATCGAGTTCAATGAGTTTCTGGATATGGTAATTGATTGTCTTATGATCTACTTTTAACCGTCCTGTAATTAAATTATTCCATAAACCTGGTTCTTTTTCAATCATTTCTAAAATTTCTAGTGTTAATTTACTTTTACTTAATTGAAGATCAACATTAGAAATAGGATTTTTTTGATAATAAGGAAAATAGGCGATAAAATTTCCAATCCGTTTTTTGCCAATAATTTTATAGGTTTCCAGAATATCTAAATGCCATACTAAATTTCCCGCCGCAAGCTCAGTTTTTCTTAGCAGTTCGTTAAAATGAATTCCCGGTTCTTTTAAAATTAGATCAATAATTTTATTTCTATTCTCATTTTCTAAAACTTCATCAAGAGACAATCGATGAGCTCCTTTTTCGATTGGGACAGTTCTGGTTCTTAGATATTGAAAATAATCTTTTTTAGAAATTAATATCGCAATAGAGATAATGCTTATCGCTCCAGAAATTAAATAGATTATCCATACCCAATTTTCAGTAATTTCTACTAATTCAAAATACGTAATGTAATACTCTGTATCCGCTTGAAGGTCAGTTATAGAGCTTGTTAAATAGGTCTTTGATTCTGTTTCATCTTCGGTTTCAAAAGTATCTAATAAGAGCCAGGATGAATCAGAGGTGTCAAAAAGAGCTAATGCATACTCGTAATTTGGATCAAAGCCAAATTGGGAGCCCTTAGAACTAGATATTGTTAAATTTTGTAGAGTTGCATTTACAATAATTCTAAAGATACAATTATATTTATACTGATACTGGGTGTTTCCCCTTTTTGGCCCTTGAGGTGTATCTTGGTATCCAAAACCTTGCATATTAAACCTAGAGGTAATATTCATTGAAAGTGGAGTGGTATTATTAATAATGAAATATACTTCGCGATTTTCAATTCTACTTTCAAATTGAAGCTCTACATCTAGATTTATATCAGTCGCGATTTCAAAAGTGATATTATTATAAAACTGATAACGTACATTCTCGCCAGCAGAAACAGAATCTTTAGTTGAAAAACCGGGTATATTTTCAATCCGTACGGCTAAAATTTGCGGGATAACAATTGTTAATTCTATAATTAATACTAATAAGATTAATTTGCTGGCTTTATGCGAGAATAATGTATTCTTTAAACTTTTCATTATTAATTCCTATAAAAATACTTATAAATAAATTAATTTAAAATTGAAAAAAAAAATAATAACTTATTAAATTTTATTTACTAGTTCTTTTTCTTTTTCTAATGTAAATGATTGAAACAACTGTAATTAAGACAGCGACACCGACTCCAATACTAATACCGATAACAAGAGTGTAATCTGGAATTAAAATAGTCCAAATTGAAAAGTGAGTTGTTTCAGCAACTAAAAATCCATTTTCAATTGTAGTTGGGACAGAAACCCATTCACTTGTAGCTTCATCATAATAAGCCCATGCTCCTACTTGATTTTGATTTGTGGCTTTGATTTTTAGTTTGGCATAAAGAGGTTCGGTACAATTGCACTCGATTTGTACGCAAAAACCTTCTTCATATCGATATCGATTCCTGTTTCTTATCTGATAAGTGTTTCCATTCAATAATCCTAACTCAGCTTGTTCTTCTGTACATGTCATATTCATTTGCAAATCGTGAGGGGCATCCACTTCAAGTTCAAATTCCTTATTACCAATATCCATAGCATCACATTCAATATTTATATCAATATCCGTAGTAGAATTAATTCGTAATTGTGTTCGTAATCTAAAGCGAAAAGTGTACTGTGTAGAGGCATTTAATCTCCCTTGATATGTATCGGTGCTTTCAAGACCAGGTATTTCTTGTTGCGCTGCGACAAGGTTAAAACTGAACGTTGCGAAAAGAACTAATAGTAGAAAACTTCCTAATATTACTTTATTTGATAACTTCATTTTTATATTCGATTTTTTTATTTAATATAGAAAAAAGAAGTCAGTATAAAAAGGATTAAGGAATATTTCTCCCCATATTTCATTATTTATAAGGATAGGATTAGACAATATTTTTTAAAATATATCTATTAAAAAGTACTTCAAATAAAACCTTACTTAAGATTAATTTAAAGGTGGAATACTCTAAGACTTAAATTTTAATATTATGATTTTGAAAATATTATTATACCTTTTAAAATATTATAAACATATTAAAAAGGAATTCATTTTAAATTTATTTTAATCTGAAGTCTTATTAAAATTAATATTTGTTAATGGAGAAAAGCTTATGAGTCTAAAAGAATTCACGAAGGAAATATTTACTAGATATGGGTTTACAGAAGAACAAATTAATATTTACTTGGTCTATCTTCGAGTACCAAGGGCTACATCATCAGAAGTTTATCTTACATTGATGGAAGATTATCCTGAATTAACTTATGAGAAAGTATTAGAGGTTACAGATTGGTTGGTGGAGAAAGGATTTCTAAAGAAAATCCCTGGTATTGTTGATAGATTTATACCCTTAGAGCCTTTTTTTGAATTATACATCGGAGAATCGAAGGTTTTTCGGGATGAAATAGGGAAAATCAAAGACACGATCCTTTCAGATCAGGCTAAACGGTTTGAAAAATTAGAGAGTATTCAAGATAAAAGTATAAATGAAGTTTCTACAGCAGTTGATAATCAAATCAAGGTTTTTTTTGAAGATTCTGATACTAAAAATAACAAAAAGAAAGAGAGAATTAGTAATGCAAGAAATAGATTTACTGATACCTCAAAAACGTTAGAAGAGACCTTGCATTCAATATTAGATACCTTAAATTCAGATTTAAAAAGTATTAGTGATAATCGTATAAAAGAAAATGAAAAGGAAGTTAATGAAACTAGAGATAACCTAACAAAATTGATTTCCGATTTATTAGGAGATTTTTCAAAACGAGTGGAAGATTTAGAACTAGAGCTTAAAAAAGATTTGGATGATCATGTTGATAGACATAGAACTATATCAAATGATTTAAAACCAAGGATGGAACAAATTCTTGAAAAATATCTAGAGAGAATGGATAAGATTGTATCTGATTTAAAGGATCGGATTGCAAATCTACTTAAAGAACATTTAAGTCACTTAAAGAACACTACCGAGACGCTTCAAACAAACTTAAAAGCAACTGTTGATGAAAGACATAGAACGTTAACCGATCAAACAAACAGTTTTAAAAGTATGACCTTAACTCTAATTGATAATCTTTTAGAACATGCCAATCGTTTTACCGACTTTTCAGAAGATATGGCTAAAAGGGGATTTTTCTGGGTTGGTAAGCATAAAAAGTATAAAGCAAGGCATGAGACAACTATTCAAAATATTTTAACCTATACTGAACCAATGAAAGATGAATTTGTTAAAACTAGTGAGGATTATATCAAAAATACCAGAGAAACTACTGATCAGATTAAGAGTGATGTCACAGATATAATGACAAGAGAAAATGATAATGTTATTAGCGAAACAACCGAACTAGATCATAAAGCTCAAGAAACAATTACTGTACAGCTAGAAACCTTAGCAAAAGATATGTCTGGCGAAATAGATGATACCTTACAAAACGGAGTAAAGGATTGTTCCGATACTACAGTTAAACTTAAAGATTCACTCGAAAACTCATTAAAAACACATCATAGGCAGTATGATGAAGCCATTACCCATCATAAAGACGGGTCATTAAAACATTATGCTGAGTTTGATAAAGATGTGAAACAGATAAAAGAAAATTGGATACGAGATGTAAATGAAAAGTTTACGACTGGAAAAAGAAATACCTCAGATAAAATTACTGGTGAAATAAGTTTATGGGGTGATGAATCTGCTGACATGGATAGAACTTTGAGTGAAATGCTCATTGATCATAAATCTAAGTATGAAGAAAATGCAAAAACGCTACAAAATAGCTTATCAAATACAACACGGGATACAACCCAAAATATTAAAGATGCAATTGCAGATTTTACGCTTCAATTCATGAATTCTATCGATGATGCTACGGAATTGGCGGAAAGGAATGAGGAAAAGCTTGAAGACATTTTTAATACTGCGTCCAATATTCCAGAGATATCAGAAGTTACGACTTGGCAAGTGATTGGTCGAAATGCACTAGTTAACGCGATTAAAGATGCAGTATTTCGAGTAAAATCTTCAATTATAATCGTAATGCCTTTTGTTATTCCCGAAGTCTTACAAATAGTAAGCGAATATGCTTACCAGAAAAAAGCAGCGAGATTTATGCTTACAAGTCACTGGGACATGAATCAATACGGGGAAATTATAAAGAAGATGATGGCATTAGGCAATATTCAGTTCAGACAATTACAAACAGCAGGAGATTTCTTTGCTCTTACACGCGATGCTGAAGAAGTAATAATTGGCCCCGCAACAACCAATGAGCGAGATATGATCTCAGTAATTTCTAATCAACAAGCGTATTCCATTCTGTATTCACAATTTATAGGACCTATTTTCCAGGCCAATTCGCGTCCGATTAAGTAATTGAAAAAAATCTATTTTATTTCTTTCTTTTTTTGTAATTTTTATTTTTTAAGTTAACTTACAGTATTATAGCCATTATTAGATAAATTAAGACTAAATCCGCATATAATTTTCAATTTTGGATTTAATTTCTAAATACCATTAGTAATAGTTTATAGAAGATTGATTCGAAAAAAAGTTTTAATTTTGACAAAACCTAAAGGACGTAAGAATTGTATTCTTTAAAATGGGTTAAAATAAAATGAATCTAAAAGATATTGTGAAGAAACTTATAGTGTTTATAGTTCTAACTATATTGTATCAAAATATATTTTATATTTTTCTCTTACCAGAAATTTACTCGATACCTGTTTACGTAATCTATTTGCTCATTTCTTATATGATCTCGCTTGCTGATACTTTCATACGTTCCCTTACTGAAGAAAAGAGTGCTTCAAAAATTTTTAATTTTTTAATTTTACTACAGTTTTTATTATCCCCTTTTTTCTTGATTGGCGCTTATCTAGAAAATAAGATTTTTATCGCTCCAGTACTTCCTTTTTGGAATAATATTATTATAACTTATGTCGGATTCTGTTTATATCTTGCAGGAGGTCTGCTTGTAATAGTTGCTCGTACTCAACTTGGTCGTTTTGGAACTGCAGAACTTAGTACAGAAGAAGACCACCAACTCTTTACTCAAGGGGCATACGAATATATCAGGAACCCTATGTATTCTGGGGCTTTGGTTGCAACGCTCGGATTCTGCCTTATATTTAGATGTATATTAGTTCTTTGCATAATATTGATTACCTACTTTTTAATATATAGAATACGCATAATTGAGGAAGAACGGATTTTATTAGAAACATTCGGTCAAGAATTCGAAGAATATAAGAAGCGAACGAAAAGATTATTTCCCTTTCTTTATTAAGGAAAATTTTATATTAGTTAATTTTATATTAACTACGGCTAATAATGAAAAATATAATGTATGGGTAAATAAAGAGAAGTTGCTTATGATTTGCAATCGTGGTAAGTAGTTCTTGAAGAGTCTTTATTACAACGACCGTCTCGTATATCTCATAAAGTTGTTGTTTCTCGATTTCCTTCTGCTCTTTATAGGTTTGTTTCTGTTTAAGTGTATAGAAGGGTTTTTTCGATTTTGTGAAATACTATATCCTAATTGCTAAGACATTTAAATGTATATTATATACTCGCAAACATCATCCCCTGCACCTATTGATTTTAACATCTCTACTTGAACAGGTTTATGAAACAAGGTTTTAAAAATGATTTTTATCCATCCTAAAGAGCAATAGCAAAATGTACTACGTAAATTTACAATTTTATTTCTTATAAGAGGACATCCGCATTCATTACATATTGATCTAATTATATTGTCTTCTAATTTCCATTTACCGCACCACGGAATTTGATTGTTGATTTTTTCAATAATTTCTTCAATATCTTTCGTCTTTTGAGAAATCCTTTTCGCAATTTTATAACTCCCTGCTATTGCGCATTCTTCTCCACTTTTTTCCATGATTTTCCTTCTTTGTTCTACACTTAAGTCTTCCAAACCATTAATAATAGAATTTATAACTCTACCAGACCGTTCTAATAATGCTTTTTTGCTGTTATATTTATTTAGCATAAATTAATCAATCTCACTCTTAAAATTTAAACCTTGAATTATAACATTATTGCATGTTTTAAACTTTAATATTTTTATTTGATTATTTGAAATTTGAAATAATAATGATAAAAAATAAGAGATTTGAATAAAAATAGGGAAAGTTAAATTTTAGTCCCATTTGGGTTTTTGTACGGAATTATCATCATCTTCCGTATGAATTCTTTTTAAGTCGATATCTGAATACCCCGGCAAGATATTAAGAAATCTTCGCATCGCGTTTTTTATATCCTTTGAAGAGGTAATATAACGTCCTATAATTAATATATCAGCACCCATTTCTAAAGCATATTTCGCGCTTTCTGGTTCGATTCCTCCCGCAACCGCAACTAAAACCCGATCTCGTCCTGACGCTAACTTTTGATTTTTAAATAATTCTTTTATTTTTGGAATCGCGGCCCATCGTGCTTTTTGTGCAGCATCGGAAGACTGAGTTCCTGCAGCTTGTTCGACATCAATAGCTCGGTGCAAGATTACCACGTCTGGTATGTGTTTCAATTGGCTTAATTTCCCTACGGGGTCATCAACTTCCATGGTATCTACAAACCCATATATCCCTAATCGATTTGCTTCTAGGAGAAATTTATCTAATGAAGAAGGGGATGCTAAACCACTCGCCACTACCGCGTCAGCTGTCGCGTCAAATGCAAAATCTACTTCCAACTTACCCACATCAAGAGTTTTTAAATCCGCGACGATAAATTTATCCTTAGCGACTTCACGGATTTGCTTAATTGCTTCAACACCATATTTTTTCAAAAAGGGCGTTCCTATTTCAATAAGAATTCGGTCACTTTTTGGTAAATCTTTGACAACTTTGGTTTGATAGGAGAGCTCTGGATGGTCTAAAGCTACTTGTATATAAGGTGGTCTCCACAACCTTGGAACACGCAAACCCGCAACGGGATGTTTCGCACGATCTTTATCATAAAATATTTTTTCAATAGGAGGATAACTTTTTAGGGCTCTTTGAATCGCTAATTTCGTGGCTCCATAATTATATTGATAAATTTTCCGATAATCAGTGGCTTCTGGGTGAATAAAAACACTAGCAATAATTAACCATTCATCAAGTTTATTCATCGGGATAAGATTTTCTTCCACGGCATCAGCTATAGCTTTAGCAACTGCAGCTTGGGCTGGCCCAAAAATCTTATTAGCTTCTTCCATCTTGGAAACAGTGACTTTCGGAACTACTAAACTTATTGGTTTCGTGAGGAGATTCGGTCGAATACATGCTAATAATGCTCCATGTCCCATTGAGGGTGAACTAAGTGCATTTGCAAATGAAATTCCGATAGGGCCGTCTTTCGCCCCGATTATTAAATCTATATGAGCTAGGTCTGCACCCTCACCAATCAAGGCTTCCCCTATAAAATAATCCGACTTGGCCATAATAATAACAGCAATTATCTTTTATTTATTTTTTAGTATGTTATAGATATTACAAAATGTACTTTACTACATTAATTAAGAGTTAATGCTCTATTAATAAAATTATCTTTATGTTATAATATAGACAATTCATAATCTCGTTAATTATAAATTGCTGAATTTCTATATATATTAAAAAACATTTATTATGTATAATAATAGAGGGTAAAAATAGAATATGATTCAAGAAATTTCAAAGGGGAAATTCCCAGATCCTCCAAAAGGTCCTTTTAACATAGAACTTTGTATGAAAGATTTTGATAACTTTAAAGAAAAGAGTGGTACTTTCACGATGGAATATCTAAATATGTTGGTTAAAGAAGCTGAGAAAAGGGGTATAAACCCTGAAATCTACAAACTCCATAAAAAACAATTAGAAGATGTAAAGAAATTAATAGTAGAACATAAAGAAAAAGCTGCATTTGACCAATTCTTCAGAAGCTTTCCAGCGTGTTTGCCTTATAGATCAGAATTTAAACCACGTTAAAGTTTTTTAAGAAAAAGGTCTGCAATTTGAAGCCATTTTTGTTTTACATCAGGATCAATTGAACTTTTTTCAGTTAGCTCTTTCCCTTTTTTAAGATTCTTAAATGCTAATTCAGTATATCCAAGAGATTCATAACAGATTCCTAATTTGATATAAGTTTGATATAAATACCATTGATCACTCTTTAGAACTAACGATTTTAAAAACTTTTTAATAGCTTCTTCATATTCCTCAAAGTACATTAAAATTTCTCCATAATTATCATAGTAAATTCCATTATCAGGGTTTTTCTTTATGAGGTTTTCAATTATTTCTAATGCCTCCTCTTTCTGGTCAAGGTATTGGAACCAAAAGGCTTTAAAACTCATAAGATCGATGTTTTCCGGATATTTTTTAAGTAAATCTTCTATAATTTCTAAACCGGTATTTAAGTCTCTTTTTCTTTTATAAATTGAAGCTTTTTGCATCATAATTTCTATTTCCTTCTCAGGGAAGATTTCTAACATCTTATTCAAAACCATTAATACTTCATTATATTGATTAAAATATATCAGGATTTTGATTTTTGATCGATATAATTCAACATTTTTTGGACTTAATTTAAGATCTCTGTTGATTTCTTGGATCTTTTCTTCATATTGAGATTTTAAATCTACATCAATTTTTGAACCAAAAACCTCTGTTAAATTTTGCCAAATAATACCTTCTAACTTATCATATGTTTGTTTTAATTCCTTTTTAGTTTCAATATTATAAGCTAAATATTTAATATAGTGTGGTAAAAATTCTCTTAAGGAAAGATTTAATTCTTTATTAAACAAAAATTCAGAACTCTCAGCTACAATATTATTTATAATAGAGCTCATATCTATTTGGAGCTCTTTTTGCGTCGGTTTTGAAAATAGTTTATTCATATAAGAAATTTTAGTGATTTTATTCTCTGTGATTGCTCGGAGCATTTTTTCTAGTTTTCCATCGGATTGGAAAAAATATTCCCCCCCAGATTGATGCGTTAATTTGAAAAACTTTATTGGGTATATTTTTCCCTCAGAAATTTCATCAATATAATAGTCAAGAGTAGTTTTTTTAATATTATAAGATTTTGAGAAATCTTCAGAAGAAATAAAATCTGGATATTGATCGGGATGATTTATTGAAAGAAAAAGTAAGATTTTATGAAATAATTCCTCCTCTTTTAAAATCGATTTTACTTTTTCATATTCTAATGTTAATATATTCTTCAAAAATCTAAATTGAATATCTTTTTCTTCAATATTATATCTTTTAAAGAAATTAATTGTTTTTTTTGTAATATCTTCAATTCTTTTACCTTCTTCCTCTAAAATAGTTTGCCTGTCTAAATCGTATTCTTGAAGCATCCTTGAATACTCAGATTTACCCAGTGGGGTGACTGCATATTTTCCCTCTTCTTTTGATATAAAACCATTATCTAATAAGAAATTCAAATTTTTTGACAATGAAGATTGATTTATAGATAATGGATCTTCAAGAAAGTCAGATCTCTTGCAATAATTATTGTTATAAACCATCCAAAGAATCCAATGAGAGTAATTCCTTCCACTTTTTAAAATTATTTTTGGGGGATAATTTAGGATACGTGCCTTTTTCTTCGCACCTGAAATTATATAAAATTGCTTTTTTCCTTCGGAAGTGATTCTGTAATGACCTCGAGTGAAATTATCCACAAAACCTTTACGTTTTAGCTTTTCTATATGTCTAGATAATGTACCGGCAGAGATTTGTATAGGTTCTTGGCGAAAGTCTGACCATTTACATGAATCATTATTATGCAACATCCAGAGGATAATATGATCATAATTCAGCTTGCTTAAGATTGAAGGGTCATAAATCTTTTTTGGAGGATAATTTATGCTTCCCATAGTTTTAGAAAATTAATATATTTATTCTAGAATATAGATCGCTTTTTTTACTATTTATATTTATTTTATAGAACTTCCACATATATTCGGAACTATCATGAAACTATCGGAACTATAATTATAAAGATAACGTTAACTCAACCTTCATTTAGTCATCATAAAGATGATAAAACTAAAATTTAAAATTTTTAAAAAAAAATTTAAGGTGAAAATGGTAGTGAAAAAGAAATCAAAACTGACTAAAGCACTCTTTGCAGCATCATTTTTAATAACTATCATAGCAATTTTCTCACCCGTGATGGCAGCTAATCCTGATCGTTTTCTAATGCTTGATGTTATGGCCAAAGGGGACGACGGAGACATTGCTGGAGCTACTACCTCAATCATAGCAAAGATTAAATATGATAAAGCCAGTGGTACTCCTTTGGCACAAGTAGAATTCCAAACAAAACTCTATGATGAATCCGGTGAAAAAATATATTCAATGAAGGGAAAGCTTAAAGATGGTTTAGTAATGAGCAAAAACTTTCAATTTTATTGTGATGTAAGAGAAGTCCTGTGGATTAACCTTTGGCTTATCGTGGGTGAGGGGATACTTAAAACTACTGATGCAGATATCGTAATAGATTATCGTGGATTCACAATAACCTTGCCAAATACAGAAGGTCGATATGTCCCATATTCCTTTTGGTTGATGATAAACCCTAAAGGTGATTATCTTTTAGATGATGTAATTTATACTTGGGAGCAAGGAGGATGGGCTACTGTCGTAATATTGATTGATGGAGTTCCGAGCATCGGTGTGGTAACCTATTTAACAAAATACATGGAAAAAGTTGTCCCTTAACGCTATATCAATTGTAAGAGATAAAAAATATATTCTTAAATCTTTTTTTTTCAAAAAACATTGGTCGTCAATTTGATGATAAAATTAATATTAAAAAAATACTGGAGTTGATAAAAAAAATGACTGAAATTAAAAGACTTACAAAAATCGTACTTTTAGTGGATGCTATTCTTTGGATCTTATTTGGGATACTTCTTACATTTCTGTATGATATGACCATGAATCCTGAGGGTTGGACAAATCCCTATCTCCCAAGAATGTTTGGGGGGGTTAATTTAATATCTGCTATTTTCGCAATTTTAATGCTACGCAAAAATGAATGGGAAGAAATTAAATTGACGTTTGAGTATTTTATAGGGATACTTATATCAACAGTAATCATTGAAGTTGCCGTATATGCTACTTTGTACTCCACTTTTGGAGCTTCGTGGAGATTACAAGGTTTATTTTCTATAACTGTAGAGGCTGTACTTTTATTGCTTGGAATTATCTGTTATATCAAACAGAGAAGTTAAACGCCATAAATTAATTATCTAATTATTTTTTTTTTTAATTTCTTGATTTTGATTAATTGACATTTTTCTTCATAAGACTTCATACAGAAGCTGAGATTAATGTATGAAGAATAATAAGGGTTAAGGATTAAGTTTAAAATTGTTTTTAGCTTAAATTATTCTTAGAAATCTGAGATCTATGAAAAATGTCTCATTCCGAATTAAATCAATTATCACGATCAGAAGAACTTTTTAATTACGGTAATCTTGAAGGAGCTCTTGAAATACTAAATGATGAGAGCCATTTTGAGCGGCTTAGTCTTCAACAAAAAAGTCATTTTCAGTTTCTTAAGGGATTAATTCTCCTTTATCTTAATAAAGGGGAAGATCTCATTAGGTTAGGTGAGACAATTTATAAAGAAGGTCAAGAATGTAATGATAATCTCCGATCTTTTGATGGATTATATTTTATTGTTACTGGATTAGCTATAGCTGGTAAATTTGAGGAAGCGTTCAATTTTTTCAAAGAAATTGAATCAGAACTGAAGTCTATTTCAAATGTGTCTAAAGAAATTATAACTCAAAGAAAAGTTCGTCTAAGTGTATCAAAAGCCTTTGTTTGTTTGCATGGTGGCAAAGTAGATTTGGTTGAGAAGTTTTTAGTGTGGATCTTAGATTCACAAGAAAAGTTCGATAAATCTTTCGAAATCGTCTGGGCTAATCTTTTAATGGCTAGTTATTTATTGCGAGTAAAAAGCAAGTTTGATCTTTGCAGGGATCATATCAAGAAAGCATTATCTCTTGCAAAGGAAATTAAATTCAATCACTTCTGGATTGCTCTGTGTTACCTCTATTTTGGAGGATATTATGTATCTATTGGCGAAATGGATAAAAGCTTAAAATATAACATAAAGGGTTTAGAATTATTTAAAAAGATAAAGAGTAATTTTAATACTGCACTTCTATTAAATAATATTGGGAATTTATATGGTGAAATGGGTGAATATGAACTTGCTGTGGAACATTTAGAGGAGAGTATAAATCTTTTAGAACAGTTTCCTCAAGGGGTTTTTTCTATTGAAGGTTCTATTAGTAGTTTAATAACTTTAGCCGCTGAACAGGGAGATAACGAACGTGCTCAAAGATACTTTCACCGCTTGAAATATATATATAAACACAAAAAAAATAAAAGAATTAGTATTGATTACAAATTTAATAAGGCTCTTATTTTAAAAGCAAGTTCTCGAATCCGAGATAAAGCAAAAGCAGAAGAATTATTCAAAGAACTTATAGAAACTGATACTATAGCTTTTGATCTTATTATAAAAGCTCATATCCATCTTTGTGACATACTTCTCATGGAATATCGCATTAATAATGATGGCGAGATTTTTGCCGAACTGAATCATTATATTGCCAATTTATTAACTATCGCGGAAAAACAACATTCACATTTAGTTTTTTGTGAAACCTTCATACTTCAAGCAAGATTAGCTCTACTAAATTTTGATATAAAATCGGCTCGATTGTTTTTGTCTCAAGCACAGAAGATAGCAGAGTCCTATAACATGAAACGCTTAGCAATGAAAATTTCCTTTGAACATGATAAGCTACTTAAACAATTAGATATGTGGGAGAATTTAAAAGAATCTAAAGCTACATTCTCTGAACGTTGGAGATATGCTGGTTTGAACGAACAAATGGAAAATATGGTAAAAAGACATATGATTGAAGTTCCCAAGATTTCAGATGAAGAGCCCGTACTTCTTATAATAATTTCTGAGGGAGGGATAAATATATTTTCTCAATTATTTATTGAAAATAGAGCTATTGAATCTCAAATTCTGAGTGGTTTTTTAACTACTATCGATTATTTCATTAGAGAGATGTTTTCTGAAGGATTAGACCGGGCAATATTCGGTGACCATACTCTAGTAATGAAGTCTATTTCACCTTTCTATGTTGTGTATACTTTTAAAGGGGATTCGTATTATGCTCTTAAAAGAGTAAATTATTTTATAGAAAAGGTTCAAACGGAAGGAGATATTTGGCAAAAAATGTTAAAGTATTGCCACAAGAATCAGATGATTCACTCAAAAGATATTCCTTTACTTGATTCCTTAATAATAGATACATTTATCAATAAAAAAAAAGCTTCGGTAGAAGGTTGATTTTTATGGGTATAAATAACTTATTTATAACATTTATGTAAAATTATAAATTAAGTTAGATTTAATTAAGAATTAATAAACGCTATTGTTTTTGAATTTATAAAGTGATTTGTGATTACTTCAGAAGAATTTGGATTTAAAATATGTGTCATCGGAGATGGCGCAGTTGGTAAAACATCGCTAATTAAAAAATACACGGAAGGCACTTTTGAGAGAGATTATATCAAAACTATAGGTGCCCAATTCTCAAGATACACTAAGAAGATTAATAAAGATAAAATAAATTTAATATTTTGGGACATTGCAGGGCAAGATGATTTTGGATTTTTACAGCCACTATTCTATAAAGAAAGTAAAGCTTGTATTATAGTATTTAGCCTTGAAGATAATGACTTAGGAAGAGATAGTTTTGATCATATAACAGAATGGTATAATGAGCTTATAAAGTATTGTATGAATATTCCTGTTGTTGTGTTCGCCAATAAAGTTGATTTAATTGAGGAAAATTATTTAGAAAGAGCAAAAATTGATAAAATTGTAGAAAAGCATCATTTTCTCAGATATTATTTAACTTCTGCCAAAACAGGTCAAGGGGTTGTTGATGCATTTAATTCTATAATAAATGAATTATATCTTAAAAATAAAGGATTATCTTCAGATTAACCTTTTATAATTATTGTTAAATATTCATTTAAAATAGGTTTCAATTTCTTTTGTAGAGGGATATAACTCATGAAGAGTTTTAATGTCTAAATCTATAGTTTCAAAAATTAGATGACGGCAATCATATTTAGAAAAATCAGTTTCCATAATCTTTATTCTATATTTCTCTTGTTCTTCCCATAAATGAGAACCTGGATAAGGAGTAGCCGCAAAATAGTCAATAGTATCCTCTTTAGTTAATGGTAATGACTTTATGAATTCAAGGGTTTCTTGAACACTAAGCCGTGTTTCTCCCGGTAACCCAAAGACGAAATATGCTTGTATAGGAATCCCTCCGTCTTTTATGTGTGCAATTCCATCTTTTACTTTTTCAGGATTTTGAAATTTAAGATTTTGTCGTAATACATCTAGGCTAGCTGATTCAATACCCGTGGCAATCAATTTACATCCCGCTTTTTTTAATAAGTCGGCATCGTTTGAAGTTACTGAATCTACTCGTAATTCACATCCCCAAGGAATTTGAAATTCATTTTCTGTAAACATCTCACAAAATTGCTCAAAGAAGCGTCTGTTAATGTTAATGTTATCATAAAAGTTAATATAGCGGTAAGTTTGAAAAGAGATAATGTCTCTTATTTCAGCTTCTATTGATTTTACACTCCGAATTCTTATATTTTTAAAAAGATTTTGCCTTGAACAAAATGAGCATTGGTTTGGACAGCCTCGATTTATAATAACATTTGCTACTCGATAATGAAAATTCTCTTGGGGTAATAAGAATCGAGCAGGTAATGGAATGCTTTCAACATCAACTGGTTGAGGAAACCCAGTAAAAATGATATTATTTTTTGAATTCTTGAAAGCAATTCCTCTAATCTTTCCTAATTGATTTTCTATTCCTCTCTTCTCAATCTGATTAGTTTCCTTTTTTGAAAGAACATTTAATAACTCTAATAATGAATTTTCTGCCTCTCCAACACAGATATAATCAACAAACGAATATTGATTTAAAATTTCTTGATATTGAAAGGATACATGAGGACCACCTAGGATTATATATTTATGAGGATAAGCAGTTTTAATTAGTTTAACAATTTTAATAGCAACATAGAATGTATTTGTAAGCGAAGTGATTCCTATGATATCATATTTTCTCACATTCTTAAGAATGAGTTGTTCTAACTCTTTTTCATTAAAATCATAATATTGTTCCAAATCTAATATGTCTACGGGATAATTATGCTCATCTAAAATTGCTGCTAAATATAAAATACCAAGATTTGGTTCTCGGAAGTATTCAGTTTGAATTTCAGTGGGTTTAGATGTCTTAGGATTAATTAATAAAATCATAGTTAAGAGCGAAACCTTTAGATAGCAGTTTTAATTTTCTTTTTCGCTTGATTCGACGTCTGATATTGATTCAGGGATTTGAAATCCTTGAATAAGATCTTTAATTTTACCAGTTTTATTTAGATGTTCTTCGAAAATAACTGGGGTCTTAATGCGTAATGCAGGTATCTTATCTGAATCATGAACAAAAAATTCAATTCCCTGAATAGCTCTATCTTTTATGATTAATCTCATGGAGTAATTTCGATCATCAAAAAATGTAAATCCATTATTTAACCGTCCCATTTTGACTACATTCATAGAAGTTTTTAATTCTTTTAACATGGATTCTGTTACTTCTTCTTCAGAATAAATTATTCCTCCAATAATTATGAAAACTCTGGTAAAGTCTTCTGGTAAAGGATAAGAATTAAGAGTTTCAATCGCAGTTTTAAATCTTGGGTTATGAATTATTAAATCTCCAACCGTTCTTTCGAATTGCTCTTTCGGAAAATCAGTTTTCTCAATGCTTCTTGCTCTACCCTCGCCTAGGGGTTTTTCTAAAATTTCTTGAAAAAAAGCATCATCTTTTTTATATGTATTTAATGGATAAACCCTATAAAATAACCTTAATTGTGTTCTTAACATCCCAGCTAATATTCCACCATAAATTTGTAATTTGAGCGGACTATACTGCCCATTATATGTCCAAATTCGCTTAGTGTCATGATCCACTAATAAAAATACTTTATGGGTGTTAAAGTCCGTTAAAACATCTTTTACTAATTCTCCTTCTTCAACTTCCACGGTTAGGAAATATGGAAATTCTCTTAGTTCTATGACTTCAAATATCTGCATTCGAGTAAATCCCAAGTCTATTCTTTATTCATAATAGGTAATTATGGTTAAAATAATTTTTACTATTTTTCATAAAACCCATGAAATAATATTAGAAAACCCTAAATCAATAAAATTTTTATATTTTAGGACATTCTAAAAAGTAATTCTCTTTTTGTAAATATGATAATCATGAGTTCAGAGAAACGAGTATACAAATTGAATATTGCCGGGGGAAATACAGGTCCGGGTAAGGGATTAACCAAGTTAGTTGAGATCGATGAAAAAAGATTTCGCTTTGAAGGAATGAAAATTGGTGAAACCATTAATGGTGGACTTATAGGGTTTCCGAATTTTGAATTCCAAATTACAGGTGGTTCTGATGCCAGTGGATTTCCTATGAGGAAAGATGTCCATGGTCCAGTGAAGAAAAAGATTCTTGTGGCAAAACGAGGAATAGGTTATAAACCAAAAAGAAAAGGTCAAAAAAAGAGAAAAACCGTAAGGGGTAATGAAATAACCTATGATATGACCCTAATAAATTTGTTAGTGGTAAAATATGGTGATGCTGAACTCTTTAAAGCAAAAGAGGACGAAGAATAATAAAGATTAAGATAATTTGAGT
>Ga0180437_10005132_pt1 | contig 18100 bp, 11 predicted proteins | sample SS_ome_4_FD_132410 | JGI IMG/M metagenome (GOLD analysis project Ga0180437, IMG submission 132410) | Hypersaline lake sediment archaeal communities from the Salton Sea, California, USA - SS_3_D_1 metaG | ecosystem: Environmental > Aquatic > Non-marine Saline and Alkaline > Hypersaline >... | reverse complement strand
TGGCTGCGAGGGAAAAAGAGCTGGCTGCGAGGGAAAAAGAGCTGGCTGCGAGGGAAAAAGAGCTGGCTGCGAGGGAAAAAGAGCTGGCTGCAATGAACGAGAAGGCGGCTTTGCAGACAGAGAAGAATGCTGCGCTCGACGAGCAATTAGCTGCGATGAGAAGGCGGCTAGCTGTCCTGAGAGAGCAGCAGGCAGCACGGCGAAGCTCTCCATCTTTTGGCTCTTTTTTGTTTCATCCCCTTTAAATCCCAGTTGCGCGATTATTCGTCATTAAGGGGTGAGCGAGGGAAATAAGATACGAGTATTACGATGAAGACTGGCTTTTTAAACCTTGTCGGAAGAGCTTTCGCGTTGTAGTATATTTTCCGCGGTCAGCCCTCAGGGGGAGATAGGGCGCAACTGGAGTTTAAGATGAAACGGCATGGAAAACCAGCATTGATACTGCTTCTCCTTGGAACTTTTCTTTTTGGAGGGGTCTATCCTCTTGTTATATGGGGCACTGCCAACCTCCTCTTTCCCTCTAAAGCGCAAGGCAGCAAGGTCTTCCTCAATGACAAATGCGTTGGACTCTACTTTGTTGGGCAGAGCTTTACAAAGAGTAAATACTTCTGGCCCCGCCCCTCGTGGTCATACCGCAGTAAAGATCGACTGATCTCTGGTGGCTCTAACCTCTCGTGGTCCTCACCCCTTCTTCGAGCAAGCGTAGAGGCAAAGTCCCGTATATGGCGCCAGGAAGACGAAAGCATCCCTGAAGACCTCGTCATGTCTTCTGCAAGTGGTTGCGATCCTGAAATCTCTTTAGATGCGGCTCTCATCCAAGTTCCACGCATAGCTGTAATGCGCTCTCTTCCTGAGGAAGTGATTACTGCTCTTGTAACAGAGTGCCAAGAGCCTACCTTTGGCAATCTCTTTCCTAAAAGAGTTAATGTGCTTAAACTTAATAACGCGCTTGATGGGCGTTTTTTTTAAAAAAATGGAGAATAAAATGAGTCCGGTACGGTGTCTGTCTAGTCAAGCAATGGAAAGACTGTTCAAGTGGAGGAATCCAGAAGGAACAGAACAAGATTGGATTCCCCTACCTTCTGATTCACTCACTTGTGGTTCTCCTCCAATGCCAATTCCTTCGATACGTTCAGCAGGTTTATCCTTTTCTGGTGTTCCTTCAGTAACTAAGAGGCTGGTAACGCAGGTAGCCTTGACGGGTCTTTGTGTTGCCGCAACTGTGGAAACCGTGGCATACGGTGCATTGGCACTGGTCTCGAAAGCATTTTGCTTAAGTAGCATCTCAGATAAGTTCGTGAAAAAGCTGCAAAGCAGTCGCTTTAGTATCCTTTGGACTGTGTGTGCTATGCGTCACAATCTAGTTGTTCGAAATATATTTACCCATGAATCCTTTGAGCGTAGAAATTTTTCCTGGAGTTGTCGAGAAGAAGATCGTCTCTATTGTAAAAGCCGTGAAGAATTTTTTGACAAAGAAGAAACCTGGCGGAAAGAACAGATTGTTCGATCACTAGAAAGATACCGGGAAGAGATGATTGAATGGCAAAGAGAAGAGGTGAGAAGATTAGAGGGGATAATAGAAGAGCAAGGACAGGAACGTCAAGAAATACAAACACGATTCCTTCGAATATTAGACCAACTCTCCCAAGAAGAACTCTCAGCAGAACTGTCAAGAAGACCGGTTAGACCTGAAAGCTTTGCATCGCAGGTGCAAGAGAGCTCACGAAGATTTGAAGAAGCTGAGCGAAGATATCTAAGGACGAGAGCAGAATGGGCATTGGGATTCATAGAGCAGAGAGGGGGGGGGCAATACAGACCTGTTTCGAGGGCGGAGATACAGTCAATAATCACAAAAGGAGTTGATTTTCTTTGCGAGCATATCATTGAAGGGACAGATCAATCTTTTAAAGAGCGCTTTGCAACGATTGATGTAGATTTGATCCAGTACGTATTGGCAAAGGCTGTATGGTTTTATGTATGTGGACCTGAAAGAGAAATGCCCGTGTTAGAGGCATTTAAAGAAGAGACTAAAAGCGAGATAATGCGTTTGAGAGAACTGTTTGAAAAAGATGAGCTTAAAGATACTTTTTCAACTGTAGAGAAGTTTGAGAAAGGTATCCCCGATGGCTATTCACAGGATAAGTGGAACAAGTTACATGCTGTGGCATTTATAGAAGTACGAGGCGGTTTCATCGCTGAGTGCTGGCCTAGGGCAGTTATTCGTTTAGGTCTTTTGGAAGAATCTGTTTCTTAATACCCCTTTTGTATCCAAACACAAGCTGGTTTTTTTTCTGCTCTCCATGCTTCGATTGAGGGGGAGTCTGACAAAACAGTTTCGAAAGGCGCTTGTGAGACAGCTTTTGGGGAGATGGTGTCGATGAGCAGAAAGACAACGGTATTTGGAAGGGGGACCTGCTCACTGTAGAGGCGAACCTTGGTGAGTGTCATCGCATTGCCTGCGATGAAGATTGTCTGGCCGGGATTAACAGCAGACCAGCGTGCTGCTGCAACTACAAGCCAGCTTTCATCTGCGAGAGGGGGAGGAAGATAGAGCTTTGCCATCGGTTTGTGTTCGATAAGAAATGAGAGTAGAGAGGGGGAGTGAAGAGAAAAAAGAGGTGAAGAGGAATCGCTGATAAGAGAGAGGGTTTTTTCTTCAACAAGAGGATAGATGTGTGCGTTTTTTTTGCGCTCTACATACTCTTCTTCTAAAGTAGGTGCATTAAGGAAGAATTCTTTAAGGCTGGGAATTGGAATGGTATCTCGACCATCTCCAAAAAAGACACCATTGGAATGGATAACAAAAAGTTCGTTATTTGGATCGTCTGCTAGATCGTGTTGGGTGATCAACTCTTCAAGCCAGTGGCAGTCAGCAGGAACACCAAAGACGAAAATACTATCAAACTCTTCTCCTTCACATATCTCAAGTTGTGTCATGCAGCTGTAGCCCTGCATAAGACTTGGTTCTTGCAGACCAAGATGTCCCCAAAGATGTTCTGAGGCAATGACAGAAGCATTATATGTGTTGGCTAGGGCAAGCAAAGGGTCTTTTGAAAACGGTTCACATTCAGGGCCAAAGATGCACAGAGGGTAGTGAGCCTGTTCAAGACGAGAGAGAATTGTTCGCCAGCAGCTTTTGATAAGATCCTGATCTTCAAAATTAAAAACCGTTTTTCGATAGATATGGGACGGAATATAGGAGAGGGCCACTTGATCTGGTAGATCGAGGACAACAGGCTGGAGAAGCTCTAGCGAAGTGTCAAGGGCCTTGTCTATGAGGCGAGCAGCTGTTCTTCTGTCATCGAGAACGAGGTGGGTAGCAGAAAGCTCGTGGATAAGATGGCGAAGCTCTTTTCTTCCTCTTTCTTTTGCACTTAAGGGTAGGCTGCACAGCTCCTTACTCTCTAATTTTAAAGAGCGTCTAACTACAAAGAGCATTGGCGTAAGAGTCTGTGTACAACAGACAATACCATTAAAGACCTCATGAAGCAGATCTTCTGGGCAATATACTGCTGAAAAGCCTTGACATTGTGCACCTATTTGCGCGGCCCAAATAGCGTGGGAAAGCGTGTTCCATGAAATTGCCTCTACAGATCGGTTTTGATGCGCAGATGCGCATAGGGGCTGGAGCTGCAGAGCGGGGATAGTATGAAAGGAGGTGACCCCTAGTAGGGAAAGTTTATAGAGCAGATAGTCGGCAACAGTCATCTGGGCGTCTGGAGGGGGGACCCTTTCCCCTTTTTCCAAATAGGTAGGATGCAACTGTTCAGCGCCTTGCATGGTAACCTCAATGCTAATGGATGGTATTGTAAGTATTAACCTGCTTTCGCAAAATATATTTTCAAGTTATTTGCACTTTTTCATGAAAATCCATGCAAAAAACTGTTGTTAAAGCAGAGTCTTTTGCTACAATCCCTTTCTATCCAATATTGATTTCAAGAGGAGAGATGAGATAATGCGCATTCCTTTGTCGTGGTTACGCGATTATCTGGAGATCCGAGCATCAACCGATGAGATCGCTCAAAAGCTCACGGATCTTGGTATTGAGGTCGAAGGAATCTCTTTTGAAACTCCCTCTTTTAGCGGTGTTGTTGTCGCGCGCGTCTTGAAGGTCACACCTCATCCTGATGCTGATAAACTGAGTATCGCTCTTGTCGATGATGGCTCTGAACAGATTTCTGTTGTCTGCGGAGCTCCAAATTGTCGAGAGGGAATGCTAACAGCATTGGCTCGAGTTGGAGCTCGCCTTGGTATCAAAGAAGAGAGCTGCGATTTCGAAGTTAAAAAAGCGGCCATTCGGGGAGTGGACTCCTACGGAATGCTCTGTGGTGAGGACGAATTAGGTCTTGGAACAGATACAACAGGTATTGTTGAACTTGATTCAGGATACGTTCTTGGAGAAGATCTTCAAAAGCGATTTTCTGATGTTGTTTTTGAGGTGGCTATTACCCCAAATCTTGCCTACTGTTTGAGTATAGAGGGGGTTGCAAGAGAACTTGGAGCTGCATTTGGGGAAAAGGTGAAGAGCCCGTATGAGCTGCCAGAGCTTTCCACTGAAAGTGGAGGATGGAATGTCAAAATACAACAAGAACAAGATTGTCCATCATACGCAGCTCTTGCTATTAAGGGTTTGGGTAATAGACGAGCTCCTCTTGAGATGCGAGTTCGTCTGCAGCGTGCAGGAATGCGCTCTGTAAATAGTTCTGTTGACTGCGCAAATTACGTCATGCTCTCCATAGGACAACCTCTTCATACATTTGATGCGCGAGCCTTTCCAGAAAAACGAATCGTTGTTACTCACTCAAAAAAAGGCGATACCATCCATCTAATCGATGGTAGGACTCTTGAGATTCCTGAAAAAAATCTTATTATCTCTAATGGCTCTAAGGTTTGTGCTGTAGCTGGTGTGATGGGAGGTAGTGAAAGCGAGGTAAGTGATACAACAGAGGATATGGTTGTTGAATCTGCCTATTTTGATCCTAAGGCGACAAGAAGAGCAGGAAAAGCGATTCAGACCTTTAGTGAGGCGTTGAGACGCTTTGAGCGCGGTGTCGATCCAAATGGTTTTTGTAGAGCATTACAGCTTTTCTGGGCTCTTTTTTCAAAAATCTCTCCAGAAAGCTCGATTGAGGGGACTGTGGTTCAGGGGAGAGAGGAGACTCCTCCTAAAAAGGTGTGCTGTCGAAGATCGCGCGCTCAATCGATATTGGGACTAGAGGTTCCTCGCCAATCAATGGAGCTGGTCTTTTCTAATCTTGGGTATGAAGTATCTTGGGATGACCATGACACGCTCTCTGTAATGGTTCCGGCCTATCGCCATGATGTATCAGAAGAGATGGACCTTATTGAAGATGTGGGTAAGTTCACAGGTCTTATGACCTATATGGGAAAAACCGTAGAAAAGGTCTCCTTCTCGCATCTTTCCGATCACCCTCTCCATGTTTATGAGCAGACAGCTCGTCGCATCTTGGTCTCTCTTAATCTACAGGAATTTTTAAATTGCGATCTTATCAGTCCTGAGCTTGTCTCTCTTGTTGAAGAGCAGCCTGTAGCTAAACATTCGATTATTTCGGTCTCTAATCCGACGTCAGAAGAGCAGTCTATTTTACGCCCCTCTCTTCTTCCTGGATTTATAGGAAATCTTAAGCATAATATTTCCTTTGGTGAACAAACAGTGGCTGCCTTTGAGGTCGGTACTGTCCATCTTAAGAACGAGGGCAAATTTACAGAGCGGTTGGTTGCTGGTGTACTGCTTTCGGGAAAGAGAAGCCCTTATTACTATAGTGATGAGCAACAAGATTTTGACTTTTTCGATCTAAAGGGAATTTTGGAAAGTTTTAGCACGACATTAGGTGTGACGGGGCTTGCTATTCGAGACTCAAACATTTCTCTCTTTCATGATGGAAGGCAAGCTGTTGTTCTCTGTGGTGGTCATCAGGTGGGAATGTTAGGAGAGGTCCATCCAGCTCTTTTAGACGGATTTGATATTAAACAGCGCGTCTACTTTATGGAAGTTGATTTACAAGATCTCTTTGCTCATGTACAAGATGTTTCCAGCATGAAAGGGCTTGCTCGCTACCCTGGTATTAAGCGCGATTGGACAATAACGGTTCCTGAAACCCTTTCTTATCAAGAATTGATGGATACAGTGAACAAATACCTTCCAAACTATGTTGAGGAAGTAGAACTTTTAAGTCTCTTTAGACACGAAAGGCTAGGAGCAGATAAAAAGAATGTGACACTTCGTTTTGTCTTCCGAGAGCCAACAAGGACGCTTTTGCAGCCTGAAGTAGACAGTGCTTTTTCACAGATGGTACAACAAGCCTCTCAATCTCTTGGTGTGCCGGTAAGTGTAGATTTTTAACGCCCCTGATTGCGAGCTATATCTCGATTGAGTACAATCGAATGCAATCAAAAGGAAACAAACATATGGTGACCATAATGAAACATCATCTTTTACCTTTGCTACGGTTTTGTTGGATGGTGGGAGGATGCTCTCTTTTTGTAATAGGATGCTCTCCCTCTTCACAAGAAGAGGTTGTGAAGACCTCTTATTATCATGCGTATGGTCCTAAAGTGACAGAAGATGCATGGCAAGCTCAGGGCTCAACTGGGCAAGTGATCGAGATGCTCAAAAGTGGAGTTGAGGTAAGACGCGAATATCGTGGGGGGGTGTTACATGGCCAAACAACATGGACATTTCCGTATAGCAAAGTGGTAGAAAGGATAGAAGAGTACGATAATGGCCGTCGATTTTTACTATCGAAAAATTATGACACTGGCACACCAAAGAGCCAAGAGCAATGGCTAACAAATGAGCATCGCATTGTGCATGCTTGGTATATGGATGGTTCTCCTCGACTTATTGAAGAATATCGTGGCGATCAGCTGGCAGAGGGAGAATATTTCACAACTGATGGAGAAATCGAAGGGGCAGTCTCAGCAGGAAATGGCACAAAAGTAGATCGATCCTGTGAGGGCAAGCTTTTAGCTCGTGAGCAGGTAAAAGCAGGTGATACCATTTGTCGTGAAACCTTTTATCCTTGTGGACAGATTCGAGAAGTGCATAGCCTTGCTGTTGGTAAACGAAATGGTCAGAGTCGACGCTATGCTGAAAGTGGCGAACCTTTGGTCATAGAGCATTGGAAAAAAGGTGTTCTCGACGGTCTTCAGGTTGTCTTTGAAGGGGGTCAGCCCATTAGACAGATTCCCTATATCCGGGGAATACGAGATGGTATCGAGCTCCATCTTCGCCCAGGAACAGAGGAGATTGTCGAAGAGATCTCGTGGTATAATGATCAGCGCCACGGCATCTCTAAAACCTATCTTGCTGACCAGACCATTACTGAATGGTATTGGAAGGGAGGGCGCGTAACAGAAGAGCAATTTGCTATTAGAAATAGAACCTCTCTTGTCTCTATGCGTGGTGGATAGAATTTTTTTTCAGGAATGTTTTTTAAAAAGGCATTAGGTCTTACCTAATGCTTTTTTTTTGGTTTTTAATCCCTGATTTCGACCTAATATCTTATTCTACGTGAGTGAATAGCTCACAATCAGCGGGTTAAAAATCATCTGGATCTTTTCACAGTGCATTGGTAGGATCTGACATATTTAGTAGGCGCATATTTTAGGATAGAAAAGCCCGGGCTTTTTTTAATCCTTGATTGTGACCCAAGATGTAGCAAAAGAAGGAATCTTTAATATGAAGTCTTGTAAGTTTTTTGTGCGCACGATTGTACTAGCAGTCCTTTTGATTTCATTTTCTCAAGTTGAGGCAACGGATCCTTCAAAACAAGAGTTATGGGATCAGCAGATGGCCATACCCCTTACAGATGAGGATGGAAATCCTTTAGATCCTGTTATCAAGGAGGCGCATACTGCTCTTACTTTGCTGGGAGTTCCTTCAATTGGGGGACGTATGAGCGGTGAGTATCCTGCTGTCTATTGTATTTTCGAGAGTACAACAAAGCAGGAGCTTGGAGATCGAATAAGCACTCTTTCTGCAACGTTAGTTACCGAAAGACAACGTCTTGAAGCAATCAACCCCGACTTTTTTGCTACTCCAGGATGGGAGGATGATCCTGCTGCACAACTATGGAAAGAGACTGATGCAGAGCTTGGAACAGTGCTCGTACAGTATGAAGTAGAAGAGATAAGTCTTCAGACTCAACTGTATCGGCTTTTCGAAAAGTTTTATCTAACCCACTATACTTCCTATGATCGGCTACTTACTCTTTATGAGGGAGAGATTCGAAGCCACGGGGGAGAACGCCAACCTTTTCGCACTGATGCGGAAAAGATTCAAAAGTTTGCAGACTATCAACAGGAAATGGCCTCTTTTGCGACATTCTTGAAGGCGGAATTCTTTGGGCAATAGCAGTCCTATTAGCTTATCCCCTCATAAAAGGTGAGAATCAGCATCTTTCCCCTTCTCGTTCGTCGCCAATAGCTATGGCTATTGGCTCCTCACGAAAAGTGAAAATCTGCTAATTCTCCCTCTTTTCTGATGGAAAAATCTAACAGGACTACTATTGCTTAAGTGGCGATAACGGTGGCTTTTTCCCTCTTTTCTAAAGGAGAAAGCTACCGTTAACTCCCACTCTATGGAGTGGCGAGATGCACGAAAAAAAGCAGGATCTTTTTGATTTTCCTTCGTTGTCAATAACTATAGACGTCTGATTGCGAAGGATGGCTGCTGAGAATAGTCTAGTTTTGAGCAATTCTTGATCGATTGCTAACTTAAAAAATAGAAAAAAAACGGAAAAAACCGTAAACTAAGATGCTTTTTGAACAAACGTAAGGAGTATTAAAATGTCTTGTTGTCAAAATATATGCAGTTCTCCGATTTCTTGGGTCGACATGGTGGACTTTTCTCAAAGAGCGCAGGGACGGCTTTTTCAAGAGGATTTGCTTCAAAAAAACGGATATTATCCTTTTATCTCGACTGTTACTGGTTTTTGTCGAGTTGTAAAACATGTTAGCACCCTATTTACCGATATTATTTTCTCTGTAGAATCATCAATCTTATCTTGTGCAAAGCAAGAGGTCCCAGCAGAGTTCGGATGCTTAGGGCCAGGAGGAAGCCTAACGCGGCACTCTGTAAGTATGCCAATTCTTCTTGGCAAATCCATCATACATAATATATCGAATATAGCCCGAGGTATTATTGAGATGGTGCCACTTGTAGGAAATGGGGTTTGCTGGGTTTTCGATAAGATATTTGGTTACGATCATGCAGGACAGGAAAGAGCGCTAAAGAAGCAGCTTGAAGAAATAGACTTTTGGAATGTTAGGCGGAATAATTCCACAAAAAATCAGTTTGGGAAGATCGGATAAGAGAGGCTTCTTCTAGAAACAAAGCTTTTTCACACAGTTAAGGTTAAATAGAAGGCGTTACTTTTAGCGCTTTTTAACCCTTGATTGAGATCTATCATTGCATGTGGGCTGAGGATAAGAGACAAGATGCAAGTGTTGCGATCCTTATTGAGGAAAAACAAGTGCAGCCAACGCTCATGGGAAGATAGGTCACATCAAGGGTTAGAAGAAAAAAACGCCTGGCTACTCGAAAGAGTTGCCAGGCGTTTTGGTTTTTAAACGCAAGTTGCGCCCTATTCCTTATTAGGAGCTGACTGCGGGAAATAATCTACTTCGCGTTGTTCCTCGACAAGGTAAAAACCTTGTCTTCGTCGCAACACTCGTATCTTGTTTCCCTCGCTCACCCCCTAATAAGGAATAGGGCGCAACTTGCGTTTTACGAGGCTTTTGCTCCGGCATTTCGTGCTTCGTGGACAAAGAAGGCAGGAAGAGCATAGTGATGGTTGGGTCGGAGGGAGACCACAACAGTAATATTTCTTCCGATAAAATCCTTAAGATCAATAGTGCTGCTGTAGAGATATGCCACAGGAACCTTTGTCTTTATGTCGACGAGCATATAATCTCCAGGACGTGTCGAGGAGGTCCTCTCATAAGGAATAAGCTGTCCTGTCATCTCTTCTGCATTATTGCACTCTTTAAGGTAAAACTCCTCTTGTGTAGAGACATCTCCGTTGGCAATTGCCTGTTCAACAAGACTCCTTTCCTGCTTTTCTAATGCAAATGAGGCAAATCTGTAGAAATTAGGCTGTTCAACAAGCGCTATCTGCTCTCCCTCTTCGCTTTTTCCTTTCTGAGAGACAATACTTTTGTTTTGACTCAAAGAGACATACTGTTCTTGAGCTGTTTGGATCATTGCCTCTGCCTCTTTGGCAAGATCTCGCATGTCTTGAGTTTCTGTTGTAATGGCCTTGAGATCATTTATGATTGGGACGATCTGAATAGTTGAAAATGGCTTTTTCATCTCTTCTTGAAGCGATTCTTTAATAGCGGTGAGCTTTCGTTGAATCTTTTGACGCCTGTCTTCCGTCTTTTGGTAGACCGTCTCATCACCAGCATTTGTTACATACGTCTTCGAAACGTAAAATTGCACTGATTCAGGAGGGCTTATCTCAATCCACTTGTTATTGTTAGGACAAAGCGTTCCTGAGACACGATCTCCTTGATTGAGCTGTGAAAGGATCGGAGAATGATTATTGGGCTCAAGGCGAATGTTGACATTATTTGCCTCTACAACATCATCGAGCACATAGGCACGATAGATATATGCTTTGGTTGAGGGGGAGGGTTTTACAGTGTAAAACTCATCGATCTCTCCTGTGATAACAATAAGATCATCCTTATTGAGTTCGGAAAGAATGCTGCCATCAAGAGTTGGAGCCAATCGAAGCCGAACCTTCTCACCGGTAATTTTGCCTGTAAAAGGGCTGATCTCTTTGTGTACTGTTTCAACAACAGCGCTCTCTTGGGTCTCCTGTGCCGCAACGAGGTTGGGCATTGACTCGGGAGTAAGTGGGCTCTCTTGTTCTGCAGAAAAGAGAGAGGGTGACATAGCTACACTAAACAGGATAATAAGATGTGCGTACATTTTGATATTCCTCCAACACTGATGCATTCTTCGATGAGTCCAAAGTCTCTCATATTTCGGGAAAATATTGAAGCCCTGATTGTGAGCAGATGATATCTATTGTTTGGATGGGTATACTGTTTTCTTCTTAAGAGTGTCACGGAGAAATTAGAAATGATCGATATCCACCTTATTCGTAAAGATTCAGAAGCTGTTCAAAAAAAGCTTCAGACAAAGGTTCCAGATACAAATCTAGAAAATATACTTCAGCTTGATACAACGATTCGAACAAAGAAAAAAGAGGTCGAGGAATTAAAGGCTAAAAGAAATGAGACGTCTGATGCTATCGGGCAGATGAAAAGAGAGGGTCAAGACTGCTTAGAGATCATGAAGGAGATGAAAGAGCTCGGTGAGAGAGTGCGTCAACTTGATCACGAGATTGCAGAGATTGAACCAAAACTTGTTGAAGAGCTTGGCTGTCTTCCTAATTTGCCAATGGACGATATCCCTGTTTCCCAAGATCCTCAGGATAATCTCGAAATCTATTCTCGAGGTGAAAAACCGAGCTTTCCCTTTCCAATTAAAAACCATCTAGAGCTCAATGAGAGGCTTCATTTGTTTGAGTTTCAAAAAGCAGCGAAAGTTACAGGATCTGGCTGGCCTGCCTATAGAGGCTGGGGAGCACGATTAGAATGGGCTCTTATAAACTATTTACTTGACTATCATGTGAAAAGGGGATTTACGCAGTGGATACTTCCCGCTGTTGTCAAAGAGGACGTTCTTTTTGGCTCTGGTCAGCTGCCCAAATTTGCCAATCAGCAGTACATAGTAAAAGATGACGAGCACGATCTTTATATGGTTCCTACAGCTGAAGTGCCTCTAAACGGTCTTTTTATGGATGAGATTGTTGCAGAAGAGGAGCTTCCTTTAAAATATGTCGCCTATACACCCTGTTTTCGTCGGGAAGCTGGAGCTGCTGGAGCACACGACAGAGGGCTGATCAGAACACATCAATTTAATAAGGTTGAGATGTTTTCCTTTACAACGCCAGAAGAGAGCGAAGCTGTTTTTGATGAGATGCTACAAGCTGCCCAAAAACTTGTTGAGGGACTAGATCTTCCCTACAGGTCAATGCTTTTGGCAACAGGGGATATGTCCTTTGCTGCTGCAAAGACTGTTGATGTTGAAGTGTGGCTTCCTGGACAAGACCGCTACTATGAGGTCTCCTCCATTTCAAATTGTACTGACTATCAGGCACGGCGATCTCATATACGGTGTCGTAAAGGCAAAGAAAAACCCCGATTTGTGCATACCTTAAACGGGTCTGGGCTTGCAACATCGAGGTTGATGGTCGGTATTTTGGAAAACAATCAGTGTTCTGATGGGAGCGTGAAGGTGCCTAAAGCTCTTCAACCCTATCTTGGAGGGGTAGATCGGATTGAGCCGAGCAGTTGATGTAGAAGAGTTTTTACGCTCTTCTGGCCCTCTTTTCGATGTTCGATCTCCTTGTGAATTTACTCACGCCCACATCCCTGGCTCGATTTCACTACCTCTTTTTACTGATGAAGAGCGAGCAAAAGTAGGAACTACATATAAACAGAGCGGCCATGATGTGGCCGTTGTTAAGGGTTTAGGATATGTTGGTCCTAAGATGGCTGAGATGGCCAGAGCCATTCGAAAGAGAGCAGAAAAAAGCGGCTCTTGTCGCGTCACCTGTTTTCGTGGTGGGATGAGAAGTCAATCTGTCCAGTGGTTGTGCGAATTCCTTGGATTTCAGACGGTTCGCCTTGGTGGTGGATATAAACAGTTTCGTAAAAAAGCCCTTTCTACTTTCGAGTGGCCGTGGAAGCTTATTATTCTCGGTGGTCCTACAGGAAGTGGAAAGACAGAGTATCTCAACCGTTTAGAGGGAAGGCAAGTTATAGATCTCGAGGCTCTTGCTAACCACCGTGGCAGTACCTTTGGCCTTGTTCCAGGAGAGAGTCAACCATCTAATGAGCATTTTGAGAATCTCATCGCCTCAAAGCTCTGGGAGATGGATCCAGAAAAACCGATCTTTCTTGAAGATGAGAGTCGACTTATTGGCTCTTGTGTGATTCCAAAAGGGCTGTACGAGCAGATGGAAAAATCCCCACTTTTTTGGTTGCATGTAGAGAGAGAAAAGCGGTTGATGAGAATCATCTCTCTCTATGGAGATCTTCCAGAAGAGTGGCTCATCGAGCGAACAGAGTGTTTACAAAAGCGCCTTGGTGGTGAGAGGACAAGGATTATTACAGACGCTATTAGAAAGGGAGATATAGAAGAAGCTGCAGATCTGCTGCTCTCTTATTACGACGCTGCCTACAGAACAAGTAGGGCGCGCCATCAAAGGCCTTGTACAGAGATTTCAGAGAAGCAATTTATTAACTTGGATTTTCAAGATTCATCTTTTGGAGGAAGGTAGGATCCCAAAGCCGTACGAAGGTCGCGATTGGGTCGGTGAACTCGCCTAAGGAAACATCGTGATCATAGGGGCTTAAGAGCTCATTAAGAAGAGCCTCTCTCTCTTCAGGAGGGAGCTGATTGAGCTGTTCATTGACAAGTTTTGCTAAAACTCCAAGAAAGTTTCCCTCTTCGAGCTCAATTGTTCCGTCAATTATTCCTCGCAGCTCTTGTGCTGTAAGTCCTCCTGTCTCTGCATTGTAGAGAGTTGCCATGGCAGTAAGAAGAAGGGCTGTTTTAATGGTGATACGGAGTTTGTCTGCTTGTGCCTGATCGATGAGGCCTGCGGCAACTGCTTGATCAAGACGACTTGTGAGTAGGTTGTCGAACTCTTGGCCTGTAACAAAGGAGGCGAGAGTGAGTGCGTATGCTTTTGCAGAGAAAAAGCCGAGTTCTTCAGTCGTTCCTCCGCCAGGTTTTGTGGTTAAAGCCATAGCAATTGGGGTTGCCCAGGCATTAACAGTTGGGATAACTCCTGAGGCAATAGCAGTAAGTTCTGCTTGTAGTACAGGTGGTACACTGCCAATAACCGCTGAGGTGACCCCAGCAACGCCAGCAAGACCGGGAAGAAGTGTGTGCACGACAGGGACCAGCATTGGGCCAAAGGCCATGGCGCAAAATAAAATGGAGAGCGTTGGTTGAGCCATAGCCTCTTGCTTTTCTTGGCTTTTGTCGATGTAGTTGCGAAGGAGTTGGGCTAAAAGTTGTTGGTGTTGAAGATCGAGTTTTTTTAGCTCAACTTTTTGGGTCTCTGCGCGTTGCGCAACAGCTTCTACCCATTTATCGAGGATAGAGAGAACGATTTGTTGCTCAGCTAAGCTAAACCCTTTTGAGACGACATCTGCATCGACACTGTGCAAGAGAGCAAAGGTAAATGGAAGGCTTCTTAGGGCGTTCAGGGCGCCTCGTATATCCAAAGGATAGAGTCCTGAGTTATTGGTGTAGTGCTCTATGGCTGCCTGCAGGGGGTTTTGCTGCTCTGACTGCATCAGCTCTGTTGCGAGCAGTCCTCCCATAACTTGTGCTCCTGCCCATGCACCAGCAGCTCCTAGGAGAATGGAGCTTTCGACAAGGCCGAATGATCCGAGCTCGCTTCCGACAGATCCTGTATGACCAATACGAAAGTGTTCAGGAAAGTGGAGGGAGATCTCATGGAAAGTGGCAAAATTGATCATTGGAGGTGGTGGCATAAGTGCCAAAATATCCTCTATCCGTTTTCTTTCACTTTTTGAGATCCAAGGAGATTGTGAGGGTGTTTGTTGAGGAGCGAAAATATCCCCAATTTGGCTTATTCCTGAAATGGATTCAAACCATTGCAAAAAGCTTGGTGATCCGCCGATTGTTCCCGCCATAATTATCCCCCGAAGAAGATTTGAGGTTGTTCTCGAGCATCGAATCCAGTACGAGTGATCAAGGAGAAGTTTCTCAAGATATTTCTTCCTGGATTAAGAAGCAGATCGAGTACAACGCTGTTAAAGTCATGAAGATTCTCAACTGTTGTTGTGAACTTTTCAAAGACAGCTTTAGCAAATCGATCGTCATCATAATTTCTAAATACAACTCTAAAAGCTCTTTGGAGCTGTACAACAGTATTCATTGGTATAACAGAAGGTCGATAATGCGGGCGCATTATCTCTTCTCTTAAGATATCTGATCTTCTGCGCTCTTCTCGTAGGCGTAGATCCTCTTCTCTTGGCGCAAAGAGCCCTCGTATAATCTCTGTTTCAATATCAGAAAGCCTGCCTTCAAGCTCTCTGTTGTAGAGCATAACAAGAAGAGCTGCATCTGTTGCTGAGATAAGTCCGAAGCGGATAGCAAGCAAGAGGGCAGCTGCCTGCTTAGCAGAGAGTTGTTCAAAGCCAAGCTTTTCACCAAGGGCGATAAGTTCTGCTTTGATCTCTTCGGGAAGTCCAGCAAAGCGTTTGGTGAACTGCTCAAAGATAAAGGCTGGTGTCACGGCTTCAGGAAGAGTTATTGGTGTAACAGGTTCTGCCAAGATCGCTTCTAGTGAAGCAGGAAAGAGTCTTAGATACTCTTTGATTCTGTCTGCTATAGGAGCGACAAGTGGGGCGACAAATGTGGGATCTAGAAGCAGTTGTCGTAGGAGATCTCGTTGCTCTTGTGTTGTTGCTAAAGCTTCGAGTTGTGCAAGAAGCTCAGGGAGAAAATCTGGGGATTCAATAGGCGTGGTAATAACAATGCCTGCTTCTTTGAGTAGAGCGATGATGGCATCGTAGAAGGCTCTACCTCCAGGAATCCCCTCTGTAAGGGAGATTCGTGCTTGGGCAGCGGCGATGATGGCAAGGAGTATCGTTCGTGTTTGGGGTTTGAATCCAAGATCTGTGAGCAATGTTTGCAATTCATCTTTGCCCGCAATGAGAGCAGCGAGCTCTCGAGCACGAGCAATTGGGATTCCGAGAGCTTCGAGTTCACGTGCGAGACCAACTTCTTCATCAGCAGCAGGTCCAAAGATAAGGGCGAGGAGTTCTCCTGTTGTAGCTCCTGCTTCTAGGCCCATCAAGATGGCAATTAACAGAAGAAGCGTTTGCTGCAAAGCAACAAGAATGTCAATAAGCTCTTGGAGCTCTTCTCTGGAGAGTTCAATATTGGGAAATACTTCTAACATAGCTACAGTATCACTTCGTATACCACCTATATTTGTGGCGGCAAGTGCAAGTTGCTCTGCATAGGCAAAAAGAAGTGCTTGCGTGTTTTGTTGGCCAATAAGCTCAGAGATATCTATGCCCATGTCTTGAAGTATCTCTCTGATGGACATGCCTCCGACAAAGGGATTTTGTAAAATATCTGGAACAATGCCTGCGGCCTGAAGACCGGCGAGGATTCCGATTCTTTCAAGTGTTTGACCAAACTCTGTTGTAAAGAGGTTGGAACTTACAATTATATTGATTGCAGTAGCAACAGTGTTTGAAACATCGATTCCCATCATTCCTAGAGCAAAGCTTACTGCTGGGGAAACAGGGGTTTGCTCAAGTTCGGGTGTTTCTGAGACGGAGAAAAGCTTCGCTACTTCGCTAATGAGCTGCTCTACTTCTGCTGAAGACGGAGGTGTTCCAATGCGAAGCATGAAAAACACCTGTATCAACGTGCCGATGAGCGCTGTTACGATGCTCTCGAAGAGGCCAAGCCGTGCCCTATCGTCGCGAACACCGAGCATCTCTCGGAAGTGGAGCGGGGTGAGCTCGAATGTTGCTGGGTCGAGTTCGGTCTCTTCTGCAAGTCTGGTGATGATCAGCTCTTTGAAGGGGGCAATTTGGACAAGAAAATCTGTGATCTGGTTGTTGAAAGAGGTTATCTCAGGTGCCTCTATGTCTAATTCGAGGGGGAGGTCCTCATAAGGTAGATCTGGAATGTCGGATATAGTAATGGTATCAAAGGGTGGAACTTCATCGAGATAGTCGATTGTGGGTAGTGGTGAAATGATGGTTTGTGGTGGGATGTCGGTATCAAATCCAAGGATATCGAGAACATTTGGAGCATTGGGATAATCTGCTGCAATAGCATTAATTGCATCGACAAGATCCTCTCTGATGGTGTTAGCGCCATCGGTGAGAGAGGAGATGCTGGTATTGTACTCTTCAATTGCTGTGTTGATCTCTGCGATAATATTGTTGATAAGAGCAATATTGTCTTTCCATACCCCGTGAGCGAAACTAATTCTTTCATAGAGGTTTATATTGTACTGTTCGACAGAAAGGTCATAGTCAGCATCAGCTTCAGCTACCTGTTGCGCCCAAAAGTCGGTTGCTTGCAGGTATGCTGAGTAGAAAGCGAGACTTTGAATGGAAACTCTAAGGCTCAGTGTTCGTATCCACCTATCTGCGTCAGTTGTTTGGCGGATCAGCTCTTGCAACATAAGTTGAACTTGCGAGAGAAGTTTCATAAGTTGGCTTATGGAGAGTCGACCCAAACTTGGTGGGAGGAGTAATGGTATACTGGAGGCGCTGATAGGTCTTCCGTAGGTAAGAGCAGTAATTTGTTCGTAGCGCTCTACAGCATGTTGAACAGCCTGTTCGATATATTCAAAGGTAAGAGGATGTGTTGTGGGGTAGGCTTCAAGATGTGCCTCTTCTTCTGTTGTAGCCTCTTCGCCGGCAACCTGTGCTATTAATGCTAAGACAGCTTCTTCCTGCTCGCGTATTTCTTCGATGACCGCATCGTAGTTGTCTACAAAGGTCTGTATTGATGCAATAACAGTAAGAAGAGGATCGTCTGCAGCTAGATATTCATCTTCAAAATCGGAGATGGCGCTATTTAAAGCATTTCGAGTAGGTGTGCGATCAGCAAGAAGGGTGCTTATTGCAGCACCTGCTGCTTGGTAGGCTAAAAATGCGGCTATATAGGCTGTCTCATTAGCACCTGTAGGATATGCCGTATAATTATAGTAGGCTGAAGCCCAGGTAAGTTCTGCCTCTTGAAACTCAACGCGGGCCTCTGATATCTGGTATTCGAGATAGCGATATGCGTTAAAGGCATTTATGAGGGCAAGGCCGAGAGTGTTTCTGTCTGCAATATCATCGCCAAGTGTCTGTTCTATTGCCGCAGATATCCAGGGAAACGATGGTAAAGAGGTCTCTGTAAGTGTCCCTGGGGATGGAGGGCTAAGGAGTGCTGAAACGATAGACTCCATGTCTGCAGTGGTTAGGTTTTGTGTAAAGAGCT
>Ga0180437_10005130_pt1 | contig 18105 bp, 16 predicted proteins | sample SS_ome_4_FD_132410 | JGI IMG/M metagenome (GOLD analysis project Ga0180437, IMG submission 132410) | Hypersaline lake sediment archaeal communities from the Salton Sea, California, USA - SS_3_D_1 metaG | ecosystem: Environmental > Aquatic > Non-marine Saline and Alkaline > Hypersaline >... | reverse complement strand
GATATCGGTGGGAGACCCATGATCCAGCATGTATATGAAAATGCCCTGGGGTCATCGCTTCTGGATGAAGTCATAGTGGCAACGGATGACAAAAGAGTCGTGGATGCTGTCCGTAGATTCGGAGGAAAAGCTGAAATGACCTCGAAAGACCATTCTACCGGTACTGACAGGGTAGCGGAAGTGGCAGGGAAATTTGATGCACCGGTCGTTGTAAACATACAGGGTGACGAGCCCTTCATCTGCGCAGGAATGATCGATGAGATCGTGCACCCCCTGCGTGTGGAAGAAGGGATTCACATCTGCACCCTCATGCACGAAATAAAGGACGCTGACGACTACGACAACCCAAATGTGGTAAAGGTGGTGACCGATGAGAAGGGTTTCGCCCTCTATTTCTCGCGGTCCCTCATACCCTACCCGCGGAGGCGAGAAGACCACCACGCCTACGAGCACATAGGAATCTACGCCTACCCGACAGAGTTTCTCCTACAGTTCGCACGGATGCGACAGACACCACTAGAAAAGACTGAATCCCTCGAGCAGTTGAGGGCCCTGGAAACCGGGTACAGGATCAAGGTAATCCTCACCCGTCAGAAATACATCCCCCTCAGCGTGGATACACCTCAAGACCTGGAGCGTGCGCGCACCTATTACGAGAGGAATCGAAAGCAACACTGAGGAGGATTCGCGAGAGTTACTTTTTATGACCGCAGGTTCCTGGAGGCATGCAATGAATAATGGATACTGGAAGGGTGTTGTTCCCGCAATTGTCACACCGCTGAAAGAACAGGGCGAAAGGGTGGACCTCGAGGCACTTGCGGTATATTGCGATTTTTTCGCATCAAAAGGAGTGCACGGGGTGTTCTGTGGGGGGACTACGGGTGAAGGGCCGCTTCTCTCCCTCGAGGAAAGAAAGATGGTCGCCCAAACAGCGGTCACCCGGCTCAAGGGCAGACTGAGGGTCATAGTCCACACCGGCGCCATAACGACACGCCAGACGATCGAACTCACCCAGCATGCCTCTTCGATCGGTGCAGATGCTGCAGGGGTCGTACTCCCCTACTACTACAGCTACAACGACGAGCTGCTTTTTTCATACTTCAGAGAAATCGCAGATGCCGCCCCGGGATTCCCGATTTTCATCTACAATATTCCTCAGTGCACCATGAACAACATGAGCCTCGAGCTTTATGGAAAAATCCTCGATGAGATCGACAGCATCGTGGGGATAAAGAACAGCAATCCAGATTTCCTTCAGACCCTGGGATTGATCCAACTGTCGAAGGGCAGGTGCTCGGTATTCATGGGGTGTGACAGTTTCCTTCTTGCAGGCCTATCTGTGGGTGTCAGCGGATTCGTCTCCGGCAACGCCTCTGCATTTCCGGAGCCCTTTGTCGGAATCTTCGAGGCCTTTGAGAGGGGTGATTTCGAAGAAATGAGGGTCCAACAGAAGCGCATCGACCGCCTCATCCGCGTGCTTGCACACGGCCGTGACATTGCTTCATTCAAAAAAGCACTGAGCTTCAGGGGTATTTCTGCGGGGAGCGTGCGTCGCCCTGACCGAGATCTCTCAGAAGCGGAAGGCGCGACACTCAGAAAGGAGCTTGAGCAGCTCGGGTTTTTATAAGATTTTCTCGAGGAGGGAATGACATGAAAGGGAAGGTTTTTCTCACTGGAGGAGCAGGCCGCATCGGAAAACAGGTACTGAAACGCCTTCTGGAAAGCGGATATGGAGTGAGGGCACTCGTGCACACATCCGCTCCGGATATCAGTCACGGTTCGGTCGAGCTTCTCAGGGGAGATATCCTCGATCAGGATCACATGAAGGAAGCGGTAAAGGGATGCAATTTTGTCTGTCATATGGCAGCGGCATGGGACATGTTCCCCCCGCCAGTACATGAAAAACAGAACAACCAGCTCTTCGAGAGCATAATACAGGGCACCTACAATCTGCTCGAAGCTTCCCGCACCCTGAGGGATCTGGGTCTGTTTCTTTATGCAAGCACCGATGCAGTCTACGCCACCGGATCACGCAAATTCGATTCACCAATCACCGAGGATACGGAGCTTTTTCCTTCCCGCTTTTACGCGCTTGCAAAGACCGTGTGTGAAACCATGTGCACCAGCTACGGAAAGCTCTACGGAATGCCGTGGCTGACTGTACGGATCTGCTGGTCCCTTGATCCGGAGGAGCTTTTAAGGATATTCCGCTACGAGTTCTGGGAGCAGGGAATGAGCCGCGAAGACACCGTAAGGCTCCGGCCAAAGCTCTCCGGGGGAAAAGGGGTATTTGCGCCTCTTTTGCGCAACGGGGAATCTGGAGTAGACCAGGTTGCAGCCCCCCAAGACATTGCAAACGGCATCCTCCTGGCAATAGAAAAGCACGAAACCGCGAAAAACGATGTCTATAATCTTGCAGGCCCGGCTCCATTCAGGTATCTGGACGTGATCGATCGCCTTGCGGGAGGTCTTGGCGTGCCTTGGGATAGTGCAAGGATAGCGGGCATCGAGCCGTACGAGCTCAGAAACGATCGCGCCCGAAACAGGCTCGGGTATGAACCGCAATACAGCATAGAGAAGATGATCGACGGTGCGATAGAAAGCGCGCGGCTCAAAAACCATACCATGAAATGAAAAGAAGTGAGTGATTCATATGAAGGCAATGGTTCTTAAAAAACAGGGCGCCCCCCTCCTTCCAATGGAATTACCTATCCCCTCGCCAGGACCTTCCCAGCTGCTCATCCGGGTGAACGCCTGCGGCGTCTGCCGCACCGATCTTCATGTGGTGGACGGGGACCTCACAGAGCCGAAGCTCCCCCTCGTTCCCGGGCATGAGATTGTAGGCACTGTCAAAGCGCGAGGTTCAGGCTCTGAAAGATACCGGATCGGGGAACGTGTGGGAATACCATGGCTCGGCCACACCTGCGGCGTGTGTGATTTCTGTAAAAATGATATGGAGAACCTCTGCGAGAATCCACTGTTCACCGGCTACACCACCGACGGCGGGTTCGCTCAGTACGCGGTGTGTGACGAAATGTTTTGTTTTCCCATTCCCTCACGCTATTCTGATACACACGCTGCGCCCCTGCTCTGCGCCGGTCTCATTGGCTTCAGGTCTTACCGAATGGCAGAAGATGCCAGAACAATCGGGCTGTACGGATTCGGGGCCGCAGCGCACATCCTCATCCAGATCGCAGTCATGCAGGGCCGCAATGTATACGCATTTACGCGTCCTGGTGATACCGCAGGTCAGGAGTTTGCCCGTTCACTCGGCGCGGTGTGGGCGGGAGGCTCACTCGACTCGCCTCCCGAAACGCTCGACGCTGCGATCATATTCGCACCTGTGGGAAGCCTCGTCCCCTCTGCGCTCAGGGCGGTGAGAAAGGGGGGAGTTGTGATCTGCGCCGGGATTCACATGAGCGACATCCCCTCTTTTCCCTACAGGATTCTCTGGGAAGAGCGAAGGATCCGTTCCGTTGCGAATCTCACACGCCGCGACGGAGAACTCTTCATGGAGACCGCTTCACAGGTCAATATTCGAACCAGCGTCCGTGAGTTTTCACTGGAACAAGCAAATGAGGCGCTTCAGGCACTGCGGGACGGAAGAGTAAAGGGTGCTGCAGTGCTCGTCACTCGATAATGGGTACTATCTGCGGTATGAGCACCCACAGAATCGACCAGATCCCAGATTCGTTCCGTTCTAATGACACCACACCCCCTTTTTCAAACTGGAGAATTGACTTGTTTTCGTCCTGACACAAAAGCAGCGCGCTGAGCTTCTGTAAATGGGGAAGATGCCCGACAATCATCGCGTGTTCCTTCATTTTTTTCAGCCGCTCAACCCATCCCCATGGGAGAGAGTTCGGTCCAAGCTCCTTTCCGAGCTGGACACCCTTGGGGGGCTTCACCACTTCTGCAAACAATTCGGCGGTCTGGCGTGACCTTTTCTTTCCGCTGTGGAAAATCGTTTGAATCTGTACATCCGTGTTCTTCACGATATAGGAAGCGATCCGCCGTACACATACCGTACCGCTCTCTGTGAGGGAGCGCTCTGGATCCTGCAGCTCCGACTTTGCTTCCCCATGCTGGACGAGATAGAGCTTCATATGGCCTACCCCCTTGACATGAGAATAAAAATGGATACTATGCCATTGTATCAGAACCCCACACCCTTTGCAACGTTCATTTCACCTCTCACACCCCCTTCCTGTCAAAACGTACCGATCGTGTGTCCATTTCCTGACCTGTGGGGATTGCAAGCGGTCCGTAGAGCTCGGGTCGACGCGTCCTGATCCACCTCTGGCCGGTGTTCTCTTCCAGGAGCGAAGAATCAAGATCTGCAACAACCATGTCATCATCCGCTTTCCAGGTCTCGACGAGGATCCTCCCATATGGATCGATGATCATTGCCCCTCCGGGTCGGACCTCATCATCATCAACGCCCACCCCGTTGCTGAAGATCAGGAACATCCCGTTATCATGGGCGCGGGCCGGCAGCCACCTCATGAGCCACCCCCTCCCCTTTGGTCCGCGAAACTCTCTCTCCACTGCTCCGGGATTTTCCTTGCGGTTGTCCCACAGCTCACGTTCAATCAATCCCATGGTGTGGGGATTCGACGATCTGCATCCGCCGGTCTGGTGAGGAGCACACAAAATCTGCGCACCCTTCAGAGCGCACATCCTCACGTTTTCACCGATATTGTTATCATAACAGGTGAGCACTGCTATTCTCACATCCATATCGGCATCGAATACAGTATATTCGCCTCCGGAGCGCATGTGGCCGTTGATGAAGCAGTGCAGCTTCCGGTGCCGGTAGTATCTTCCGTCAGGGAGTGTCACCACATAACTGTTATAGAGCCTGCCCTCTTCATCGACCTCCACGAGCCCCGCCCCAACCAGCATGCGGTAACGACGTGCAAATGAGATTAAAAGCTGAGATGAGTCTCCCCTCGGAATTGGCTCTGCGAGCGCAAGGAGCTCGCGTCGTGACAGATTCCGCATGAACCAGTAACCAGTGATGCAGCACTCGGGAAACAGTATGAGCTCAACTCCGCGGGAAGAGGCAAGCTCGAGAAAGCTCTCGATCTTGGAAAGGTTTGCCTCTTTCTTCCCGGCCGAATGTTCAAACTGCACCGAAGCTGCACGGATCGATCTTTTCATCATGTACCCCCTTCTTCTGCCGCAAAGACTCTGCTTTGGTTTTCACTCACCTCAGGAGTGTACACCAAAACCGGAAAACTCTTCAAGTACATTATAAATTCTTGACTGACAGCCAATTGTGTAGCAATATGGGAGGTAGATGTTTCCGCATGTGCAGAGAGTGGGAGGTGTGCGGTGGGAAGGAATGATCAAAAATATAAGTTGGCGCAGAGTATTGCAAAAGGCAAGGTATCCTTTATCAGACACTCCATTGTCTATCTCTGTGTCATCGTGATGCTTGCTGTCATTAACAATGTGTTCAGCAGGGGTCACCAGTGGTGGCTCTATGTTGCGCTTATCTGGGGCATATTCGTGTTCATCAATTTCTTGAATGCATATATCTTCAGAGGCGGGGGGCTCAAGAGGCTTGAAGAGAATCTCGTCAGAAGAGAGCTGGAAAGGTTCGAGGATGAGGAAGATCAGAAATAGAGGTCGTTTCGCACAGCTTATCGGAGTCGCACTCGGCATGCTCACCCTTACCATCATACTGGTCTCGCTTGTTCTGATCGTATCCCAGGCGAATCGTTTCGTATATCGATGGGCTCCCCTTTTTCTGTGGCGGTCCATCTTCCGGGGGAGAGCTGAAGAAAGCCTCAGAGCAGCCGAAGGTGAGCGTACGCTGCGTGGGGATTACCAAAACCTGGTTGTCAGGAATTTGGCAGGCAGGATATTCATCGAGGGCTGGAAAGAAGACTATTTCCTTGTGAAGTATAAAAAAACAGGTCCCAATCTCGCGAGTATCGATGAACTGGAGGTGACAATTGAGCCAAGGGGGAAGAGCCTCGTAGTCGCAAGAAAGATGTCCGGTCTCAATCGAGGGTCTGTTGAATTTGACATATATATTCCTGCAAAGACGTCGCACATAGCGGCGCAGAGCGTGAGCGGCAACATCGAGCTTGCACACATGCACGAGAGGGTACAGCAGGAGCTGAAAACAGTGTCCGGCGGGATATCCACCGATCGGTGTGACGACCTGAATGCAGAGAGCACGAGCGGGACAATCGGTTTTCTCTTTTCCGGTGAAAGGCTCTCTGTGAAAACGGTCTCCGGGAGCATCCGGGGGAGTTTCAGGGATGTGAAACCCGGTGGGAGGATGGATCTGACGTCAGTATCTGGTTCCGTAGCTCTCAGCGTTGATGAAGGATACAGCGCAGAATTTTCGCTCCATTCGATCAGCGGCAGCATACACTGTGATCTTCCCATCTCCCTTACAAGAGAAGAAAGGGGGCATCTCGAAGGGAAAATCGGGAATGGAAGCTCCACACTCAGTGTAAAAACAACGAGCGGTGCGATCAAAATCGAGAAATTATAGGAAATTGAGCGGAAAAATATCAGTCTGATTGAGGAGAGTCTTTGAAATTCACCGAACTTCTGACCGAAGGCGAAGCCGAAGAGATTCACGCGGCTTCTCTTGAAATTCTCGAACGGGTGGGTATTCTCGTCAGAAATGAAAAAGCCAGAAAAATATTTGTCACGCATGGATCTCGCTTTGATGCAGAAACCGGTGTGGTGAAAATCCCGCGACGTGTGGTTGAAAACCACATGAAAATGTTCGTTTCGAGTTTCACCTTCAGGGGGCGTGATCCCGTTTTCGACAGGACGATTCCAGAAAACAGGCCTCTCATCGTAACAGGGAGCTCCGCTCCAAACATCATCGATCCGTCTACGGGGAAGGAACGCCGGGCAACCTCAACGGACATCGCACACATTGCATTCCTCATAAATGAGCTTCCCGGTTTCGATGTGTTTTCGATCTCTACACTCGCTGACGATGCCCCGAAGGGACAGTTCAGCCTGTCCAGATTCTACCCCGCGCTGAAAAACTGCCTCAAGCCCGTGCGGAGCAATACACCGAATATGAAGGACCTCTTTGATGTGCTTGAGCTCGGTACGCTGATTGCCGGGGGTAGAGATGCCTACAGAGAGCATCCGATCATAAACCACCACTACTGTCCGGTGATTTCCCCTCTCACCATGGACGTGGAATCTACCGAAGCTGTCATATATCTCACGGAAAAGAGGCTTCCGGTCTATGGCACCATTGTTCCGAATGCAGGCGTCACCGCACCAATGACCCTTCCTGGCACACTGGCGCTGGGAAACGCTGAGTTCCTGGCTCTCAGCAGTTTTCAGCAGATGATACAGCCGGAAACGCCGTTGATCTATGCGGTGCTCTCCACCGCAGCGGACATGCGCACCGGCGGTTACGCACCCGGAGCAATCGAAACCGGCATACTGCAGATGGCACACTCTCAGATGGCCCGTTTCTACAACCTCCCGTCAGGAGGGTATATCGGCCTCACAAATGCCCATACCAACGATGCTCAGTCGGGCTATGAAACCGGGATGAACGTGACTGCCGCCTACTGTGCCGGCACCGATCTCTTCAATATGGGAGGGCTTCTCGGAAGTCTCATGGTTTTCGACTATGCAAAGATGGTAATAGACAACGAGATAGCTCTCATGCTCAAGCGTCTGGACAGGGGGCTTTCGATGAGTGAGGAAACTCTCGCCCTCGACCTCATCAGCAAAAAAGGGCCTGGTGGCAGCTACATGGAATCAATGCACACCCTTCAGCACATGAGGAAATCGGTGTTCTACCCTGATGTGGCCACCAGAGACATGCGCCAGATGTGGGAGGAAAAGGGATGCCCGGATGCCTGCACCCGCGCTTTGCAGAAGGCGAAACAGATCCTCACAAAGGACAATCCAGCCGTTTTCTCTCCTGAACTGGACGAAAAGATCAGGGGTCGTTTTAAAGGTCTCGTCGCGGGAAATGCAGGATGGAAAGAGGAGAAATGATGGGCAAATTCATTGCTCTTTGCGCACGAGGGAAAAAAACAATGCGGCTGAAGGCTGAACTCTCATGATCATTCTTGTAATAATCGGATTCCTTTTCGTGTTTGCGGGGATTGCTGGATCCATTCTCCCCGTTCTCCCCGGTCCTCCCTTGAGCTTCATCGCGCTCATCCTCCTTTCCATTGCGTACCATTGGACCCCTTTTTCTCCTGCGTTTCTCATGATCATGGGGATTCTGACTGCTGCAGTGACGCTCCTGGATTACCTGCTCCCAGTGATTGTTTCAAAGAAGTACGGTGCTTCGAAGTACGGCGTGTGGGGCTCGATTCTCGGGATGCTGGCTGGACTGATTTTCTTTCCCCCCTACGGACTCATAGTAGGTGCTCTTGCAGGGGCAGTGCTGGGAGAGCTCTTGTTCAACAGGGATGCAAGAAAATCCCTCAAGGCAGGCATCGGAGTATTTATCGGTACTGTACTGAGCACTTTCCTCAAGCTCACAGTGTGCGGCGTCATCGCCTTCTACTATGTGCGGGCGGTCATTCGGCACTGAGGGATTGAGCGTCCTGCCTTTGCTATTTTACGCCCTCTGCGAAGGCATCAATTTTTTCCAGGGCTTCAGCCTTGAACTTTTTATCGTTCTTGATCTCGCCAGTCCGAAGCGCAAGTGTAGCGATCGGTGCCTTTGCGCACAGCCGCTCCATTTCCTTGAACGTCCGTGTCTCGCTCGCGCCTCCCCTGGTGAGAAAAAAGGCCACTTTCTTGAAGCCCTCACCCTGTCCCACCATATAGGAGCGCACCGGTGAAGCCACGGTGCCTCCCCACACCGGTGTGCCAAGGATCACCAAATCATATCCCCTGATGTCGTTTTTCGGCTCCGAAATTTCAGGGAGCTTCTTCCTGGTCGCTTCAAAGCTAGCTCGGAGAAAGCCGAAAGGACCGGCATATCTTCTTTTTGGAAAAATTTTCTCGGATTCACATCCGAGGGTCTGGGCGATTCGTGCAGCAACTTTTCCCGTGGCTCCTGACCGGGAATAAAATACCACAAGGCATTTCATATAACTCCTCCTCACGGTCAATTACGTCATTCGACGCGGATCCAGAATTTCCTTCAGTTCTTCTTCGGTAAGTATCTTTTTTTCATGCGCGATCTGGCTGATAGTCTTTCCCGTTCTGTACGCCTCTTTCGCAATTGCGCTCGCCTCATCATAGCCGATGTAGGGGCTGAGCGCAGTGCAGAGCGCAAGGCTCTGGTCTATGAGCTCCTCGATCCTCCGTTCGTTCACCTGTATCCCTGCAATGCACTTTTCTGAGAATATGCGGGTCACCCGTGCGAGTATCTCTATTGACTGCAGGATGTTATAGGCCATAACCGGCATCATCACGTTGAGCTCCAAATGACCCATGAGCCCGCAGATGGCGATTGTCGCGTCATTGCCGATGACCTGCGCTGCAACCTGACACACCGATTCAGCAATGACCGGGTTTACCTTTCCCGGCATAATTGAAGAACCGGGCTGCACCGCAGGTATCTGGATCTCAGAGATCCCGCACCTGGGTCCACAGCCGAGAAAACGTATGTCGTTTGCAATCTTCATGAGGCTGACCGCCAGAGTCTTCAAGGCCCCGCTCAACTCAACCACTGCATCCTTTGCGCCCTGGGCCTCGAAGTGGTTGTGCGCCTCCTCGAAGGCAAGTCCCGTCATTTCGTTCAAGTTCTCGACCACACGTCGTGCAAATTCAGGGTGTGTATTTATTCCTGTGCCCACGGCGGTTCCTCCAATAGCAAGCTCCGCCAGATGCTCCTGTGTATTTTTTATCCTGTTGATACCATGATCGATCATGCTCGCATAGCCGGAAAACTCCTGGCCCAACCGCACCGGAGTTGCATCCTGCATGTGGGTCCTTCCGATTTTCACCACCTCTTCGAACTCCGTGTCCTTCTGAAACAGTTCGCCCCTGAGCGTCTCAAGCGCAGGGAGCAGGTTATTCCTGAGCCCTTCCATCGCGGAAATGTGTATGCAGCTCGGTATCACGTCATTGCTGGACTGTCCCATGTTAACGTGGTCATTGGGATGCACAGGAGCACGGGAACCGATCTTGCCACCGAGAAGCTCGTTCGCGCGGCTCGCAATCACTTCATTGGCGTTCATGTTCGTGGACGTTCCTGAACCGGTTTGAAATATGTCGAGTATAAACTGCTCATCGAACTCACCCCTGGACACCTCAGAAGCGGCTTTTGCGATCGCGTTCCCCCGCTCCCTGTCAAGGAGCCCGAGCTCTACGTTCACCTGCACCGCAGCAAGCTTTATCATACCGAGGGCTCGGATGAAACTGGATGGAAGACGAAGTCCGCTCACCGGAAAGTTGAGCCAGGCGCGCTGCGTCTGGGCACCCCAATATGCATCGGCGGGTACCTGCATCTCTCCCATGGAATCGCTTTCGACCCTGTACGCGCTATTCGGCATTATCGTTCCTCCTTCTGTACCGCGACATATGCCAAATATAGTGATTTTACATGAGGGGATGAAGAAAATATCTCAGGCTTCTTTCAGAAGCATTTCAGGGCATGTGGAGACGCACGGTACACAGTATCTGCTGTCAAAAATACTCTTCCCTCAGCTATTCGCAAGAAGTATACTTATGAGAGCGAGAGGGTGTACGCAGGGTATGAAAAAGTTCGTTTTTATCGCAATTGCTGTTGTGCTGGTGGGAGCCTTGGGTTACCAGGTCTATAAAAGGTCTGGAAAAAGCGAAGGAAATCCGAGACAGTCTCAGTCCGCTCAGGTAGCAGTGGTGACCGCTCCTGTGGAGCGGATGATGCTGAAAGAGGTCTCAGAGTTCTCCGGTTCCCTGAAACCGAGCGCACAGTTTTTAATTTCTCCGAAAATCGGAGGAAGACTCGAGAAGCTCCATGTGGATGTGGGAGATACCGTGCACAGGGGCGATCTCATTGCAGAGCTCGATGGAGAGGAGGCTGCGCTGCAGGTAGAGCAGGCAAAGGCTGAGCTCGAGGTATCAAAAGCAACCCTCGAAGATTCGAAGAATGTGCTCTCACTCGCTCAGCGCGAGTACGAACGCGCGCGAGTCCTCTGGGAAAAACAGATCGCCTCTGTTTCTGAGCTCGAGCAGGCAGAAGCTCAGCTCAGAGCAGGAGAGGTAAAGAGCAGGGTCGCACTTGCTCAGGTCAGGGAGAAGGAAGCAGCGCTTCGAGCCGCAGAGATCAGGCTCTCCTATACCAAGATACGGGCGGTCTGGAGTAACGGGAGCGACAGCCGGGTGATCGGAGAGCGTTTCGTGGAGGATGGAGCGCTCCTCAAGGCAAACGACCCTGTCGTTACTGTACTCGACATCGAACCGCTGATCGCGGTGGTCAATGTGATAGAGCGGGATTATCCCCGCATACGCCAGTGGCAGGCAGCGGTTGTGACCACCGAGCTGTTTCCCGGGAGGGAGTTCAACGCCCGGGTGGTCAGGATTTCGCCTCTGCTCAATGCAACAGTTCGCCAGGGAGAGGTACAGCTGGAAGTTCCGAACCCGGGACTGGTGCTCAAACCAGGTATGTTTGTCCGGGTGGAAATAGAGTTTTCGCGGAAAGAAGGCGCTACCACCGTACCCGTATCTGCACTCGTTGGGAGAAACGGGACCCAGGGAGTATTCCTCGTGGACAGCAGCGGGCAGCGCGTCGCGTTCGTCCCTGTACAGGTCGGAATTGTGTATGAAGGTCATGCCGAAATCGTGACGCCTTCGATTTCCGGGGAGGTTGTGGTCCTTGGCCACCATCTCCTGGAGGATGGTTCAGAAGTGAAGGTGAGCGGGAAGGATCAAACCTCCGCTTCGGGTCAAACATCCGGTCCTGGTGATGGGAGCAGGAGAGAATGAATCCTTCGCGTTTTACCGTCAAACGTCCGGTCTTCACCCTCATGGTGACCCTCATCGTAATCATCATCGGTGCAACCGCTTTTATTCGACTCCCCGTCGATCTCATCCCGGATATCAGCTATCCCGCCCTGAGCATCAGCACCAGCTATCAGAACTCAAGCCCTGAGGTGATCGAGCAGCTCATCACCCGACCGCTGGAAGAAGCGATGAGCGCAGTACCAGGGATCGAGGAAATCTCATCCGTATCCACGGAGGGATCGAGCAGGGTGACGCTTTCCTTTGCCTGGGGCACCGATCTCGAAGAGGCAACGGATGACGTGAGGCAGCGGCTCGACCGGGTGATGCCCTCCCTTCCGGAGGATGCAGACCGGCCCCGGCTCTGGAAGTTCGATCCTGCGAGCTTTCCGATCATGATTCTCGGTGCATCCGGCCCCTTTGATCCTGTTACCCTCCGAAGCATCGTGGACGAACAGGTCGTGTACCGCCTTGAGCGCATTCCGGGAGTGGCCTCGGTGGACGTGTGGGGGGGGCGGGAGCGGGAGATCCATGTGGACATCCTTCCAGACCGTCTCAGGGCCCTCAACATCCCCCTGGAGCAGGTCGTTTCGAGCATCAAGGCGGGAAATGTAGAGCTCCCTGCCGGGCTTATTGAGCGTGGAAACTATCAGGTAGGGGTAAGGGTTCCCGGGGAATACCGCAGTATCCAGGAGATCGAGAGCACGATCGTGGCGCTCAGGGAGGGCGTTCCGGTGCATTTGAGCCAGATCGCGGCGGTGAACGATTCCTGGCAGATGGTCAGATCTATCGCGAGGATAAACGGAGAAAACGGAATCAGGGTCTCTGTAAGCAAACAGTCTGGAAAGAACACCGTGGAGGTGGCGAAGGGAGTCGCGCAGGAGATAGAACGAATACGCGAGGACATCCCCCAGCTCGGCATCACGGTGCTGAGAGACTCATCTGAGTACATCAGCCGATCGATCCGAAACGTCGGCACCGCAGCTGCGCTTGGGGGCCTTTTCACCGTGTTCGTGCTCCTCTTTTTCCTCAGAAGCGCAGCTGCCACCGCAGTGATTGCCACCGCAATTCCTGTCTCCATCGTCGCCACCTTTGCCCTCATGTATTTCACCGGATTTACCCTGAACATCATGACCCTCGGCGGGCTTGCGCTCGGCATCGGAATGCTCGTGGACAGCTCAATCGTCGTAATCGAAAATGTCTACCGCTTGCGCGAGTCAGGAATGAACCGATTCGATGCCTCTATGGAGGGAACGGGTGAGGTCTCTTCAGCAATCATCGCGAGCACCCTCACCACCCTCGCAGTGTTTCTGCCATTCGTCTTTGTCCGCGGTATTTCCGGGGTAATGTTCAAACAGCTCGCGATCGTCGTGGGATTTTCCCTCGCATGCGCGCTCCTGGTCGCGCTCACGGTGGTTCCCATGTTCGCCTCCAGGCTTATCGAAGCAGGGGGAACCCTTCAACGCGGAATGCACACTCAGAACCCTGGACCCTCTTCTCAAGACAACTCTTCACCCAGGACACGGAGCAGATTCCACTCCCGTCTTATAGAACGGTATGAAAGGCTCATCCGCGGTGCGCTGGCACACAGGCGGCTTGTGATTCTCGGCTCTGTCCTTATCCTCGCGATGAGCTGTGCCCTCATTCCCCTTGTGGGGGTTGAACTCATGCCCTCAACTGATGAGGGGGAGGTCCGCCTCAACGGCGAAATGGAGATCGGCACGAAGCTTTCGGTCACGGACGAAGCCTTCAGAACCCTTGAGCCGATCCTGAGAGATGCTGTTCCGGAAGCTGAGAGCATTCTCACGAGCATCGGAGGAGGAGGCTGGCGATCGAGAGGCACCAACACCGGTTCTATACAGATCAGGCTGAAGCCGCGCGGGAAGCGCAGCCGCTCGGACAGGGATATCGCATCGGATCTTGGGCGAAGAGTCAATGGGATCCCGGGACTCAGTGTACGTGTACGTACCGGGGGAGGATTCTTCCTCTTCAGGCTTGGCAGCAGCAATACGGATCAGATCCAGATGGAGATCAGGGGACATGATCTCGAGCAGGGCGCACGTATCGCCGAACAGGTGAAGAGCATTGTGCAAACAGTGGAAGGCATCACTGATGTGGAGCTTTCACGCGACACAGGGGTGCAGGAGATTCATGTGCTTATCGACCGTCTGCGGGCTTCAGATCTCAATCTTACCGTCTCGCAGGTTTCAAGCGCCATCCAGACAGCCCTTTCAGGGAGCCTGGCAGGCAACCTCCGGGACGGAGGAAGTGAGTACGGAATTCTCGTGAGGCTTCAGGACGCAGAGCAAATGGAAATCGATCAGATACTTGGCCTCACTGTCCGAAACGCCATCGGGGTTCCGGTGGCGATGCAAAACGTCGTCCGGATCGAGAACCGAAGCGGACCCGTGAGCATCGAGCGGAAAAATCAGGAAAGGGTGCTCTATGTTGAGGCACAGGTCAGAGGGAGGGATATGGGATCTGTGGTGCGGGATATCAGAAATGAGCTCAGAACGCTCCCTCTCCCAGAAGGGTTCAGTATCCTCTTCGGGGGGGATTACACGGAGCAGCAGCGCGCTTCTCGAGAACTTGCCCTCAACATTCTCCTCGCTCTCATTCTCGTGTACATGGTTATGGCGAGTCTCTATGAATCGCTCCGGTATCCCCTGGTGGTGATGTTTGCCGTCCCCTTCGCGGCAATAGGCGTGATCCTCATGCTTTTCCTCACAAAGACCACCTTTAATATGCAGTCGAGGATCGGCATGCTCATGCTCGGCGGAATCGTGGTGAACAATGCAATTGTCCTGGTCGATCACATTAACCTCCTGAGAAGAAGGGACGGCATGGGGCTCGAGGAGGCCATCGTGGAGGCGGGAAGGAGAAGAATTCGCCCCATACTCATGACCAGCATCACCACGGTGTGCGGTCTCATGCCGCTGGCATTCGGGTTCGGAGAAGGGGGAGAGGCGCAGGCTCCTCTCGCACGTGCAGTCGTGGGTGGCCTCATCAGCTCCACTCTTATCTCACTCGTTCTCATCCCGACAATCTATTACCTCTTTGAAAAGAAGAGAGAGGAAAGGCCAAAAGGGAGGGTCTCCGGGTGAAAAAAGCGCTTTTGGTTTTGCTTTTCATCATCTGTATTTCACCCGTTCTCAGCAATAGTGAAGATACCCTCATGCTGAGCGTTCGCGACGCTGTGCTCCTTGCGCTCGAGCACAACAGCTCTCTCGCAGTTGAGCGTATGAAACCTGCCATTATTGAGACATATGTGAATGAAGAGCGCGGAGCCTTTGATCCGGAAATTTCCGGAACCCTCTCCCGCTCCGGGGATGAGAGCTCTGCGGGGGCGGAGATCTCGGCCCCGCTCCCAACAGGAACAGAGCTTCAAGGAGGGTTGGATATCTCCTCAGGAGACGACGTTTCCCTGGGATTCACCATCGGCGTCACACAGGAGCTTCTGAAGGACCGCAGAAAAACCGCCAACCTTGCACGGGTCAGGCAGGCAGAGCTCGATAGTTTCTCATCCGAGTACGAGCTCAGAGGGTTCACAGAGGCGCTCGTCGCCGCGGTGGAAACAGCATACTGGGACTTCTTTTCCGCTGAGCTCCAGATCGAGATATACAACGAAGGGCTGCTGCTCGCAGAGCAGCAGCTTGCCGAGATCAGGGAGCGGATTAACGTCGGCACGATACCCGCCATAGAGCTGATTGCAGCCAGGGCGGAAGTTGCCCTCCGCCGGGAAGCACTCCTAGACGCAGAGAGCAGGCGCGAGAATCTGCTCCTGGGGCTTCTAAACCTCATTAATCCTCCTGGAAAGAATCCCTGGGAGACCCGGATTGTCACGAAGGACCGGCCTCAACCACCGTCAGGTGAGATCGATGATCTGGAAACCCACCTCGAGACCTCACTCAAGATGCGCCCGGATCTCAACCAGGCGCGACTTGCCCTGAAACGGGGTGAGCTTGAAATCGTACAGACAAGAAATGGGCTTCTTCCTCGTCTTGAGCTCTTCATCGGTCTTGGAAAAACCGGATATGCGGAATCCTTTTCAGGTGCAGCCACAGATCTCACTGAGAATGGGTTTGAATTCAGCGCATCAATCGGTTTTTCTCATCCCATAGGAAACAGAACTGCCAGGTCACGCCACGAACGATCTCTGCTCTCAAGCCAGCTCGCAGAGGCCGCTTTGGCCAACCTGAAGCGGCTCGTGGAGCTCGATGTACGTTCCGCCTATATCGACGTGCGCAGGACAAGAAAGCAGATCGACGCCACGATGGAAAGCAGATCTCTCCAGGAAGAAAAACTTTCCGCCGAAATGGAGAAATTCAGAGTCGGGCGTTCAACTGCACTCATCGTCGCCCAGGCACAGCGCGACCTGTTGAACAGCAGAATTGCCGAAGAAGAGGCCCTCATCGCTCATCTCAGATCTCTCATCGACCTCCACAGGGTAGATGGATCTCTTCTCTTGAGAAGGGGTGTGTCGGCTCCCGGTGAGCTTCCCGCATCATCTATTTTAAAGTGAATGGAAGTCGAGCACCACGCTGCTTCGCACCATCAATTAATCAGCACTTCATGGACTGGATTTTGTGTGCCATGCCGCCTCGCACCATTAATCCTTCAAAACTTCACGGACTGTCGCGAGAAGCTTTTCCCTTTCAACGGGTTTTATCAGATAACTGTTGACCCCGAGGCTGAGCGCAGTCTCGATTATCTCCCTCTCATATACCGCCGTTATGTAAATGATTCTCAATTTATTTTTCCCCATTAAATTATGAATTTCTCTTATCAGACCGAATCCGGTCATATCCGGCAGTCTATGATCAATAGTTATGATATCGGGCTTAATTTTGCCGACCCTTTCAAGAGCTTCCTCCCCAGAAAGGGCTGTGTGCACAACATAACCCTCCTCCTTGAGGATTCTTTCGATGCATTTCACCACATAGAGTAAATCTTCCACCACAAGAATCTTTCTTTCCTGCGCCTTACCATTTCGAGTCATCACAGTTCTATTCCTGCAGTGATTCTACCCTTCGAGTCATGACGGCTTCTGCTGGCACACCAGCCGAACCATAGTTATTTCTCTTTTCAATTTTAAGCCGGCTTTAGGTGAGAAGCCTGAAAAGGATCTCAAAGAATTCCTCACCCGGGTCAAATCCGAGCATATATTTATTGCTTCTCTATTGCAGCTTGAGGGCAAAGTTCCCGCTCTCTGCACCATCGATACCTTCGACAATGACGTACATCGCCTCCCCTGCACCGAGCGAAACAGTCTCTCCAGAAAAATAATGATCTAAATCAGCTTCCTCGAAATAGAGGGTTGATTGGTCCTGCTGATAACAGGACACCACAATATCTATCGAATAGGAACTGCTTCCATAATCCCGATCATCCCAGAACAATTCGTAAGTTCCTCCGGACACTGAAGTAAAATTGTAGAGATTCATTTCGTTGGAGCTCAGACTTTCGACCATCCAAGCCCCGTCATCCGTGAGAGAAGATGGGGTAAGAGTAAACACCAACCCATTGGGCTCAGTACTTTTTCTGTAGAAAATGAGTGAACTCCCGAATGCGAGAATGGAAATTGTGTTGTCGTCAATTTTCGATGCAGAGTATATGGGGTATCCATCAAGCGCGAGGGTACTGCCACTCAGCAACCAGGTCCCGCTGTCAGCGATCGAGGACTTTTCATAGTCGTTGTACTCGGTATAGGTGCCCCCGGAACTGAAAGTGATGATATCACTGTGTGGACCATAGGCGTCAGTCTGAACCCAGTCTCCGACCAGCCAGCCGCTGTCACCACCGCCGCCACTCGAACAGGAGGCAAAAAGCCCTGCTGCATGAAACGATACCAGAGATACAGTAATTGTCCTTGTCACAACTTAGCACCTTGCTTGCTCTTCGAGTTTTAAATGCGTTCTCTTAAAATTATAAGCAAAGCCATTGATCGTTTCCAATAAAGCGGGCGGTATTTTGCAGCCTGGAACCTATTACATGTGATTGCGGGATCAATCCTTATTCCAGCCGGTGCTGTCAACTGTATTGTTGGAACGGCTGATCCATCGTGCGTTAAGAATACACATTCGTAAAATATCATTACAGTATTTCACCTTTGGTGGCTTACCAACAAACCGCGGCATATATCCACTCCCCACCGCCTCTTCAAGCTTTTACAAATTTAATTATACCAACGCCGGCTCATGATCGAGCCGT